>WBZN01000127.1_pt1 | contig 110813 bp, 89 predicted proteins | sample 5204281 | NCBI WGS metagenome assembly WBZN01 (sample SAMN12344347, study PRJNA552823) | activated sludge metagenome | biome: Activated sludge suspended growth; feature: Nitrification reactor; material: Wastewater; isolation source: activated sludge from nitrification reactor of wastewater... | reverse complement strand
GCTCCCCGGGTTGGACTTGAACCAACGACCCCCTGATTAACAGTCAGGTGCTCTAACCGGCTGAGCTACCAGGGAAGAAATTTTTCCCAAAGGGAGCGCAAAGGTAGGAACACCGCGCACTTCCGCAAGTCCGGGCACATTCTTCACCTTTGCAGCCCACAACACGCATCCGGAATGAAGCTTGTCACCGTTGGCACGGTCGCCTTCGACCACATCGAAACACCGTTCGGCAAGGCCGACAAGGTGGTTGGCGGCGCCGCCACCTACATCTCCCTGGCGGCTTCCTATTTCCTGAAGAAGCAAGGGATCGTCAGCGTGGTTGGCGACGATTTCCCCCAGGACATGCTGGCCACTTTCGGCAAGCGCGGTGTGGACTTGGCCGGCCTGGAGGTGATACCGGGCAAGGAGAGCTTTTTTTGGAGCGGCCGCTACCACTACGACATGAATTCGCGGGACACGCTGGAAACGCGTCTCAACGTGCTCATGGACCTCGATCCCCGGTTGAACGACACTTACCGCAGCGCGGAGTACCTGATGCTCGGCAACTTGGATCCCGCGATCCAGGCCAAGGTGCTCGACCAGGTGGAATCGCCCGCCTTGGTGGCCATGGACACCATGAACTTCTGGATGGACAGTGCCATGGCTAAACTGCAGGAGGTGATCGCACGGGTGGATATCCTGGTGATCAATGATTCGGAGGTGCGCCAACTGAGCGGCGAACACAGCTTGGTGAAGGCTGCGCACAAGGTGCTGGCCATGGGGCCGCGCTACCTGGTGGTGAAAAAGGGCGAGCACGGTGCGCTGCTCTTTGACAAGGACCGCGTGTTCTTCGCACCGGCGCTGCCGCTGGACGAAGTGGTGGACCCCACCGGTGCGGGCGACACCTTTGCCGGCGGCTTCATCGGTTACCTGGCGCGCAGCGGCGACCACAGCTTCAGCAACCTCAAGCGGGCCATCATCGTGGGTTCGGCCATGGCCTCGTTCTGCTGCGAGAAGTTCGGCGTGCAACGCCTATTGGAGCTGGACCAGGACGAGATCGACCAGCGTATCCAGCAGTTTGTGGAACTGGTGGATTTTGACATTGAGCTCGTGTAGGCCCGCCCCCGGAACGCAAAAGCCCCCGGAGCGCACCAGGCGATCCGGGGGCTTTGTGAGGCAGGTGCCAGCCTAGCTTCCCAAGTAGTTGAATTCGCGCACGCCGCTATCGTTGAAGGGGCCCGGCACCAGGTTGCCGTCCTTGTCGATCAACTCCAGCCGTACGGTGTGCTTGCCCAATTGCAGGCCTTCAATGAAGTAGGCTTCCCACTTGTTGATGGTCCAGGTCTCGCCATCGATGGTGGCCCGCACACTGTAGCCCTTGTCCGTGAGGTCCGTGTTGAGCAGGTAGAAGTCCAGCAGCATCTTATCGCCGTCCAGTTGCTTGTAATCCCCCTTGGGGCGGCTGTAGAACAACACCGGGTCCTTGGCCAGGTCGAGGGCGGTGCTGTCCGCGCTCTTGCCCGGCATGGAGAATTCCTTTACCACCACGGCGGCATTGTGCTTGAGGCTTTCATGGTAACTGCGGCTCAGGAAGCTCAGCACCACATTGCGGCCCGGGTCGGCCTTTTCCGTGAACTCAGCCGTGTATTCGGCCTTGTAGGGCTTGTTGTTGAGGATATAGTGGATGTGCTGGCCATCCTTGCTATTGGCGCAGCCGCGCGTGGCGGCGTCCGGAGTTTGTGCTTTCAGCTCGAAGCCGGCCACGGCAAACTTGTACTTCACATCCATGGTCTTCGCGTTCGGCACCACGGTGTCCAGCTTCAGGGAGGCTTCCGGGAATGCGGTGGCGGGAGGAGCCAGGGTGAGCTTCAGGGTGGCATTTGCCGGGGCTACTACGTCCGGGCGTGCAACCGGTGCGGCCGCCACGGTGTCCGCGGCGGGTGCGGGTTCAGGTGCGGGTTCGGGTGCGGGGCCTCCGCAGGCGGCCAGCAGCAGGGTGCCGATCAATGTAAGGGGTTGGTAGTTCATGGTCTTTTGCATGGGTTACTTCTCAAAACTGAGCAGGAGCTGGCCTTTTTCCACGGCAGCTCCGGCCTGTACATGTGCTTTCTTCACCACGCCGTCGCCGGTGCTCTTGATCACGTTCTCCATTTTCATGGCTTCCAGCACCAGCAGCGGATCATCTTTCTTGACGGTCTCACCGTCCTGTACCAGCACCTTCAGCACCAGCCCGGGCATGGGGGCCTTCAGTTCGCTGGCCATGGCCCTTGTGCCGCGGTCAATGCCCAGCACCTGCATCAGGCGGCTGCGATCGTCGGCCAGGCGAACGGTGTGGCAATGCGCACCAATGCGCAAGCGCACGGTGCCGGCCTCCGGGTCGTGTTTGATCACCAGAGCCTTGTACGAGCGGCCTTTGTGCACTACGTTGTAGATGCCTGGTGCGGTCTGCTCCACTTCGGCGGCGGGCGCGCCGGCCAACACCCAAGGTGCACCGGGTGCGGATCGCTCCAATTCCAAGGGTTGGGCGGCAGCGTTGACGGTGGCGAGCAGTTTGGCGGCCATGGGCGGTGGTGTTGAAACAACGGTCGGGCCCGCCCATTGTTCACGGAGCGGTCGGCGGGGCGAAGGTATTGGTGCCGCGCAAACCGCTTTTTGCGCCAGCGGTGCATCGCCCCGGCTGCGGTCAATCGGCCAGGCCGGCTGCGGCTTGCCGTTCGAACTCCTCATCTGCGGGCAGCCCGGGTTGTTCGCGGGCGGCTACGGCCAAGCGGTCGCAAAGTTCGTTCAAGGGATGGCCGGCATGTCCGCGGATCCACTGGAACCGCACCTTGTGCCGCGGGTAAATGCGCAGAAAGCGCCGCCACAGGTCGGGATTTTTCTTTTTGGCGAAGCCTTTGCGGGCCCAATCAAACACCCAGCCTTTCTCCACGGCATCCACCACATACTTGCTGTCGCTCACCACGGTCACCTCGTGCCCGTCGCCTTTCAGGGCTTCAAGGGCCACGATCACGGCCAGCAGTTCCATGCGGTTGTTGGTGGTATGGCGGTAGCCGGCCCACAGCTCCTTGCGATGCTTGCCCGCCTGCAGCACAACGCCGTAGCCGCCCGGCCCGGGATTGCCGCTGGCCGCGCCGTCGGTGTGGATGGTGATGTGCATGGATGGCGTGTCCGTGTAAAAGCCGGTCAATGCACCGGGAAGAGGTAGGTGATGTTGCCGGCGAAGAGCTTTACACTGATGGCCAGCAGGATCACACCGAAGGCCTTGCGCAGCACGATCAGCCCCACCCGCCCCAAGAGCCGTTCGATGCGGTTGGTGAGCAGGAGCACCGCCACCACCACCACCATGTTCAGGCAAATGGCGGCAAGAATTTCCGGGCGGGTGAACTCGGCCCGAAGCGACAGCACGGTGGTGATGGTGCCCGAGCCGGCGATCACCGGAAAAGCCAACGGCACAATGCTGTACACCTTCGGGTCGTCGCTGAGGCCGGGCGCCGAAGTATCCTCCTTGAAGAGCCGTATGCCCAAGGTCATTTCAAGGGCAATGAAGAACAGCACCAGTGCACCCGCCACGGCGAAGGAGCGCACATCGATCCCCACCACCTTGAGGATGGACTCGCCCAAGTAGAGAAAGACCACCATGATGGCGAAGCTCACCAGCGTGGCGCGGGCCGGATAGATCTTGCCGGCCTTTTCGCGCACTTGCAGGATCACCGGGATGCCGCCGATGATGTCGATCACGGCGAAAAGCACCAGGAAGGCTTTTGCTGCATGTGCGGGGTCAAACCTGCTCATCGGGCGGTACCGTTCGGCATGAAGGAGCGGGCATAGGTCTCCACCACTTGCGGGAAGTGGGCATGCTCCAAGGCGTGTATCCGGGCGGCCAGGGTATCCACATCATCGCCCGGCAGCACCGGGCAGGAGAACTGGGCGAGCTGCCGGCCCTCGTCATACCGCTCATTGACCAAATGGACGGTGATGCCGCTCTCCGGCTCACCGCTGGCCAGCACGGCTTGGTGCACCCGGTCGCCGTACATGCCCTTGCCTCCGAACTTCGGGAGCAGCGAAGGGTGAATGTTGAGGATGCGTTCAGGCCATGCTTGCACCAGGCCCGACGGCAGCAGGCGCAGAAAACCGGCAAGCACCAGCAGGTCGATGCTGGCGGTGCGGAGCTCCTCATCGAGAGTGCCATCGCGCAACTCCTCCGGGCCGAAGAGGTAGCAGGGCACGCCCATGTTCCATGCACGCTGCACCACGCCGGCCTGCGGCCGGTCACAGGCCACCAAGGCCACTTCCGCCCATGCGCAAAGGGCAAAATGCTCCATCAGTTTTTGCGCATTGGTGCCCGAGCCGGAGGCGAGAATGGCGATGCGGACCATGGCGCGAAGTTCCGCATATTTCCGGGCACCCAGGCAGGGCGGTTCCGGGAACGGCGCCAGGCCGGGCCGCGGATCGGCCATGCCCGGGGTTGCCTGGCACCGGTGCGTCCGGCCTGCCGGCCAGCCGGGAAATGCCCCGTTCAAACCACCTTCTTGGCGGGGGGGCGTTGCGGATATCGAAAATGTCTTTCCTTTGCAGCCTGATCAACCAACAATCAACGGATATGTCCGACATCAAGTCAAGGGTCATCGCCATCATCGTGGATAAGCTTGGCGTTGACCAAGCAGAGGTTACCCCAGAGGCGAGCTTCACTAACGACCTTGGCGCAGACAGCCTGGATACCGTCGAGCTCATCATGGAGCTCGAAAAGGAGTTCAACATCGCCATCCCGGATGACCAGGCGGAGAAGATCCAGACCGTGGGCCAGGCCGTGGACTACGTGGAGAAGAACGCGAAGTAATTGCCGCAAATGGAGCTCAGGCGAGTGGTAGTCACCGGTCTGGGCGCCCTCACGCCGCTTGGCAATACGCTGCAGGCGTATTGGGAGGGGTTGGTGAACGGGACCAGCGGAGCCGCGCCCATCAAGAACTTCGACGCATCGAAGTTCAAGACGCGCTTTGCCTGTGAATTGAAGGGGTTCGACCCCACGCAGTTCATGGACCGCAAGGAGGCCCGGAAAATGGACCCGTTCACACAGTATGCCGTGGCCGCCAGCGACGAAGCCATGAAGGATTCGGGGCTGGTGATCGAAAGTGACGAAGAGAAGGAGCGGGCGGGCGTGGTGCTCGGATCGGGGATCGGCGGCATGCTGGTATTCCAGGAGGAATGCATGAACTTCGGCCGGGGCGACGGCACCCCGAGGTTCAATCCCTTCTTCATCCCCAAGATGATCGCCGACAGTTGTTCGGGCGTCATCAGCATGCGCCATGGGTTGCGTGGCCCCAGTTATGTGACCATGAGCGCCTGCGCCAGCGCGAACAATGCACTGATCGACTCCTTCAACTATATCCGCATGGGCACTGTGGACGTCATGGTCACCGGCGGTACCGAAGGATCGGTCTATGAGGCGGCACTGGGCGGGTTCAACGCCATGCATGCCCTGAGCACCCGGAATGATGACCCGGCCACGGCCAGCAGGCCATACGACAAGGACCGCGACGGCTTCGTGATGGGCGAGGGCAGTGGCATCCTGGTGCTGGAGGAACTGGAGCATGCCAAGGCCCGGGGAGCGAAGATCTACTGCGAGGTGATGGGCGGCGGCATGAGCAGTGACGCCTACCACATCACGGCCCCGCACCCCGAAGGGCTGGGGGCCTACCTGTGCATGAAGCACGCCCTGCAGGATGCACGGATGCAGCCCGCCGAGATCGACTACATCAACACGCACGGCACCAGCACGCCCATTGGCGATCCCCAGGAGGTGAAGGCCATCCAGCGCCTTTTCGGCGAAGACGCCTATCGGTTGAACATCAGTTCATCCAAGAGCATGACCGGCCACCTGCTCGGTGCTGCCGGCGCCGTGGAAGCCATCGCCTCCATTATGGCCATTTGCAACGACGTGGTGCCTCCCACGATCAATCATTTCACGGACGATCCCGAGATCGACCCCAAGCTGAACTTCACGTTCAACAAGGCGCAAAAGCGCACGGTCAACGCCGCCATGAGCAACACCTTCGGGTTCGGCGGCCACAATACCTCGGTGATCTTCCGCAAGTACCGCTAAGTCCTGTTGTTCTCCTCGCTTTTCAGCAAGCCGGCGTCTGCGGAGGAACGCCGCATCCGGGCGTGGTGCCGCAAAACCTTGGGCATCACGCCGAAGAACCTGCCGCTCTACCGGCAGGCCTTGCGGCACCGCAGTGCACGCTCGGGGAACGGTGCGGACCTGGATGACAACGAGCGCTTGGAGTTTCTCGGTGACGCCGTGCTGGACACTGTTGTGGGGCAGTTCGTTTACCAGCAATACGCGGACCAGGGAGAGGGATTTCTGACGCGCATGCGCAGCAAGCTCGTAAGCCGCCACCAGCTCAGCATCCTGGCCAAAAAGGTGGAGATCGAGCAGGTGATGGAAGTGAAGATCGGCCACGGCCAGCACACCTCCGTGCCCGGCAACGCGATGGAAGCCTTGGTGGGCGCTTTGTTCTTGGACAAGGGCTTCGAGCGTACCCGCACGGCCGTGATCAAGCTGATCACTACCCATTTCGACCTCAAGGTGGTGGAGCAGGAAGACCGCGACAGCAAAAGCCGCCTGCTGGAATGGGGGCAAAAGCAGCGCCGCAAGGTGGTATTCGTGCTCAGGGAAGAGCATGATCACGGCCGCGGCAAACAATTCGTGGCCGAGGTTCACGTGGACGGCAAGGCTGCCGGCAGTGGCACCGGGCACAGCAAAAAGCGGGCGGAACAGGAAGCCGCGCGCGACGCCTCGCGCAATCTGCGGTTGCCCGGCGTTGCCAAGCCGGATCCGATCACGGAACGGCCAAGCCCGGCGGGGGCCGCCGCGCCTCACCGGCGCCGAAAGCCGAAACAGGCGGGCAAGGCCCGCGGGCCAGTAGCGAGGCCCAAGCCTGCTTCGGAGGGGGCAACCGAGTAGATCGTCCCGTACCATTTCCAAGAGCCCCGCCTCCATCCGGCCCCTACCTTTGGCCGCACGGAGCCACGCATGGCCAAGCTGAAACTCGATAGTGATATTGCCCCCGAGGTAGGCCTCATCGCCATCAGCAGCCACGTAAACGACTATCGGCTTTGCTGGGCTTTGAACAAGGCGCTCGACATCCGCCTCGCCAGGCGCCGCAGCGAGATCGAACAGCGGGGTCCCCGTGCCATCGCCCGGTTCCCCGCCTTCGACCACTTTGACGATACCGGCCAAGCAACCATCACCTTGGTATGCAACCACGCACCCGAAGGCCTGCTGATGCCCGATGAGCGAAAGGCCGATTTCTTCCTGCTGCTGGACAACGAATGCGCCCTGGTGCCCGGAGAGGCGCTGGCAATGGTCCGGCAGGCCGAATTCGTGCTGATGGCCTATCCCCTGGAGATCACCGCCCTCAAAGACGGATTCAAACTATTGCAATGAGCATCGTACGAGACCCCAAGACAAAGATCGTGGCCACCCTGGGGCCGGCCAGCGCCAACCGGGAAGTCCTGCGCGAAATGTTGATCAACGGCGTGGATGTATGCCGCCTGAACTTCAGCCACGGGGCCTATGGGTTCTATGAGGGGGTCATCGCCACGATCCGTTCGCTCAGCGAGGAGCTGGGCCTGAACACGGCCATCCTGGCCGACCTGCAAGGTCCCAAATTGCGCGTAGGGGATATGGCCGACGGCCCGATCGAGCTCAAGGATGGAGAAGAACTCGTGATCACCACCGAGCCGGTGAAAGGCATTGCCGGCCTGGTGAGCACCAGTTACACCCAGTTCCCCAAGGATGTAAAGGCCGGTGAAATGGTCCTGCTCGACGACGGCAAGCTCCGACTTTCGGTCAAGCACACCGATGGGGCGAAGCGGGTGACCACCACCGTGGTGAACGGCGGCATGCTCAGCAGCAACAAAGGCATCAACCTGCCCAACACCAAGGTGAGCCTGCCCTGCCTAACGGAGAAGGACCGCAACGACCTGGAATTCGCCCTTGCGCAAGGAGTGGATTGGGTAGGCCTCAGCTTTGTGCGCAAGGCGCAAGACCTCGTGGAGCTCAAGGACCTGATCCGCGCCCAGGGCAGTACGGCCCGCGTGATCGCCAAGATCGAGAAGCCCGAGGCCCTGGAAGAGATCGATCAGATCATCCGCGAAGCGGACGCCTTGATGGTGGCCCGTGGTGACCTGGGCGTGGAACTGCCCATGGAAAAGGTGCCCCTCCTGCAGAAGGACATCATCCAGCGCTGCCTGCTGCAGCAGCGCCCGGTGATCGTGGCAACACAAATGATGGAGAGCATGATCCAGAACAGCACGCCCACCCGGGCTGAGGTGAACGATGTGGCCAATGCGGTGCTGGACCATGCCGATGCGGTGATGCTCAGCGCCGAGACCAGCGTGGGGAAATACCCCGTGGAAGTGGTAAAGGCCATGAACCGGATCCTGCTCGAAATGGAGGGCAGCGAGATGATGTACAACGTGGAGGAACCGCCCTTGAACGATCATGAGCGCATGGTCTCCGATGCCATCTGCATGGCCAGCGTGCGCATGGCGGACGCGATCAACATCAAAGCCATCGTTACCATGACCCACAGTGGCTACACGGCATTCAAGATCAGCAGCATGCGGCCCAAGGCGCACATCTTCGCCTTCACCAGCAACAAGCGCATCCTTACCATGCTCAACCTGGTGTGGGGCGTGCGGGCAGCCTATTATGATAAAACCGTAAGCACGGACCATACCGTGGCCGACATCAAGCACATCCTGCTGAACAAGCGCTTGGTGAAAAAGGGCGACCTGGTGGCCAACATTGCCAGCATGCCCATTGCTGAACAAGGCATGGCCAACATGATCCGCCTCAGTGCGGTATAGACGCCGCCCGGCATGTGCCGGCTAGCCGGTGCGCCTGGTTGTTGCGTTGCCCGGCTGAACCGCACACTTGGACTACGCAGTGCTGCGTGGGAATGCGGACCCGCAATAAACCGCACCGGTCCTATCGGCTGCGTATGGGCCGTTTCACCCACTCCGCGTAGATCGTTTCCAGTTCCGCGTACCATTCCGCGCCATACGCACGCGTGAGCGAGTCCTTTAGAAAGCGGAACACAGGTACAGCCAGGTCCTCGCCCAGCTTGCATGCCGGGTCGCATACGTCCCACTGGTGGTAGTTGAGTGCATCGTGGTATTTCAGCTTGGTCACGCGTATGGGATACAGGTGGCAGCTGATCGGCTTGTTGAAGGGGATCTTGCCTTCACGGTGCGCCTGCTCGATCCCGCACTTCCAGATGCCGCGCTTGTCCTTCTTGGCATATACGCACTCGGCATACTCCTGTACCAACGGTGTCACCAGTTCACCGTCCATGTCCACCACGCTGGTGCAGCCTTGGTCCCTCACGGATTTCTTGCCCCGGGCCGTCATGTAAGGCTCAATGGCGGCGTAGTGTCTTTCGATCAGCTTGGCCTCATCGGGGGTCAACGGCGCGCCGCTGTCGCCCTGCTCGCAGCAAGCACCTTTGCAGGCATCCAAGTTGCAGACAAATTGTTTCTCGAAGAGCTCCTCGGAAAGGAGTACGCCGCGGTGTTCGATCATGGAGCGCCGAAATTACCGACCAGTGGCCGGATGGACCGTGGGCGTACGGCACCGCCTGCATGGGCGGTCTGAAGAAGGAACTTGCGCATGCATCAACGCTGTGCTGCCGGTTGCATTACATTGGCGGGGTTCCACCCCGCCCGATCCTTTCCCGCCATGAAATGCTGCCTGCTCCTTTCCGTTTGCATCACCTCCTGCTCCCTGTTGCACGGGCAGGTCACCATCGGCCCCGGCGACATGCCCCACAGCGGGGATGAGTTTCAACGGACACGGGCTACGCTCAACCTGTTGGCGAACTTCGGGGCCACGGGTGCGGACCATACTTGGGATTTTTCGGGGCTGACCGCGGCTGGCGAACAGGGCACGGAATACGTCAATGTGGCTTCCACCAACCCGGTCTACGCCTTGGTCTATGCGGATGTGCCGTTCAACCCCAACCGGGCAGACCATGCCAGTGCGGGAACGGAGATCCCCTTCAGTGAATTCCTGCCCATTGATGATCCCTACACCTTTCGGCGTGGAACGGCCAACAGTTACTCCATCGTAGGCTACGGCATGGGCCTGGAAGGCATTCCGGTGCCGGTCATTTTTGGTGAGCGCGACGTGGTGTATGAGCTGCCGTTGAACTTCGGGAATACCAGCACCTCGCAGTCGTCCTGGTCCGTATCACTCCCCACCTTGGCCTACTACGGCTATCAACAAACCCGCCAGAACGAAGTGGATGGCTGGGGCACGGTGATAACGCCGAGCGGCACTTACGAAGTGCTCCGCGTGAAATCCACCATCACCGGGTCCGATAGCGTCAATTTTGATGCTCCTGGCTTCGGCTTCCGCATACCGAGGCCCATCGTGCGCGAGTACAAATGGTTGGCACCGGGTGTACTCGGACCGGTATTGCAGATCAACACCGTGGATGTGCTGGGGCTCGAAGTGATCACAACGATCGACTACTTCGACCAACCGCACACCATCAGCGTGCTTCCACCCTTGGCTGATCTGCTTTGTGCCGGTTCCACCACCGAGGTGCACTACGGGCGCACCGGCAGTTACAACAGTGGTTCTTTCCTCGTGCCGGCCAATAAGTTCAAGGTGCAGCTCTCCGACAGCACAGGTGATTTTTCCAACCCGGTGAACCTGGGCGCCATCACCACCACGGAGGCCGGGGTGATCTCGGCCACCATTCCGGCCGGTACGATGCCCGCAAGCGGCTACAGGATCCGTGTGGTATCCACCAGTCCTGCATTCACCGGGGCGGATAATGGCTACGACCTCACCATTGCCGGAGCGCCAACGGCACAAGCCGCTGCCAACGGTTCCACCACGTTCTGCAGCGGGGGATCCGTGGAACTCCTGGCAAACGCGGCACCGGGTGCGGGTTATCAGTGGTACAGGGATGGATCACCCCTGGAGGGCGCCGATGCGGCAACTTGGGCAGCGACGGATGCGGGGACCTATACCGTGGAGGTTGCCAACCTCTGCGGCACGGCCATGTCCGGGCCGATCGCCGTGAACGTGGCGCCGTTGCCGGTGCACGAACTGGCGGAAGCGGAACTGTTCCCGTGCAACGGCGTTCCGGTAGTGCTAGAGGCCGTCAACACATCCGGGGACGCCGACTTGGCCTACCAGTGGCTGTTGAACGGCATTCCGGTTGCTGGCGGCAACAGTGCGGTGCTCGCAACGGCTGAGGCCGGAGCCTACAACTTGCTGGCCACCGATACGCTTACCGGCTGCACATTCACGTCATCAACTGCATTTGTGGTGCCTTCAATCCCGCCTGTTCCTGTGCTGAGTGCAAGCGGGCCAACCACGTTCTGCGAGGGGGGGGCGGTGATGCTTGTGGCCGACGCGTCGGCAGATGAATTCCTTTGGCTGATGGACGGGATGCCTTTAGAGGGTGAAGCGGGGGATTTTTTGGAGGTGATGGCCGGCGGGAACTACGGCGTTGCGGCCATCGGCGAGCAAGGCTGTACGGGCACCCTCTCCAATGTGGTTGCCGTGGAAGTCTTCCCTGCCCCGGAGCCACCGGTCATCACGGCATCCGGACCCCTGAGCTTCTGTGAGGGCGGCCAAGTGGTGCTTGTCGCCGGCACCGTTGAAGGTGCCGCCACGCTCTGGAGCAATGGCGCAGGTACGGACACCATCACGGTTGATGCGGAGGGCGGTTACACCGCGATCGCCGTGGACGGCAATGGCTGCTCGTCGGTCGCCTCCGCGGCCGTGGAGGTAACCGTGCATGAGCTGCCGGTCGCCCCGGTGATCACCGAAGAAGCCGGATCGCTCTTCGCGAGCGGCTCGGGAGTAATCCAGTGGGCATTGAACGGAGTGCCGCTGGAGGGAGCTACTGGCCCTGTACTGGTTCCGGTCGTATCGGGTGTGTACACGGCTACCGTGACCGACGCCAACGGGTGCACCAGCACCTCGTCGGAATATGTCTTGCTGGCCACCGGTCTTCATCCCACGGGTCCAATGGAGCTGCTGGTATCACCCAACCCCTCGGATGGCCGTTTCATGATCACGGTCGAAGGTGGGGCAAATAGAGGCAAGTACCGGGTCATTGATCCAACAGGAAGGGAAGTGGAGGAGCAGATATTGAACGGCGCCCGAACGGAAATGGACCTTCGTGGACGAGCCCCCGGAACCTACCTGCTGCAATGGGAGATCGAAGGACAGGCGGTGCGGACCGTGCGGGTCGTGCTGTTCTGAACCTCCGGACACCACCAAGTTACCGGGGTTGGTACCTGGCTCATTCCTCGGAGCGGCGAAACAAGTGGGCATCGATTTGGGCCGCAATGCTGCACGCCTGCTGCGAAACCGTATCCGTACTGCGGTGGATGCAGGAGGAAGGGCCGGCACTGGCCTAAGGGATCCTTTGTCTTGGCACAGCCCGAAGAACCATTGCTGCGCCGCATCTTTGCCCTCGCGACGCTGAAGGTTTCCAGAGCGATCGCGCCCACATCATGAGCACCAACGAGGACAAACTCAAGACCCTGATCGGCCATGCCAAGGAGTATGGCTACGTGTTCCAAAGCAGCGAGATCTACGACGGCCTCAGCGCCACGTACGACTACGGCCCCTATGGCGTGGAGCTGAAGAACAACATCCGCCGTTATTGGTGGGAGGCCATGACCAAGCTCCACGAGAACATCGTGGGCATCGACGCCGCCATCTTCATGCACCCCACCACGTGGAAGGCCAGCGGCCACGTGGACGCCTTCAACGACCCCCTGATCGACAACAAGGACAGCAAGAAGCGCTACCGCGCCGACGTGCTGCTCGAAGAGCATATCGCCAAGTACGCCGACAAGATCGAGAAGGAGGTGGAGAAGGGCCGCAAGAAGTTCGGCGCGGCCTTTGACGAAGCGCAGTTCCGCGCCACCAACCCCAACGTGAAGCGCTCGCAGGAGCGCATCGACGCGGTGGAAGGCAAGATGAAAGCTGCGCTCGAAGCGAACGACCTGGTGGCACTGCGCCAACTGATCATCGACGAAGAGATCAAGTGCCCCATCAGCGGCACCGGCAACTGGACCGAGGTGCGCCAGTTCAACCTGATGTTCGCCACCGAGCTCGGCAGCGTGAGCGGAGAGAGCAGCACCATCTACCTGCGCCCCGAAACGGCCCAGGGCATCTTCGTGAACTTCCTGAACGTGCAGAAGAGTGCCCGCATGAAGCTGCCCTTCGGCATCGCGCAAACGGGCAAGGCCTTCCGCAACGAGATCGTGGCGCGCCAGTTCATCTTCCGCATGCGCGAGTTCGAGCAGATGGAGATGCAGTTCTTCATCAAGCCCGGCACCCAGCAGGAGTGGTATGAATACTGGAAGACCAAGCGCATGGCCTGGCACCGTGCGTTGGGCCTGCACGCGGAGAATTACCGTTACCACGACCACATCAAGCTGGCGCACTACGCCGATGCGGCCTGCGACATCGAGTTCAAGTTCCCCATGGGCTTCAAGGAGCTCGAAGGCATCCACAGCCGCACCGATTTCGACCTGGGCAACCACGAGAAGTTCAGCGGCAAGAAGCTGCGCTACTTCGACACGGAGACCAACGAGAGCTACGTGCCCTACGTGCTGGAGACCAGCATCGGCTTGGACCGCATGTTCCTTGCGATCCTTAGCGCAGCGTATGAAGAGGAGAAACTTGAGAACGGAGAAACACGCGAAGTGCTGCGCATCCCCGCCCCGCTGGCACCCGTGAAAGTGGCCGTGCTGCCACTGATCAAGAAGGACGGCCTGCCCGAGAAGGCCCGCGCCATCATCGACGGGCTGAAGCTTTCGCACAACTGCCAATACGACGACAAGGACAGCATCGGCAAGCGCTACCGCCGCCAGGATGCCATCGGCACGCCGTACTGCATCACCGTGGACCACGACACGCTGAACGACGATGCCGTGACCATCCGCGAACGCGACAGCATGCAGCAGGAGCGCGTGAAGATCAGCGAGGTGGAACGGATCGTGGGCGAGAAGGTGGACCTGCGGGGGTTGCTGCGGAAGTTGTGAGGAACACCCTCACGCCAACTCCATCACCGCAGGACTGCCCTCCTCCGCATCATCCGCGAAGCGCTGGATATGCGCTTGTTTCATCACGAGCAGTGCAGCGATCACCGCATGCCTCGGGTTCTTCAGTGTCAGCAGGAGCACCTTCGGAGGTGCTCCGTACAGCGCGGCGAACTGAACGAAGTCCGTATCGAAGGTGACCAGCACGTAACCATGCGACCCGGCGTGCAACCAAATAGCCTTGTCCCCTTTGAGGCCGGAAACATCAGTGACGTGCTTGGTTCCTGGGAATGCAGCGTCCAGCACACGCACCAAGCGGTACGAGATATTCTCGTCCAGCAGAAGCTTCACGTGGCCCGTTTGAGGGTTTGCTCACGCTCGGCTGCGTACGCCAGGCACGCCCGGATATCATCCTCGGTCAACTGCGGAAAGTCCTGGATGATCTCCCCGTGGCTCATCCCGGCTGCCAGCCAACTCAGTACATCGTATACAGCGATGCGCGTATCCCGGACACACGGCTTCCCGAATCGGCGATCGGGATCGATGGTGATGGTCTCGCGGTAATCCATGCGGGGTTGTTCCCCAAAGGTAGATGATCAGCGCCGTAAGGGGAACGACAACATGCAGCAGGAGCGCGTGAAGATCACCGAGGTGGAACGGATCGTGGGCGAGAAGGTGGACCTGCGGGGGTTTTTGAGCAAGCTCTGACCATATTGTAACTTCGGTCAAACAGGTCCGTCGTAGAACGGACCTGCTTTCATTCCACGTCATGCGGACCCTCGCACTTTTGCTACTTGTTGCGGCCGGAAACGCCCTCGCCCAACAACCCATCACCGCCCGCATCGACCTGCGCGATCAGCGGAACGACCGGCTGGAGGTGGAACTGGAAGTCCCTTCATTTGGAGCGGAAGAACTGGTCTTCGCCTTGCCGCGCATCGTCCCCGGCATCTATGGGGCCATGGACCATGGCCGCCTTGTGGGGGCCGTGGAAGCCTTCGATGGCGAAGGCCATCCCCTGCCCGTTCAGCGCATCGGAGTGGACCGCTGGAAGCTGCCCGCCCCGCAGGGCTTGGAGCGCATCACCTATTCAGTGGACGATGGCTGGGAGGAGTTCGACATCCGCTTCTCCATCGGCAACTACCGCTCTTCCGAAGGCACCGTGAAGCCCGGCGCCGTGGTGCTCAACCACAATACGGTGATCGGCTACTTCGAAGGGTTCGAACACCTCCCCTACACGCTTCACCTGGAAAGGCCCGTCGGGCACTACGTGGCCACCAGCCTGCCCCGCACCAGCGACCAAGAAGAGGCCACCACCTTCCGGGCAAGCAGCTATCGCCACCTGGTGGACAACCCCATGCTGGTGGCCCCGCCGGACACGGCGCTGATCCGCCTGGAGGACATCCGCGTGACCGTGGCCTGCCACAGCACCACCGGAGAGGCCATTGCACGGAAGGTGGCCGAACACATACGCCCCTTGCTGGCCGACCAGCGCGCCTACCTCGGCGGCACGCTTCCGGTGAAGGACTACACCTTCCTGATCTACCACAACCCAAGCGACCGGGAGGGCAACAGCATGGGCGATGGGCTGGAACATGCCGCCTCCACCTTGATCCTGCTCTGTATGCCGTTGGACCCCGAAGCCATCGCGCAAAGCGTGTACGGCATCGCCAGCCATGAATTCTTCCACACCATCCTGCCCCTGAGCGTACACAGCGAAGAGATCGAGCACTACGACTTCCAGGCACCGCGCATGAGCCGCCACCTCTGGCTCTACGAGGGCATGACCGAGTACTTCGCCATCCACATGCCCGTGAAGCAAGGGCGGCAGAGCCTGGATGAATTCCTCGCCGTGTTGCGCGAAAAGGTGCGCATGATGCGCAAATTCTCCGATGAAGTCCCGCTCACCACGTTCAGCCAGCAAGCCATGGAGCGGCAGGACCAGTACTACAACTTCTACCTCAAGGGCACGCTCTTCTGCATGGGACTGGACATCGCCCTGCGCGAACGGTCGAAAGGGAAGTACGGTGTGGTGCAGCTCGTGCAGGATCTGCAACACGAATACGGCCCGGGCAAGCCGTTCAAAGACGAGGAACTGTTCGCCGCCATCGAACGCCACACGGGGCCGGACATCGGTGCGTTGCTGCAACGCTGCCTGAACGGGTCCGGACCATTGCCTTTGGACCAGTGGTTGCGCCAGGCGGGCATTGAAGTCGGCCCGGATGACACGTTGAAAGCCATGGCCCGGCCCACCAAGGGGCAACTTCGTGTGCGCAAATGGTGGTTGGGCCAATGATGGAGTTGACCAGCTCGCTATCTTTGCCGCCCCAACACCTACCCAGGTGGCGGAATCGGTAGACGCGCTGGTCTCAAACACCAGTGATGCAAGTCGTGCGGGTTCGAGTCCCGCCCTGGGTACCATCACAACGGCCGCGGCGCGCGGCCGTTGTAATTTCGGCCCCGGCCCATGTCCACAGCCCAGGATTCGTTGGTTCACCCCAACCCCGCCAAACAGGCGCGTTACGACAAAGCCTACATGCGCATGGCCTTGGAATGGGCCAAGCTCAGCCACTGCACCCGTAAAAAGGTCGGCGCATTGCTGGTAAAGGACGGCATGATCATCAGCGACGGCTACAACGGCACCCCCTCGGGTTTCCCGAACGACTGTGAGGACGAACAAGGCCTCACGCTCTGGTACGTGCTGCACGCGGAGGCCAACGCCATCATGAAGGTGGCCCGCAGCACCAACAATGCCCGCGGTGCCACGCTCTATCTCACCCACAGCCCCTGCAAGGATTGCAGCAAGCTCATCCTGCAGGCCGGCATCCGGCGGCTGGTTTACATGGATGCCTACAAGGACACGGCGGGGTTGGACCTGCTGGAGCGCGGCGGCTTGCTTATCCAACAGACCCACGCCTCGTGAGCACCGAAGGACAACAACGGAGAACTTGGGCGGTATTCCATCCGCTCTTGCTGGGTGCGGCCTTGGCCGGCGGATACTACCTCGGTACCAACTTCGGAAGCAGCGCTGGTGCCACCATGCAATTTCCCGAGTTCCGGGGCGCGGGGCCGGGTGCCAAATTGCAGCAGGTGTTGGACCTCATCGACCGGCAGTACGTGGATACGGTCCAGGAGGGCAAGCTGGTGGATGAAGTGCTGCAGAACATGCTGCAGCAACTGGACCCGCACAGCTACTACATCAGCGCGGCGGAACTGCGCGCTGCGGAAGAGCCCTTGGAAGGCAGCTTCATGGGCATTGGCGTGGAGTTCAGCATCCAGCGGGATACCATCGTGGTTGTTTCCACCATCGAAGGAGGACCGAGCGAGGCGCTTGGCCTCCGCGCCGGGGACCGGTTGGTATCCGCGGACACCACCAAGCTTGCCGGGGTGGGCGTAACCAACGAAATGGTGATGAAGGCCCTGCGCGGCCCGGCCGATACCCAAGTTACCGTGGGCGTAGTGCGCGGTGGCGGAAAGCCCTTCCAGGTCACCATTACCCGCGGACCCATTCCCATCAACAGCATTGCCGCCGCCATTTTGGATAAGGATGGAACAGGTTACGTGAAGTTGTCGCGGTTTGCCCGCACCACCTACGATGAGTTCCTGAAGACCACTGCGGACCTCAAGGAGCGGGGCATGAAACGGCTGGTGCTTGATCTGCGGGGGAATGGGGGCGGCTACCTGAATGCGGCCATCGGCATTTGCGAGGAGCTGTTGCCCAAGGGCAGCAACATTGTATACACCCAGGGGCGCTCTTCGCCGCGCCAAGACTACAAGGCGGACGGCAACGGATCGATGACCGAGGTGCCGCTTGCCATCCTGATCGATGAAGGTTCGGCTTCGGCCAGCGAGATCGTGGCCGGGGCCGTGCAAGACAACGACCGCGGTATCGTTGTAGGGCGCCGCTCATTCGGCAAGGGACTGGTCCAGGAACAAGTGGACCTGCGTGACGGCAGTGCCGTGCGGCTCACCACCGCACGCTACTACACGCCCAGCGGCCGCTGCATCCAGCGCCCGTACGGCCGCGGAATTGATTACAGCGACGACCTGGAAGCGCGATACCTCCATGGCGAGATGGTGAACGTGGACAGCATCCAACTGGATTCGACCTTGGCATACACTACCAAACAAGGCCGTACGGTCTATGGCGGAGGGGGCATCATGCCGGATCTCTTCGTCCCGGCCGATACTTCCGAGCATTCTTCCTATTTCAGCGAGCTCTTCTTCTCCGGTGCCTTGAATCAATTTGCCTTTGATCTTACCGACCGGCACCGGGCCGAATTGGCCAAATACGGTTCTCCGGAAGGGTTTGCAGCCAACTATGTGGTTGGCCCGGCCATGCTCCATGCCCTGGCTGCCGATGCCACAAAGCTTGGCGTTGCGGGAGACCCGCAGGGAATGATGCGTTCGGCTGCCGCCATCGGTTTGCGGCTCAAAGCGATCATCGCCCGCAACATGTGGGGCGACAACGGCTATTACCGGGTGTTGTTGGGAACGGATGCCATTTACGGGCAGGCCCGATCGGCATTGACTTCGGGCGCGGCAATGGTCAAGTGAGGAGCGCCAAGGTGCTGCACTCGGCATTTGCCGGCATCAGCCACAGGTACCGGCATCAACAAGGAAGGGGCCGTCTCTTGCGAGACAGCCCCTTTTCCTTTCTTGCAGTTTATCGGCTTACTTGGTCACAGCCTCGGTAGCCTGGTTCACGGCCGCTTTGGCGGTGTCCACAACGGCGTTGGCGGTGCTGTCCACGGCAGCAGCAGCTTGCTCAACCGTTGCTTGGGCCTGGTCAACGGTCTGGGTGGCCTGCTCGGTGGCGGCGTCCATCGCGTCGGTGGCGGTTTCTTCAACGTTGCTTCCGCAGGCTACGAACAGAGCGGCGGCGGCGGCAACCATGGCGAACTTCCTGATCATCCTTGTTGTTGGTTTGGTGAAAGTGGGCGCAAATGTAATAGAATCGGCCGTGATGCGAAAAAAATGTTAACCTGCCCCCGATTAACTTGCCGCCCGTATCGTTGAACCCGAAAAAACACCCTACCAAATGGCCTTTGAGCTTCCTGCTCTTCCCTACGCATTCAACGCTTTGGAGCCGCATATTGATGCGCGGACCATGGAGATCCACCACGGAAAACACCACCAAGCCTACATCACCAACCTGAACAAAGCCATCACCGGCACGCCCTTGGAAGAAAAATCCCTCGAGGAGATCATCAAGGGGCTGGATATGGCCAACATGGCCGTGCGCAACAACGGTGGCGGACATTACAATCACAGCCTGTTCTGGTCGGTCATGGCGCCCAACGCTGGCGGTGTTCCCAGCGGGGAGCTGGCCGACGCCATCACCAGGGACCTGGGCGGCATGGAGGCCTTCAAGGAAAAATTTGAACAGGCGGCGGCCACCCGCTTCGGAAGCGGTTGGGCATGGCTCTGTGCGCACAAAGGGGGCAAGTTGGAGATCTGTTCCACCCCCAACCAGGACAACCCGTTGATGCCCGCAACAGGTTGCGGAGGCACGCCGGTACTGGGTGTGGACGTGTGGGAGCATGCCTACTACCTCCACTACCAGAATCGGCGCCCGGATTATTTGAAGGCGTGGTGGAACTTAGTGAACTGGAATGCCGTTGCCGCACGGTACGCTGCGGCCAAGTGAGCCTTCACAGTAGCTGGGCGGCACCGGAGCTTCAACGGTGCCGCCCATTACTTTTGGGCCATGTCCCGGTCCCTGTCAATTGGAATGGTACTGTGCATGGCCTTGTTGGGCATACGGCCTGTAAGGGCTTTGGCGGGAGGTCCCTATCAAGACCGGGCCCAACCCCTGGTAGGAGCGATTCCGTCGGAATACCGTTGGAGCAGTTCCGCCACGCAAGAACCCAAGCGCTTGGTGGCCGCTACCTTGGCGGTGACTTTAGGGGCTTTCGGGGCGCACCGGCTGTATTTGGGCACGGATGCCAAGGTGCCGGTGGTTTACGGGCTCACGTTCGGAGGATTCGGGGTGCTGGTGCTTATCGACCTTGCACATATCCTCTTCACCAAGGACTTGCAGGCCTATCAGGCCAACAACCAAGTATTCATGTGGGCCACGGGCAGCCCCCAGCGGCTCACTCCACCGTAACGCTCTTGGCGAGGTTGCGGGGTTGGTCCACATTGCAGCCGCGCATCACCGCAATGTGGTAGCTCAGCAATTGCAGGGGCACCACCGCCAACAGGGGCACGAAGGCGTCGGGCGTGGAGGGGATCTCAATGGTATGGTCGGCAATGTCCTTGACCGTGGTATCCCCTTCGGTCACAATGGCGATCACCTTGCCCTTGCGTGCCTTCACCTCTTGGATGTTGCTGACCACCTTCTCGTAGCTGGCTCCTTGGGTGGCGATCACGATCACCGGCATTTCCTCGTCGATCAACGCGATCGGGCCGTGCTTCATCTCCGCTGCCGGATAGCCTTCGGCATGGATGTAACTGATCTCCTTCAGCTTCAATGCGCCTTCCAAGGCTACAGGGAAGGAATAACCACGGCCCAAGTAAAGGGCGTTCCGGGCATCCTTGTAGATATCGGAGATGTAGTTCACTTGAGCTTCGGTCTTCAGCACCCTTTCCACCTTTCCCGGTATGGCGTCAAGCTCCAGCAGCAGTTGCTGCAGTTTGGCCCCATCGATCGTTCCTTTGCGTTGGCCGATCATCAAGGCCATCAAGGTGAGCAGGGTGACCTGCGCGGTGAACGCCTTGGTGCTGGCCACGCCGATCTCGGGGCCGGCGTGGGTATAGGAACCGGCATGGGTCTGGCGGGCTATGCTGCTGCCCACCACGTTGCAGATGCCGATGATGGTGGCACCGCGACCCTTGGCCAGTTCAATTGCCGCCAGGGTATCCGCCGTCTCACCGCTTTGGCTGATGGCGATCACGATGTCGTCTTCATTGATCACCGGGTTGCGGTAGCGGAACTCGCTGGCATACTCCACTTCCACGGGAATGCGTGCGAATTCTTCGAACAAATACTCCCCCACCATCCCCGCATGCCAACTGGTCCCGCAGCCTACGATCAGGATGCGTTTGGCATTCACCATGCGCTGCTCGTAGTCCTTGATACCGCCCAAAGTGATGGTGCCCTGGGCCAGGTTCAAGCGCCCGCGCATGGAATCCCGGATGCTCCGGGGCTGCTCATAGATCTCCTTGAGCATAAAATGTTCGAAGCCACCCTTCTCCAGGGTCTCCAGCTGGATCTCCAAGGCTTGTATCGAGGGGCGTTTTTCCTGGTTCTTAATGTTGCGAACGCGCAGCCCGTGGCTGCGGTCCAGTATGGCGATCTCCCCATCCTCCAGGTACACCACGTTGCGCGTGTGCTCCACAATGGGCGTGGCATCACTGGCCAAATACAAATCGCCGTCGTCACCGATGCCAATGACCAAGGGGCTGCTCTTGCGGGCGGCCACCAAGGTGCCCGGTGCTTTCCGGTCCACCACCACAATGGCGTATGCGCCCACCACGCTTCCCAAGGCCAAGCGAACGGATTCGGCCAGGTCGGTGCCTTCGTTGCGCTGAATGTCGTCGATCAAATGAACCAGTACTTCGGTGTCGGTTTCACTGGTGAAGGTGTAGCCCCGGCTGATCAATTCCTCCTTGAGCGGTGCATAATTCTCAATGATGCCGTTGTGGATCAACGCCAATTCACCGTTTGTGGAGATGTGCGGGTGCGCATTCACGTCGTTGGGTTCACCGTGTGTGGCCCACCGGGTGTGGCCAATGCCCACCTCACCGGTCAGGTCCTGTCCGGCCACATAGGCCTCCAGGTCGCTCACCCGGCCCTTGCACTTGTTGACCCGTAGCCCGGTTTCGCCCAGCAGGGCCACGCCAGCGCTGTCGTAGCCCCTGTATTCCAGGCGTTTCAGCCCACTGATCAACACCGGGTAGGCTGGTTTCTTACCTACGTAGCCGACAATGCCGCACATGTTCCGTTGTTCAATAGGTGGTGAAAGTAAGCTCCATTTTCATGGGGGCTTGGCCATTGGCCGGCCCGCCCAATGCCGCCCGGTTCACGGAGATCCCGTTGCTTCCGGGCACCAAGGCCAACCCGGTATTGGGGTAGGTCCCGCTGATCACGCCCTGCACCCATCGGGTGAGGTTGAAGCGATACGCCCGTTCCTCGGCGTCATAAATACCGCCCACCTGGCCTTGGCCCGCGATCTGGTCCGGCACAAACAAGTCTTCGCCCGAATCGCCCTTTCTGAAAGCGAACAACTGCGTGGGCGGCAGGTAGGTATCGTGGAACTCGCCGGCAATGGGTACCAACAGTTCGGCCTTGGCAAGTGCTTGCAGTTCGGTGCCCCGGTAGCGGTCCAGAAAAGGGAACCGCAATTCCGTGCGCAGCCCGCCCAAGGATTGCACATAGGTTACGGTTTGCCCCAAGGTGCTGTCGGCCAAGGCGGCGGGCAGTTCCGGCAAGGAGGCCGCGGCATGATCGAACACCCCATAGCTGTACCGGGCGCTGCTGCTGCCAATGATGAAATCGAACGATTGGGCGGTTCCGGTGCTGTTGTGGTAGTACAGGGTCATTTTGGATGCGCCGCTGAGCAGGTTGAAGCGCCAGGTACCGCCTTGCAGCGGTGCTTGGCCGGGGTTGTCGGGCACAATGGCCAAACCCTTGAACCATGCCAGGAAGGAAGCATTGTCGGCCAGCGTGGGTTGTCCCCATTGCGCCAGGAGCTCGCTGCCCAAGTCGTTGCTAAGCCGAAGGCGCAACTGGGCCTCCAAGGTATCGCCGCCGATCACGGGCCCTTGGGTGGGTGATGGGGCAACGGTCAACGGGGTGCCGTGCACCAGATCGGTGGTGCCCATGGCCGGCAGGCGATCGCTCTTGTAGATCGAATCCAAGTACAGGTCTTCGTTCAGGCGGAAAACGCGGATCACTTGGGGGTCGAGGCCGCCATAGATCGGGTCCGTGGTGAGGAAGGCCAGGCTCAGCACCAGGGAATCGCACACCAAAGTCGGGTCGGCAGGGCCGATATTATTTATGCTCAGCCGCAATTGGGTTGCTGTTCCGGTGGTTACCGGACCGAACACGTCATCCACATAGCTGCCCACCAAGTTGGTGCTCAATGCATTGGTGCGCACGGGCAGGTCAATTCGGGGCCAACTGATGATCCGCACCGTGTCAGTGCGCACCGTTCCCAAGGTATCGGCCGGGTTCAGGACCGCAAGGCCCAGATCATCCTCCGGTTTTTTGCAGCCGTTGGCGCCGATCATCCCGGAAAGCAGTACGGTGGCTATCGCCGACCGTACCACAAATGCATGGTGTCGCGTGTTCACGGTATCACACCAGGGCTGCCTCCAGTACGCCTTGATAGAATTCCAGGTGGGCCTCCAGGCGCTCATCCACCTCATTCTGGTAGCCCAGCACGGGCTTGTCCATCCCCTTCAAGGCATTTTCCATGGTGCGGTTCAGTTTTGGGCTGCCCTTCACCACGCCATCACACATGCCCATGGCAAACTTCTGGATCTCGTCGGTGGAAGGCTTGGTCAGTCCCTTGAGCAGGGTTTTGTCGAAACCCTCCAACGTGAGCTTTTTGGCCAAGTCCTTGTCCAGCTCCCGGGTGGGCTCATCATAGGCGGTGAAGACGATCTTGGCTTCCTCGAAGTGCGGGTCATCATTGAAGAAGTGCCTTACGTACAGGGGGATGAAGCTGGTCATCCAACCGTGGCAATGGATGATGTCGGGGCTCCAGCCCAGCTTGCGCACGGTTTCCAGCACCCCCCTGCAAAAGAACAGGGCGCGCTCATCGTTGTCCGGGAAAAAGTTCTCCTCGTCGTCCTCCAATTCCGATTTGCGCTTGAAGAACTCCTCGTTATCGATGAAATAGACCTGCATTCGGGCGTTGGGCACGCTGGCCACTTTGATCAGCAACGCATGGTCGGTATCGTTGATGATCAGGTTCATTCCGCTCAGGCGGATCACCTCGTGGAGCTGATGGCGCCGCTCGTTGATGGAACCGAACTTGGGCATGAAGACCCGGATCTCATTGCCGTTCTCCAAGGTACCCTGGGGAAGCTGGCGGGCCACCTTGGCCATGCCGGTACCGTCGATAAAGGGGTGGATGTATTGGGAGATGGTGAGGACCTTCGCGTTCTTCAAGCTCATGGGAAAGTAAAGTCTAGTGTTCAATCCACAAAAGTATAGAGAATTTCCGCGATATTCAACCTTTCGTTAGTTTGGGCCCCTTGCACCGGCTCGCATTGGAAACCCTCATCCACCCCCCGGATGCTGCTGCATGGGCGGCCCGCCAAAGGCGTAACGGGAAACGCATCGCATTCGTGCCCACCATGGGCGCCCTGCACGAGGGGCACTTGGCTTTGATGCACGCAGCCCGCCTCCATGCGGACGTGGTGGTGGCCAGCATCTTCGTCAATCCCTTGCAATTCAACGATCCGGTAGACTTGGCACGCTATCCGCGGCAACCCGAGGCGGACTGCCGGCTGTTGGCCGGCGCGGGCGTGGACATGGTGCTGCTGCCCGGAAACGGTAGCATCTTCCAGGATTTCAACCCTGTGCACTACGACCTTGGCCCTTTGGAATTCCTCTTGGAAGGTGCTTCGCGGCCCGGCCATTTCCAAGGGGTGGTGAACGTAGTGGAGCGGCTGTTCCATTTTGTCAGGCCCGATATCGCCCTCTTCGGGGAAAAGGATCGCCAACAACTGGCAGTGATCCGTTGGGCTGCCCGCGCACACCGCTGGCCGGTAACCATTTTGGGGCACCCCATTATCAGGGATGGGGACGGGCTGGCCTTGAGCTCCAGGAACCAGCGCTTGTCGCCGGCGGAAAGGAAACAGGCCTTGGTATTGTACAGGTCGTTGTGCGCCGTGCGGGAGGCCGCCTATCGCGGCACTGTGGAGGAGGCGCTTGCCGCAGGCCGGCGGGTGCTGGAGCAAGTACCCGCCGTGAAACCGGATTACCTGACCTTGGTGGAACCCTTGACCCTCCAACCCTTGGTCCAGTGGGAGGGGGTGCAGGAAGCCATAGTGTTGGTGGCCGCCCAAGTGGGGCCCGTGCGATTGATCGATAACATCGCCCTTTACCGGTAATTTTGCGGCCCCCGTGCCGGGACGATCCGGCAAGCTCCTCCCATGACCATTGAAGTACTTCGCGCCAAGCTGCATCGCATCACCATCACGGAAGCCGATGTGGATTACATCGGCAGTATCACACTGGACCGCGACCTGATCGATGCTGCAGGATTTGTGGAAGGGGAAAAAGTGCATGTGCTCAACGTGAACAATGGCAACCGGCTGGTCACCTACGTGATCCCCGGTGAACGGGGCAGCGGCCAAGTGTGCTTGAACGGCCCGGCGGCCTTGCAGGCCTCGGTCGGCGACATTGTGATCGTGGTGGCCTACGCCCACATGACGCCGGAGGAGGCCAGGGTGTACAAGCCCACGGTGGTATTCCCGGACGAACGGACCAACAAATTGGTTTCGTGAAGCAAAATCTCATCAGCCTGCTGAAGGTGGGGATTCCCCTGGCCATCGGCGTTTGGCTGGTGTTCTACTTCTACGATGCGTTGGACCCGGCACAGCGCGATGAACTGTTCGCCGCATTGGGCAGGGCAGATCTGCGTTGGCTGGGGTTGGCCACGCTGGTGGGCTGGCTCTCCCATGTCGGCCGGGCTTGGCGTTGGCGGTACCTGCTGGAGCCCTTGGGCCACACGCCCGGGTTCTGGAACTGCTACCACGCCGTGATGATCGGCTATTTCATGAACCTGTTCCTGCCTCGGGCCGGAGAGGCCAGCCGGGCTGTATCACTCTACCGAACGGAGCGGGTACCGTTTGAGCAAGGCTTTGGCACCATCCTGGCGGAGCGTGCCGTGGACATGTTGATGTTGCTGGGAATTGCGGGGGTCACCCTGTGGTTGCAGCTGGAAAAGCTGGACCTCTTCCAAGAGCGGATCGCGGCATTCAGGCTGTCGCAAGGCCCTGCAGGGGAGGGTGGTGCAGCATGGTGGCCGTGGATTGCCGCAGCCTTGGGCATTGTCGTGCTGGGCGCGGCTTATACGGTGATCAGCCGACCGGCCTTGCGCTACCGGTTGCAGGAACTGGTGCGTGGCTTCGGCCAGGGGCTACAGTCGGTTTTTCGCACCAAGGACCGCACGGGCTTCGTGGTGCACACCGGCCTGATCTGGGCAGCCTACCTGGGCATGTTCATGTTGGGCTTTTTTGCCTTGCCGGAAACGGCCGGGGTGCCCATGGCGGGCGTTTTGGCCGGTTTTGTGGCAGGGGCCGTGGGCATCGTGCTGGTACAAGGAGGCATCGGCGTGTATCCTGCTTTTGTGGCGCTCATCGTCAGTGTGTACATGTTACCGCCGGACGGGGGCGGCTACATCCGGCCCGAGGCACTGGCCATGGGGTGGCTGTTGTGGGCCGCACAAACCTTGATGTTGATCGTGCTCGGCGGAGTCTCCCTACTTTTGGTAGCCATCAAAGGCACTGTCCGGCCATGAGCGGTCTTTCCTCCCCCCACGTCATCGACCTGGTAACAGCCCAGCGGTTGGTCCATGTTTGGAGACTGAAGAGCGACCGCATTGTCTTCACCAATGGGGTATTCGATATCCTGCATAGCGGGCATGTCACGTATTTGGAGCAGGCCGCAGCACAAGGTCACCGCTTGATCATAGGGCTGAACAGCGATGCCAGCGTGAAACGGCTGGGCAAAGGGGAGGATCGCCCCTTGAACAACGAGGATGACCGGGCCCGCGTACTGGCCGCACTGCGTTGCGTGGATGCCGTGGTGATCTTTGAACAGGACACGCCCATGGAGCTCATTCAGGCACTGGGGCCCGATGTATTGGTGAAAGGGGGTGACTGGAGCGTGGAAAAGATCGTTGGAGGCGAATACGTCAGCCAATACGGCGGCGTGGTGCTTTCCCTGCCGCTCGTGGAAGGGCGTTCCACCACCCAGCTTGTTGAGCGCATCCGCCATGGCGGCTAAGTTGCGCACCCGTTTCGTATGCCGGAACTGCGGTGCGGCCCATGCCCAGTGGCTGGGCCAATGCGGCACGTGCAAAGAGTGGAACACCCTGGCCGAGGAAGTGGTGGACCGTGTGGAAGAGCGGCGCGGCACCCCGGCAGGCTTGCGCGATCAAGACCAGCGCCCGCTGCCGATCGCGCAGATCGATGCCCAAGGCGGGCCCAGGATCCAGCTGGGCGACCGGGAGCTGGACCGCGTGCTGGGGGGCGGCATCGTGCCGGGGTCGCTGATCTTGGTAGGAGGTGATCCCGGCATCGGCAAAAGCACCTTGCTGCTGCAAACGGCCTTGCGCACCAGCCAGCTGTCGGTGCTCTATGTGAGCGGGGAGGAAAGCGCGCAGCAGGTAAAGATGCGGGCTGAGCGGCTCGGCCTGCAACCCGGGGCAGCCTCGTGCTATGTGCTTACCGAAACCAATACCCAGGCCATTTTCCGGCACATTGCCGAATTGCAGCCCGGATTGGTGGTGGTGGACAGTGTACAAACCCTGCACACCGCCGTGCTGGACGGAAGCCCGGGTACCGTGGGCCAGGTGCGCGAGTGCACCAGCGAGCTCATGCGCTTTGCCAAGGCCACGAACATTCCCGTGGTGCTCATCGGGCACATCACCAAGGACGGTGCCATAGCGGGGCCCAAGATCTTGGAGCACATGGTGGATTGCGTGCTGCAGTTCGAGGGTGACCGCGACCATGCTTACCGGTTGCTGCGCCCGTTGAAGAACCGCTTCGGCAGCACCAATGAACTGGGCATTTATGAAATGCGGGGCAGCGGCCTGGCCATTGTGGAAGACCCCAGCCAAGTACTGCTCGGTGACCGCGGGGCCCGCCCAAGCGGCGTGTGTGTGGCGGCCACCTTGGATGGCATGCGCCCGATGCTGATCGAGGTGCAGGCCCTGGTAAGCTCTGCGGTGTACGGCACCCCTCAGCGCAGCGCTACCGGGTTCGACCTGCGCCGGTTGAACATGTTGCTGGCCGTGCTGGAGAAACGCTGCGGTTTCCGGTTGGGCCAGAAGGACGTGTTTCTCAACCTGGCCGGAGGGTTCCGTGTGGAAGAGCCCGCGATCGACCTGGCCGTGGTATGTGCGGTGCTGGGCAGCAACGCGGACATCCCCGTGCCCATGGATTGTTGTTTCGCAGGTGAAGTGGGCCTCACCGGTGAAGTGCGACCGGTGCCCCGCACGGAGCAGCGCATAGCGGAGGCTGAAAAGCTCGGGTTCAGTCGCATCTTCTTGGCACGGAACACCCAGGGCATCACCAAGCAAGCAGGTATTGAGGTGGTGCCGGTGGCAAGGGTGGATGACGTGCTGGGCCACCTGTTCGGTTGAGCCAATGCCCCTCTGAACGTGAGGCGCCGCCCGTTGCGGATGCGGCCGGATGTGCGGGTGCGCCTTGGGCCATGGCCCCCATTGGAACGTTGCCCCATTACAAGTGATCCCGCTTCCCGGGGCAAGTCCGGAGAACGCCGGAGTGCCGCCAATGGCGGCGGGAACCGATCCCCGGGTGAAACTTTTTCACAGATTTGATGTAGTATTGCTGTTTGCTGACTGCTGCCCATGCGTGTATTGCTGCTTCTTATCGCCTTCATTGGATCCATTTCCGGCCTGCTAGGCCAAGTGGTATTCCAGAATGTCTCCACCACCGCCGGGTTGGACTACCAAGGCAGGTCGTTCGGTTCTTCCTGGGGAGATATCAACGGTGATGGGCATTTGGACATTTTCATGTCCTGCCACCAGAACAATGTCGCGGAAATGTTCAACCCGGGCGATACGATCCGGATCTTCCTGAACCTGGGCAATGGCCAGTTCGATGACGGGGCCTGTTTGTTGGATGATGGACACCGGTCCGATTTCCACGGAGGAGTGTACTTCGACCGTGAGAACGATGGCGATCAGGACATGCTGCTGCTGACGGGCGGAACCAAGAAAAACGTGTTCCTGCTCAATGATGGCACCAACCAGCTGATGGACCATGCGGAAGAACTGAACATTGACCTCAACAAGAGCCGTGGCAGGCAGAGCACGTTGATGGACATCAACAACGACGGCTTCACCGATGTGCTGGTCAATAACGACATCGTGAACAATCCGCTGGGCCACGGAACGGTATGGATGAAATACGACGCCGATGCGGGATACGAAATAGCCACGGATGTGGGGGAAGTTGGGCCGCACAGCTGGGTGAGCACCATCTCGGACCTCGACTTGGACGGCAAGAGCGACCTGATCGTTGTAAACTTTGACAGCCTGCGGCTCTTCAGTTTGTCGCAGACCGGTGTGTTCCAGTTGCAGAACCGGATCGATTACACCAATATTTCGGACATCAGCGTGGCGGACTTCAACGGCGACCTGCTTCCGGACCTGTTCATTACCCGTAGCCTGCCGCTGGCCACCGACATCCAGCAGTTCAACGATTCCGCCATTCACGCCTCGTGCAACATGGAACTGGGCGAACCGCCCGGTGAGCTCAGTTTCAAGGCGGCATGCCCCCTGGAAGTTTCCCTCATGACCCTGAGCACAGATAACTTCAACCTCAACATCGGCAACGACTCAACACAGGAGGTGTTGTCGATCTTGGGCCCGTTGTCCTTCACGTTGGATCCTGCCGACACCGCAGTCCATGGGTTCCCGAACATTGCCGCACTCCCCGTGGGCATGAACTGCTCCTTCGGCTACCTGCTGCCGGACAGTGTTTGGCAGATCAAATTGGCCAACACCGGCCCTGGGGAGCGCTCGTTCATCCTGCAAGTGCTCTCCCAAGGCGCTCCCATCACCGAGTTCGCTTCCACGGGCACACCCACGCCCGGGGAAGAGTCGCGCAACAAATTGCTGCTCAACCAAGGCAATTTCCAGTTCGCCGAATCAACCGATCCGGCCTTCACCTTTGACGAGTTTTCCATGAACGTGACCTCCGGAGATTTCGACAACGATATGGACGTTGACCTGATCGTGGTTGAAACGGGACGAGCCAAAAACCGCCCGAACCACCTCTACGAGAATATTGGGAACGATCACTTTGTGGTGCATGAGAATGGTTGGGGGACCAAAGGTGATGTAGCGGGTATTGGCGATGCCGTAACCACTGCGGATTTCAACAATGACGGGTTCTTGGACCTGTTCGTAACCAACGGTTCCACCTCCTTTTTCCTGGACAGTGCCGGTATCGACCTTTACCAGAACCAGGGCAACAGCAACCATTGGCTCACCCTGAAGCTGGAAGGCACCGCTTGCAATGTTGACGGCATCGGGGCGCAGGCCTTTGTATTGGCCGGAGGCGTTACGCAGGTGGCGCAGATGACGGCCGGCATACATGCGTCCAGCCAGGATGATCCGCGGCTGCATTTTGGCCTGGGTCCCCATACTGTGGCCGCCCAGGTTGTTGTGCGCTGGCCGAACGGTGTGGTGGATGCGCTGACCAGTGTGCCTGCCGACCAGTTCTTGACCGTTGTGGAAGGTGAACACCTGGTGACGGGGATCCCGGACCTGCCCTTCCCTTGGAATTCTCCCGGTAGGCCTGATGATACCCAATTGGACCATGTAGTAGTTCTTGATGCTTTGGGCAAGAACATCGGTCAATTCACCATGGGGGCATGGGAAAGCATGACCCAAGGCAGGCAATTGGACGCCGGCCTGTACATCGTCACCTATTTCAACAAGGGGGGCGAGGTAATGGGCACGAAGAAGCTGGTTCAACCTTGAACCGGCTCGTGGAGCCCTGCCGAGTTGGCCGAAGTTGCGGGTGCTGCATGTACCGGCCAAGTACCGTACAGGGTGCAAGTTGAACATGCTACGAGGGCCTGTAAGGCGATAAGCTGACAGGTACGGCGGCGGCGCTGAAGAAAGCGGGCACCGATCAATGGAGCAGCAGGGTGCGGAAGTGCTCGGCTTGCTGCACGGCAAGGCGTGTTGTTCCATCCCCCCCCGGGCCAACCAAGATTGGAACTCGGTTGCTGTTTTCCAGCCTGTCTGCAGCGCCGCCGTTCGGGAACAGCGGGCCTGTAGTCATTTCCCGGAAAGCCCGCCGGGGCCTACTCAGGTGCCCTGATCGGACCTGGGTACGGGGCTTCCGAGAACTTCCGTTGGCTCGTTGCGGCTGAAGAACGGGGAGCTGCTACTTCAGTTTGAAGTCCACCGGAATGGTGAAGCGCACCTTCACGGGCTTGCCGTTCATTTTGCCCGGGCTCCATTTGGGCATGGACTTTACGGCGCGCACAGCTTCCTTGTCCAGACCAGGGCTTACGCCCCGGCGCACCTTCACGTCGGAGATATCGCCGTCCCGTTCCACCACGAACTCCACGAACACCTTGCCTTGGATCCCGGCGTCGAACTCCATGTCCGGATACTTCGTGTTGTTCTGCAGGTACTGGTACATTTTGGCCATGCCTCCGGGGAATTCCGGCTGCTCCTGCACAGCGGCCAGGTCAAAGGCCTCTTCTTCCACGGGCGGGGGCGGGGGCGGGGGCGCGTCGATCTTTTGGCCTTCCTGCGTGGTGGTGCTTGCCGTGGTTTCGCTGAGGTCCTCCTGGGTGGGGGGCGGCTCTTCCACAGGCTCGTCCGAGGCTTCCACGGCCACGAACTGCACGGTTTCGATCTGGGGCTGGGGAGGAGGGATCACCTCCGGGGGAGGAGGAGGTTCTTCCGGTTTGTTTTCCTCGATGAAATTGTCCAGGTTCACTTCCACGATCTGCACCTTTTCCGCAGCTTCCTCCTTGGGCCCGAGCTTGGAGAGGGCGTAGGGGGTGCCAACGACCACGCCAAAGAGCACGATGGCGCCCACCATGGCCCAGCCCAAGCGCCGGGTGTAGTCCGTGCGCAATTCGTAGGCGCCATAGGCCTTGTTGCGGTTGGCGAAGATCAACTCGTTGCGCGTGCCCTGCAACAGGTTCATCCACGAGGTATCGAAAGTGAGCAGCACGCTCAGCAGCACCAGTAGCGCAACGAGGATCACGTAGGCCATCATGCTCAGAATTTGAGTTTTTCGGCGTCGATCATCAACCGCTCCTCGGGCTTGATCGTGTCCTGCACCGCGAATTTGCCAATGCCGCTGATGTCCATCTCGTCCACCATGTCGATCATGTTGCGGTATTTGGCATCCACATCGGGCTTGATGATCACGAACAATGCTTCGGGCTTCTTTTCAACGTTGTTCCGCAGCGAATCGTAGGCCAGCTTGTCGATCTCGTCGGCATTGTATCGGCGCTTCAGCTCCTGCACCTGCTCAAAGGTGGAGCGGTTCTCTTCGATGAGCAGCTTGGTGATCTGGCTGAAGTCCGTGCGGCTCAACTGTGTTTCTCCGGGTTTCAGGGCGTCGCGGTAGTACAGGATCTGGTCGTCCTTGGTGAGGAACACGGTCAATGCGTTGTTGACCTTGTCCAACGCCTTCTGTTGTTGGTCCTCCTGCGGCACCGGGAAGGTAAGCTGCAGGGTGGACGGCTTGTACATGGTGGTGGTGAGGATGAAGAAGGTGAGCAGCAGGAAGGCCAGGTCCACCATCGGGGTCATGTCGATGTGGGTGCTGCCCTTTTTGGCGCGCTTCTTCTGGTGCCGTCCTCCGCCACCTCCACCGTCTCCTTGTTGTACTTCTGCCATGGTGCTTACTGGTCAGTGCTGCCGATGTTCGCTCCCGGGTTCAAACACGCTGTACACGCGTGGCGTCATTTGGTTGAAGAGGTTGCCGCCATGCGGCTTTCCTCCAGGTTGGTGATCATCTTGAAGCGGTTGATCTTCACGGTGGGGCTTTGGAAGATCTTGATCACCTTGTTCATCACGGCGTAGTCCGTGTTGCCGTCGCCCTTGAGGGCCACAATGGGGTTCTTTCCATCGGCTCCGCTGCTGAAGATCAGCTGGGTTACCCGGATCCAGTTCAACAGTTCGTTGTTGGTGCTGTCGATGGGGATGCCCTTGGAGCGTTGGTCCACTTGGCGCCGTTCGCCGGCGGATTCCAAGGCGAGGTAGCTGGGAAGCTGTTGCATGGGGATGCCGATGGCGCCTAAGTTGACGAAGCGCTGTTCCGCTTCAGGGGTGAAGGTCACCTTGTACCGGTTGCCCATCTCCTTGATCACCTCGCGGCGCACCTTCTTATCGGTGAAGTCCCAATACACGCGGCCCGCGCTGTCCACCACCACGGTCATCAGGTTTTCGGTGGGGATGGCCGATTGGCTGCGGCTGCTGGGGATGTCCACCACCACGGCTTCCTCAGGCCGGAATTGTGCGGTGAGCATGAAGAAGGTGACCAACAGAAAGCCCAAGTCCACCAGCGGCGTCATATCCATCGCCGGGCTGGACCGGGGCATCTTGATCTTGGACATGGTGCTTTAGCTTGTTTCGTTGGATCGGTTCCTTGGCGGACGGGGGCTTACTTATGGTTGGCCAAGGTTTGGCTTACGCTGAAGCCGGCCTCGTCGATCCCGTGGGTAATGCCGTCGATCTTGGTGCTGAAGTAGTTGAACATGATGATGGCAATGGCCGATCCGGAGATACCGAGGGCGGTGTTGATCAGGGCCTCGGAAATACCGGTGGAAAGGGCCGTGGCATCGGGCGCACCGGCGGTGGCCATCGCGCTGAATGCACGGATCATGCCCAGCACGGTACCGATCAGGCCCAACAGAGTGCTCACGCTGGCGCAGGTGGAGATGATCACCAGGTTTTTGCTCAACATGGGCAGCTCCAGTGCGGTGGCTTCCTCGATCTCCTGCTTCACGGTATTGATGCGCGTTTCCTTGTCCAGCGCCGAGTCGTTCATCACCGTCTGGTATTTCACCAATCCGCTGCGCATCACATTGGCCACACTGCCCTGCTGCTCGTCGCACACGGTCATGGCTTCGTCCACGCGGTCGCTGGCCAACAGCTGGCGCACGTTGTGCAGGAACTCGTCCACGCGGCCCTTTCCGGTGGCGCGGCTCAGGGTGATGAAGCGCTCAATGGAGAAGATGATCACCAGCAACAGCACGGTGGTCAGGATGGGCACGATAAAACCGCCCTTGTGGATCAGGCCGAAGGTATGCGCGGGGTTCTCTGCCACCGGGTGCCCGTGCACCGGATCGCCGCCTTCAAAGTTTGCAGGGTCGCCAAGCACCATGGTGTAGAACAGGATGCTGGCACCGAGTGCCAAGGGAAAGGCCAAGGCCACGAACAGGCTGGACAACTTTCCGGATTTGCTTGCGCTCATGAATGAAGGGTTTCGTTTTTGAGTTCGGCACGTTGGCTATTTCGCAGGTCGGTCAGGGCTGTGGATCGTATGGCCCCGGGGGGCACAAACATAGGAAGATCATCTTTTCAACAACCCTTTCAGGGTAACATTCTGCAAAGGAAGGCGACTGCATTCGGCTGCCTTGGGGAAACGGCCTCCGGTCTTGATCCTTGCCCGGCAGACTGCCCTCGGCCGGGGAACGGGCGGAAGAGCACGGGCAACGGCAGTTATTGGGCAGCAAGTGCCGGGCCGTCTTGGGCGCTCAGGGGGAGTTCAGGAAACGGGAATCCAAGATTGCGGAAATATGTATATGGAAGAAGATTACATGTAAAATAAATTTGCAGTCACAACGCGGGAACAAATGGGCACCACGACAGATGTGATCAGCACCGTACTGCACAAAGCAGGCGATCGCGGCCATGCCGACCATGGCTGGCTGCAGGCCAGGCACTCGTTCAGCTTCGCCGGGTGGTACAACCCGGAGCGCATGCATTTTGGCGCGCTGCGGGTACTGAATGACGACACCATTGCGGCAGGCCAAGGCTTCGGCACCCACCCGCACGACAATATGGAGATCATCACCGTGGTGACCGAAGGCGCCTTGGAACACCGGGACAGCATGGGCAACCAGGGCATCATCCGGGCAGGTGAGGTGCAGGTGATGAGCGCCGGCACCGGTGTGCAACACAGTGAATTCAATGCGGACAAACATCGGCGCACGCGGCTGTTCCAGATCTGGATCTTTCCGCGCCAGCGGGGCGCAGCGCCCCGCTACCAGCAGATCGCCCTCGATCCGCAACAAGGCACCGGCCGGTTCCAGCAGCTCGTATCACCGGATCCCGGTGATGCCGGGGCCTGGATCGGCCAGGACGCATGGCTCCACCTGGGCAAGTTCACCAAGGCGCAAACCGAGCGGTATCTGCTGCGGCGCCCGGGCAATGGACTTTACGCCATGGTTGTCGCCGGCAGTGCCACCATCGCGGGCAACGTGCTGGGCGAACGTGATGCCGTGGGCATCAGCGGGCTGCAAACGGTGGAAATGCACATCGGGGCCGAAGGGGCCGAACTGCTTTTGATCGATGTGCCCATGGAGGCCGGCCACTGAACCACTCGCCAATTCAACAACGCCAATTCAACAACACCAATGAACACTGCAGAAACCGCCACGGGCGTAAAATGGACCATTGATCCCGCGCACAGCGAGATCCAATTCAAAGTGAAGCACATGATGATCTCCACGGTGACGGGGAGCTTCGGAAGATTCACCGCCGATGTAGAGGCCGACGGGGATGACCTGAGCCAGGCCAAAGTCCGGTTCCAAGCGGAGGTGGACAGCATTGACACGGGCAACGCCAACCGCGACAACCACCTGAAGAGCACGGATTTTTTCAGCGGAGGCCGGCATCCGCAGATCCTCTTCACCTCAACGGGCAGCAAGTCCGTGGACGGCGATGGAAGTTGGACGCTGTACGGCGACCTCACCATGAACGGGATCACCAAGCCCGTGGCACTGGACGTGGAATGGGGCGGCGTGATGAAGGACCCGTACGGCAACACCAAAGCCGGTGTGAGCATCCACGGCAAGGTGAACCGGAAGGACTGGGGCATCAATTGGAATGCGGCGTTGGAAGCAGGTGGCTTGATGGTGAGCGATGAAGTACGCATTGCCTGCGAAGTGCAGTTGGTGAAGCAGGGCTGAGCATTGGGCCCTGTGGTGACGGAAAGCCCGGCATGCCCGGGCTTTCCTGTTGATGCCAACGGACATCCGCTGCCGGCATCCGGGGCGCACCCTCCCCTTTGCCCGCTCCTTGGGCCTGTGCGCGGGTCCACATCTACTTTTGTTTTCCCCATGTCGGAACCCTTGGACGTACGCGAAAAAGTGCGGCTGCTGCCCCACAAGCCCGGCGTGTACCAGTTCTTCGACGCCGACGGAAAGATCCTCTACGTGGGCAAGGCCACCAGCCTGCGCAGCCGCGTGGGCAGCTACTTCGCCAAGGACCACCCCGACGGCAAGACGCGCGTGCTGGTGCGCAAGATCGCCGACCTGCGCACCATCATCACCGAAACGCCCTACGACGCCCTGTTGCTGGAGAACTCGCTGATCAAGGAGTACCAGCCGCGCTACAACATTATGCTGCGCGACGACAAGAGCTACCCGTGGATCCGCATTCGCAATGAGCACTACCCGCGGATCGAGGGCATGCGCAACCCCGTGGACGACGGCTCGGAATACATCGGCCCCTTCGCCAGCGTTCGTTCCATGCGCACCGCGCTGAAGCTCGTGCACCAGCTGTACAAGCTGCGCACCTGCAACTACGACCTCAGCCCGGAGAACGTGGCCAAGGGGAAGTACAAGCGCTGCCTGGAGTGGCACATGGGCAACTGCCGCGGCCCGTGCGAGGGTTTGCAGAGCGAAGAAGATTACGATGCCAACGTGGCTTTGGCCCGGCAGGTGGTGAAGGGCCGCATCGGCGGCGTAGTGAAGCTGCTGAAGGAACGCATGCACGAACATGCTGAAAAGCTGGAGTTCGAAGAAGCTGAAGAAGCCCGCCAACAGATCGCGCTGCTCGAGGGCTACCAGGCGCGCAGCACCGTGGTAAGCCCCACCGTGGGCGATGTGGACGTCTTCGCCTTGGCGCGCAATTCCTCCAGCACCTTCGTCAACTACATGCGCGTGATCGACGGCGCCATCGTGCACGGCATTACGGTGGAAATGAAGCGGCGGCTGGACGAGCCCGACGAGGAAGTGCTTCAGTACGCCATCGCCGAACTGCGACAGCGCTTCCGCAGCAACGCACCCGAGGCCATCGTGCCCATGGAGCCCGGCATCGAAATGCCCGGACTCGGCTTCACCGTGCCACAGCGTGGCGACAAGAAGCACCTGCTGGAAATGGGCGAACGCAACGCGCAGTACTTCATGCTGGAGAAGCAGAAGCAGGAAAGCCTGGTGGACCCCGAGGCCGCCACGGACCGCATCCTGGAGCAGATGAAACAGGACCTGCGCCTCAGCGAATTGCCGCGCCACATCGAGTGCTTCGACAACAGCAACACCCAAGGCACGGATCCGGTGAGCGCCTGCGTGGTGTTCAAGAACGCCAAGCCCAGCAAGAAGGATTACCGCCACTTCAACATCCGCACGGTGGAAGGCCCGGATGATTTTGCCAGCATGGAGGAGGCGGTTGAGCGGCGCTTCGCGCGACTGGTCACCGAAGGGGAACCACTGCCGCAATTGGTGGTGATCGACGGCGGCAAGGGCCAGCTGCACGCCGCCATGAACGTTTTTGACCGCTTGGGCTTGCGCGGCAAGGTGGCGCTACTGGGAATCGCCAAGCGCCTGGAGGAACTCTACTTCCCCGATGATCCCGCGCCGCTCCACATCGACAAGCGCAGCACCACCTTGCGCGTGATCCAACAGATGCGCGACGAGGCCCACCGCTTCGGCATCACCCACCACAGGGGCAAGCGCAGCAAGCGCATCGTGAAGACCGGCCTGGAGGAGATCGCGGGCATCGGCCCGGCCACGGCGCAAAAACTGCTCCAGCGCTTCGGCTCCATCAAGGGTATCCGCGAGGCAACGCGAGCGGACGTGGAGGCGGAAGTGGGGGAGAAGAAGGCGGGGGTGGTGCTGAAGGGGATTGCAGCACTACCTTTGAACAACAACGCGGCCGAATGACCAAGCTCGACCTGAAGCAGGCGGCTATCGCCAAACAAGTGTTCAACACAACGAATGAGGAAGTGTTGGATCAAGTAAAGGCCGTGCTGGAGTCCCAGAACGATGCTTGGTTCCAAAACCTTCCGGCCAAGGTGCGCAAGGAAATTGAGGAAAGTTTAGCCCAAGCGGACCGAGGCGAGACGGTGAGCCACCAACAGGCCATGAAGCTCGTTCGGGCATGGCAAAAACGGTAAGATGGACACCGAAAGCCATTGATTCCTAAATCAATGTGCTCAACTGGTTGCGTACACACTGGACAGACAAGGAAGAACAACGCTTCGCGGATAATGTGGAGCGCACCATCCGCTACATCGTAAAGTATCCACAGGGATTTCGCAGTGCTGGCCATGCACGGTTGCGCGAAGCGCCCATCAAGCCATACAATATTCTGCTCTATCGCATTGACCCCTCCGCCATTGTCATTATTGGATTGTTCGATCTGCGCAGGCACCCCAAGGCCCTGGCTGCTTTCAAACGGGGATGGAGGGATTTATAATTCGTGGGATTGAGTGGCACAAACGCAACTGAAGGGGTGCCTCCTGATCGATCCCCGAAGCTTCCCCCGCAGCGCGTATCAATTGCCCACCATCAAGCGCTGCACCGAGCTGGACCCGCCCATAGTCAGCCGCACCATGTAGTTGCCGCTGCGGAGGCCCTCCAGATCAAGCTGCTGCGGGTGGCCGGGCACCAATTGCATGGACCGGGTGCGGACCACACGGCCGGTAACATCCATGACCTCCACGGTCCCCACGCCGCTCCTGCCGCTGTATTGCAGCTGGAACGATCCCGTGCCCGGATTGGGGTAAACGTTCCATGCCTGGGCCAGCCCCCGCTCATCAACTCCCAAGTTGATTCCCGACCCTTCGACCAGGCAGATGCCGAAATCGGCTGGTGCCGGATATCCGGGGTTCCAGTCGTAGACGCGCAGGAGGTAGGTCTCGCCCACATTGAGGGTGGTGGCAATGAGCTGCTCGGCCTGGCCGGCCAAGGAATCATCCGCGCAGGCCAGGGAGGTCAAGCTGCCGCAATCGCCCGAGAACAGTTCGAGCACGGCATTAAAGCTGGAGTCCATGCCCATGGCACCAATGGTCATGGTGCCGGCGGTGGCGGTGAAGGTGAACCACACATCGTCATTGGCGAAACCGGCACCGGGGCCGCAATCCACCGCAGGCATGGATCCGCTGGCGCCAGCGGTGGTGAAATAGCTGAAGCTGCACCAATTCTGGGCCGCAAGGGCAGCAGCATTCGCGCAATCGTCATTGGCCGGCGGCACGGCGCAGGCCGTTGCGGATACCTGTACCGAGTAAGGCCCCACGGCACCGACGAACGTATTGGCCATCACCGGCAGGTACCAGGTTCCGGCAGGCACGGATTGGTAGTAGATGGTGCCATTCCCGTTACCGCAATCCTCATAGTTGTAGCTGAAATAGTTCTGGTAGTCGCCACCCGTGGGGCAGGAGGGTGAAAGAATCGCCAGCACGGCTTGGAATGCCGGCGAGGTGGCGCAATAAGAAACCGTGATGTCGGCGCAGCCCGAGGTGGTGAACTTGTGCCAAACGCACGGGTCCACGCCGTCCAAGGGGCTTCCCGGCTCAAAATCATTGGCCGAGGTGGCCCCGGTGTTGTCGCCGATGAATACGATCGATCCGCCCAAAGGGAGGGTGGCGTCCGGCAAGGTGGAACAATCATCGTTCAAAGGTCCACCGCCGCGGACATCGGCAGCGGTCTCAGGGTGCCAGGAAACGCCCGGTGCCGTGATCACCGGCAGCGCACGGCTCGATCCGGACGGTGTGGATTGGGCGTGAAGGGCAGAGGAAAGACAGATGGCCAATGCCGAAAGGGCGTAGGTAGGTTTCATGGTCGGGGGCCTTGGGGAGGATGGGGCTACAAGTATACCGCAACGCCCTTGCACCCCTGGCGGACATCGGGGTTTAATCCCCGAACCTGACCACCTCCCGCAGCCGTTCTTGTCCTTCCGCATTCCGGTATTTCTCCTTCAGCTTGATGTAGGCCGGGCTGAGTTCGCGCTGCAGCCACATCGTAAGCAAGGCAGTTGCGCCGAGGAGCAGGACGGGCAGAAGCCCTGTGACATCCGTTGCCTGTGGCAGGTTCCCGGACTGCACGACCTCCAGGAATGCAAGAAGGCCGGCGTAGGCATGAGCTCGCCGCCAATACTTCGCCACGGCAATGAGGGCTGTGAGGTAACCTAGCCCAAAGATCGCCATGAGCACCACGTTCATCTTCACGGGCATTTCCACAGATGCCCATGCGGACAGGTTCCAACCTGCCGCCACGAGCAGCAGGCCCATCAGCACGTAATGGCCGGTGCGGTACTTCGCGCGGCGCTCCATGGTGGGCACGTAGCGCACGGCATCGGCCAACTTCTCGTCCGCCACATTGCCCGGCCCATATAGCTCATCATACACCTGCTGCGGAGCTACCCCTGACTCGATCTTGCTGCGGATCAATTTGCGTTGTTCACGGGTTGTCATTGATGTGAATGATGTGAGATGTGTCCAATTGCGTATTTGTTCAGGAAGGAAATCACGCCAACCTCAGCCCCTTGATGCCCTTGAAGTGCTTTTTGTTCAGCGTGAGCAACGCACAGTCGTGGGCCATGGCGGTCGCCGCGATCAGCCGGTCCGCCAGATAAGAACCCCGCTCGTGCCCTCCATGGAACAGTATTTGCCGAAACCGCTCGGAAACCTCCGCAGTGAAGGGAAGCACTTCGAACTTCGTGGTCAATTCATCGAGCAGCATGGCATGCTCGGCCTTGTTCCTCGCGCCATCCAACATTTCCGAAAGCACCACATCGCAAATGCAAAAAGCGGCACTCTCCATCCCGGCCAAGGCATGCTCCGCCGCCCTTTGGTTCCGGGTGATGCCGATCAGGATGTTCGTATCGATCAAGACCTTTTCCATGCCCGCTCACGGATCTCGTCGGCATCAATGTCCCGGTCCTTCCAGATCCCCCGCAGGTTGGCAAAGGGGTCCTTCTCCTTTTTCGCCTCCCGCTCGATCAGCTCCACCACCAGCGCACTGATGCTCTTGCCGCGCTGTTGGCTGAGCCGACGGGCCGTGCGCTTGAACTTCAGCGGAACGGAAAGCGTCAACTTGGTGGTCATTGGGAATACGTAATCTTTTACGAAGATACGTAGCTCCGACATCCCGGAGCTACCTTCCTCCCGAATACGCATGCCCGCCATCACCCTGCTACTTCCCTTCCGCAACGCTGCATCCACCCTGGATGAAGCCATCGCCAGCATCGCCACCCAGACCTTCGCAAACTGGGAGCTCCTGCTGATCGACAATGCGTCCACGGATGTAAGCACGGAGGTCGCGAAACGATGGGCTGCGCAGGACGAGCGCATCCGTGTGATCAGCGAACCTACTGTCGGCATCGCACACGCGCTGAACACCGGTCTGCAACATGCACAAGGCCGTTACATCGCCCGCATGGACGCGGACGACACCAGCCATCCTGAGCGCCTTGCCAAACAAGTGGCGTACATGGATACACATCCGGAGATCGGCGTGCTGGGCACGCGCACCTCCTTCGCCACCACGGTGCAAAAAAGCAGCGGCATGCGTTGGTTCGTTCAGTGGCAAAATGCGATCCTCTCTCCGCACGAGCACTTTGTAAAACGCTTCGTGGACGCGCCGCTCGCCCACCCCACGGTGATGTTCCGGCGGGAGCTGGTGGAACGGCACGGCAACTATAACTCGGGACCACTGCCGGAAGATCACGATCTCTGGCTGCGCTGGATGGACGCCGGTGTACGCTTCGCGAAGCTGCCCGAGGAACTGCTCACTTGGAATGACCATGCGCAGCGCCTCAGCCGCACGCACGCCAACTACAGCACGGAGGCCTTCTTCAGCGCCAAGGTGAAATGGCTTGCCAAGTGGCTGAAGCGGAAGCTCGATGGCCGCCCGGTGATCATCGCCGGCACGAGCAACATCTGCCAACAACGTGCGCGTTTGTTGGAGGCGGAAGGGATCACCATCTCGGCCTTCACCGACGTGAAGCCTCGTGAAGTTCCGGGCTACGCCTTCATTCCGCACGACGGATTGCCGCCAACGGGCGAGGCGTTCGTCGTCTCGTTCATCTCGCAGCGCGGTACCGGTGACCGCATCGCGGAGTTCCTTTCCAGCCGTGGACTGGCGGAAGGTGAGGATTTTGTACTGGCAGCGTAAGGCACTGGATATCAAATGTATATGATGAATTATGTTTGATACTATTTTGATTGCATTTTAGTATTAAGGAATAATCTACTAATTTAGTGATCCATTAGCACATTCTATGAAAAGACCGATTCCTCTGCCTACCGGTCCTTCCTCAAGTGCCGAATTCGATGCGTTGGGCGGCTCAATGGAAAGGCTGTTCTCCACCCCTGGCACGGCTGCGCGATTGGCGGAGGCCGAGAGGGATCATCCGTACTGGGAAAAGTTCATGCGCAGGACTGCGGGCATGGGTATTGAACCCAAGCACTTGTGGTGGATCGTGAAAAGCCAACGGCGCATCACGGCGAAGCCGATCCACATCACCCAGGACCCGGACTTCCGCTTCAGTTTCAACCTCACCGGTTCCATGCAGCAGACGCTGCACCGGCTTGACATGAAACTGGGCGGCACCATCGGTGGCCCCACGACCATTCCCGAAGGCACGCGCGAACAGGTCCTGTTAAGCTCACTGATGGAGGAAGCCATTGCAAGCAGCCTGTTGGAAGGCGCAGCCACCACCCGTGAATTGGCCAAGGACATGCTCCGGGCCGGCCGTCCTCCAAAGAACCGTTCCGAACGCATGGTGCTCAATAATTACCTCACTATGCAGCAACTGGTGGGCTGGAGCAAGGAGACCATGACCGTGGACCGCCTGCTGCAGATCCATCGCACGGTGACCGGTGGCACATTGGAGCATGCTGCGAACGAAGGGCGGGTGCGGACGAACAACGACGTGCATGTGGTGGACGGCTATAACGAAGTACTGCACATCCCGCCATCACATGAACGGCTCAACACCTTGCTGGAAGCACTTTGCGCTTTCGCGAACCACACTGCGGACGAGCCTTTCATCCATCCTGTGGTCCGGGGGATCACCTTGCATTTCCTGATCGGCTACATCCACCCGTTCGTGGACGGCAATGGCCGCACCGCCCGGGCGCTTTTCTACTGGTACCTGCTGCGCAGCGGCTATTGGCTCGTGGAATTCCTCGCCATCTCCAAGATCATCCTGCGCGCCCCGGCCCAATACGGAAGGGCTTACCTGCACACGGAAATGGACGGGAGCGACCTGACCTATTTCTTGGACTTCAACTTGCGCTCGCTCCACTTGGCCATGGAGGACCTGGACCTTTACTTGCATCGAAAGCTCGATGAACGCAAGCAGCTCTTCTCCGTTATGCGCAACACGCCGATCAATGATCGGCAGGCCGATCTTGTAGCCCTTTGGTTGCGTGAGCCGGAGAAAGTATTGACCATAGCCGAAGTGAAAAACCGGTTCAACGTGGTTTACCAGACCGCACGTACGGACCTGATGGGCTTGGAGCGGATGAAATTGGCCACGCACCGCAAATCCGGAAAGGCATTGCGCTATTTCCGCAGCCGGGAATTCGAAACGGAACTCTCCAGGTTGAAACGTGGTGCTTGATAGTCCGACACCTTGATCTGCACTGTTAGATACTGGCACGGAACTCCGTCCATGAGAAATTGAGCCATGAAATCCAACGCTGAGGTCCATGCCGGGAAGTTGGGCGCCCTCCGCGCCCATTTCCAAAGCGGTGCCACCCGCCCCTACGCCGCCCGCCGCAATGCGCTGAAGGCACTCAAACGCTCCTTGCAGAGACACGAGGAAGCGCTCCTCTCCGCCATGCACGCCGATATGCGCAAACCGCGCTTCGAGGCGTACATGGCGGACATCGGCTTGGTGCATGCCGAGATCGACCACGCGCAAAGCAACCTGCGCGACTGGATGCGGCCGGAACAGGTGCCCACGCCGCTGGCGCTGTGGCCGGCGCACAGCAGCATGCACCCGCAGCCGTTGGGCGTGGTGCTGATCATCGCACCGTGGAACTACCCGGCCCTGCTGGTGCTTTCGCCGTTGGTGGGTGCCATCGCCGCAGGCAACTGCGCCGTGGTGAAGCCCAGTGAAGAGACCCCGCACACGGCGGCCGTGCTGGAAAAGCTCATCGCGGAAGCCTTCGCCCAGGAACAGGTGCTGATGGTGCAAGGGCCAGGGGCCGATGTGATCCCGCCGATGATGGAAGGCTTCCGGTTCGACCACATCTTCTTCACCGGCAGTCCGGCAGTAGGTCGCAAGGTGCTGGCCATGGCTGCCCCGCAGCTGGTGCCCGTCACCTTGGAGCTCGGCGGCAAGAGCCCCGCCATCGTGGACCGCAGCGCCAACGTGGACACCGCCGCGAAACGGATCGCCTGGAGCAAGTTCTTCAACGCCGGGCAAACCTGCATCGCCACGGACTACGCCTTGGTCCACGCCGATGTGATGGATGCCTTCCTGGCCGCCATGGCCAAGCACACCACGGCTTTCTTCGGAACAGACCCGCAGCGCTCGCCCCACTTTGCGCGCATGGTGAACGACAAGCATTTTCAGCGGGTGAAGCGCTACCTGGCGGAAGGAAAGCTGCTCTTTGGCGGTCAGGCGGATGCGGCCGGGCGCTACATCGCGCCTACGGTGCTCACGGATCTACCGAAGGAAAGTTTGGTGATGCAAGAGGAGCTCTTCGGTCCCGTGCTGCCGGTGATCCCATGGAAAGAGCCGAAGGAGGTGTTGGCAACGGTTGCGCGGAACCCCACGCCCTTGGCGATATACGTCTTTTCACGTAGCCGCCACGTGCAGCGTTTCTTCACGGAGCGCATCGCTTTCGGCGGTGGTTGCATCAACCACTGCCTGCTGCACTTCGGAAACCTGCAACTGCCCTTGGGCGGGGTGGGCACCAGCGGCATGGGGCGCTACCACGGCAAGCGGAGTTTCGATGTGTTCAGCCACATCCAAGGCAGGGTGACGGCTTCCCGGCTGCTGCCGGAACCCGGTGTACACTATCCGCCTTATTCAACGTGGAAGGAGAAGGTGCTGCGGTGGGTGATGGGGTGATCAAGGTTGCTCACCCCAGTCTTTCCGCCCGCTTGGGCCGCAGCAGGTCGCGCACCAGGAGCATGTGTTGCTCATCGCATTCCAGCGAGGCTACAGAGCGCCCTTGCAGAACCGTGGTGAAGGTGCGGGGGTCGGCGATGTGGTGCAGCTCACAGAACTCCTCCAGGTGGTGGCAGAAATGTTCGGCCGTGATCCTGGCGTCCGGGCCGAGGAAATCCCAATGGAAACGGAGCGTGGGCATGGGGCAAAGGAACGAGATCACCGCACCGGCGGGAAGCAGCGCCTCTGGTGCACGGCGGCCCGCACGGGCAATGACTTTGGTCACTTCGGGCGAAAAGGGGATCTTTGCCGCCGAATTTCCCCAATGACCGAACAAATGACCCGCAGCCAAGAGCTGCTCGCCCGCCGCAAGGCTGCAGTGCCCAATGGCGTGGGCCTCTTCAACAATGCCACCGCCGTAAAGGCCGAAGGCGCCGTGATCACCGATGCCGACGGCAACGAGCTGATCGACTTCGCCGGGGGCATCGGCGTAGTGAACGCCGGGCACTGCCCCCCGCCGGTAGTACAGGCCATCCAGGAGCAGGCCGAAAAGTTCCTGCACGTCAGCTTCAACGTGGCCAGCTATGAGCCGTACATCGCCCTTTGCGAAAAGCTCAACAGCCTGATGCCGCACGGCGCACCCGCCAAAACGTTGCTGGTGAGCACCGGTGCCGAGGCGGTGGAGAACGCCGTCAAGATCGCCCGCCAGGCCACCGGCCGCCAAGGGGTGCTCTGCTTCACCGACGCCTTCCACGGCCGCACCCTGATGGCCATGACGCTTACGAGCAAAGTAGGCTACAAGCCAGGCTGCGGGCCGTTCGCACCGGAAGTGTACCGCACCCAGTTCCCCAATTTTTTCCGCTATGGCGCGGGTCGGAGTGAGGCCGAATTCGTGAAAAGCGAACTGCACCGCTTGGAGGAACTCTCGCACAACACCGTGGACCCCAAGCAGCTGGCCTGCGTGATCATTGAGCTGGTGCAGGGCGAAGGCGGCTTCAACGTGGCGCCGAAGGCTTACGTGGAGGGCTTGCGCAAATGGTGCGACAAGCACGGCATCCTGCTGATCTTCGACGAGATCCAAGCGGGCTTCGGCCGCACCGGCGCATGGAGCGCCTACAGCCACTTCGGCGTACTGCCGGACCTGAGCACATGGGCCAAGAGCCTCGGCAGCGGCCTGCCGATCGCCGCCGTGATGGGCAAGGCGGAGCTCATGGACAAGGCCGGCCCCAGCAGCATCGGCGGCACCTACATCGGTAGTCCGATCAGCTGCGCGGCGGCGTTGGCCACGATCCAGTACATGGAGGAGATCGACATCAACGCCAAGGGCCGTCACGTGGGCGAGGTGGTGCGCAAGCGCTTCGAGAAGATGAAGGCCAAGCACGACTGCATCGGCGATGTGCGCGGGCTGGGCGCCATGCTGGCCATGGAGTTCAACACGGGCCGCGACCCGCTGAAGCCCGATGCCGATACCTGCACCAAACTGATGAACGCCTGCGCCAAGCGCGGCTTAGTGGTGATCACCGCCGGCACCGACAAGAACGTGATCCGCATCCTCAGCCCCTTGGTGATCAGTGATGAACTGCTGAACAAGGGCCTGGACATCATGGAAGAGGAATTGGACAAGATCTGTGCTTGAACAGTTCACCACAGAGGCACAGAGAGCACAGAGAAATCAATGAAAGTCCGCATGCGGGAGGACCTTGGATCGAATGCACCCGGCATTCCCTCCGTGTCCTCCGTGCCTCTGTGGTGAAGCATTCCCCATGAAACCCTTTTCCATCGCCGGCATCCAGATGCGCGTGAGCGCCTCATACAGCAATGTGGAGGCCATGAAGCTCAAGCTGGACATCCTGATGAACCTGTACCCTTGGGTGGACATGGCCCTGTTCAGCGAGCTGTGCGCCTTCGGGCCGCTCACCCACTTCGCCCTCACCCGCATCGAGGACTTCGAGGAGCCCATGCAGGAAATGGCGGCCAAGCACAAGATCTGGCTGCTGCCCGGCTCGGTGTTCCACAAGGTGGACGGCAAGATCTACAACACGGCCAGCGTGATCGACCCTGCGGGCAACGTGGTGGCGCGCTACCGCAAGATGTTCCCCTTCTACCCGTACGAGGTGGGCGTGACCCCGGGCAGCGAATTCTGTGTGTTCGACGTACCTGACGTGGGCCGGTTCGGGGTGAGCATCTGCTACGACATGTGGTTCCCGGAGACCACGCGCACCCTGGCCGTGATGGGCGCGGAGGTGGTGCTGCACCCCACGCTTACCGGCACCATCGACCGGGAGGTGGAGCTGAGCATCGCGCGGGCCACGGCCGCCATCAACCAGTGCTACTTCTTCGACATCAACGGGCTGGACGCGGGCGGCGCCGGGCGCAGCATCATCTGCGGGCCGGAAGGCCGCGTGGTGTACCAGGCGCAGAACATCGAGGAGATCATCCCCATCGAGATCAACCTGGAGAAGGTGCGCCGCAGCCGCGAACTGGGCCTGCTGCGCCTGGGGCAGCCGTTGAAGAGCTTCCGCGACCACGCCGGGGATTTCGAGATCTACCGCAAAGACTATCCAATGCCGTACCTTGACAGCCTCGGGCCGCTGATCAAGCCGCAACGGGTGAAGGAACTGGGGGACCTGATCCAGCAGGAAACGCCCTCGCCGGGCAAACCCACTTTTGTCCCCTCCATTCCGCCGGGCGGGAAACAGGCCTGAATTGAACCAACATGGCGCCGCAACCTGGCGTACACACAATGGGAAGCACAGCAAGCACGGGGGTTGGGGGGGCCATGAAGAGATTCACGGCATGCAAGGAATACGTTACCTGGTTCGAGATCCCGGCCTACGACATGCTCAGGGCCAAGGCCTTCTATGACCAGGTCTACGGCATCACCATGGGCACCTCGCTGGTGGGCGACTTCGCCATGGCCTATTTCCCCACGGAAACCGGCATTGGGGGCGCCGTGGTGCAAGGCCCCGGCTGCTTGCCCAACGATACCGGCGCGCTGCTCTATTTGAATGCAGCCGTAGGCCTGGATACGATGCTCGACCGGGTGGTACAAGCCGGCGGCCGCGTGGTGATGGGGCGCACACTGATCGGCGAGGATGCCGGCTGGTTCGCCCTGATCATCGACACCGAGGGCAATCGCCTGGCGCTTCACGAACGGCCCGCAGCCAAGAAAACCGCGTCGGCAAGGAAACGGGTGGCCGCCAAGCCCGCCGCCGCGAAAAAGACCTCGGCGAAAAAAGCGGCACGGAAGAAAAAGTAGGCGGGGTTCGGGCAACTTGACAACCGCTGAGGAAATGTGCTCCGCTGTGTCCACCTCTGGCCCGGCCGCGCCAAAAGGCTGCGGTTGAAAATAGGCCCGACCGTTGTGTGCCTTGTGCAATTCGCCCACGGAAGCCTACATTTCGCGGAGCATACCCCCGGCCATGCCCCAACGCAACAAACCCGCCGCGCCGCCTGAACCGCCGCAGGAATTCTACAACGCAGGCCGCCTGCGCACCCACAAGTGGGAAGCGCTGAAGGCCGCCACCGCGCGGTTGGTGGCCGTGAAGGACAAACGCGCCGCCGCGCAGGCCGTGGAAGACCTGCTGGCGGAGCTGTTGGTGATCGAGCTCTATTGGGCCTATCCGGGCCGTGAAGTGGTGCGCGCCATGCAAGCCCGCTTATTGCGCGGGGAATACGCGGCACTGGTGACCTTGGTGGAGAAGGTGGTACGCACCTTCGTGAGCGGCCTGGTGCGCCTGGATGCGGGCCTGCCCCCGGTGGAAGAGGAGGGCCACCAAGAAGAAGGGGAGGAGCGCAACCGCAACAAGTACTTTGAGCTGTTGGTGGTGGACGACCTGGACGAGCGGGGCGAGCGCGACCTCAAGGACCGCATCGCCGAGATGCGCAGCCACACCGATGCCTTCACCTACGACCTGATCGTGGTGCCCACCGTGCAGGATGCCCTTATCGCATTGCTCTTCAACCCCAACATACAGGCCTGCGTGATCCGCTATGGCATGCCCTTCACCTCGGCCAATGCCAAGGGCTTCCTGAGCGACTACATCCGCGCCATCAAGGAAGTGGACCTGGGCAACCGGCCCCGCGCCGACATGGGCCCGCTCTTAGGCAAGATCATGCGCTGGTTCCGCCCCGAGGTGGACCGCTACTACGTCACCGATACGCCGCTGGGCGAGCTCAAGGACACCACCGTGCAGAACTTCAAGCGCATCTTCTACCGCCAGGAAGACATCCAGGAGATGCACCACACCATCCTGCGCGGCATCCAGGAGAAGTACGATACCCCCTTTTTCACCGCGCTGGTGGACTACAGCCGCAGGCCCATGGGCGTGTTCCACGCCATGCCCATCTCCCGCGGCAACTCCGTGTTCAAGAGCCGCTGGATCCAGGATTTCGGCGCATTCTACGGCCGCAACCTCTTCATGGCGGAAACATCCAGCACCGGTGGCGGCCTGGATTCCCTGCTGCAGCCCACCGGCCCGCTGAAGGCGGCGCAGCAACGCGCCGCCCACGCCTTCGGCGCGCAGTTCACCTACTTCGCCACTAACGGCACCAGCACCAGCAACAAAATTGTACTGCAGGCCCTGGTGGAACCCCATGACATGGTGCTCGTGGACCGCGACTGCCACAAGAGCCACCACTACGGCCTGGCGCTCACCGGCGCCTTCCCCGTGTACCTGGACAGCTACCAGCTGCCGCCCTTCAGCATGTATGGCGCGGTGCCGCTGGAAGAGATCCGCGCCAAGCTCCTGGAGCTGAAGCACGCCGGCAGGCTCCAGCACGTAAAGATGCTCCTGCTCACCAATTGCACCTTCGACGGCGTGGTGTACAACGTGCAGCGCGTCATGGAGCAGGTGCTTGCCATCAAGCCGGACATGATCTTCCTGTGGGACGAGGCGTGGTTTGCCTACGCCGGCTTCAGCTACATCTTCAAGCAGCGCACCGCCATGTTCAGCGCAGCACGCCTGCACCGCAAGTACCACAGCGAGGCCTACCGCCAGGAATACGCCGAACACATCGCCTCGCTCAAAAAAGGGGAAGAACCCCGCCTGCCCGATCCCGACAAGGTGCGCATCCGCGTCTACGCCACCCAGAGCACCCACAAAACGCTCACCTCCATGCGGCAGGGCAGCATGATCCACATCTGGGACGAGGACTTCAAGCGCAAGAGCGAGGACAGCTTCCACGAGGCCTACATGGCGCACACCAGCACCAGCCCCAACTACCAGATCCTCGCCAGCCTGGACATCGGCCGCCGCCAGGTGGAGTTCGAGGGCTACGAACTGGTGGAGAAGGCCATTGAACAGGGCATGCTGCTGCGCCACAAGATCAACGAGCACCCCAAGCTGCGGCGCTATTTCGACATCATCACGGTGGAAGAGCTGGTGCCCGCCAAGTACCGCCCCTCGGGCCTCAAGGAATACTACAGCAAGGTGAGCAAGGGCTGGAACCGCATCGAGAAGGCGTGGGCCGATGACGAGTTCGTGGTGGACCCCACCAAGATCAACCTGTACACGGGCAAGACCGGCGTGGACGGCGACACGTTCAAGAACCGGTACCTGATGGACAAGCACAACATCCAGGTGAACAAGACCTCGCGTAACAGCGTGCTGTTCATGACCAACATTGGCACCACGCGCGGGTCGGTCGCCTATCTGCTGAAAGTGCTGCTCACCATCGCCGATGAGCTGGAGGCCCGCAACAACGCGCTGAACCCTGCGGAGAAAAAGATCCACATCGACCGCATCCGCTCGCTCACGCAGGAAGTGCCGCCATTGCCGGACTTCAGCCAGTTCCACGACTCCTTCCGCGCCGTGCCCGGCGTGCCCGGGGGTGACCTGCGCAAAGCCTACTTTCTCACCTACGACGAGCGGAACTGCGACTACGTGAAGCTGCGTGAATGTTTGGACCGCACCTGCAAAGGCGAAGTGTTCGTATCGGCCAACTTCGTTATCCCCTACCCGCCGGGCTTCCCGGTGCTGGTGCCTGGCCAGGTGATCCGCAAGGACGTGCTGGAATTCCTGATCGCCCTGGACGTGAAGGAGGTTCACGGCTTCCGCGCCGACCTGGGCTTGCGCGTATTCACCGAGCAGGCCCTTGGCCGCCAACGCACCGGCACCGCCATGGGCGGGATGCGCAGCGCGATGCAGGGTAACGGGGCGGAGGCAGAGGCGAAGAAGAAGAAGGCGTGAGCGCTTTTTCCTCCCGCGAGATCTCCGCTTTGTCAGGCTTGGGCAGCTCAAAGACCCGGATGCTTCCCATCCCATTGACTGACGAAGCTGGGCGAACGCATGCCGATCGGACAGCAGGGCCGTAACTTAATCGGACCAACAGGAATTACCATGGATAGCGCAGCGATCAAGCTCGAACTGATCCAGCAACTCATGTCCATCGTGGACGACAAGACCTTGCGGAAGGTGGCCAACTTCTTCAAGAAGGAGGTCGTGGCCGACGAAGACAATGACATCACGGATGTGGAGTTCGCACAGTTCCGAGTGGAACCTGCCCGTCGGGACAGGGGTGAGATCAAGTTCCACACGCAGGAGGAATCCATGGCGGAGATCCGCCGGTTGATCGCTGGGAAGGGCAGATGAAGTACAGGTTGGACATTGCTCCGCGCGTCAGCAGAGAGGTGGCCCACATCTACCTGTACCGGGAAGAGAATCAAGGCAAGGGTGCTGCCGACCGGTTCGTCAAGGCTTTGGATGATTGCTATGCACATATCCTGGCCAATCCATACGGCAGCCAGGTCCGCAAGGAGCCGTTCGGGCATATCATGCTGCACCGCCTGAAATACCGGGTGGTCAATAAGGTGGAAGACGAACTGGTGTCGGTCGTCCAAGTGCGGCACACCAGCCGCAAGACCGGGAAGAAGTTCGGTCCCTGAAGATCGTGAACTGCCGAGCCCTCCCGCTCGCACGCGTTTGCAACGCGTGCGAAGATCTAGGCGCTTGCAGCGCGCTCCTTCAACAAAGGGCGGACGGGTATTTGGATTGGAACAGGGATGGCCGTTACGAACGATCGGGGAGGATATACCTGCGTTGATTACGCGAACAGGTGCGAGTGTTCACCTTTTGGCAAAAGAGCAACATCAACTTCGCCTTTGCCACCGTGCAGTTCAACAGTTCACCCAAGGAAATGACCGCCACAACCTTCACGGATGCCAACGTGATCGAGGGCAAAAAAGCGTTCTTCTTCCTGAACTACGGCTTCAGCATCGCCGCGGCCATCAACAAGAATTTCGGGGAACGCGTGCAGTGGGTGAACAACACGCGCTTCTTCGGCAATGGGCTGGACCGCGACCATGTGAACCTGCAGCTCAGCAACATGGTGATCGTGAAGCTGTGGAAATACCTGCAACTGCGCTTCGATACACGCCTGGCGTACAACCCGCTGCTGAACTACAAGATGCAGTTCCGGCAGGAGGCGCTGATCGGGTTCTTTTACGAAAGGAATAAGTGAGGGGAACTTTGGCTTCGCCTACCGCAAAGGGCACGAAGGGCGCAAAGGGGGGGGGGCGCCACAGGTAGTTCTTTGTGTCCTTCGTGTGCTTTGTGGTAATACCCCCGCCACTGAACGGAGGATACAGGCAGTCGGGCCACCGCCATCCAACCCCGCTTCCCTACATTCGTCGGGTCCGGTGAAACCTGATCACCACCGCCAACAATACCCGGAGCCATGTGCGCCAAAGCGAAGAAATCCCCCACCCGCAAGCCCGCCAAGGTGAAGCAACCCATGCTGAATGGCCTGAGCGACATCCGCCGCTTCTTCCACCGGAATGAAACGCCCATCTACTTCATCAGCGCCACCAACTTCAACCTGCTGGGGGCCGATGAATGGGTGAAGGGCTTCAAGTTCATCACCTACATCGACTGTTTCGATGGGCTGCACCCCAACCTGATGTGCCCGGTGACCGAGGAGCCCCACGAGGAGTTCCAGAGCATAGAGGACATCAACAACTACCTGCTCACCCACAGCGAGGTGAAGGACTACATCGCCAAGCGGGCCAAAGGGGGAAAGGCGGGCAAGGCCCTATTCCTGATGTTCGACGAGAAGACGGAAAAACTGGCGCGTAAACTGGGCTTGGAGGTGATGTTTCCCCCGGCCAAGCTGCGCACCTTCATGGACAACAAGGTGAACACCAACCGGGTGGCCGAGAAGGCCGGCGTGCCGCCGGTGCCTTATGTGCTCAGCCCGGTGAAGAGTTACGAACACCTGCTGAAGGTGGCGGCCAAGCTGGGCACGGACCTGGTGGTGCAAACCCCCTTCGGCGACAGCGGCCACACCACGTTCTTCATCAAGGACGAGGCGGACTACCGCAAGCACGCCAAGGAGATCGAGAAAGAGAAGGAGTGCAAGGTGATGAAGCGCATCAACTGCCGCGGCGCGGCCATGGAAGCGTGCGTCACCCGGCACGGCACCATCGTGGCCCCGTTGATGACCGAGCTGGTGGGCTTCAAGGAGCTCACCCCCTACAAGGGCGGCTGGTGCGGCAACGAGATCTACGCCGAGGCCTTCACGCCGTCCATCCGCCGCAAGGCGCGCAAGTACACGCAGCTCTTCGGCGACCAGTTGCTGAAGGAAGGCTACAAAGGCTATTTCGAGCTGGATTTCCTCATCGACCAGGACAACGGGGAGATCTACCTCGGGGAGCTCAACCCCCGCATCACCGGCGCCAGCAGCATCACCAACCATGCGGCCTTCGCCATGGGCGACGCCCCGCTTCATCTCTTCCACATGCTGGAATGGATGGAACAGCCCTACACGCTGAGCGTGAACGCGCTGAACCGCCGCTGGGCCAAGGCGGAGAACATCGACTCCTGGGGGCAGATGGTCATCAAGCACACGGTGGACGACATCCGCCGGGTGACCGAAGCCCCGCGCAGCGGCATCTGGCGCATGCGCCCCGACGGCAGCATCCACTACTGGCGCATGGACACGCACCGGCGCTACGTGGAGAATGAGAACGAAGCCTTCTTCCTGCGCATCAGCCGCGTGGGCGATTGGCTCTACGAGGGCGCCGATATGGGCATCCTGGTGATGCGCGGCCGCATGATGACCGACGACTTCAAGCTCACTGCCCGCGCCAAGCGGTGGCTGGATGCGATCCGCGCACAGTACGCCAGCGAACTGCCCGGCGGAGGCCGCAACGCCCAGCAGACCATGGAGATCGGGGGGTTCAAGATGATGTGAGGGAAGGTACCGCAAAGGGTATCAAGAACACGAAGTTGTCAGGATGATGTGAAGAAGATACCGCAAAGGGCACCAAGAACACGAAGGCGGAAAGGGGGGATCCAGCGCCTCAACCAAACCATGCACTATGAGTAAATTCTCCCACATGACAGCCAATGAGCTGTCGCATATTGTGATAGGCAGGGCCATTGAAGTTCACCAGTTGTTGGGGCCCGGGCTCTTCGAGCGGATCTATGAGCATGCCTTGCTGCATGAACTTCGCGAAGGCGGAATGGAAGTTCAATCCCAACTGGAACTTCCTGTGATTTACAAGGGATCGACCTGGGCATCGGATATCGCCTTGACCTGCTGGTGGAGCAGAAATTGATCGTGGAAGTCAAGGCGGTTGCGGCATTCGATGAATCCACATGTCCCAAGCGATGACTTATCTGAAGCTCACTGAATGTGCCTTGGGATTGCTGCTCAATTTCAACGTGGACCTCATGAAACACGGCATCAAGCGTGTGGTGCTCGGCGACCCTGATGCCTGAGCGGATGGACTTCTGTAAGTGCACTTGGGATACATCCGCGGTATCGCGTCCAATCCGCTCCCCAAGCGTATTTTGGCCTTCTCCACCTCGTAGGGTACATCAGTCCAAACGCCATGCATTCTTCGTGTCCTTCGTGCCCTTTGCGGTAGCCTTCCATGTACATCACCCTTAAATTCATCCGCGAACCCAAGCCATCCGAGCGATGGCAGCGCTTCTTCCTGCGCGTGTGGCCTTTGTACCGCAACTGGTACCTGGGCGAAGGGGAGGATGCCCGCCCCACGCGCGCGGCGTGCCTCAACGCCCTGGGGATGCACATGCCCGAGCTGGTGCCCACCTACGAACGCCTGTGCGAACTGGCCGGCGGCGGTGATCTGGAGGCCCGCTTTCTGAGCATGTGGTGCCCCCCGCCTTACATGGCCGGCTGTTCCCAAGCCGCTTGGGTGCGCGGCAACCCCACGCTGATCCGCAACTACGACTACGATCCGCGCTACTTCGACGGGCGGATGCGTTTTACCGAATGGCGCAAGCCCGTGATCGGCATCCAGGACAGTGCCTGGGGCATGCTGGACGGCATGAACGCCGACGGCCTGGCCCTAGCCCTGGCCTTCGGCGGGAGGAAGGTGAGCGGCAAGGGCTTCGGCATACCGCTGGTGGTGCGCTACGTGCTGGAAACCTGCTCTACCACCGAAGAGGCCGTGCGCACCCTCAGCCGCATCCCCGTCCACATGAGCTACAACGTGCTGGTGCTCGACCGCGAGGGGCACTACGCCGTGGTGTACCTCAACCCGGACCGGCCCGCCAAGACCGTACACCAGCCCGTTTGCACCAACCACCAAGGCAGCATTGAGTGGGAGGAGTATGCGGCCTTCACCCAAACACTGCAGCGGCGCGATGAGCTGGAGGAATTGCTGCGCGATGAGAACGTGGACCGTGCCCAGCTCCTCAAGCGCTTCCTCAAGCCGCCGCTTTACCACCAGCAGTACCTGCGCGGCTTCGGCACGCTGTACGGCGTGGCCTACGACCTGAAACGCAAGGTGGTGCGCGTTTTCTGGCCGGAGCAGCACGTGGAGGCGGGCTTCAAGGAGTTCACCGAGCAGGAACTGAAAGTGGTGCTGCTGCGGCCCGTGGGGCGCTACATGGCGAAGTAGGCCAACGGGGGGCGGGGCAACAGCACCTGAACTTCAGTATGGTCGTGCCTCATAGAGCAGCACGGTGGTCTTATCAGGCTTCATTGTTGGGCCTTCGGCTCCTCGGATGCACTGCATCCGAGGAGCCGAAGGCCCTTCACAAATCCGCACATCAGCCGGGTGGAGGCGCGTGCTCAAGCGGGGTTGAACCCTCCCGGCGGCATTCGGTACCTTTGCCGCACCATGTCGCACACCCTTACCGCCCCCGATCTGAAGCACGCACTGTACCCCCAGGCCAACTACATCAACGGAATTTGGCACCAGGAAGGCGACGGCAAGTTCACGACCGTGGTGGACAAATACCACGGCACCGAAATGGCCAAGCTGCCGCTGGCCACCGCCGGCCAGGTGGAGGAGGCCGTGGCCGCCGCCTACGCCAGCCGGTCCGAGCTGCGCCACATGAGCGCCGGTGAGCGCAGCGAAAAGCTGGAGGCCTTGGCCAAGCTGATGGAAGAACGCAAGGAAGAGCTGGCCAAGCTGATCATGCAGGAGGCCGGCAAGCCCATCGGCTATGCCCGGGACGAGATCGCGCGCAGCCTCACCACCGTGCGCACCGCCGCTGCGGAAGCCCTGCGCTTCGCCGGGGAGGTCACGCCCATCGACTTCGGCAAGGGCACCGGCAAGACTGCCTTCACTAAACGTATTCCCGCCGGCGTGGTGCTGGCCGTCACACCGTTCAATTTCCCGCTGAACCTGGTGCTGCACAAGGTGGCCCCGGCCATGGCCACGGGCTGCCCCGTGGTGCTGAAGCCCGCCAAAAAGACACCGTTGAGCGCATTGGCCTTGGGGAAGATGATGGAGGAGATCGGTTGGCCCAAGGGCGGGTTCAGCGTGCTGATCTGCGCCACCTCGCTCACCGAAACCATGGTGAAGGACGACCGCATCGCCATGTTCAGCTTCACGGGCAGCGATACCGTGGGCTGGGGCTTGAAGGCCATCTGCGGCAAGAAGAAGGTGACCCTGGAGCTGGGCGGCAACGCCGCGGTGATCATCGACCAGGGCACGGACCTCGCGGCCGCCGCCAAGGGCGTGGCCATGGGCGCCAACCTCTATGCAGGCCAAACCTGCATCAGCACCCAGCGCGTGTTCGTGGTGAAGCCGGAGTTCGAGAAATTCCGCGACCTGCTCGTGCAGGAGTTCAACGCCTTGAAAAGCGGCGACCCCGCCGACCCGGCCGTGAGCGTGGGCCCGTTGATCGGCAAGGGCGATTTTGAGCGCATCGGCACTTGGGTGGACGAAGCCGTGAAGGGCGGCGCCACGCTGCTCGCCGGCGGCAAGCCTGTGGATGCGCAACGCAACGTGTACGCCGCCACCCTGCTCACCGGAACCAAGCGCTCCATGAAGGTGGATTGCGCCGAGGTCTTCGGGCCCATCACGGTGATCGAGCCCGTGCAAGACTTCGCCGACGGTATTGCCCGGGTGAACGACAGCAACTACGGCCTGCAGGCGGGGGTGTTCACCAACAGTTTCGCGCACGTGAAGCTGGCCCACGAGGAACTGGAGGTGGGCGGTGTGATCATCAACGGCATCCCTGGCTTCCGCATCGACAGCATGCCCTACGGCGGCGTGAAGGACAGCGGACTGGGCCGCGAGGGCCTGCGCTACGCCATGGAAGAGATGACCGAGCCAAGGTTGATGGTGTACTGATCGCCGGAACGGATAAGCAGGGCCGTAGGACACAGGAAACAGGACGTAGGGCGTAGCAGGGTAGTGATGCGACCCTCACGCCCTACGAACTACATCCTGCGATCCACGCCCAAACAACTGACAACGAACAACCGGGACCTGCTCCCCCGGATCCGCTCAGGGTGAATGGAAGAGAAGCAGGTGATCGGTGGACCGGGTACCACGGACTAGGCCCCACGCTCCAGCTTCGCCACCCGCTCCACGATCTTCTCCAAGTTGCGGAAGTGGATGTAGCTCTTGCGGTACTTGCCGGCCTCCCATGCGGGGCTGCCCATGTAGCTCTCGCCTGCCTTGGTATCCTTGCTGATGCCGCTCTGCGCTGCGATGATGGTGCCGTCGGCGATCTTCAGGTGGCCGATGATCCCCACCTGCCCGCTGAACATGCAGTTCTTGCCGATCTTGGTGCTGCCTGCCACCACGCCGCCCGCCGCGTAGTACGTGTTCTCGCCCACTTCCACGTTGTGCGCGATGTGGATCAGGTTGTCGAATTTCACGCCCTTGCGCAGGATGGTGCTGCCCAGCGTGGCGCGGTCGATGGCGCAGTTGGCCCCGATCTCCACGTTGTCCTCGATCACCACGTTGCCGATCTGCGGGATCTTGGCCCCGCCGTCCGGACCCGTGGCAAAGCGGAACCCATCGCTGCCGATCACCGTGCCGCTGTGGATGATGCAGTCCTTGCCCACCACACAGTCGGAGTAGATCTTCACACCCGCATAGATGGTGGTATTGTCGCCGATGGTGACGTTGTCGCCCACGTAGGCCTGCGGGTAGACCTTCACGTTGTTGCCCAATTTGGCGTTCTCGCCGATGAAGGCCAGGGCACCGATGTAGCAATCCGCGCCGTGCACGGCCCCTTCGGAGAGCACCGCCTGGGGCGAGATGCCCTTCTTGTTCCGCTTGATCTGGTCGTAGACCTCAAGCACCTTCGCGAAGGCACTTTGGGCATCGGCCACGCGCACCAAGGTGGTCTTCACCGGGGCCGTGAGCGCATGGTCCTTGCCGATGATCACCACAGAGGCCGTGGTGCCGTACACGTACTGTGTGTAGGCCGGGTTGGCCAGGAAGGAGAGCGACCCTTCACCGCCTTCCTCGATCTTCGAGAGGCGCGTTACGGTGGCATTGGCATTGCCTTCCACGGTGCCTTGAAGCAGGCCGGCAAGTTGTTGTGCGGTGAATTCCATCGGCCCAAAATAGGCCAAAGCGACCGCGTGCCTGCCCGATCGGTCTCTATGCGGAGGTCGGACGCCGGACTATTGCAGGTTGCATGGGGGGAGGGCGCCAGGAACGGCGCTGGAAGACCATATCCCCTGCCGCCCCAAGCCACCAAACATTCCAGTTGTGCGTCACATGGTTTAGTTTTACGATTCACACGGCCTAAGCGCGCGATCGTCCACCACCATGAAATGGATATTACGTTATGTCTGGATCCCTGCCTTTGCGGTATGGATGGGAAGGGCAAATGCCCAGAATGGGATCATTCCCACCATGGGCACCGAGTTTTGGCTGGGGTTCATGGAAAATTATCCGAGCGGGGACAACCAGCTCAGCTTGTACATTTCCAGCTACCACAACACCTCGGGCACGGTGAGCATGCCGTTGCAGGGCTACACCCAGAACTTCACGGTGATGGCCAACACGGTGACCACGGTGAACCTGCCGGTATCGGCCATGCATACTTCATCTGAAACGGTGGACAACAAGGCGATCTTGGTGCAATCGGCCGATACGGTGGCGGTGTACGCCTTGAACTTCGGCTCGGCCACGGCGGATGCGGCGGCGATCTTCCCGATCATGACCTTGGGCACGGACTACCGGGTGCATTGCTACCGGGGACTGGATGCATCACTGCCATCGGAATTCCTGGTGGTGGCCACCAAGGATGGCACACAGGTGGAGATCTCACCACGGACCTCCACGGCGGGCGGCCACGCGGCCAATGTGCCATTTGTGGTGGACCTGGACAGCGCGGAGAGCTACCAGGTGAAGGCGGCCACGGCCACCGGCGACCTTTCGGGCAGCCGCATCCGGGGCACGGACCTCAGCGGGAGCTGCCGACCGTTTGCGGTATTTGGCGGCGCCGTGTGCACCAACATCCCCTCGGGGTGCGTAGCCTGCGACCATGTGTACGAGCAAATGCTTCCTTCGCCCGGTTGGGGGCGGCGCTACTATTTGGTGCCATGGGTGGGGCCCAGCAACTACACCTACCGGGTGATGGCCAATACCAATGGCACAACCTACACCGTGAACGGCGTGGCCCAGGCCGCGCTCAATGCCGGGCAGTTTGCCGAGGTGAACATGGCCACGGGCGCCAAGGTGATCGAGAGCACGGTGCCGATCAGCGTAGCGCAGTACATCCAAGGCCAGGATTGCTCGGGCAATGTGGGCGATCCCGCCATGCTGGTGCTCAACGCCATTGAGCAGCGCATTTCCGATATCAGTTTTGCCACGGTGGTTTCCACCAACATCACCTCGCAATCCATTGCGGTAGTGGTGGAAACGGCAAGCTCCGGGCAGGTGGTGCTCGATGGCGCCACCATGGCCGCCTCGGCCTTCACCCCGTTCGTTGCCGATCCCACCTTCAGCCATGCCACCTTCGCGTTGAACCAAGGCAGCCACACCATCAGCTGTCCCACGGGATTGACCGGTTACGTCTACGGCGTGGGTTCCAACTACGAGACCTATGCATACAGTGCCGGTTCATTCTCGCCTTTGCCGCCGATCACGGTGGATTCCGTGTTCTGCGGGGTGGACAGCACCGGAATGCTCACCTTGGTGGCAGAGAGCGGCATGAACAACCCTTGGTGGGCGTTACTGTCGGCCCCGGACGACACCCTGCACACCGGCCAAACCTATACGTTCGCCCCGCAGGGCAGCGATGTGTACGTCGTTACCGGAACCGAATTCCTGAGCGCCTGCACACAGCAGTATTTCTACAGCGTGGAAGTGGAGGCCCCCCCGGTGCTGACCGTCAGTGCGAGCGCCACCAACATTTGTGCTTACGAAGAAGTGCAGTTGGCCGTGGGCGTGCAGCCGGCGGGAACCTACTTGTACAACTGGTGGCCGGACCCCCCATTGAGCTCCGGCACCATCCCCGATCCCGTTGCCACCCCGGCGCAAAGCGGCTGGTTCCATGTGAGCGTGAGCTCGCTCTCGGGCTGCTCGGTGGCCGCGGACAGCATCTACATTTCCGTCACACCGGGCAATGTGCTGCGCTATGAGGCGGAAGTGGATGATGCACAGATCTGCATCGGGGATACGGCCCAGCTCAGCGTGAGGGTGTACCGGATCATCGCCGCAGACACGCTGGATACGGTGTTGGCACCTGGGCTCTGGGGGACCATCAGCGGAGGAGCCATCGGGAACGCCTGCGGGGCGATCTCCGGAAGCGCCCTGTATTTCAATGGGGCGGCCCCTTTGCGGCAGGCACAAACGGTGGACCTGGATGTTTCGGCAGGCGGTGTGGTCCGGTTCAACATCAAGCTGGGGAGCGGAGCAGCACCCTGCGAAGCAGTGGATGCCGGGGAGAACGTCCTGGTGCAATACAGCACCAATGGCGGAGGGAGCTGGACCACCTTCAGTACCTGCTACGCCTACCAATACGTGAATTGGACGCAGGTGGAACTGGACATACCCACGGCCGCCGCCACAGCCAGCACGCGGTTCCGATGGGCGCAGCCGGTTTTCGGCGGGGTGGGGCAGGACAATTGGTCGCTGGACAATGTTGCCGTGGGCGTAGAATCCACCACGGACCTTGACTTTGCATGGACACCCGGCGGATCCCTTGCCGACCCGACGGCTTCCGCCACTTCCGCATGGCCTTCCACCACGGGATGGTACCATGTGGGCAGTTTGGACAACACCACCGGATGTGCATACGCGGACAGCCTCTACCTCACGGTCGGGCAGCAATTCACCTTGGCCATGACGCCGGATACGGCGATCTGCGATGTGGCCGGCATACAACTGCAGGCCGTGCCCAGCAGTGGAACCGGGGTGGCCTACACCTGGTCGCCCAATGTGAACATCAGCAGCGTGGTGGCCGCCTCGCCCGTGGTAACGCCCACCACCACCACAACCTACACGGTAGTGGCCACCAGTGCAGAAGGATGCGAGGCTACCGGTGATGTGGAGATCACCGTGGCCACCTTGCTCAACTTGGTCGCCACGGTGAGCGATGATGACATCTGCGTGGGCGAAACGGTCACCTTGAACGCTGCGGTGGCCAACGCACCGAACATTGCGTACCTCTGGTCGCCCGCCGCCGGGTTGAGCAGTACCACCGTCCAGAATCCCACGGGGCAACCGCTTCAGAACACTTGGTACCGGGTGGAGGCCACTGACACGCTGAGCGGCTGCGTCCTGCGCGACAGCGTGTACATCGCGGTGGACAATCCCGGCGGTATCAGTGCGGGGAACGACACCACCGTATGCAACGCCCTAGGCCTGGCGCTGCACGTGGACCATGGGATCAACAACCCGCAGATCCAATGGCAACCCGCCAACCTGCTGCTGGGAGCCACCACGGCCAACCCGGTGGTCAACTTCAATGGGACGATGACCTACATCGTATCCGTGGGCGGCAACAGCGGCTGCGCATCGTTGGACACGGTGGTGGTCACCGTGTCCTTCCCGCAATTGATCCAATTGGCCGATAGCTCGCTGTGTGCAGGCGACCTCGCTGTGCTGGACCCGGGCTTCCCCGGATCCCCGAGGCTGTGGAGCACGGGAGATACTACCCAGACAATTACCGTGGGCACGGCGGGAACCTACACCTGCACGCTCTCCGATCCCTTCGCCGGGTGTACGGTGGACGCCGTGATGCAGATCACCGTGGATCCCTTGCCCTTGGTGGCCTTGGGCCCGGACACTTCCCTGTGCATTGGTGAAAGCTGGACCATGAACGCAGGCGGACCGGGCACCACCGTGCTGTGGAGCACCGGAGCCATCACACCAACGATAACCACCACGGAGAACGGGTTGTACCATGTGGCGGTGACCGACCAAGAGTCCTGTACGGGCAGGGATTCCATTCTGGTGACCTTCGAGCCCGTTCCTGTGATCGCTTTGTCCGACACGGCGGTATGCGTGAGCGAAACCGTAACGCTGGACGCCGGCAATGCAGGAAGCAGCTACTTGTGGTCACCGACCGGGGAAACCAGCCAAAGCATCCAGGTGCAGGCCAGCAACGGCACCTACTCGGTAACGGTGGTTACGCCATCATTCTGCAGCAACAGCGCCCAAGCCACCCTGCAGTTCATGCCCTTCCCGGTGGTTGAACTGGGGCCTGATACGGCGTTGTGCCATTTGGAAAGCTTGGTACTGGACGGAGGCTGTGACACGTGCAGCACATTGTGGAGCACCGGTGCGGACACGCGCATGATCACGCTCTACGCCACGGAGGCGGTGCATGTAGCCGTGAACAATGGTTACTGCACCACCACGGACAATATCAACGTCACCTTCAACCCGTTGCCCAACGAGCTGACGGCGCATGAGATCTCGGCGTGCTTTGACTATCCGCCGAACCAGATGGTGCTCGACGGGGAGAACCCGGGCAACACCTACTTCTGGCATCCCGGCGGCCAAACCAGCCGCACCATTGTGGTGGACCGATACGGCCTGTACACCGTGGACCTTACCACGCCGGAGCACTGCTCCATTTCGCAAAGCATCCTGGTGAATGAATATTGCATGAGCGTGGTGCACCTGCCCAACTCCTTTACCCCGGAAGGTGACGGCCACAACGATGTGTTCATGCCCGTAGGCACCAACCTGGCAGAGCTGGAGCTGCTCATCTTCGACAGGTGGGGCAGTGTGATACGCCACGGCTTGGGCGCCGATGCCAAGTGGGACGGTCAGGTGAACGGCGAACCCTGCCCGATGGGGGTTTACCCGTGGAAACTGCGGTACCGCTATTACGAGGACGCGGGCAGGACGGTACTGGGCGAATGGCAGGAAGCCAACGGCCATGTGAGCCTGTTGCGCTGAGCTGCCTCCTTGCGGACTGGAAACGGGACGATGACGCCGGACAGGACCCGGGTCAGGGGCCGCTACTTCACCCCCGCCAACTTTTCCTTGAGCATGTTGATCACCCCGATCTCGATGGCGTCCACGCCCTTCAATTCCGCAAGGAACCAACTGGCCCAATCACCCAGGTGCACCAAGTAGATCTGCCGTCCCAAGTGGTCGTCTCCCTGGCTCCATACCTCGTGGATGTGGGGGGTGTGCTTGGCAAAGACCTCCTTGTTGATCTCCATGCGCACCTGGCTGCGCGCATGGTCGTCCTTGTGGCGGAAGATCACCACGGACAAGCTGTTGTCGCCGCCGGCCCAGCCCACCAGTTCGTTGTGGTTCATTTCGGGGATGGCGTGGTGCCAGCACAGCTCCTTGCTGTTTTCATTGACTTGCTGGCGGAACCGGATGCTTACGGCTTCGGTGGCGGCCTCACTGTAAATAATGGTGCGCTTGCCGTGCAACTTGCCTGCCAGGTCCTTGCCGATGGCCTTGATGGCATCTTGATCGGCCTTGAGCTTGAGCGCGGCCTTGCCGATGGAAGCTTCAAAATCGCTGCGAATGATGCCGAAGTGCTTGAGGATGAAGAACTGCTGGGTAAGCGAGTAGGCCAGCATGGTGCGGGGCGGGTTGCCGCCGGGTATCACGATGTGGTCCAAGCTCTTGGCCTTGGCCGTTTCCAGCATGGCACCGCCGCTGGTGATGCACACCACGCGGGCACCATTGGCCAGGGCCTGTTCCATGGCGGCGAGGGTTTCCTCCGTGTTCCCGCTGTAGCTGCAGGCGATCACCAAGCTGCCTTTGCCCACGTAGGCGGGTAAGTAGTAGTTGCTGAACACCTCAATGGGGCAGCTGGCTTCCCGTGCCACGGCTTGCGAGGCGATGCGCCCGCCGATACCTGAGCCCCCCAAGCCGGTGATCACCACGTTGGCATACGCGGCGTCCGGGGCCTTGAGCTTGGCGTTACGGCCGATGGAAAGTGCTTCAAGCAAATGGTCGGGGAAGTCCTTGATGAGGTCGTACATGGGGTGGTAAGGGGTAGTTGCGGGAGGCACTGGCGCAAAATAGGCACCTCCTACGCGGAAGAGCGGCACAGGGTTAAGGGAAACCGCTTGTTACGGCTGGCCTTCAATGGTGCATGCACCTGCCGGGGCGAGGTCTTTCAGTTCCTTCATCTTCAGGAACACCTCGTTGACCTGCTTGGTGATGCTGGTGCCCGCGTTGAGGGCGCCCACTTTTTCGAACCAGCATTTGGCCATGGCCGGGTCCTTGGCGTCGGCGCTGTACAGGAAGTAGAGGCCCATGTAATTGTAGGCTTCCTCCAGGTCGGCTTTGCGGCTTTGCTGTTCTTCGGGCTTCATCTTGCGGATCACCTCCTCATAGAAGGGCTTGGCCGTCCAGGATTTCACATCGGCTGTGTCCATGCCGGCATGGGCGCGGGCGCGATACAGGTAACCTTGGTAGATGTTGGGCTGTTTGCTGATGTACATGGCCCAAGCGCTGTCGGCCGTGCTGAACAGCCCCGCCCTGTTGGCCATGGAGCCCAGGTAGTACCAATCATTCACCTCGGCACGCCCGTCCTTGACCTTTTCGCGCATGGCGGCAACAGCCTTTCCGTAGGCCTTGGCATCGGTGAAGGCCTTGGCGGCCTCCAGGAAGAGGTAGTCCTTGGCGGGATCCATGCGGGCCGCCATCAGGTAGGTGGCGCCGGCAAGGGAATCGTACGGGGTGAGCTTGAAGCTAAGGGTGGTTGAACCGTCAGGATTTTGCGTTTGCCCGGTGAGCGTGGTTTTGTTGCCGTCCACGATGGCCGTGCCATTCACGATCTTGATGGGGGGATTTTTTTCTTGCTCCCGGGCCAGGCCTTGATAGATCTTGGCCTTGTACTCGTAGTCAACGCTGATCACCTTGGCCTTGGGTTGCTGGGTGAAATAGGCTTGCAGGGCGGTATCCGCCGCTTGGAAACGGCCTTGTTCGGCAAAGTCGAAGGCTTTGAGGCGTTTGAGGGTCATGTTCTTCACCCCCTCGCGCTCCAAGGCTTGGATCTCTTGGAGGCTCTCGTCGTATTTCTTCACCAGGAAGAGGAACTGGGCGTTGCGCACGCGTGCGCTGGTGTTGCCCACGTTGAGTTCCAAGTATTTGCGCATGTCGGTAGTGGCCTTGTCGAAGTCGCGGGCCATGAAATAGGCTTCGGCGCGGCCGCGGTAGGCCGGGGCAAAGCCGGGTTCCAGGGCGATGGCCTTGGTATATTCCTCCACCGAGCCGGTGAAGTTCTTGGCCCGGTAGTACATAAAGGCCTTGCGCGCCACGGGTTTGGCGCTCAACGGCTCCAGGTCCATGGCCAGTTTGTAGTTCTCCAGCGGGGCCGATCCGTCGCGCGGGTTCTGGTCGAAGAGGGCATCGCCTTTGATGATGTATGCCTCGGCATCCTTCGGGTAGAGGTCGATGGCTTTTTGCAGCAGGGCCAATGCGGCGGCAAAGTCAGGTTGTTTGCCGGCGAGCAGGCCTTCGGCCACCTCGCGGTAGGAACTGGCGACCTGCTGCTTGCTGTACTTGTTGGTCTTGAGGGTGGCCACCTCGGTGGCCTTGTCGAACTCGGCTTGCGCCTCGGCGGCATGACCCTCATCGCGCAGCACCTTTCCCAAGCCGGCGTAGTTGAGCGGGTAGTTCGGGTTCACTTCAATGCCATGCCGGAAGGCCAAGGCGGCGCTGTCGTTGCGCCCGTCGGCAAAGTAGTTTTCGCCCATGTAGAACCAGGCCTCGCCGCTTTTAGGATTGGCTTTCACGATGGCCATGAAGGCGGACGTGGCTTTTTCGAACTGTTCCTGTTCGGTGAGCTTGATGGCCTCGGGAAGTTGCGCGAAAGCCGCAACGGTGGCACAGGAGAGGCCGATGGAAAGGAGGTGTTTCATGCCTTGTAGATTGCTATTGGTGCACGATCTGGATATTGCGTTCGGGCACCCTGATCGGGACCAATCCCAGCTTGAGGATGATGCGTTGACCTTTGATGTTGGCAACAAAGGAAACAAAACCGGTGCCAAGACCGCTCTTTCCTTCGGTAAGCACCATGCGCACAGTGCGTGGGAGCGGGTATGAGCCGTCGCCGATGGTGGTTTGGTTCAGGGATACGGGCGGATCGGCGGCGGTGCGTGCAATGGGCAACAAGCGCACCTGGTCGCGCAATCCCCGCATGGCGGGGTCGTCCAGGTCGCTGATGGCCTCGAAGGGCAGGAAGCCGATGACCCGATCGTTCCGGGCGGCCTGGTGCACCACCGCAGCGGCATCGGGGAGCGCCTGTGCCCGCAGTTTTGCCATGCCGAGCGTATCCATCAGTTGGCGTGCCACTCCGCTGCCGCTACCGGCAAAGAGGGCCGTAAGGCTGTCCCATCGGGGAATCTGCTCTGCATCCGTGGTAACCTGCAAGGTACCGACCTTCCCCAGCAGGGCGGCCACCTGGTCCAGACGGAGGTGTTGCAGCGGGCTATTCTTGTTCACCACCAGGGCAATGCCTGAGCGGTAGGCCGGCACCATGGGCGCGGAAATGTTGCGTTTGTTGAAATAGGCCTGCTGCGCACCGCCGGGCTCCACGGCGGTCACCACGCAGCGCACGGAATCGTTGAGCATGGCTTGGAGCATTTCCGCTTCATGCAGGTACCGCACGCGGATGTCTGCCTTGGGGTAGAAATCGCTGAAGACAAGCAGTTCCTTTTCCACCACGGGCCTGCAATCGGCATCGGCCAAGATCAGGATGCTGCCGGAGGTGGGCGTATCATCGCGGGCGGGGTCGGGCGCAGAGCAGGTGCAACCGCCCAGCAGCAGCAGGCAGGCCAAAAGCAGGCTATGGGCGGTGTTATTCACCTTGGTGGCGCTTTGGTGCATACTTGCGTTTCCACATGGCCGCCCGGAGCAGGCCGTAACCGATCAGCACAATGCCCAAGGGTGCTCGAAAGCGCGTGATCTGCGGCAGAAACCCTTGGGCCAGGAGCACCGAGGCGCCCACGCCGATGTAGGCCAGGCCCATGACCAAGGCGAAGTATTTCATGCCGCAAAGCTACCGGGTCTCGCAACGGATCGGCAAGGTCAGGCGGCAGCGCACCGGGTGGCCGTTCATGCGCCCCGGGCTCCAGGGCGGCATGCGCCGCACCGCCCGCTCGGCGGCCTCTTTCAGGGTTTTGGTTTTTCCCTTCACGGCCTGTACTTGCCGCACAGCCCCGTCCTGCATCACGGTGAACTGCACAAATACCGTTTCCCTGCCCGGGGGGCCGGACGGCAGCAGGAGGTTATCCTGCATCCACGCTTGCAAGGCGGCTTCCCCACCGGGGAAAGCGGGCAGTTCCTGCAGGTCCGCGCCGTTCCAAACGCTGTCGATGCCGGCCAGGAGCCCTGTCCCTTGGGGGGAGCCGGCCTGCCCACCGCCGGTGCCGATCGCAGCGCCGCTACTGCTGGTGCCCTGCCCGTGGGCGTATTGGGCCGTGTCCTTCAAAGGGACCTTCGGGGGCACCATGCTGTCCACGGCTTCTACGGGGCGCTCTTCCGCCAGCGGTTTGCGGATCGGTGGTGCTACGGCACCGGCGGCCGGTCGTGGCTTGGGCGCCAACGGCACCACGTAGGTGCGTTCCAGGTCCACGTCCACCACCGTACCGGTCGTTGGTGGTGGAGCGATGGATGGCCCTGTGAAGGCGAGCTTGGCAAGGGTAATGGCCACAGCCATCAGGCCGAACGTGGTGATGATGGCCAACAGCAACCGGTGGCCATAGTCCCGGCGCAAGGGGTAGGCGCCGTAGGCCTGGTTGCGGCCCTGGAAGACGAGGGCGTTGCGTTCCATCCGGGTTTCGTCGCTCCAGGAGCGTATACTGCCCAAGGCCAGGCAGGCCAGGGTGAAGAGGGCCAATAAAGCTGCGGTGATCATGTTGCAGGGGGATCAATGGCAGGAAGTGCCGTTTCATGCCTGTACAACCGGGAACGGGTGCGGTTCATTGCACCGATCCCGGGCGGGCACCACCGTTGCCGGATCTCTTTTGCAGTACCGGTTGAAACGGCCTTATTGGCCGGGAACCGCGAACACCCGCATGCGGCCGGAGAAGCCGAACCGTTGGCGATGGGCATTCCAGAAGTACACCACCAGGCGGTTGGCATCGGGCGGTACGGCGGGGATCAAGCGCACCGTATGCAGGCTGTCGTCCCGCGCGGGGTTGCGCATGAAGGGAACGATGACATCCTCATAGAACCGTTGGGAGGTGTCGGCATTGACCTCCACAGCGAGGGCACCGGTCATGATGCCTTGGCCTGGAGGCACCGCCAGGTCGAGCTGCACCAGGTAGCGCAGGCCTCGGAGCGGTGCCACTGCGGGGTGCCAGAGCTCCATGAACTCGTTGGTGGAAGGCTCGGCGGCGACCAGGGTGTCCAACAGCAAGGTGCCGGCCAGAAAGGGCTCGCGGGCATACAAGGCCACATGGCCGCCCGGGGCTTCTTCCACCAGGCGATAACCCGTTGGTGCCACGGCACGCCCCGGCTCCAGGAGCAGGAGGTCCTGGCCTCCGTTGGGGTAATTGGTGGTGCCGGAAGGGTTCAAGGCCAGTCCGTGTTGGCGCAACCCGAACGCCCAAACTCCCTGTTCCATGCGGTAGGAGCCGATGGTGAGCAGGCGTGGCGATGCCTGCTGCAAGGAAGCTGCGGCGTTAAAGATCGAGCTGGGCAGTGCTTCCCAGGGCCAATAGCTGGTGCGTTGGAGGTTGGCCGTGGCCAAGGTGCGCAAGGGGAAGGCCAACAAGAGCAGGGCGAGCCATTTGGCTTGGGGCTGCTGTACGGCCCAGCGGTCCAGGGCGAATAGGGCCATCAGCACGAAGAGGGGCACCCACTGCAGGGCGGTACGATCCTCCGGGTAGAGCGTGCCGTTCCAGGCGAAGAGCACCATTCGCCCCAGCACATCGGCCCAGAGCAGGCCGGAGCACAGGATCAAGGCCGTTGTGGCGAAAGACCATGGTTTGCGGCGTGTGCGCCAAGCAGCCCAAGCGGCCCAAGTGGCGGCGAGCATGGCCGCCAGCACGAGCCAGCGCGCAGGCAAGGCGGCATCGCCGAACATGGCTTTGAGCAGGGAGGGGAGGGTGCCGCTGAAGACGCCGTTCCTGAGCCCGTAGTACAAGCTTCCGTGATCGGCGAGCTCGTGCAGCCAAGCGGCGGTGAAAGCCCACGGTGCCAAGCCCAGCAGGAACCAGAGCAGGAAGCGGCGGCCGCGCTGCGCCGGCGGCGGCGTGCGTCTCCACAGGGTAAGCAGCAGCACGGCGAGCACGGCGGCCCACAGGGTGAGCAGGCTCAACCCGCTGAAGGTGGCACAAGCCGCAGCGATGAGCGTCAGGATAAGGGATCGGGGGGTACGTTTCTCAAGCCAGGTGCACAGTTCGTACAGCGCCATGGACCAGCAGGCGGCGGAAAGGCCGTAGCCGCGGAACAGGGAAAAGAAGTCCAGCAGAAAGGGCATGCCCAGCAGCGCGGCCCACAGGCCGTAACGCACCAGTGGAGTGCGGAGCTGCAGGCCCCAGCGCCAGGCATAGGCGGCATAGAGGATGAAGGCCAGCACGCTGGGCAGCCGCAAAGCCCATAAATGGAAGCCGAACAGCTTCCAGGCCAACCAGCCCAGCCCGGTGCTGAGCAGGTGGTTTCCTGCATCCCATCCTCCGCGGAAGGGCAGGAAATCCTTGGTCTCCACGAAATAGAAGAAGACCATGGCCTCATCGTGGATCGCGGGCACCAGTACCGCCCGCAGGGCGATATAGGCGAAAACGGCGGCGGCAAATGCCCCGAAGCCCAGGCGTTCCCAACGGGCAGCGGGCGCTACAACCATGGCTCAGGCGCGTTGGCGCACGGTGCGCTGCTCAATGCGCTTCTCGTAGTTCTTGCCTTGGAAGATGCGGTGCACGAAGATGCCCGGCGTGTGCACTTGGTCGGGGTCGATCTCGCCGGGCTGCACCAGGTGCTCCACCTCGGCAATGGTGATGTGGCCGGCCATGGCCATCATGGGGTTGAAGTTGCGGGCGGTGTGGCGGTACACCAAGTTGCCAAGGGTATCGCCCTTCCAGGCTTTGATCAAGCTGAAATCGGCGCGCAACCAGTGCTCCATGACGTACATCTTGCCGTCGAACTCGCGTGTTTCCTTGCCTTCGGCCACCTCGGTACCATAGCCGGCGGGCGTGAAGAATGCGGGGATGCCCGCGCCGCCTGCCCGGCAGCGTTCGGCCAGAGTGCCTTGCGGCACCAGGTCCACCTCCAGCTCACCGGCCAGGAGCTGGCGCTCGAATTCCGCATTTTCGCCCACATAGCTGGCGATCATCTTCTTGATCTGTCGGGTCTTCAGTAATAGGCCCAGGCCGAAGTCGTCCACGCCGGCATTGTTGCTGATGCAGGTGAGCCCCTTGGCGCCGTTGCGCACCAAGGCGGCGATGAGGTTCTCCGGGATGCCGCACAGCCCGAAGCCGCCTACCATCAGGGTCATGCCGTCCTGCAGCCCGGCCAGCGCCGCGTCGGCATCTTTCACTTGTTTGTTCATAGGGGATTACGTGAGCGACGAAGATAGCGGGGGGCGGAAAAGCGGTTTTGGTCGGGAGCCGGGAAAGCGTGAAAGGACGGTAGAAGCTGCGGTGGTCCAACGTCCCAGGGCATCCCGGCATGGGGCGAATGCAGGCGCTGCCGTACGGGCCGGGATATGGCGGAAACCGCCCTGCAGGCTCAGATCAGCCACGCCGGCCAGAGGCCCAACGCCAGCACGGCAATGGTGCAGAGGGTGATCACCAGCCCGTTGAGCGGTGCCACGGTAAAGGTGACCGGTTGTTCGGCGGGCAGGAACAGTTCCCGTGCCACCATCACGTAGTAGTAGATGCCCACCAAGGCCATCAGCACGCCGAAGGCCATCACCTTCAGCCAGCCCGCGCCGATGGCCAGCAGGAACACTTGATACTTGGCGACGAAGCCGGCGGTGAGCGGGATGCCCGCTAGGGAAAGCAGCAGGGCCAGTGCGCAGAGTGCCATTACGGGATTGGCCGCGAACAGGCCCTTGAAGATGCCCAGGTGCTCGGCACCGTTGTTGGCGCGCTTGGCGATGGTGAAGAGGATGAACAGGCCCACAGTGGCCAGCGCATAGGTGAACGTGTAGTAGAGCAGGGTGCTGCCCACGGTATCGGCATTGGCCAACAGGGCCAGCAGGAGGAAGCCGCTGTGCGATACGCTGGAGTACGCCATCAGGCGCTTGAAGTTGGTTTGTCGCAGGGCCAGCAGGTTGCCCACCAGCAGGGTGGCGAGCACGAGCAGGGCCATGGTGGCGGCGAGGCTTTGGGGCATGCCGGTCACGTCGATGAAGCGGTGGAGGCCCACTATGGCGGCCATGAGCACCACGGTGGCCATGAAGGTGGTGACCAGTGTGGGAGCGCCTTGGTACACGTCGGGTTTCCAGAAGTGCAGGGGCACGGCGCCCACTTTGAAGGCCATGCCGGCCAGCACGAAGAAGAGGCCGAAGTTGAGCATCATGTTGGGCGCGGCCTGTGCAGCCATGAAGGTGCCCAGCACGCCCATGTCGAAGGAGCCGGTGAGGCCGTAGAGCAGGGTGATGCCCATGAGCAGGAAGGCGGTGGCGAAGGAGCCCAGCAGGAAATACTTCAAGGAGGCCTCGCTGCTGCGCAGGCTGCGCTTCTTTCCTCCGGCCAGCACGTACAAGGGGATGCTGAGCACCTCGATGCCCAGGAAAAGCATGAGCAGGTTGGTCCAGGAGGCCAGCAGCAGCCCGCCTACCAGGGAGAAGAGCATCAGGGCGTATTGCTCGGCCACGTGCCACTGCTTGCGGGCGTAGTAGTCAGGGCCGAAGGCGAAGACGAGCATGGCGACCACGGCCATGCCCATGCTGAAGGCGGTGGCGGTACGGTCGAAATCCAGCATGCCATGGAGCAGGTCGTGCGGGATGTACCAACCGGAGGCCAAGAGGGCGGTGGCCGCCACCAGGCCCAGGATGGTCACCGGGGCCAGCACGTTCTTGTTGCTGAAGATGCCGAGGTAGAGCACCGCTACGGCCAGCACGGAGATCACGATCAGCGCGCTCATCTCAAGGCAGCGAGGTGAAGGAGTTCAACAATTGCTGCACCGGGGCATCCACCAGTTGCAGCACCAGGTTGGGGAAGAGGCCCACGAGGAAACAGATGGCGATCAGGGGCACCAGCAGGAAATGCTCCTCGCCGTCGGCGTCCGGTGCGGTGTGGCTGCGGTCGGGGCCGAGCAGCACGCGCTGGTAGGCATACAGCATGTAGATGGCGCCGAGCACGATGAGCACCACACCGGCCAGGGCCAGCCAGGGCTCCATGCGCCAAAGGCCGGTGAACATGAGCCATTCGCCGGGGAAGCTCTGGGTGAGGGGCATGGCGATGGCATTGCCCACCACCAGCATGAAGAGCAGTGCCAAGCGTGGCATGGCGGACTTCATCCCGCCCATCTGCGCGAAGTGGTGGCTGCCCACCCGCTGGTGCATCATGCCCGCAATGTAGAAGAGGCATACCATGAGCACCCCATGGGCGAAGGTCTGGTAGAGGCCGCCGCTGATGCCGTAAGTGTTGAGGGCGAAGAGCGCGGCGCACATCAGGCCCATGTGGCTCATGGAGGAATAGGCCACCAGGCGTTTGAAGTTGTCCTGGCGGAAGGCGATGACCGCAGCGTAGATGGCGCCGAAAAGACTGAGGCCCACCACCACATGGCGCCAGTGGGCGCTGCCTTCCGGCAGAATGGTGAAGAGGAATACCACGATGCCGTAGATGCCCATTTTGCCCATCACGGCGCTGAGCACCATGGTGCCCTGGGTGGGGGCCATGGTGTAGGTCTCGGGTTGCCAGCTATGGAAAGGGAAGATGGGCATTTTGATGGCGAAGGCCAGGAACATGGCCCAGAACAGCCACAGCTGCACGTCCATCGGCAGGTCCAGCGCCGCCAAGGCGGTGAAGTCGGCACTGTGCGGCACCGGAGTTTGCAGGGTGACGTAGGCGATGGAAAAGAGCAGGGCCAAACCGCCCAGCAGGGTGTAGAGGAAGAAGCGGATGGTGATGCTGCGCTTGTGTTCACCGCCCCAGCGCAGCAGCAGGAAAAAGATGGGGAGCAGGGTGAGCTCGAAGAAGATGTAGAACAGGAAGGCGTTCTGTGCCATGAACACGCCGAAAAGCGCGGCTTGGCAGAAGAGGAGCAGGGCGTTCACCAAGGCTCCGTTGCCCACGGGTTGCTTGTATCCCGTGCCGATGATGAACGGGAAGAGCACGGCGGTGAGCACCAGCATGAGCAGGCCGATGCCGCTGTAGCCCAGCACCAAGCGCATGCCCCAGGCGGGCACCCAATCGTGGTTGATGGCGGTGACGGCGGTGCCGTTCCAAGTGTACCACAGCCAAAGGGTGAGGGCGAGGGTGAGCAGCGAAGAGGTAAGCGCGAGCCCGCGGGCGGTGGCTGCGGCCGGGCGCAAGGCCAGCAGGAGCACAGCGGCGATCAAGGGGATGAGGACCAGGGCCAGCAGTACCATCTCACACGCTCAATAAGGTGAACAGCAGGAGCACCACCACGCCCAGCATCATGCCGAAGAGGTAGAAGCTGGTATTTCCCGACTGCAGTTTGCGCATCCATTCGGCCACGCTGTGGGCGGCCTTTCCGGTTCCGGCGGTAAGGGGTACGGCCAGCCTGGTTTCACCCACGCTGAAGAACGCGCGGCTGAGCCAGCCGTAGGGTTTTTCGAACACGGCGGCATAAAGCTCGTCCAGCATCCACCGCTTGGCCACCAAGCGCTTGGGCAGGGGCATATCGGCCGGTTCGCCTTCCAGGGTGGTCTTCTTGCCGTAGATCGTCCAGGCATACCAGATGGTCAACACCACCAAGGCGGTGCTCAAGGCCATCAACAGGTACTCGGTGGAGGCGGAAAGCGCGAGGTGCTCGGCGCCCACGGCCTCCACGGCGGTGGCCAGTTGCTGCTTGAGCCACTCATGCCCGCCGAAGACGTGGGGGATGTTGAGGGCCCCTCCAATGGCGCTGAGCACGGCCAGCACCACCAAGGGCACCGTCATGATGGCGGGGCTCTCATGCGGGTGGGCCTTGCCGCGGTAGGTGCCGAAGAAGGTGAGGAAGAGCAGGCGGAACATGTAGAGGGCGGTGAGCATGGCCGCGAACACAAGCACGGCGTAGGCCAAGGGGCTTTGGGCGAAGGTGCTGGCCAGGATGCCGTCCTTGCTGAAGAAGCCGCTGAGGGGCGGGATGCCCGCAATGGCCAAGGTAGCGATGAGGAAGGTGAGGTAGGTGGTCCGGGTGGTATTCTTCAAGCCGCCCATCTTGCGGATGTCCTGTTCACCGCCCAAGGCGTGGATCACGCTGCCGGCCCCCAAGAAGAGCAGGGCCTTGAAGAAGGCGTGGGTGGTTACGTGGAACATGCCTGCGCTGTAAGCGCCCACGCCGAGCGCGGCGAACATGTAGCCCAGCTGGCTCACGGTGGAATAGGCGAGCACCTTCTTGATGTCGTTCTGGAAGAGGCCCACGGTGGCGCCGAAGAGGGCGGTGGCCACGCCTACCCATAGGATGATGTCCTGGGTGTAAGGGGCCAGTTCGAAGAGCACGGAAGAACGTACCACCAGGAAGATGCCGGCGGTGACCATGGTGGCGGCGTGGATGAGCGCGCTTACCGGGGTAGGGCCGGCCATGGCGTCGGGCAGCCAGGTGAGCAGGGGCAACTGGGCGCTTTTGCCGGTGGCGCCCAGGAAGAGCAGCAGGGTGGCGCCCACCAGCAGGGGATTGCCCGGGGAGAAGTTGGCGGCTTGGGCGGAAACCTCGGTGTAGTTCAGTGTGCCGAACTGCAGGAAGAGCAGGGCCATGGCCAGCACCATGCCCACGTCGCCGATGCGGTTCATCACGAAGGCCTTTCGCCCGGCGTAGTTGTACTCGGGGTTGGTGTACCAGAAGCCGATCAGCAGGTAGCTGCAGATGCCCACGCCCTCCCAGCCGATGAAGGTGACCAGGAAGTTGGAACCCATCACCAGCAGCAGCATGGCGAAGCTGAAGAGGTTGAGCTGGGCGAAGAAGGTGGCCACGCGCGGGTCGTTGTGCATGTAGCCGATGGAGTAGGCATGGATGAGGGTGCCCACGCCGGTGACCACCAGCATCATCCACAGGCTGAGCGAATCGACCTGGAAGGCGAAGGGGATGTGCATGGTGCCCACCGTGATCCAATTGAAGAGGTGCACGATGCGGGTACCGCCATCATGGCCGAAGAACAGCAGCAGGCTGCACACGAAGGAGAGGCCCACCAAGGCGGTGGCCAGGCCGCCGGCGGCGTTGGCCGAGAGCTTGCGGCGGCCGAAGCCGATGGACAGCGCGCCCAGCAGAGGCAGGGCCGGCACCAAGGTGGCGAGCAGATCGGCGCTTACCATTTCAGGCGGTTCAATTGGTTGATGTCCACCCCGTCGGCATTGCGTTTGAGCTGCACCAGGATGGCCAGGCCCACGGTGACCTCGGCGGCGGCCACCAGCATGATGAAGAAGACCATGACCTGGCCGCCGGGGTCGCCGTGGAAAGCACTGAGGGCCACCAGCAGCAGGTTCACGCTGTTGAGCATGAGCTCCAGGCACATGATCACGATAATGATGTTGCGGCGCAGCAGGGCCCCGGCCATGCCGATGCTGAACAGCAGGAAGCTGAGGAAGAAGTAGTGCTCCAGAGGCACCACGCGGATGGCGGTGATCACGTTGTCCATCAGGCGGCCTTGTCGCGGGGTTCACTGCTGGGGGGCAGGTTCACATCTTCGGTACCGTCCTTCTTGGCCAGCATCATGGCGCCGGCCATGGCGCTGAGGAAGAGCACGCTGCTCACTTCAAAGGGTACCAGGAAATCCTGGAAGAGGGACATGCCGATGTTGCGCACCAGGCCGATGCCCGGGTTGAACGCCTCGGGCGCTGGCAGGGCGAGGCCTTGGCGCGTGGCGGCCAGCAGCACCAGCAGCATCATGCCTCCAGTGACCACGGCCATCAGGCGTACGGCCAGCGGTTTCCGTTGTTCCACGGTGGCGTTCATGTTCAGCAGCATGATCACGAAGAGCATGAGCACCAAGATGGCGCCGGTGTACACGATCACATGCACCATGGCCAGGAACTGCGCGTTGAGCAGCACATAGTGCCCGGCGATGCTCAGGAAGCATACCACCAGCGCGATCACGCTGTTGATCGGGCTCCTGGCGGCCACCACCACCACGGCAGCGATGATGGAAACAGCGGCGAGGAGGTAGAAGAGGTAGAGCATGGATCACCCGAAGGGGAACGGCGGCGAAAGTAAACCCTTCGGGCGAATTGCAAACCGGCAAGGCTCAGGGCTGGTGCAACCGCCGTTCAGCCTGGCGGGGCACACCGGGTTCCACGCGATAGACCAGGAAGCTGAAGTGCAAGGGTGTACCGGACCATCGCCTGGCCTGTCGGCCGTTATGGGGAGCAGGGCAAACGCCTATGAACAGGCCTAACGTCGGCCCTATTGGAGACTGGAACGTGAAGTGCATGTGCCGCGCCTTCAGCGCTCGGCCCATGGAGGCGCATGCCGGCCCGGAGCTTCGCCCCGGGCCGGCATCAACCCGGCGCATGGCACCGCCTTGCGCCGGGTTGCTGTGTAGGGCGGAGGCGCTGAAGGCGCAGCACATGCAAAGGCCAAGGTCCGGTGGCACTTTATCCACCGCCCACGAACGATTGCCGGATACGGAGATCTGCCGGACAAGTAAGAGGCAGTTACCCCGTTATGGGGAGGTCCCCTGCTTCAGGGCCGCACCACCTTTGCATGCAGCACCTCAACACCGGGTGCCGAAGCCCGCACGAGATACATGCCCGGCGGCTGGGCGGATAGATCGAGCACGAGCGGAGAAGCCGCGTTGAACCACGCTCCCACCTGCTGCCCTGCGGTGTTGTAGGTGGCCACTTGCCAGGGGCCCGGATGCGGGAATCGCACCATCCATGCACCATCCACGGGCGCGGGCGTTACCACCAGGTCGGGTGGCCGGTGGTCGGCTTCCAGGATCCCCACCGTGCTGCAATCCCCGGTGGCATCCCCGCCGATCCACTGGGCCACTTGGCGCACCGGCTCGTCATCGCTGGTGGAAAAATCCCCGCAGATGTACAAGCTATCCCGCCAGATGGCCATGTCGGTGATCCGTGAAGCAATGCCCGAGGCATGTTGGAGTACGCCGGCGAAACTGCACCAGCGGTGTCCGTCCCACTTGGCGATGCCGGTGCAATCGGCATCGCCAGCCTGGCTGATGCGGCCGCTGGCCAGCAGTTGTCCCTGCCACCATTCCAGGTCGAGCACGGCACCACCATTGGGCACCGGAGGGTAGCTGAGCCCTCCGCCCAGATCGTCCCAATTCTCCCCGTCAAAGCGGGCGATCAGGTCTCCAGGGCCACCCGTGGCAAAGCGGAAGGCACCCCCTACGTACAGGGTGTCGTTGTGGATCAGGATCTCCTTGATGGGGCTTTAGGTGTTCCAGCCGGGCACATGTTCCCAGCTGGAGCCGTTCCACCGGAGGAAGGTGGCCATGAGGGCCGGGCCCAGCGGGTCGCGCACGCTGCCCGTAAGGTAGGTCTTGCCTTTGTAATCGAAGATCATGCCCACGTAGTTGTTATTGTCCGGCGGGATCAGGTCAAAGGGTGCCCAGCTGTGGAACGCCGACCCATCATAGCGGAACACGCAACTCTCCGGCAAGCCGCATACCGACCCCGTAGAGCCAGTGGCGTAAAGCGTGGTGTCAGGTACTTTTGGAACGATGGTAACCAGCCCACTTTGCGGAAAGGGGTTCGTACATTCCAAGGCCTCCCAGTAATGCGTAACGTCATTCAGCCGGGCGAAACTGAGATTCACATTACCATCGTTGTCATAGAACAAATAGGCTCCGCAGGCATACAACTCTCCCTGAAATCGTAGGAACCAAAAGGTCGGCAATACGGATGGAGCAATCCGATGGGCAACGCTATCCCATCGGGAGCCATTCCATGCCGCTTGGCCCATGCCCAGCACGGTATCATCAACGTTTTGGATCCAAGTAAACGTCCCTCCGGCCAGCAGGCGGTCGGAGATGCTGTCCCCATACAGGGTTTGTATCTCCGTAACACCCACAGTGCCCAATCCCAGGGGGCGCCAAAATTGGGCGTGCGCAAACCCGCCCAAGCTGGCGATCGCAACCGCTAACACCACTGGGCGGTTCATGGGCGAACGATCTTCGCACTGTACCTGGTACCGGGTGCGGTAGCGGCCACCAGCGGAGTCTCCTCCAGGCGGGCATCGAACAGGTCGGCCAGTTCCAGCTTCAGGCGGTGCTTCACCTGGTCCAAGTCCACCAGGCCGCCGAGCTCCTTGGCCATGCAGGTAACGCCCTTGTCGGCGATGCCGCAGGGCACGATGCGGTCGAAGTAGGCCAGGTCGGTGTTCACATTGAAGGCGAAGCCGTGCATGGTGGCCCAACGGCTGGCGCGGATGCCCAGGGCGCAGATCTTGCGGGCCTTGGTGGGGGCGTTGGCGTCCAGCCACACGCCGGGGAGGCCGTTGATGCGGCCTGCCTTGATCTTCCAAGCCTCCAGGGTGCCGATCACCGCCTCTTCCAGGGTGGCCATGAAGCGGTGCATGTCGCTGTGGTGGTGGTCCAGGTCGAAGAGGGTGTAGCCGGTGATCTGCCCGGGGCCGTGGTAGGTGATGTCGCCGCCGCGGTCGATGGGGAAGAACTGCACGCCTTCGCGTTGCATCTCGGCCTGGTCCATCAGCAGGTGCGCGGCGTTGCCGTTCTTGCCCAAGGTGTATACGTGGGGGTGCTCGCAGAAGAGCAGGTGGTCTTCGGTGGGTACCTGCTGGTCCTCCGGTAGGTTCCGGTTGGCCGCTTTGCGGTCCAGCGTGGCTTGGAACAGGTGCTTCTGGAGGTCCCAGGCGGCACCGTACTCGATCAGGCCCAGGTCGGTGAAGTGGATGGTTTTCACGGTGCGAAGGTCGGCATCGGGGGGTAAACGGCTAAAGCGGGGCCCTGCGGAGCGAAAGCCCGTTGATCAGGGGTTTTACCGGCGCGGGATACCGTAGGGGAACGCCGGGCACAGCGGACCGCACAGGGGGTTCAGGCCTCCACCGACGAACTGGAGGAATTCTTCGACGAATGGAACCATGGTTGGATGCCTGCCGTAAGAAGGGCCGGTCCCTCAGATCCAGGTCCCCATTCCAAGGCGTATGAAACAGTTCCTTACTGCATTGTTGTTGCTGCTCACTCCCATGGGCCTGCTGGCCCAGACCGGCATGGAGTTCTGGGTGGCGCCACCGGACGTGACCTTGCTGCACAACAACCCCGGGGATGAGCCCATCTTCTTCAACGTAACCGCGGGCAATGCGGCGGCGGTGGTAACGATCGCGCAGCCGGCGAACGCGGGCTTCAACGGGGGCACCCCGATCGTGCTCAACGTGCCGGCGAACAGCTCGGTGCGCTACAACATGACCTCGTTGAAGGCGCAGCTGGAAACGCGCCCGACGAACTCGGTGCGCAACACGGGCCTGCACATCACCTCCACGGCCAACATCACCTGCTATTACGAGGCGAGCAACACCAACAACCCGGACATCATCGCGCTCAAGGGCGGCAACGGCCTGGGCACGGAGTTCTACATCCCCCTGCACAAGCACGCGCCGTTCTACAACCACGATTTCGGCAACAACGCCAACAAGGCCTTCGCGAGCTTCGACATCGTGGCCACCGAGAACAACACCACGGTGCTGATCTATTCGCCGGTGGGGGTGGACGGCCACCCCGCATTGGTGCCCTTCGTGATCACGCTGAACCAAGGCCAAACGTATTCCTGCGCCAACACCAGCTACCCCAGCTACACCGACCCCACCACGCACCCCTCGGGTGCGGCGGTGCTTTCGGACAAGCCCATCGCGATCACCATCAAGGACGATAGCAACCACAACCCCAGCGGGGGCTGCTACGACCTGATGCTGGACCAGATCGTGCCGGTGAACATCCTGGGCACGGACTACATCGCCGTGAAGGGCTCGCTGAACAACACGGGCGATGAATCCACCTTCCTGATGGCGGTGGAAAACAATACCCAGGTCTTCCTGAACGGCAGCAACACGCCGGTGGCCACGCTCTTTGCCGGGCAGTACTACCGGCACGACATGGACTACCTGAGCGGTTCTCCCGACAACGCCACGTACATGCACACCTCGAAGCCCGTGTACGCCATCCACGTCACGGGATTCGGCTGCGAAATGGGCATGGCCATCCTGCCGCCGCTGAACTGCGCGGGCAGCCAGCAGGTAGGCTTCACGCGCTCCACCAACGAAGGCTTCTTTTTGAACCTGCTGGTGCGCGCCGGTGCGGAAAACAGTTTCACGGTGGCAGGCCCGGGCACGGCAACGATCCCGGGCACGGCCTTTAAAACAGTGCCGGGCACCAATGGGGAATGGATGGCGGCGCACATCCAGTACAACGTCACCCAGGTGCCGGTAAACCAAGGCATCGTGGTGAGCAACTCAGCGGACGTGTTCTCGCTGGGGGTGATCAATGGCGGAGCCGGCAGCGGTTGCCGCTACGGCTTCTTCTCGGAGTTCTCGGGCAAGATCGAAGTGAGCGCGGGAGCGGACCAGAACCTGTGCGCCGGGGAGAATGTCACCCTGGCCGGCACGGTGACCGGCGGCAGCACCACCGGCGTATGGACCACCACCGGCAGCGGTGTGTTCCAGCCCAATGCCAACGCGCTCAATGCCACATACGAGCCCAGCATCGGCGATATCGCCCTGGGCAGTGTCACCCTCAAGCTCACCTCCACCGGGCCCTGCACGCCGGAAGAGGATGATCTCACGGTGACCTTCCAACCCAAGCCGGTGCCCACTGCGGGCGCGGACCAGCAGGTGTGCATCAGCAACCCGGTGGTGGCCTTGGGCGGAAGCATCCTCAATGCCGTAGGCGGCGTATGGACCACCAGCGGTACGGGCGCCTTTTCGCCATCCAATTCCAACCTCAACGCCAACTACACGCCGAGCCCCGCGGACCTCACGGCGGGTTCCGTGTGGATCTTCCTCACCACCACCGGCAACGGTGTGTGCGCGGCGGTGAAGGACAGCCTGCTGGTGACCTTCACGCCGGAGATCACCGTGAACGCCGGTGCGGACAAGGTGCTCTGCTCCAACAATGCGACCACCACGTTGGGCGGCAGCTTTACCGTGGCCACGGGCGTGGTATGGAGCGGCGGTGCGGGCAGCTTCGACCCCAGCACCACCAACATCAATGCCAACTACACGCCCACGCCCACGGAGATCGCGAACGGCTCCGTGGTGCTCACCTTGACCAGCACGGGCAACGGCAATTGTTTGGCGGTGACCGACCAGGTGCAGTTGAGCTTCACGCCATCGCCCACGGCCAATGCCGGGGCGAACAGTTCGGTGTGCGCCAACAATGCGGCCATTGCCCTGAACGGCAGCGTGACCGTGGCCACCGGCGGCGCCTGGAGCGGCGGCACCGGTTCCTTCAGCCCGGACAACACCACGCTGAACGCCACCTACACGCCCACGGCGGCGGAGATCGCCAACGGCTCGGTGACCCTGGTGCTCACCACCACGGGCAACGGCACCTGCAATCCGGCCAGCAGCAGCCGCACCATCACCTTCACCCCGGCTCCGTTGGTGAACGCCGGTGCTGACGGCAGCGTGTGCGCCAACAACTCAGCGATCAGCCTGAACGGCAGCGTGACCGGTGCGGTGGGCGGCGCCTGGAGCGGCGGTACGGGCTCCTACAGCCCCAATACCAACACGCTGAACGCCACCTACACCCCGAGCGCCGCGGAGCTCACGGCCGGCACGGTGACCCTCACCTTGACCAGCACGGGCAACGGCACCTGCAACCCGGTAACCGACCAGGTGACCTATGCCATCACCCCGGCGCCCACGGCCAATGCCGGCGCGGACCAATCCCTCTGTGCCAACAATGCTGTGGCCCAGCTGGGCGGCAGCTTCACGCTGGCCACCGGCGGCGTGTGGAGCGGCGGTGCGGGCAGCTTCGATCCCAGCACCACCAACATGGCGGCCACCTACACGCCCACGCCCACGGAAGTGGCCAACGGCTCGGTGACGCTCACCCTCACCACCACGGGCAACGGCGGCTGCGTTGCGGTGAGCGACCAGATCACCCTGGCCTACACCGCGGCGCCCTCGGTAAACGCCGGTGCTGACGCTTCCGTATGCGCCAACAACACCGCCATTGCCTTGAACGGTGCTGTGGCCGGTGCCACCGGCGGCGTGTGGAGCGGCGGCAACGGCAGCTTCACGCCCAACAACACCACCCTCAACGCCACCTACACGCCCACCCCGGCCGAAGTTGCCGGCGGCACGCTCACCCTCACGCTCACCAGCACGGGCAACGGCAACTGCGTGGCCGTGGCCGACAGCCGCACCATCACCTTTACCCCGGCGCCCATCGTGAACGCGGGCACCAATGGCAGCGTGTGCGCCAACAATGCGGCCATCAGCCTCAACGGCAGCGTCATCGGCGCCACGGGCGGCATCTGGAGCGGCGGCGCGGGCACCTACAGCCCGAACAACGCCACGCTCAACGCGGTGTACACGCCCACGGCAGCGGAGATCACGGCAGGCACCGTGACCCTCACGCTGACCAGCGCCGGCAACGGCAACTGCAATGCGGAGAACGACCAGGTGACCTTCTCCATCACGGCGGCGCCCACGGCGAACGCAGGCCCGGACCAGAGCCTCTGCTCCAACAACCCGGCGGCCACGCTTGCCGGCAGCTATACCGTGGCCACCGGTGGCGTGTGGAGCGGCGGCAATGGCAGCTACAGCCCGGGGGCCAACAACATGAACGCAGTGTACACGCCCACGGCCACCGAAGTGGCCAACGGCTCGGTGACGCTGACGCTCACCACCACCGGCAACAACAACTGCAATGCCGTATCGGACAACGTGGTGCTGAGCTTCACGCCTTCGCCCACGGCCAATGCCGGTACTGACATGACCGTATGCGCCAACAACGCCAACGTGGCGTTGGGCGGCAACGTGACCGTGGCCTCGGGCGGCGTGTGGAGCGGCGGCGCGGGATCCTACAACCCGAACAACGCCACGCTGAACGCCACTTACACGCCCAGCCCTGCGGAGATCACCGCAGGCATCGTCACGCTCACGCTCACCACCACGGGCAACAACAACTGCAATGCCGTTGCCGACACCAAGGTGATCAACATCACCCCGGCGCCCACGGTGAATGCCGGCGCCAACGCCTCGGTGTGCGCCAACAACGCGGCGATCACCTTGAACGGCAGCGTGACCGTGGCCACCGGCGGTACCTGGAGCGGCGGCACGGGCACCTACAACCCCAACGCCAACGCGCTCAACGCCGTCTACACCCCGAGTGCCGCCGAACGCACCGCAGGCACCGTGACCCTCACGTTGACCAGCACCGGCAACGGCCTGTGCACCGCGGTGAGCGACGCGGTGACCTACACCATTACGCCCGCACCCACCGTGAATGCCGGTGCGGACCAAAGCCTTTGCGGCAACAACGCCACGGCCACCTTGGGCGGCAGCTACACCGTGGCCACCGGCGCCACCTGGAGCGGTGGCGCGGGCACCTTCAGCCCCAGCCCCAACAACGTGAACGCCACCTACACGCCCACGGCCACCGAGATCGCCAACGGCTCGGTGACCCTGACGCTGACCACTTCCGGAAACGGCAACTGCACGGCGGTGGCGGACAACATGGTGCTCACCTTCACGCCCGCGCCCACGGCCAATGCCGGTGCGGACGTGACGCGCTGCGCGAACAATGCAAGCGTGGTGCTGAACGGCAGTGTGACCCTGGCCACGGGCGGCACGTGGAGCGGCGGTGCGGGCACCTTCAACCCCAACAACACCGCACTGAACGCCACCTACACGCCCACGGCCGCGGAGATCGCCAACGGGTCCGTGACGCTCACCCTCACCACCACGGGCAACGGCGGCTGCAACCCGGCCACCGACACCAAGGTGATCAACTTCACCCCGGCACCGGTGGTGAATGCGGGCGCCAACGGCACCGTGTGCGCCAACAACGCGGCCATTGCGCTGGCCGGCACGGTAACGGGCGCCACCGGCGGCGTGTGGAGCGGCGGCACGGGCACGTACAGCCCCAATGCCAACACACTGAACGCCGTGTACACCCCGAGCGCCGCCGAGCGCACGGCCGGCACGGTGACCCTCACCTTGACCAGCACGGGCAACGGCCTGTGCACCGCCGTGAACGATGCGGCGACCTTCACCATTACGCCTGCGCCCACGGTGAACGCCGGTGCCGACCAATCGCTCTGCGCGAACAATCCGGTGGCCACTCTTAACGGCAGCTACACCGTGGCCACGGGCGTGACCTGGAGCGGCGGTGCGGGCACCTACAACCCCAGCGCCAACTACGCCGGGGCCACCTACACGCCCACGGCCACCGAGATCGCCAACGGCAGCGTGACCTTGACGCTGACCACCACCGGCAACAACAACTGCAATGCCGTAGCGGACAACGTGATGCTGAGCTTCACGCCGGCACCGACGGTGAATGCCGGTGCGGACGCCACCGTGTGCGCCAACAATGCCGCCGTGAGCCTGAACGGCAGCGTGACGGTGGCCACGGGCGGCGTATGGAGCGGCGGCGCGGGATCCTTCACTCCGAACAACACCACCCTCAACGCCACCTACACGCCCACCCCGGCGGAACTGGCCGGCGGCACCTTGACCCTGACCTTGACCAGCACCGGCAACGGAAACTGCGCCGTGGTGAGCGACAGCAAGCTGATCACTTTCACCCCGGCGCCGATCGTGAACGCAGGGACCGACGGCAGCGTGTGCGCGAACAACGCCGCGATCAACCTGAACGGCAGCGTCACCGGTGCCACGGGCGGCATCTGGAGCGGTGGTGCGGGCACCTACAGCCCGAACAACACCACGCTCAACGCAGTGTACACTCCCACCGCGGCCGAGCGTACCGCAGGTACCGTGACCCTCACGTTGACCAGCGCGGGCAACGGCCTGTGCAATGCCGTGAGCGATGCGGTGACCTTCACCATCACCCCGGCCCCCACGGTAAACGCGGGTGCTGACCAGAGCCTTTGCGCCAACAATGCGGTAGCCACCCTTTCTGGCGGGTTCACCGTGGCCACCGGCGTAGTGTGGAGCGGCGGCGCGGGCACCTTCAGCCCCAGTGCCAGCAACCTGAACGCCACCTATACGCCCACGGGCACCGAGGTCGCCAACGGCAGCGTAACGCTCACCCTCACCACCACCGGCAACAACAATTGCACGGCCGTGGCGGACAACATGGTACTGACCTTCACCCCGGCGCCCACGGCCAATGCCGGCGCGGATGCCAGCGTGTGCGTGAACAACGCCAACGTGGCCCTGAGCGGCAGCGTGACCGTGGCCACGGGCGGCATCTGGAGCGGCGGCCTGGGATCCTTCACCCCGAACAACACCACCCTCAACGCCACCTACACGCCCACCCCGGCGGAACTGGCCGCAGCCACCCTGACGCTCACCCTCACCACCACCGGCAACGGCAACTGCACGCAGATGGCCGACAGCAAGGTGATCACCTTCACCCCGGCGCCCACCGTGGATGCCGGGCTCAACGGCACCGTGTGCGCCAACAACGCCGCCATCACCTTGGCGGGCGCGGTGAACGGTGCTTCCGGCGGCACCTGGAGCGGCGGTACAGGCACTTACAGCCCCAATGCCAATACGCTCAGCGCCACCTACACGCCGAGCGCCGCTGAGCGCACGGCCGGCACCGTGACCCTCACACTTACCACCGTGGGCAACGGCAATTGCAGCGCCGTTACCGATCAGGTGACCTTTAGCATCACTCCCGCGCCCACGGCCAACGCCGGCGCGGACCGCACGCTTTGCGCCAACAACCCAGTGACCACCCTGGCCGGTGCCTTCACCGTGGCCACGGGCGGCGTGTGGAGCGGCGGCAACGGCAGCTTCGACCCCAGCACCACCAACATGAGCGCGATCTACACCCCCACGGGTGCCGAGATCGCCAACGGCACGCTCACCCTCACCCTCACCACCACCGGCAACGGCCTCTGCAACGCAGCGACCGACCAGGTGCTGCTCACCTTCACCGATGCGCCCACCGCCAACGCCGGTGCTGACGTGACCGTGTGCGCCAACAACGCCGCAGTGGCCCTGGGCGGCAGCGTGGTGATCGCCACGGGCGGCACTTGGAGCGGCGGTTCGGGCACCTTCACCCCGAACGCGAACACGCTCAACGCCACCTATGCGCCCAGCGCCGCCGACATCGCCGCAGGCCAAGTGACCCTGACGTTGACCACCACGGGCAACGGGAACTGCACACCGGCCGTGGACAGCAAGACCATCTTCTACACCCCTGCACCCATCGTGAATGCCGGTGCCGACGGCAGCGTGTGCGCCAATGCGGCCACCATCACCCTGAACGGCACGGTGAACGGCGCGGTCGGCGGGGTGTGGAGCGGCGGCAGCGGCTCCTACAGCCCGAACAGCATCACCCTCAACGCCACGTACACGCCCACCGCGGCGGAGATCGCCAACGGCAGCGTGACGCTCACCCTGACCAGCGCGGGCAACGGCCTGTGCAACCCCGTGACCGACCAGGTGACCTTCATCATTACGCCAGCACCCACGGTGAACGCCGGTGCCGACCAGACCCTGTGCGGAAACAACGGCACCGCCACGCTCAACGCAGCGATCACCGTGGCCACCGGCGTGCAATGGAGCGGCGGCAGCGGCCTTTATTCGCCGGGCAGCACCGCGCAGAACATCACCTACACGCCTTCGCCCATTGAAGTGGCCAACGGCTCGGTGACCTTGATCGCCACCACCACCGGCAACGGCAACTGCGCCGCAGTGAGCGACCAGGTGGAGATCAACTACACCTTGGCGCCCACGGCCAACGCGGGCCCCGACCAAAGCGTGAGCGAGAACAACCCCGCCACCACCCTCAACGGCACTTGGAGCATCGCCACGGGCGTGGCATGGAGCGGCGGCGCAGGCACCTACAACCCGGACAACACCACGGCGAATGCCGTGTACACGCCCACCGCAGGCGAGATCGCAGCGGGCTTCGTGACGCTGACGATGACCACTACGGGCAACGGCAGCTGCGCGCCCGCCACGGACCAGATGACCATCACCTTCACGGATGCGCCCACGGCCAATGCCGGTGCTGACCAGAGCATCTGTGCCAACAACGCCAGCGCAGTGCTGAGCGGCAGCGTGACCATTGCCACCGGCGGCATTTGGAGCGGCGGCACCGGTTCGTACAACCCGAACAACACCTCGCTCAACACCACCTACACGCCATCGGCGGCCGAGATCGCCAACGGCTCGGTGACCTTGACGCTCACCACCGTGGGCAATGGCAACAGCAACCCGGTGAGCGACCAGGTGGTGATCACCATCACCCCCGCACCCGTGGTGAACGCCGGCGCCAACCTCACCACCTGCGCCAACCAGCCCACGGCCCAACTGGCCGGGGTGGTGAACAATGCCACCGGGGGCGTGTGGAGCGGTGGATCGGGCACCTTCAACCCGAGCAACAGCAACCTGAACGCCACCTACACGCCCACCCTGGGCGAGATCGCCTCCGGCACCTTGACGCTGACCTTGACCAGCACGGGCAACGGCAACTGCGTGGCGGTTACCGACCAAGTGCTGTTGACCGTCGCACCGGCCCCCGTGGTGAACGCGGGCATCGACCGCACCGTGTGCAGCAACAATGCCAGCGTGAATCTTGCGGGTTCAGTGGCCAATGCCACGGGCGGCATCTGGAGCGGCGGCACCGGCGGCTTCTCCCCGAGCATCAACGCGCTCAATGCGGTATACACCCCCAGCGCCACCGAACTGGCCAACGGCTCCGTGACCCTGACCCTGACCAGCACGGGCAACGGCAGCTGCCTGGCAGTGAGCGATGCCATGACCATCTTCTTCTCGCAAAGCCCCACGGTGAACGCCGGGGCTGACCGCACGGTGTGCGCCAATGATCCCACCGTGGTGTTGAACGGCGCGGTGACCATTGCCGGCGGAGCAACCTGGAGCGGTGGCGGCGGCACCTTCACCCCGGATGCGAACACCTTGAACGCCACCTACCACCCCAGCCCTGCAGAAGTGGCCTTGGGCACGGCCACGCTGACGTTGACCACCACGCAGAACGGCTTGTGCAACGCGGTGAGCGACCAGATGACCATCACCATCATTGCTTCGCCCGTAGCGAATGCAGGCAACGACCTTTCCGTCTGTTCCAACAACCCCCAAGTGCAGCTTGGCGGTGCGGTGAACGGCGCCGGTGGCGGCCAATGGAGCGGAGGCGCGGGCACCTACACCCCTTCAATTGCTTCACTGAACGCCATCTACACGCCCACCCCGGCGGAAGTGGCAGGTGGCACCTTGATGTTGACCCTGACCACCATCGGCAACGGCAATTGCGTGGCGGTAGGCGATCAGGTATTGATCACCTTCACCGCCTCGCCCACGGCCAATGCCGGCAATGACGGCGTGTACTGCGCCAACAACGCCGCGATCCAGCTGAACGGCAGCGTGACCATTGCCAACGGCGGCACGTGGAGCGGCGGCGGGGGCACCTTCAGCCCCGATGCGAACACCTTGAACGCAGTGTACACGCCTTCGCAGGGCGAGATCGCCGGAGGCAGCGCCACCCTGACGTTGACCACCACCGGCAACAACGGCTGCACCCCGGTCAGCGACAATGTGACCTTCACCTTCACGCCCGCCCCTACGGCCAATGCCGGTGCGGACCTGAGCACGTGCGCCAACAACGCAGCGGTGCAGCTCAACGGCAGCATCACCGTGGCCACGGGCGCGATGTGGAGCGGCGGCAACGGCACCTACAGTCCGAACAACAGCACCTTGAACGCGGTGTACACGCCCACGGCGGCGGAGATCACTGCGGGCACCGTGACCTTGACGTTGACCACGGCGGGCAACGGCCAGTGCAATGCGGTGAGCGACCAGGTCACCGTGACCATCCTGCCTGCCCCCGTGGTGGATGCAGGCAACCCGTTGCAGTCTTGCGCGAACAACCCCAGCGTACAGCTGACCGGTTCAGTGCAGTATGCCGGAGGCGGCGTGTGGAGCGGTGCGGGCACCTTCTCCAACCCCAACAGTTTGAGCGCGATCTATACGCCTTCCGCGGCGGAAGTGATCGCGGGCACGGCCACGGTCACCCTTACCAGCACCGGCAACGGCCTGTGCAATGCCGTGAGCGACCAAGTGACCATCACCATTACGGCCGCACCCCTTGTTGATGCGGGCCCGATACAAACACTCTGCGCCAACAACGTAGCCGCACAACTGGCCGGCGTGGTGACCAACGCCACGGGTGGTGCGTGGAGCGGTGGCGCGGGCGCCTTCAGCCCCAATGCCAACACGTTGAATGCGGTCTACACGGCCAGTGCGGCGGAGATCGCGGCGAACAGCGTATGGCTGTACCTTACCAGCACCGGCAATGGCGGCTGCTTGTCCTCGCGGGATTCCGTGCGCCTGGACTTCACCCCGGCACCCACGGTGAACGCGGGCCTGGATGCCCATGTATGCGCCAACAATGCGGACGTGCAATTGGCCGGTGCCATCACCGTGGCCACGGGCGGCCAGTGGAGCGGCGGCAACGGCACCTTCAACCCGAACGCACAGGACCTCGGCGCCCTCTACACGCCCACCGCATTGGAGCTGGCCGCGGGCCAATTCAACCTGGTGCTCACCAGCACGGGCAACGGCAACTGCACAGCGGTGAAGGACAGCCTGCTGGTGATCGTGGATCCCGTGCCGGTGGTGAACGCCGGCCCGGACCAGAACATCTGTTCCAACAACCCCGTGTTCCAGCTCAACGGCTTCGTGGGCAACGCCCCGGGCGGCCAGTGGAGCGGAGGTGCGGGCAACTACTTCCCGAGCAACACCTCCATGGCGGTGCAATACACGCCTACCGCCGCTGAAGTTGCGGCAGGCTCGATCACCTTCACGCTCACCTCCACCGGCACGGCCTACTGCGCCGATGTGACCGATGCGATGACGGTGTACTTCACCGATGCACCGGTGGTGAACGCAGGGATCGACCTGGCCATCTGCGCGAACAACCCCGCCGTACAACTGACCGGCACCGTGGACAATGCCAACGGCGGCACCTGGACCGGCGGCAGCGGCGCGTTCGCGCCATCGGCCAACGTGCTCAGCCCGGTGTACACGCCCACCGCAACGGAGATCGCCTCCGGCGGCATGGACCTGTTCCTCACCAGCACCGGCAACGGCAACTGCATCGCCGTGAAGGACACCATGCACATCACCTTTACCCCGGCGCCCACCGTCAATGCCGGAGCGGACCTCAGCGTATGCTACAACAACCCGACGGTAACGCTGAACGGCAGCAGCACTGTGGCCTCCGGGGTGCAATGGAGCGGTGGCCTGGGCGGCTATGCGCCCAATGCCCAAAGCGGCGCGGCGCAATACACGCTCACGCCCTTTGAATTGCAGATCGGCAGTGTGACGCTCACACTGACCACCACCGGCAACGGCAACTGCACCGCCGTGGCGGACCAAGTGGCGATCACTGTGACGCCCGCTCCCGTGGTGAACGCAGGACCGGACCTCACCACCTGTTCCAGTGACCTGGACGTGCCCATGACGGGCACGGTGCAGGGCGGCGCCACCACCGGCGTATGGAGCACCTCGGGCACGGGCAACTTCTTCCCAAGTGCCACCGACCTGAACGCCACCTACATGGCCAGCGCGCTGGATTCGCTCAACGGGACGGTGAACCTCACGCTCACCGCCACCTACTATGGTCTTTGCAATGTGGTGAGCGACATGATGACGCTGATCATCCTGCCGAACGCCACGGCGAATGCGGGACCGGACCAGAGCATCTGCGCCAGCACGGCCACCGTGCAACTGGCGGGCGCCATTGTGGGCAATGCCACCCAAGGCACTTGGACCACCACCGGCGCGGGCAGCTTCACGCCCAATGCCAACGATGCCAATGCCGTGTACCAGGTGGCACCGGGCGATACCGTACTGGGCAACCTCACCTTCACCTGGAGCGTGAACAGCTGCGACAACGCCATGGACCAAATGGCCCTCACCATCGTGCCAGTCTCCACCGCCAACGCGGGAGCCGACCAGACGGTGTGCTTCGGCAGCCTCAACGTGGTGATCAATGGCAGCATCAGTGGCGCTTCCAGCACCGGCGTGTGGAGCACGCTCGGTACGGGCACCTTCGCCAACGCGGCCAACGCTCTTTCCAACATTTACCTGGCCAGCGCCCAAGACTCCTTGGCGCAAGGCGTGGACCTCGTACTGACCGCCACGAACACCGGTGCATGCATGGCCGACGTGGATACGGTCCACATCGCCATCCAGCCTGTGGGTTCGGTGAACGCGGGTGCCGACCTGAGCTTCTGCGCGAACAACGCCACGGTGCAGCTTTCCGGCACCTTGAGCGGCGATGCCACCCAGGTGCAGTGGACCACCAGCGGCACGGGTTCCTTCTACCCGAACAGCACGGTGCTCACGCCCACCTATGTGCCCAGCGCCATCGACACGGCCATCGGTTCACTGACCCTGACCTTGAGCGCGGTGAACAGCTGCAACAACGCCAGCGACGCCATGACCTTGACGTTGACCCCGGCGCCCTATGTGAACGCCGGTGCGGATCAAACCTACTGCGATCAGGTGACCGTCTTCGGCCTCAGCGGCGTGGTATCCGGCATCACCAACGTGGGCCAATGGAGCACCACCGGCACCGGCACCATCGCCAATGCCGGTTCGCTGAACACCACCTACACCGCCAGCGCGGCGGATGTGGCTGCGGGCCAGATCACCTTCACGCTCAGCTCGCTGAACAACAACAACTGCGCGCCGGTGACCGACAACATGACCATTTACCTCACCGATGGCATCATCGTGAGCGCCGGACCGGACCAAAGCGTGTGCGTGGCCAGCGACCATGCCAACCTGGCGGGCAGCATCCAGAACGGATCGCCCTCGGGCACATGGACCACCACCGGTACGGGCACCTTCCAACCGAATGCCGACGTACTGAACGCGCAGTACTACTTCACCCCGGCCGATGTGGCCAACGGTGCGGTGGTGCTCACGTTCACCGCCACCAACACGGGCACGTGCCCCAGCGGCAGCGACCAGATGACGCTGACCTTCGGGAACGCCAGCTACGCCTACGCCGGTAACGATCAAGCGCTCTGCGCCAACGCGCCCATCGCCCAGCTGGGCGGCAATTACAGCGGCGGTGCCACCGGTGTTCAATGGACCACGAGCGGCACAGGCAGCTTCAGCAACACCACCAACCCTGCGGCAACCTACACGCTGAGCGCGGCGGACATTGCCGCAGGCACGGTGCAGCTGACCATGACCACCATTACCAACGGCACCTGCGCGGCCGCTTCGGATGCCGTGACGCTCACCATCAATGCGCTGCCCAACATCACGGCCGGCAGTGACGTGATCGCCTGCACGGCCGCACCTGTGCAGCTCGCCGCCAACGTGGCCAACGCCACGGGCGGCACCTGGACCACCAGTGGCAGCGGCACGTTCTTCGATGCCAACGCTTTGGCAACGCTGTACTACCCCAGCGCCGCGGACAGCATCGCAGGCTCGGTGAACCTCACGGTGACCAGCACCGGCATGGCCCCGTGCAGTGCCGTCTCTGATGCGCTGACCATCACCTTCGGCGGAGGGCTCTCCGCCCAAGCTGGCCAGGACGTGACCACCTGCAGCACCAGTCCGGACGTGGCCCTGGGCGGCAGCGTGGCCGGCACCACCACCGGGGTGTGGACCACCAGCGGCACCGGTTCCTTCAGCCCCAATGCCACGGACCTCAACGCCACGTACATCCCTGGTGCAGCGGACTTTGTGATCGGCAACATCAACCTGGTGCTCAGCACCACCAACAACGCGGGTTGTCCGGCGGGCCGTGATACCCTGGTGGTGAGCTACCATGTGCCGCCCACGGTGAACGCGGGTGCGGACCAGCTGATCTGTAACGGCATCGAGCCGATCCAACTGAACGCCGTGGTGCAGAACGACAGTGCCGTGCACTGGGTCACCGCCGGCACGGGCACTTTCAGCCCGGATGCGAACACGGCCAATGCCACCTACCTGCCTTCGGCACAGGACAGCATCAACGGCGGCGTGCAATTGATCATCACGGCATACGGCACGGGCACCTGTGCCAATGCCTCGGATGCGCTCTTCATCGGTGTAGGCCCCACGCGCATCGCCAACGCAGGCAATGACATGGACCTATGCGCCGACGGCAGCAGCATCTTCCTGGCGGGCAGCATCACCGGCGTAACGGGCGGTACGTGGACCACCACTGGCACCGGCACCTTCATGCCGGACGCCACGGCGCCCAATGCCACCTACGTGCCCAGCGCGCCGGACCTGTTGTTCCCGCAACTGCAGTTCGTGCTCACCACCACCGGCAACATGGGCTGTGCTGCACACAGTGACACCGTACTGGTGAACATGCACCAACCCTCCACGGTGAATGCCGGCCAGGACATCACCACCTGCGACGCCAGCGCCGATGTGCAACTGGCCGGCACCTTCACGGGAGCCACGGGCGTACAGTGGAGCACCTTGGGCACGGGCACCTTCGTGCCGGACAACACCACGGCCAACGCCGTGTACCAGCCCAGTGCGGCGGACAGCGCCATGCAGCATGTGGACCTGGTGCTCACCGGCACCGGCGACCTCTACTGCGCGGCCGCCAAGGACACGGTGCGCATCTCCTTCGTGAACCCGCTGAACGCGGCCTTCACCACCAATGGATCGTGCACAGGCTTGCCCACGGCCTTCACCGATGCCAGCACCACCACGGGCTCGCCCATCATCGGCTGGAGCTGGGAGTTCGGCACCGGTTCCTCGGGCACCGGCCAGCAAACAAGCCATACCTACGCCGCTGCCGGGCAGTACACGGTGACCCACACCGTGTTTGCACAGAACGGCTGCAGCGCCACGATCAGCCAATCGGTGGAAGTGATGGACTCGCCCACGGCAGGGTTCAACATCAGTGGCGATGCCCACACGGATGAGCCGGTGGTCATCACCGACAACTCCATCGGTGGCAGCAGCTGGCAGTATGATTTCGGCGACGGCACCGGTTCGTTGATGCAGCAGCCCAACCACGTGTACACGGAGGCCGGCCAGTACATCATTGTGCAAACCGTGAGCAATGCCGCAGGCTGCAGCGCCCAGGATTCGATCCTGGTCTCCATCAAGGAGAACAAGATCACCGCGCCCAAGCTGCCCGATGCCTTCAGCCCCAACGGCGATGGCGTGAACGACATCTTCTATGTGCGCGGCGGACCCTTCGAGACCATCCACCTGCGGATCTACAACGGCTGGGGTGAAATGATCTTCGAGACCACCGACCCCGCCTTCGGTTGGGACGGCACCTATAACGGCACGCCGGAGATCAACGGAGTGTATGTGTATTCGGTGGTGGCCACTTCGGTGGACGGCCAGGAACACGACCGCGCCGGCAAAGTGACCTTGATCCGCTAAACGAGAACAGAACACCATGAAAACCAGATCGATCCTTCTGTTGGCGGTATCCCTGCTCGGGCCCGGTGCCGCCCTCGCCCAGGACGGCCAGCTCTCGCAATACGAAGCCGCACCGGTGCTGCTCAACCCGGCCCTCACCGGCATGTTCGAGAACAGCGACTTCCGCGTGGGCAGCAACCTGCGCAGCCAGTGGAACAGCATGGGCAACAACTTCCTCACCACGGCCTTCGCGGTGGACATGAGCATGGACCGGCAGTACGGGTTCGGGGCCTACCTGAACAACTACAACATGGCCGGCACCATGAACAATTTCCAGGCAGGTGTCACAGGTGCCTACAACGTGTCCTCCAGCAAGAACTACACACTATCCGCGGGGGCCGTCCTGGGCCTGATCTACAAGAAGGTGAACGACGACAAGCTGGTGTGGGACGCCCAGTACGACCGGGACCACTTCGATACGGACCTGCCCACCGGGGAGCTGTTCGAGAAGATGGGCAGGCTGATGCCCGACCTGGGTGCGGGCGTGGCTTACCGGGCCACGGACCGCAATAAGATGGTGAATCCCTTCGGGAACTTCGCGCTCTTCCACGTCACCACACCCGACGAGTCCATCTTCCGCAATGAGCAGAGCGACCTGCCCATCCGCTATATGGTGAACGCCGGGGCACGGATCACCGTGAGCGAAGGCGTGGACATCATTCCGCACGGCGTGTTCATGCGCCAGGGCGCCGACCAGCAGGTGCAGGCCGGGGTGATGGGCCAGGTAGCCCTGATGAACAATGTGTACGGCGTGGTGGGAGGCCTGTCGTACCGGTTGGACGACGCGCTGATCGCCCAGGTGGGCATCAAGCATGGCAACAACTACTACCGCTTCAGCTACGACATCAATACCTCATCGCTGAAGAGCTACACCCGCAACAGCGGTGCGCTCGAGTTCTCCATCGTGTACTTGGGCACCCTCTCCGGCCGTGCACGCCGCATGACCAGCAGTGCCTTCTGACCTAGCCGCTTCCGGTGCATCCCGGGCCTGCGCCATCCTAACAAGGAACGGTGACGGGCCCGGGGTACGTTCGGGCCCGTGCTCTGCGCCTCACGCAAGGCCATACCGCTCCGTCAGCTACATTCGGCACACAATCACTTCTCCATGCGCCTTCTTGCGAAGTTCACCCTCTGGATCATTGTGCTACTGGCCGCAGTGGTCACCCTGTTGTACATCACCGGCAATGGCCACATCGTGAGCGGGGTCCGCTTCACCTACCTGAAAGGCCGCAGCGGGCCGGAGATCGATGATCGGAACTTTTTCCCGTACGCCACCATACCGGCGGACAACCCGCAGCCATGGCCCAAGAGCGTCCGCTATGGGCAACCCAAGCTCACCAATGAACAGGTGGCCGCGCTCAACAAGCTGAACACCGTGGGTTTCGTGGTGGTGAAGAACGACAGCCTGCTGTTCGAGGAATACTTCGGCGGTTGGCGGGCGGATTCGGTGAGCAACAGCTTCAGCGTGGCCAAGAGCTACATCAGCCTACTTACCGGCATCGCCATGCAGGAGGGCCTGATCAAGGACCTGAAGACGCCCGTAGGCCAGTACCTGCCCGAGTTCAACACCTACGACAGCTGCCACAAGGACATCACGCTGTGGAACCTGCTTACCATGAGCACCGGCCTGGACTGGAGCGAGAGCGGCAGCAGCCCCTTCAGCGACAACGCCAAAGGCTACTATGGCACCAATGTGCGCGAGCTGGCCATGGACCAGCCCTGCCGGGAAGAACCGGGCAAGGCCTTCGACTACATCAGTGGCAGCACGCAGATCATGTCCGACGTGCTGCAAAAGGTATACGACCGGCCACTGAATGAACTGGTGCAGGAGAAGATCTGGAAGCCCTTGGGTGCCGAGCACACCGCCTATTGGGGCAAGGACCGGGAGGACGGCGACTTCAAAGCCTTTTGCTGCCTGTATGCCACGGCACGCGACTTCGCCCGTATCGGCCAGCTCTGGCTGGACAGCGGCAAGTGGCAGGGCCATCGCATGGTGCCCACCGATTATTGGCGCGCCTCCATCACGCCGGCGCCACTCACGGACCTGGGCGAACCCAACCAGCGGTACGGGTTCTTCTGGTGGCTGGCCACGGTGGACGGCATGCCCATGTACTACTGCCGGGGGTTCCACGGCGAATATGTGGTGGTGATCCCGCAGGAACGCCTGGTGATGGTGCGCACCGGTGCCAAGTGGGAGGAGAAGAACGAGAAAGGCCATCCCAAGGATGTGTACCAGTGGGTGGCGATCGCCAGGGCATTGACGGGGAGGGGGGCGTGAATGAACGTATGGGCCCGGGTTTGCGGTACCCTGATTACAACCGCAATGGCGCAACGTACGCAACGGCATCCTTGGCGGTAGTTCGCTGAGTACAAACGCAACGGCGCAACGGCAACGCCACGTATAGCTTGGCGTGCTTGGCGACTTGGCGGTAACACCTTGGGCCCGACTGCAACGGAGCAACGTTTTCCAGGCGTGCCTAACGTGCTTGGCGGTAATTTCCCGCACCAACCCTTCCACCATGCGCGCCAACCACCCCACCGACCCAACAAAGATCCTCTTCCTGGACATCGAGACCGTGCCTGCAGTACCGGATTTCGGCCAACTTGATGAAAGGGGCGCAAAACTCTTTGCGGACAAGACGCGCTTTGAGCAGGAGCGCAGCGGCAAGACCGCCGAGGAAGTGTATGGGGACAAGGGCGGGATCTTCGCGGAGTTCGGCAAGATCGTGTGCATCGGCGTGGGCGCGCTGCGGCGCGAAGGCAGCGGCTACGCGCTTCGGGCCGCCTCCTTCCACGGCGATGATGAACGCGACATCCTGGAACGCTTCACGGCGCTGCTGAACAAGAGCTACCACACGGACGACCACTGGCTCTGCGGCCATAACGGCAAGGAGTTCGACTTTCCCTGGATCGCGCGGCGTTGCATCGTACATGGCATCAAGCTGCCCAGGCTGCTGGACGTGGGTGGCCTGAAGCCGTGGGAGGTGGGCTTCCTGGACACCATGAAGATGTGGAGCTTCGGTGACCACAAGAACTTCACGTCGTTGGCCTTGCTCACCCACCTCTTGGGCATCCCCACGCCCAAGGACGACATCAGCGGCGCCGACGTGGCGCGGGTGTATTACGAGGAAAGGGACCTGGAACGCATTGCCACCTATTGCAAGAAGGACGTGGTGGCCACGGCGCAGCTCTATTTGCGGTTGAAAGGGGAGGCGATGGTGCGGGAGGAGGATGTGGTGTTGGTGTGAACGCTGCATTGAGGCATTATACGCGCAGTCGTTCAAAGCATCCGCACTTCCATTAGGTTGTCAAGTCGCTGGAAACACTTGTCTGCGGTAAGCAGGGGAATGTTCAAATACATACCGGTAGCCGCGATGATCGCATCCGCCAGCTTCAGGCCGTGTTCCCGGCGGAATTCTGCCGCTACATATTTGATGCTGTGGTTAACGTCGCTGACCAAATAATTGGCCAAGGCAGCCCGTATGTGCATCAGGTCGGATAGAATCAGCCCGGGCTTGCTTTGAAGCTCAATTTCCGTGACAAAGGAGATATGAACCACGGCCTGGTCCAGCGCCTTTGTCGCAGGTTTATGGCCACCAAGGTGATACACCAGGATGTTCGTGTCCACCAACAACCGCTCACCGATCATCGCGCCAAGCCCGCATCTCTTCCATGGTCACATTGGCAAAAGCAGGGACCGTACCCTCGAATTGCTTCGCGTTGTACGGTTTGTTCATACGGGAATGCCGCTTGTTTGGCACTGCCTTGGCCGCTCTTTTGGTTGCCCGCTTGGTCTTGACCTTGGTCTTTCCCATGCCCCTAAGATAGGCAACGCCCAGACGCTATGTCCATGGCCTTTCGCTCACGGCCATGCCTTCGGCTGGTGCACCGTGATCACCGGGCCGCTCACGTAGATCGGCAGTGTGTCGCGCAACCAGAAATAGGAAATAAAAATGTCCGTTTTGCTGCGCACCTCCGGGGTGAGGTAATAGGTGCGCACGGTGGTCCACTTATTGGCCGGAAGGTTCTTCTCCTCCAAATCCTTTGCCGTGTAAGCGTAGCTCTTGCCTCCGTGCTCGAAGGCTGACACAAAGCTGCCTTTTGCGCCAGTGCCTGGCATCATCACGTTCCAGTTGGCTTCGATCCATGCATGGTCGAACAAGGTCAGCTCGTTGAATGGAACGCGCAACGCAGGTGAGAAGGGATGTTGCCCATCAAGCCGGTAGGCCTTCACCAGGTTACCCGTGGCCGGGTCGGTCAGTAACGTGTCCGCAGGGGGAAGTTGTGCGGATACTTCCGGCATGGGCGCACGCACATACTTCGTGCTGTCGGGCCGGCCTTGGTCGCCGCTGTAGGCGCGGTATACCAGCAGCAGGTCCTCCATGTTGGCAGGCATTTCAGTTGTGCCGAATACGGCTTTGTATGCCGGCCAGGTCATGCGCGAAACATGGATGATCCCGTGCTTGAACTGCCAGTACTGGAACAGATTGAGTGCCGTGCATGCTGCCATGAGCACCCCGATCGCCCATTTGCGCACGCGGCGGCCGCTTGCGGCCCATTGCAAGGCTGCCGCCAAAGGCAACGCCATCACGGCATAAGAGCCCACCATGGCGCGCGAGCCAAAGCTGTCGGCATACCACCAGTTGGTCCAGCTGGAAACGAGGTAGAGGTTCAGGAGAAAGAAGGCCAGCACAGGCAAGTAGGCTTCGCGCAAGTATTTCCGCAACAGGAATATGCCCGCAGTGGCAAGCAGCATCAGCGGGGTATAGATGTACCAGCCTTTGCGGAAGCTGAAGAGGAAAGGCCACGTGTGTGGGCTCAGGAAATCGAATCCTTCACCGGCGTTGTTGTACGTGTCCAGTATCCAATGGCCGGTGGCCGCTTTCCAGTAAATGAACTGAGGCAGGCCGATCAGGAACATCACAGCGATGATGGACAGCCATTGCTTGCGCAACCGCCAAGCGCGGGCGAAGGCTCCTGGCGGTTCTCCTTCCCCGCGCCAGAGGAACGGCAAGAGCACGCAGACGGCTTCACTGGGGCGGATAAGTGTGGCCAGCCCCATGAGCAATGCGAGCAGCAGCGCACGGCCCATGCGCCGGTCGGCCGTCCAGCGGAGCGTGGCCCACAGGATGCCCGCATACAGGCAGAACAAGGTGATGTGCGGCATGGCGGTGCCCACTGTTGCCTGGTCGATCAAGTTGGTGGCGGCGAACAGAAGCAGTAGCGAACACGCCACGATCCATTCATTGAAGCAACTGCGCAACACGGCCCGCAGTGCCAACAGCCCGAGGAGCAAATAGATCCAAACGCCGATGCGCACCGCGAGGTCATACGGCGGTGAGTAGCCGTCCTGCGGTTGGCCGGTGATGCCCGCGACCCAATGCCCGGCCAGGAACCAAGGGCTCCACGCCACAGCAAGGCCCATGGTGTATTTGTCCACGTGCCGTCCGTCGTCCAACGTGCTGATCTGGTACAGCGTGCCGGAGGCATCATAGTCCTTGCGCGCTTGTTCCACCCAGCCCAAGTCCTTCACTAACGGATCATGATGGACCACGGCTGCGGGCAGGTAGAGGTGGTATCCGAAGGAATCCCAAGTGAAGCGTGTACGGCCTGTGTCCTGGAAGATACCGAAGGCTACCGTAAGCCAGACTAGGAGCAGGACCGTGAGTGAAAGGCTGGACAGGCGTTGCGTGAAGGGCATGGATGGTTCCTGGATGAGGTGCAAGGTCTTCCTATATTTCCACAAGGAGGGCAAGGCACCAGATTTTCATACGCAGTGGAATGTTCACTCCGTCTGGAAAATTGCCACGTTATTTGCCTCAGGTCGCTGCTATGGAGGCTGGGACTAACGCACGTTTACATCGGTGATGAGGTGGTGGTCACGAGTACTTCAGCCTGCGGGACATGGCGACCTCTTCGTCGTTCATTTCACCGGGACCTTCGGCAACTTGCTGGTGGAAGCGCCCCCTGCAACAAGGAAGTCTGCTGTGGGGCGCCTTTCTTTGCAGGTTGATGTGTGGTGGTCCCGCGTATTGGTCGCTCCTGTTATCGGCCAAATAATCTCGGCCTTGGCAGGCCCCCTCACTTGCGCGAGTCTCGATGCTGGCGACCGTCACTCATCGTTGAAGGGGATTAGCTTTTCCTGATGTGGTTCCCGATGGTGAGCTCTCTTTGTCCCGGATACGCTCATGGTTGATCTCAATTGGCATACGAGGATCGCAAGGCAATTGGTCAGGGATCGGGCGGCAGTCCTTATCCTGTTCGTGTTTCTTCTGATATACGTGTCAATCAGCTGGGTGAACCACTGGCTCTTGCGCACCTATGCACTGGACCTAGGGTTGTACAGTAATACGGTGTGGAAATATGCGCATGGGATCTTGCCGGACCGGTCATTGTTCACTTGGAATGAAGATCCAATACTGGCCGATCATTTCGATCTGCAGCTGATACTATGGGCGCCATTGATGTACATCTTCGGCGAGTGGACCCTTTTGGTGGTGCAGGTGGTCGCAGTGCTTTTCGGGGGGTTGGGCGTCTACCGGCTCAGCATGGCCTTCAAGGATGATCGGTTGATAGCGAGTTTGCTGATGTTGTGCTGCCTTGGATTTTTCGGTGTGTTCACCGCCTTGGCCTTCGATTTTCACAGCAATGTGGTAGCGGCCATGGCGCTGCCGTGGTATTTCATCGCCTTGCACCGGCGGCAGAGGATGTCCGCATGGGGCCTGTTCATTTTCATGCTCATTGCCAAGGAAAACATGGGGCTATGGCTATGCATTGTAGCCGTGGCGATCATGGGAGTGGAATGGGTGGATCGGAGGATGACCAAGGTCCTTGCGTTACAAGCGGTGTGCGCATTGTCTTGGTCGGTGGTGGTCATTGCTTGGCTAATGCCCGGGATGGATAGTGGGCAAGTGAACTTCCAATCCCTGAAGTACGCGCATTTGGGGTCCGGCTGGACAAGCATCGTGGAGAATTTACTGACCCGGCCCATGGACGTACTGCGCTATTTCGTGATTCCAATGGAGGACCCCAAAAACCTTGGCAATGCGCTGAAGTTGGAATTCTATATGGTACTCCTTTTTTCAGGAGGTTGGGCTTTGTTGCTGAGATGGCGGTTTTTATTGATGGCCATGCCTTTGCTTGCCCAGAAAATGCTCAGCGGGACCAGTGCCATGTCCGGCTTGTTCGCTCATTACTCGGTAGAGTTCGCCGTACTTCTGCCATTGGCCATGATGGACCTAGTGGTGAGGGTAGGGCCTGGAAAGTGGCGGCATGCAGTGGTGGTGCTGGGGTTATCAGGCGTGGTGGGCGGCACGATATACACCCTGGACTTGCCCCTGGAGCATGCGGACAACGATCATGGGGCCCATGACCAGTTGCGCTTCTATCAAGCGCGTCATTACCGAAGTAATCTGGATGTCGCACAAGTGTACAAGACCTTGGAGATGATCCCCCCGGATGCATCCGTTTCCGCAGTATCCCGTTTGGTGCCACACCTGATCGGCCGAAGGTTCCTGTATGCCTTCCCGATCGTACACGATCCAGATTATGTAGTGTTCATCAAAGATGATGTCCCATGGCCACTAACGCCTGAGGAATTCGTGCAGTCCTTGGAAGAGTACCGTTCTTCTCGGGATTGGGAACAGTTGGCGGACACGGCCGGCTTACTGATCTTTCACCGGGTCTCCATGCCACGCCCGTAACGATCATGATGCGTAGGCAAGAAGCACTGTGCTGATTCATGGCCCCACGCGTGATCCACCATCGCCGAGGAATTCCGTCTTCCTGTCCACCCACTCCAGGAACCGGCCCCAGTCATTTACCGGGTACAGCCGCACCGATCCCAGGTCGTACGTGGGGATGCTGTCCGCAGCGGGCTTGAAACGATGTTCACCGGGATCACCGCGTTTCACCGAGAGACGGAGACCGGTGGCCATCCAGTGGTGGAAGCGGAAGTCGCCCAGCAGCTCAAATGAGCCGTCGTCGCGGGTTACGGTGTGGTACGAGGAAGACCAGTGCTCATCCCAACCGATGACCACGCCTTGACTGACCGGTTCGCCTGAGAGGTCCACCAGCTTGCCACGTATCCGGGAGCCCGTATGGTCGGAATAGTTGTAGTAGTTGGGAAGGTCCAGGCAGGGGCCTGTCGGCGATCTTGGGTCGAAGTTCCGGAACACCTCGGCCACCGGCTTTGGTGAGCCTTCCACCACGTGCCCCCTGCTGGTAACGGAGGTGCTGTCGCGTGCCATCGCGCCCATGAAGGAGGGGTGGAATTCGTGCCAGCGCACGTCCTTGTATTGCCACCATGAGTAGCCGATGGCACCGCAGGCCCGGGCTTGTGCCAAGGTTTTTTCCGCGAACGCCTGTTGGTCCGTATAAGGCACCGAGTCGTTGTCTGCAGGGATCGCTGTTTCTCCCACCATCCAAGGCACGGTGAGTTCCCTGCCGTACCAAGCGAGTTCATTCAATACCTGGTCGGGTTCGTACTCGTAGGGGTGGAAGGAAATGAAGTCCACATCGATCAGTTCAGGATCGAACTCGAAGGCTTCACGAATGCCGGTGAGGCCGAGGGTGAACAAATGGTCCGGCGCATGCTGGTCCATAATCGACCGCCAGCGCGCTACCGTGCGTATGGCCACCTGTTTGGGCCGTTCCAGCCGGTCGAAGTACAAGGGCTCATTGAAGAGGTCGAACGCGAGGATGTTGGTGTCGTTGCGGAAGTGATCCACGTATCGAGCCAGATAGGTGTCGTTCACCGGTAGATCCACTGGGATGGTCGATAGCGGGATCACCATCAGGCCGGATTGCGCACAGATCGTGAAGAGCTCTTCCAAGGCTTTCAAGTATGGCGGCCATACGGTGTGTGAGGCGAACAGGAGCAGGGTGTCCTGCCCAGGTAGCTGGGCGGCGCTCAGCCCCAGGGAGTCCTTGGTGTCATCGCGGTCCAGGTCGCTCCAGATGCCCACGATGCGCACGGTGTTGAACCCCAGGTCGCGGATCATCTCCATGTCTGCTCTGAAGCGGGCCAAGGCGGTGTCCTTGGGGCAGAAGTGCTCTTCGGGGCCGTTGCGGTAATCCGCAGCGGGCCCGAACCAGAGACGATCACCCTCCCAACGGGCACTGGCGATGTAATTCACCACCACAGGAAAGAATGCGCTGTCGCGCAAGGTGAACCCCGAGGGGCCCAACTGCACCATCCGCGAGTTCTTGTTCCGAAGCTTCCCATCGCTCGCGGAGCAGGCCGCAAGCACCATGAGTACCAACAGCACAAATGTCACGGACCCGATGGAAGGCCCGTGGTTCCCTTGTCGAATGTGCGTGGCACGCCGAAAGTGCATGAGCGGCTTCCTTGACACCGGGGTACAGCTTCCCACACGCTTTACAGACCGTATTTCACGATGCACCATATTGCCCGGAAGCCATCGCGCCAGCCGATCTTCTTGCCCTCGGCGTAGGTGCGGCCGTAGTAGCTGATGCCCACCTCGTAAATTCGCGCATTCTTCACCTTAGCAAGCTTCGCGGTGACCTCCGGCTCGAAGCCGAAGCGTTTTTCGCGCAGGTCGAGGCCTTTGGCGATGTCGCTGCGCATCAGTTTGTAGCAGGTCTCCATGTCGGTGAGGTTCAGATTGTTGAACGCATTGGAGAGCTGGGTGAGAAACTTGTTGCCGATGCTGTGCCAGAAGAAGAGGATGCGGTGCGGGTGGTGGCCCATGAAGCGGGACCCATAGACCACATCAGCGAAGCCTTCCACCACGGGCCGCAGCAGGTCGTTGTATTCACGCGGGTCGTATTCCAGGTCGGCATCCTGGATGATCAGGTATTCCCCCGTTGCCTCCTGGATGCCCCGGTGGATGGCGGCGCCCTTGCCCATGTTGCGTGGCTGCTGGATAAAGCGGATACCCAGTGCGGGGTTGGCGGCCATGTAGCGTTCAACTGCCTGTACGGTGCCGTCCGTGCTGCCGTCGTTCACAATGATCACTTCTTTCCTGATCCCGTTGATCAGTTCCACATCGCGCACCTTGTCCAGGATCAAGTGGATGGTGCGCTCCTCATTGTAGGCGGGGATAATGATCGAGAGGGACCGCATGAGGCTCAAGGTCCGGATGTGGCAGGCTTGGACCCCTGCAAGGATAGCGTGAAACGCCGAAGGAACACGGGCTTTCCCGAAGTGTTCCAGATATAGGCCTTGTTGGGCCCGGTCCAGTTGCCGATCGGTACGGGGATCTGCAGGTCCAAGGAACCGGCATGCAGCGCCCGGTACATGTGCACCGGATCGTCGTCACCCGGCTTCAATTCCACGGTGAGGAACAAGGTGGAGTCCGCTGCTGGCCCCATCTCCAGTTCCACATGGGCGGCCAGTTCCTTGTTGTCCAGCGTGGAGTTCCACAACGACCAGCCGACCACGGTCAGGGGGAACTCCGCAGGGGAGAAATGGACGCCTTCCGGGCCGGAGCTCTCAACGCCGTTCAGGAACACGTTCTTGGTATTGTCCGCCTCGGCCAGATCAAACAACAGGGTGTCCACCAGCACCCAGGGCGCGGCCGCCCGCTCGTAGAGCCGGATGGTATAGTCATCCCCTCCCAAGGTGGTGAGTGGTATCCGAGGTGTGAACACGGCCAGCGGGCGGTACAACGGATTCCCGGATATGCGCTCCAGGGAAACATCGCCATCGTGGGCCATGTAGTGGGCATCCCAGATCACCAGGTCGCCGGGGTGAGCGCCCCAGGCTTCCACCAGGCCATCGTGGCCGTACACCCGGATCGAGGCGGTCGTATCCCACGGGTCGGTCCCGCACAGCATGAGCAACGTGGGGTCGCTGGCCAGCAGGCGTTGGCCTGGCTGGCGATGGGCGATCACATGGTCGGCAACGGTGCGCTGGAGGTGTTGCATTTCATCGTCGGGCACCGGCAGGTGCTCCCGCCGGAGCAGTTCGGGGAAAGCCAGCGCGCCCAGCAGCAACAATGCGGCACCCAGGGTGATGTGTGGCCAGCGCTTGGTGGGGGACCAGGTGCTCCATAGCGAGGCGAATACGTGCACGGCGAACAACACCAGGAGCGGCACGGTGGTGGCCATCACACGCAGCAAGCCCAGCGAGCCCATGCCGCCGTGGTACCAAGCGTAGCTGTGCAGGGCGAAAATGCCGATCGCCGGCAGGAGGGTCAGCCAGGTGACCAGCAGGAGCATGGGCCGGTCGGGAGCGGTGCGCCAGAGCAACCCACCAAGGCCCAGTACGGCCAGGGCCAGAACGACCAGCAAGGGGAAACCGTACATGGCATCCAGTTCGTGTACGAACCAGAGCAGGTCGCCCCTGCCGTAGGCATCGATGCCCAAGTAGGTCTGGTCCGTGAAGAAGGCCAGTGGCGCACCGAGCAAGATCCATGCGGCCAAGGAATAGAGCACTACGCCCAGGGCAAGCCACGGCAGGGACCGGAAGTCTTTGCGCCACAACACCACGGCCACGGCGAAGGGGACGAAGGCGGCATACTCCGGCCGGACAAAAGGGAGCAGGGAGACCAAGGCCATGGCTGGCCCGTGCCGATGCTGAAGCAGCAAGGCCACGATGGCCACGCTTAACAGGCCGAACAAGGGCTCGGTGAGGCCGCCCATGACGGTGTGGACGTATACGGGCGTGGAGAACAACAGCAAGGGCACGGCCCAGCGCCACGGCGTTTTGTAGCGGCCGCGAAGCATGGCCATGAGCAGGATGCAGGTGGCCACCGCGCAAAGCACATCGAAGAGGGTCATGCCCCAAAAGCCGAGCTGGGCGCATGGACTGGCCAGCAGGGAGAACACGGGCTTGCCCCATTGGGAAAGGGCCACCGGAGCATGTTGCCAGAAGTAGCGCGCATGTTGGAAATGGCCTACCGCATCGCCCCCGCCGGGCATGCCGATGGAAAGCACCCGAAGCACCACCAGCAAGGCGCCCAGTCCCAAGGCCAACATCAGAGGACCGGTGTCCCGGTGTTCCGTGCGTTGTGCGTCGTGGTACATGGGAGGTGCCTCATTGCAGGACCCATAGCTCCAGGTCATCGACATACAGCGGCCTGACCGCCGTGTAGGGCAAGGCCTCCAGATGCACGCTGTCGCCGGGTAGGAGCGGCGTGCAAAGAGTGAGTGATGAAGCCACCTTGCACCATGGCCCAAAATGGTTCATTTGATGGGCGGAGTTAACACTGGAGCTCGCCAAGGTATCGCCATCACGGACCACTGTCATCACCAAGGATACCCAATCCGTGTGGTCCGGCTGCGCTACCATGGCGGTGGCCAATAGCCGCAGGTCCGGTCCGTCGAGAGTGTCGGTGGCGGTCCACGTAATGGCGATCGCACCTTGGGTGCCCCGCTTGAAGCGGGTCGCATAATGTCCGCTCACACGCCGATCCGATGTGCGGTTCGGTACACGGGGGCTTTCCATGTCCAGTATTTCGTGGTACACCTCCCGGGGCCTGTTGCGCCAGCGCCGGTCGCGGTACAGGTTGGTGTTCACGGCAGCGGACCGGTAGAGCAACTCCCAATGCGCAGTGTCCACTTGGTCCATGCCATCGTATTCCACGATGTAGTAGTTGCTTGGCGCAAAGAGCTCCGGGGCGTTCCTCGGTCGCACCACCAGCCATTGCAAACTGTCGCGTTGCTGGTAGTAGCCCAAGCTGCCGTAGCTCTCGAAGCTGGTGGCCACGGTGATCACGGGGCGCAACGGGCCCATTGGCGGCCGGTCCTGTTCGATGAGGTCCAGCATGCGGGCCAGTTCACCGGAGGGTTTCCATTCCACCGCGTAGGTAAGGTTGGTGCTCTTCCACTGGTGCACCAGCAAGGGCGCACAGAACAGCATGCCCAGCACCACGGGCACCCGCGAACTTCCCGGCCAAGCCACCAGGCCGGAGACCGGGACAAAAAGGAAGAGGGGCAGCAGGAACAGGGCCGTGCGGGCTTGCGGCAGGGGGACTTGGAGCCACCGGTGCTGCACGAAGAGGGCCATCAAACAGGCGGCGAAGACCAATGCCCCGAAGCCCATCGGCCCCAGGCGGCCGGTCCATCCGCCGCGCCAGGCGGTAGCGGCAATGAGCAGGGAACAAGCTGCCCCGGCGGCGATCAAAAGGACCATGATCCGCGGGACCGGTGTGGAGTAGGGTTGGTGGTACAGGAACTTTGAACCAAACGTTTCCAGCACGCACGACCAACTGCCGCATCCAAAATTCAACGATCCGCCCTGCGCGAGCGACAGGGCATTGGGCAGCACCAGCGCAAGCCCCAAGGCCGTTCCCGCCGCCAATACGCCGGCTTGCGGCCAAGGGAAACGTCCCCCGCGACGCAAACGCAGCAACCAGAGCAGGAGGAATACCAGGGCAAAGGACAGCAGGAAGTTCACCATGATCACGTGCGACATTGCTGCGAACACGGCGCATAGCGTGCCCAAGGCCACGTGCCTGAGGCGTGCTTCGGCGCGGAAATAGCAGGTGGCCTGCCAAAGGCTGAGCATCATCCAGCCGTTGGCGAGCCCGTAGCCGCGCGCCAAGGAGAAAAAATCCAGCAGGTAGGGATGCACGTTCAGCAGGAGAAATGCAGCGATGGCCAACACGGTGCTCCGGGCAAGCAAGGCCATGCGGGCCGTGGCATAGAGGTAGATGGCGTGGGCCACCAGGTTGGGCAAGCGCAGGGCTGCTTCACTGTTGCCGAAGGTCCCGTTGGCCAGCATCATGCCCCACACGTTGAGCAGGTGGTGGTTCCCGCCCATCTTGTCGTGCTCCTCCTGGAAGAACATGCCCGGGAGGACATGGTGCAAGTAGGTCCAGCTTTCGTCCCAGGAAAAGGAGACCAGCATGGCGCGCAGCACCGAATACGCCAACAGGGCCAAAGCGCATAGCACGACCCAAGTGCGGGCAGCGGCATGCCTGGGAGCAAGCCCGATGTTGTCGGAGGCGCGTGAGTCAAGGTTGGTCATTGGTGATAGGGGCAAGACCGATCCAACCGTTAAAGGAATACATGCATGCCCAGGAGGCAGTTGTTAAGCAGCCTGGACCGTAGGACGTACGCGGGTCTACACAAACGGTCTTTCTGCCCGACCGGTGCACCGGTTCACACCACCATCTCCTTCACCCCGTCCGCCACCACCAACCGCCCTTCGGTCTTCGCTTTGATCTCTTCTACGCTCACGCCCGGTGCGTGTTCCTGGAGGATGAAGCCTTCCGGCCCCACCTCGAACAGGCCCAGGTCGGTGAGCACGCGTTTTACGCAGCCCACGCCGGTGAGCGGCAGGGTGCATTGCTTGAGCAGCTTGCTCTCGCCGGCCTTGTTGGTGTGCATCATGCACACGATGATGTTCTGCGCGCTGGCCACCAGGTCCATGGCGCCTCCCATGCCTTTCACCATCTTGCCGGGGATCTTCCAGCTGGCGATGTCGCCGTTGTCCGCCACCTCCATGGCGCCCAACACGGTGAGGTTCACCTTCTGTGCGCGGATCATGGCGAAGCTGGTGGCGCTGTCGAAAATGGCCGAGCCGGGCAAGAGCGTCACCGTTTGTTTGCCCGCATTGATCAGGTCGGCGTCCACTTCATCGTCGTAAGGGAACTCGCCCATGCCCAGGATGCCGTTCTCGCTCTGCAGGGTGACGTTGATGCCCGGCGGGATGTGGTTGGCCACCAGCGTGGGGATGCCGATGCCGAGGTTCACGTAGTAGCCGTCCTGCAGTTCACGGGCGATGCGTTTGGCGATCTGGTTCTTGTCCAAGGCCATGGCGGGTGTGGTATTGAAGGGAAGGTCCCAAATGTAGTGTCACGGGTTCAGCGGCCTTTGGCCAGGATGCCATGCGCCGCCCATCCGCGAGTCCTCGCTCGGATTTTTCCCGCGTGAGTGGCTTGCTAGGGCCTCTGTCCCGTCCATGGTCCACACTGCAAATAGTGGATTCGGCGGGCCGGAGGCCCTATGACGGAGCGCACTCGGCAAAAAGCCGAGCGCGAGCTGTTGTGTGATGTCGACCAATTACATTCGGTCCATGTCCGAGATCCGTAAGGCCAACGTGGAAGGCGCTACCTATTTCTCCATGGTCCACACTGCAAATAGTGGATTCGGCGGGCCGGAGGCCCTATGAGGGAACGCACTCGGCAAAAAGCCGAGCGCGAGCTGTTGTGTGATGTCGACCAATTACATTCGGTCCATGTCCGAGATCCGCACTCGCTCGCGTGTCCCACCGCGAGTCCTCGCTCGGGTTTATCCCGAGTGAGTGGCTTACTAGGGCCTCTGGCCCGTCCAAGGTCCACACTGCAAATAGTGGATTCGGCGGGCCGGAGGCCCTATGACGGAGCGCACTCGGTAAAAAGCCGAGCGCGAGCTGTGTAAGCCTCCTGCCAACCACCCCTTGCAAAGCTGAACTACTTTGCTAAGGGCTGCCAGTTCTGAGGCAGCAGTTGGGAGAGCCTATTGGCCTTGTGCTCCGGGATGCGTGCGATCACATCGCTGAG
>WBZN01000126.1_pt1 | contig 110852 bp, 98 predicted proteins | sample 5204281 | NCBI WGS metagenome assembly WBZN01 (sample SAMN12344347, study PRJNA552823) | activated sludge metagenome | biome: Activated sludge suspended growth; feature: Nitrification reactor; material: Wastewater; isolation source: activated sludge from nitrification reactor of wastewater... | reverse complement strand
GACAGCGCACGCATGTCCTCGATGGGCACGAGCTGGTCCTCGCGCACCGCGATCAGCGTGGCGGGGACGCGGATCCCGGCCGGATCCACCTCGTGCAGGTCGATGGACTCGCTCAGCGCGAGGAAGGACTCGGGCCGGTAGTTCTGCGCATAGTGATCACCACGCGCGAACAGGTAATCCTCCACCGGGAACCAGAATCGGCCGCCCTCGCGGCGCGGAGGCCCCGAGAAGCGCTGCGCGAACTCGGCGCGGCTGCGGTAGGTGGTCATGGCGAGGGCACGCGCAATGCGAAGGCCCGCAGGGCCATCGCCCCGCGCCAGCGCCTCGCGAACCACCTGCCGCTGCACGCAGCGCCAGGCGGTGGACAGAGGGCTTGCGCAGTGCGCCGCGCTGAACACGACGATGCGGCGCACCTGGCGCGGATGGCGCTGGGCGAACACCAGCGCGACCATGCCGCCATAGGAGGAACCGACGATGGCGTGCAAGGGCTCGATGCCGAGATGGTCGACCACGCGCGCCAGGGCATCGGCCTGGTCGGCGGGGCTCACCGCCGGGAAGGGACGCCCCGGGGCCGGACTCGTGCTGTCGCCGCTGCCGCCGAGAAAGTCGATGCCCAGCACGGCGTAACGGCCGGTGTCCACGCCCGCCCCAGGCGCGACGATCTCCTTCCACCAGCCGCGCGGGGAGCAGGCCGACACGAAGCGATGCGAGGAGATGCCGCCGAGCACCGCGACCACCGGCGCCCCGGTGGGTCCGACCAGCCGGTACGCGAGCTTTGCACCGGGCAGCACATCGCCCAGGTTCAGGCGCAGGTCGCCGAGCGCGAGGACGCCCTCGCTCAGCGGCTGCTCGGGGGGAAGGGTTTCAGGCGTGGACAAGGGATCTGGCACCTTCTGCAAGCCCGGAGGTCACGTTCACCCCTGGGAGGCATGCGGTCTGCGAAGATGCGCCAGGGGATGCCCCCCTCAGACCTCACGTCCCATCTACCGGCAGGGTCGCTGCCGCAGGAGTTGGCACCGTGCCTCACCCCGGGTAGGAGGTCGGCGGTTGCCCCGGCGTCCAAGGGCCTTTCCCTCAGCCGGTCTAGATGGGCGCGGCGGATTCTAGAGTCGCCCCCCGGCCACGTCAAGCTCCGGGCCGCGCTTGCGCAGGCTCGCACAATGCATTAATGTACTAATGCGTTAATACACTGATCGAGCCGTGAAGACCAACCGCCCCATCACCCCCCGCCAGGAGCAGCTCCACGAGCGCGCGTTGTGCAACGCCGTGCTGTCGCTGCGCAGCGTCGAGGAATGCCGCAGCTTCTTCCGCGACCTGTGCACGCCGGCGGAACTGCAGGCCATGGCGGACCGCTGGGCGGTGGTCGAGCTGCTCGAGCGCGGCCTGCCCTATCGCGAGATCCACCGCCAGACCGGCGTCAGCGTGACCACCATCGGCCGGGTCGCGCGCTATCTCACCTCCGGGAGCGGTGGCTACCGCGTGGTGATGGCGCGGCTCGCCGACACGCGCGGCACCTGAAGCGCGTCGATCCCCCTTTCAGGACCCGAGCCCATGAACGAACGCCTCAAGATCGCCATCCAGAAGAGCGGCCGGCTCACCGAGCACTCACTCGAGCTGTTGAACCAGTGCGGGCTGAAGTACAGCCGCGGCAAGGACCAGCTCATGTGCTACGGCGAGAACATGCCGCTCGACCTGCTGTTCGTGCGGGACGATGACATCCCCGACCTCGTGCAGGAGGACGTCTGCGACCTGGGGCTGGTCGGCCTCAACGTCATCGAGGAAAAGCGCCTGGCCTTCACCGCGCGGGGCGTATCGCCGCTGTTCGAACAGGTGCAGCCGCTGGATTTCGGCCGCTGCCGGCTGGGCATCGCCGTGCCGGACGGCTTTGCCTGGCAGGGTCCTGCCTCGCTCGAGGGACGGCGCATCGCGACGACCTACCCCAACATCCTCAACCGCTGGCTCACCGAACGCGGCGTGAAGGCCGAGGTGGTGGTGCTGTCCGGCGCCGTGGAGATCGCGCCGCGGCTGGGCCGCGCCGATGTCATCTGCGATCTCATCTCCACGGGCTCCACGCTGGCCGCGAATCACCTGCGCGAGGTCGAGACCGTCCTGCAGAGCCAGGCCGTGCTGATCCGCACCCCCGTGCCCATCCCTGCGGAGAAGCAGGAATGGACCCGGCGGCTGTTGATGCGCATCGACGGCGTCGAGCAGGTCAAGGGCAGCAAGTACATCATGCTGCACGTGCCGCGCGCCGCGCTGCCGCAGGTGGCGCGGCTCCTGCCCGGGAGCGAGGCGCCCACGGTGATCCCGCTGGAGGGTCGCGGCGATCGTGTCGCCGTGCACGCGGTGTGCCGCGAGAACGTGTTCTGGGAAACGCTCGAGCAGCTCAAGGCCGTGGGCGCAAGCTCGGTGCTCGTGCTGCCCGTCGAGAAGATGCTGGCCTGATCCATGCGCATCATCGACTGGAACGCCGCGGGCGATGCCGGGCGTCGCGAAGCGCTGGCCCGTCCGGCGCAGCAGGACGAGGAGGGCCTGTTCGCCAAGGTGCGGCAGGTGCTCGACGCCGTGCGCCAGCGGGGCGATGAGGCGGTACGCGAATTCACCCGCCGCTTCGATGGCATCGACCTCGACCGCTGCGAGGTGGACGAGGAGGAAATCGAGGCCGCGGGTCGCGCGCTGGGTGCCGGGCCGCAGGCCGCCATCGATCAGGCCATCGCCAACGTGCGCGCCTTCCACCAAGCCCAGGCTGGTGCGCCGATCCGCATCGAAACCCAGCCGGGCGTGGTGTGCGAACGCATCGTCAGGCCGCTGCAGGCGGTGGGGCTCTATGTCCCCGCCGGCAAGGCTCCCCTGCCCTCCACCGCCATCATGCTCGCGGTACCGGCCACGCTGGCCGGTTGCAAGCAGCGGGTGCTGTGCACCCCGCCCGATCGCAGCGGGCGCGCCGACCCCGCGGTGCTGGTCGCGGCGCGCAAGGCCGGCGCCACCCGGATCTTCAAGATCGGTGGCGCGCAGGCCGTGGCGGCTCTCGCCTTCGGCACCCGCAGCGTTCCCCGCTGCGACAAGATCTTCGGCCCGGGCAATGCCTGGGTCACGGCGGCGAAGCTCCTCGCGGCGCAGCGCGCCGACGGCGCTGCCTTCGATCTTCCGGCCGGACCATCGGAGGTGCTGGTGGTGGCCGACGCCGAGGCGCGGCCGGCCTTCGTCGCCGCCGACCTGCTGGCGCAGGCGGAGCACAGCGTCGATGCGCAGGCACTGCTGGTCACCGACAGCGCCACCCTGGCCGCCGCCGTGGCGGATGAGGTGAGGGCGCAATCCGCGGCGCTGTCGCGCCGCGAGGTGCTCGCCGAATCGCTGAAGCATCTGCGTCTGATCGTGGCGCCGGACCTCGCCACCGCCTTCGACATCGTCAACCGTCACGCCCCCGAGCATCTCATCCTGCAGGTGCGCGACGCACGGTCCTGGCTGCCGCGCGTGCAGCACGCCGGCGCCGTCTTCCTGGGCCCCTGGTCCCCCGAATCGGTGGGCGACTACTGCAGCGGCCCGAATCACACCTTGCCCACCCATGGCCAGGCCCGCGCCTACAGCGGCCTCGGCCTCGAGGATTTCCAGAAGCGCATCACCGTGCAGGAACTCACCGCGGACGGGCTGCGCGCGCTGGCACCCACCACCACGACGCTCGCCGCGCTCGAGGGACTGGATGCACACGCGCAGGCCGTCACGCGCCGGCTGCAGGCCCTTCCATGAGCGGCATTTCCGCATTGCTGCAGACGCTGGCAAGACCGGAGATCCTGGCGCTGGAGCCCTACTCTCACGCGGCCTGGCAGCCGGATCGGGTGCGCCTGCATGCGAACGAAGCCCCCTGGCGGCCCGCGGGCGACACGAGCGCCGCCGGCCTCAACCTTTATCCCGAACCCATTGCGCACGAACTCGGGCGCCGGCTCGCCGCCCTGTACGAGGTGGACCCCGCGCAGTTGCTCGTCACCCGCGGGAGCGATGAGGCCATCGACCTGCTGAGCCGCATCTTCCTCCGGGCCGGGCGCGATGCGGTGCTGCAGACCCCGCCGACCTTCGGCATGTACAAGGTCGCGGCGCGCATCCAGGGGGCACAGGTCATCGACGCACCGCTCCTCAGGGAGCAGGACTGGCGCCTGGATCCCGCGCGATTGCTCGCGGCCTGGGTCCCCGAAGCGCGGCTGGTCTACCTGTGCTCGCCCAACAATCCCACCGGCAATCGGCTCGACGATGCTGCCCTGCTGCAGGTCTGCGAGGCGCTCGCCGGCAAGGCCATCGTGGCGATGGACGAGGCGTACATCGAATGGTCCGGCGCGGCGAGCTTCACCCGCTTCCTCGCACATCATCCGCACCTCGTCATCCTGCGCACCCTGTCCAAGGCCCATGCACTGGCCGGCGCGCGTTGCGGAGCGTTGATCGCCCACCCCGACATCATTTCACTCGCTGCCCGCGTGATCCCGCCCTACGCCATTTCGCAGGGAACCATCGAATCGGTGCTGCGGGCGCTCGAACCCGCTGCGCTTTCGGGTTCGCGCGAACGCCTGGCATCACTGCTGGGCGAACGCCGGCGGCTGGCCGAAGGGCTGGCCGCGCTGCCCGAGGTCGGGAAGGTCTGGCCCAGCGATGCGAACTTCCTGATGATCGATTGCCACGACCCCGCGCTGCTGCTGCGGCGGGCGGCGGCGGGCGGGTTCATCCTGCGTGATCTCACCCGCCAGGCCAGCCTGGCGCGCTCGCTGCGCGTGTCGGTGGGCAGTCCCGAGCACAACCGGTCCTTGCTGAGGAGCCTTGCCACCCCATGAGCGGACAGCACATCCTGTTCATCGATCGCGACGGCACGCTGGTCGAGGAACCCCCCGACGAGCAGGTCGACCGGCTCGACAAGGTGCGGCTGCTCCCCGGTGTCGTGCCGGCGCTGCTGCAGTTGAAGGCCGCGGGATTCCGCTTCGTGATGGTGACCAACCAGGACGGCCTGGGAACCCCGAGCTTCCCGCAGGAGGATTTCCAGCCGGTGCAGGACTTCATCCTGCACCTGTTCGGCTCGCAGGGCATCCACTTCGACCCCGTGCTGGTCTGCCCGCACTTCCGGCACGATGGCTGCACCTGCCGCAAGCCCGGCACGGCGCTGATCACCCCGCTCCTGGAACTGGAGCCGCTCGACGCCTCGCGCAGCTTCGTCATCGGCGATCGCGACACCGACCTGGAACTCGCGCGCAACCTGGGCATCACCGGCCTGCGGGTGCGCATCGGCGCAGAACCGGGCGAAACCTGGCCCGAGGTCGCGAGGCGCATCCTGGAATCCACCCGGCGCGCGAACCACTCGCGCAAGACCCGCGAAACCGAGATCCGCGTGGCCATCGACCTGTCACATGCGAACGACACGCGCATCGACACCGGCATCGGCTTCTTCGACCACATGCTCGAGCAGATCGCGCGACACGGCGGCTTCTCGCTGGAGCTGCATTGCCGGGGAGACCTGCAGGTCGATGAGCATCACACCGTCGAGGATTGCGCGCTGGCCCTGGGAACCTGCCTGCGCGAGGCATTGGGCGACAAGCGCGGCATCGGCCGGTACGGCTTCGTGCTCGCCATGGACGAGGCCGAGGCGCAGGTGGCCCTCGACCTGTCGGGGCGACCCTGGTTCCAGTGGGCCGGCAGCTTCGGACGCGAACGCATCGGCGAACTGCCCACCGAGCTCGTGCCCCATTTCTTCCGCTCGCTCGCCGACAGCCTCGGCGCGGCCCTGCACCTGCGGGTGACCGGCGAGAACTCGCATCACATGGTCGAGGCCTGCTTCAAGGGCGTCGGCCGGGCACTGCGCCAGGCGATCCGGCTGGAGGGCAGTGAACTGCCCAGCACCAAGGGCACGCTGTGAGCGCGCGCCGAGCCGTGATCATCGACAATGGCGGCGCCAACATCGCCTCGCTTCGCTTCGCGCTGGACCGGCTGGGCGCGCAGGCCGAGCTGTCGGCCGATGCCGGCCAGATCCGCAACGCCAGCCACGTCCTGCTGCCCGGGGTCGGCGCGGCTGGCGATGCCATGCAGCGCCTGCGCGATCGCGGCCTGGACACGCTGATACCGCGCCTGACCCAGCCGCTGCTGGGCATCTGCCTCGGCATGCAGCTGCTGTTCGACTCCTCGGCGGAGGGTGATACCTCTTGCCTGGGCATCCTGCCCGGCCGCGCGGGCCGCCTGACCGCGGCGCGGGACCTGCCCGTGCCGCACATGGGCTGGAACACCCTGCAGCCCTGTTCCCCCTCGCCATTGCTCTCAGCGCTGCCCGAACGCGCCTGGGCGTACTTCGTGCACAGCTTCGCGCTGCCGGTCTCCGCCTGCACCACGGCGCGCTGCGACTATGGCGTCGGGTTCAGCGCCTGCGTGCAGCGTGACAACTTCTTCGGCACGCAGTTCCATCCGGAGCGCTCGGCCGCCGTCGGGGCGCGCGTGCTGCAGAACTTCCTCGCACTGGAATGACCATGAGACTGATACCGGCGATCGACCTTCGGCAAGGACGCTGCGTGCGGCTGTTCCAGGGGGATTTCGACGCGGAGACGCACTACCCCGTCGAGCCGGTCGCGCTCGCCCGGCGCTACCGCTCGCTGGGGGCCGACTGGCTGCACGTGGTGGACCTCGATGGCGCCCGCGACGGCGTCGCCGGGAACGCCTCGATCATCGGCCAGATCGCCGCCATCCCGGGCCTGAAGCTGCAGGTGGGCGGCGGCCTGCGCGAGGCGCGCTCGCTGCGCACCCTGCTCGACCAGGGTGTTTCCCGCGTGGTGGTGGGCAGCGCCGCGGTGACACACCCGGCCGAGGTCGCGCAGTGGATCACCAGCCTGGGACCTGAGCACGTGACGCTGGCATTCGACGTACGGTTCGATGCGAGCGGCGTGCCGCGGCTCGCCACTCACGGCTGGCGATCGCAATCGCAGGTCACGCTGTGGGATGCCGTGGCGGGATTCCTGCCCGCCGGGCTCGGCCACGTGCTGTGCACCGACGTGAGCCGTGACGGCGCGCTGAACGGTCCCAACCTCGAGCTGTATTCGACGGCCGCGAAGCGCTTCGGCCAGGTGCAGTGGCAGGCATCGGGCGGCATCCGCGATGTGGGCGATCTCCTCGCGCTGAGCGGGATCGGGCTCGCCGCGGCCATCAGCGGCAAGGCCTTGCTGGAGGATCGCATGACACACGAGGAGCTGCGGCCATTCTTGCCAAACGCCTGATTCCCTGTCTCGACGTGCGCGACGGTCGCGTCGTCAAGGGCGTGCGCTTCCGCGATCACCGCATCGTGGGCGAGATCCTGGAACTGGCGCAGCGCTACCGTGACGAGGGGGCCGATGAGCTGGTGTTCTACGACATCACCGCAAGTCCCGACGGCCGCAGCGTCGATCGCGGCTGGGTGAGCGGCGTCGCGCGCCTGCTCGACATCCCCTTCTGCGTGGCCGGCGGCATCCGTTCGGTGGCGGACGCGGAAGCGGTGCTGGCGGCGGGCGCGGAGAAGATCTCGGTGAATTCACCGGCGCTGGCCGATCCGCCGCTGATCGGCGATCTCGCCCGGCGCTTCGGTTCGCAATGCGTCGTGGTGGGCATCGACAGCCAGACCCGCGAGGGCGGCTGGTACGTGCAGCAGTACACGGGGAGCGAAGCCCATGCGCGCGATGCCGCGCGCAGCACGCTCGACTGGGTGTCGGAGGTCATCTCGCGCGGAGCCGGCGAGGTGGTGCTCAACTGCATGGCCAGCGATGGCGTGCGCCGGGGCTATGACCTCGAGCAGCTCTGCGCCGTGCGCGAGGCCTGCGCCGTGCCGCTGGTCGCCTCCGGCGGTGCGGGTGAGCTGGCGCATTTCGAGGCCGTGTTCCGCGAGGCGCGCGTGGATGCCGCGCTCGCCGCGAGCGTCTTCCATTCGGGCAGCATCCGCATACCGGAATTGAAGTACTTCCTGCAGGGGTGCGGGATCGAGGTCCGTACATGAACATCGACGACATCGACTGGCAGGGACTCGGCGCACTCATCCCCGCCATCGTCCAGGACGCGGGGAACGGCGCCGTGCTGATGCTCGGCTGGATGAATCGCGAGGCCTGCGAGCGCACGCTCTCCAGCGGGCGCGTCACCTTCTACAGCCGCAGCCGCCAGCGTCTGTGGGTGAAGGGCGAGACCTCCGGTCACTTCCTCGAGCTGCGCTCCGTCTCGCCGGATTGCGATGCCGACGCGCTGCTGGTGCTCGCAACGCCCCATGGCCCCACCTGCCATCGCAATACGCCCACCTGCTGGGGCGATGCACCGCCTGCCTCATCCGCCCAGGGCCTGCACTTCCTGCTGCAGCTCGAGTCCTTGCTCGAGTCCCGCATCGCCGAACGCCCCGACGGCAGCTACACGACCCGGCTGCTGGAAGAGGGAACCCGGCGCATCGCGCAGAAGGTCGGCGAGGAAGCCCTGGAGGTGGCGCTGGCGGCGGTCTCGCAGGGTAACGATGAGCTGCGAAGCGAGGCGGCCGACCTGCTCTTCCACCTGCTGCTGCTGCTCAAGGTGCGCGGCCTGTCGCTCTCGCAGGTGGTCGAGGAGCTGCGGCAGCGGCACGACCACAAGCAGGCGGTCACACCCACCTGAGCCAGCGCATCATTCCGTCAAGCACGCCGGATCGAAGCGGTATTCACCGTCGAGCCACCCGAGCAGCTCGCGGGCAAAAGGGTCCTGCCGTGCCGCCCGCAGCAGCGTGGTCCACTGTCCACGCTCCGCGGGCCCGATGGCCTCGAGGCCGCGTTCCTCGATGAGCTGCCGATGCGCACGCAGGAGCCCCGCCACCGGCTCGCCACACACATCGACACACTCCCCTGCGTACGCCTGCGCCAGTCCCAGCAGCCGCGCATACCCGCAAAGCGCCACCTGCGACAGGTGCGCCTGATTCATCGGATTGATGGCGATGCCGGCGATGGCCTCGGGATCGAGTTCCCAGCGTCCGCGGTCCGGCGACAGGAACAGCCGCGCGCAACGGTTGCGCGCATCGTTGGCGATGTTGTTGTCCCAGATGAAGGGCTTGCGCCGCAACAGCGATGCCACCTCGGCGAGGTGCTGGCGCGGGTAACAATCCGAGCAGACCGCTTCGCCCGTCCAGAACATGCCGATGGCCGGATCGATGAGCCGGCCGATGTCCTCGAGGTAGCCCGGGGGCGGCGCGCCGAAGACCCTGGCCAGCAGCGGGTCGAACGAATAGTACGTGGGACAGAAGAGGTGATGCCGGGCATCGCTCCAGCCGGTGATGTCGGTGACGATGCGGGCCTGGAGTTGCGCGAGCCGCGGCACGTCGCCGCGCATGTCATCGAACAGGATGCACAGCACCTCGCATCCCAGCCCGTTGAGCTGGCGGACCTTGGCGCGTAGTTGCTCGCGGGCCGCGGCGTCGTAGTCGCGGAACACCTCGAATGGCGTGAGGCCCACGCCGAAGGCCAGGCCCAGCGACCGGCACGTCGCCGCCAGGGATGAAAGCTCGGCCTGCAGTGCGTCCGGCAATGGCTCGCGCCAGCCCCGGCGCAGCCAGGGATCCGACTTGGGCGCGTAGAGGTAGAAGTGGTAGCCCGCCCTCGACAGGAAGCCGGCCATGTCACGGCGCGCTGCGAATCCCCAGGCGTTGCCGAAGAAGCCTTCGATCACCCCAGCGAGCATGGCCGCTCCCGGCTGCGAGCTGCGATGGCCCTTCAGCCCAGGCGTGCGCCGAGGTCGGCATCGATGGCGGTGACACGCGCCACGCTGGGCCGCGCGTTCCAGCGATCGATGTAGGCTTTCACCACCGGGGTCGCCTCCAGCAGGCCGAATCCCGTCATCCACGTCAGCGCCGTCCCCCACAGCACATCCAGCGCGGTGAAGCGATCACCGAGCATCCAGGGACCCTGCGCCAGTTGTCCGAGTATGGCGTTCAGCGTCGAATCCAGGTCACCGTAGGGCATCATGGCGCGCGATCCGGGCTCCCGCTTCATCGCCTTGTCGACCATCGCGGGCTCGAAGCAGGCGGCGTAGAACACGAACCATCGCAGGTAGGGTCCGCGCAGCGCATCGCCCACGGCCGGCGTGATGCCCGCCCCCGGGAAGAGGTCGGCGAGGTACAGGGAGATCGCCACCTGCTCGGTCACCAGCACACCGCCATGCATCACCGCCGGCACCTTGCCCATGGGATTCACGCGCAGGTACTCGGGCTTCAGGTGCTCGCCGGTCTTGAGGTTCACCAGGCGTATCTCGTACGGGGCGCCCAGCTCCTCCAGCAGGTTCAGCGTGCCGCTGGAGCGCGTGCGTGGGCAATGGAACAGCTCGATCTTGCCGGCGGCGGACATGGAAACTCCCTTGATCAGCGTGAACGGGCGAGGCTGGCCGCATCGCGTGCCAATGCCTCGATGGCCTTCCAGTCGGCCGCCTCCAGCGCGGCGCGCGGCGCAACCCAGGACCCGCCCACGCAGGCGACGTTGGGCTGCGCAAGATACTCCGGTGCGCTGATGCGGGTGATGCCGCCGGTGGGACAGAAGCACACATCCGGAAAAGGACCGGCCATCGCCTGCAGCATGCCCACGCCGCCGGCCTGATGCGCGGGGAACAGCTTCATCGCCTGGTAGCCCTGCGCGCGTGCCGCGATGACCTCCGAAGGGGTCATCACGCCCGGCAGCAGCTCGAACGGGGCGGCCCGCATGGCGGCCACCAACTCCTCCGTGAGCCCGGGACTGGCGCCGAACTGCGCGCCGGCCGTGGCGGCGGCACGGACATCGGCAGCCCGTGTCAGCGTGCCGGCGCCGATGCAGGCCTGCGGCAATGCCTTGCGCAGCAGCTCGATGGCCGGCAGCGCCGCCGGCGTGCGCAGCGTGACCTCGAGCACCCGCAATCCGCCCGCCACCAGCGCATTTCCCAGCGGCACGGCCACCTCCAGCCGCTCGATGGACAGCACCGCCATCACCGGCGACAGGCGCAGCACCTCGCCTATCTTCATGGCCCCTGGTTCCGCCCCGAGTGCATTCATTGGGCGATTGTGACACATCCGGCTAGAATCCCCGCACGCCCGTACCGGGCCGGATGCGAGGTTGCTGGTGAACGTACTCCCGACTTTCGACATGATCCTGTTCGGCGGCACCGGCGATCTCGTCACCCGCAAGCTCCTGCCCGCGCTGTACCGCCGCCTGGCCGCGGGCCAGGTCAGCAGCGAGTCGCGGGTGTTCGGCATCGCCCGTTCGGCGCTCTCTCGCGAGCAGTACCTCGAACAGGCACGCCGCGCCTGCGAGGAATTCCTCGGCGGGGAGTTCGACGAAACCCACTGGGCCGCCTTCAGCGCACAGCTCTTCTACTTCAGCATCGATGCGGGCCAGAGCGCCGGCTACGAGCCGCTGGCCGCCGCGCTCAAGGGCCGCGAGTCGGTGGTGCGCGTGTTCTTCTACTCCACCTCATCCAACCTGTTCGCACCCATCAGCGCGCAGATCGCCAAGGCGGGGCTCATCACGCCCTGCTCGCGCGTGGTGCTGGAGAAGCCCCTGGGCCACGACCTGGCCTCGGCCGACGAGATCAACCAGTCCATCGCCTCGGTGTTCCGCGAGCGACAGGTGTTCCGCATCGATCACTACCTGGGCAAGGAGGCGGTGCAGAACCTGCTCGCGCTGCGGTTCGGCAATGCGCTGTTCGAGCCCCTGTGGCGGCGCGGCCGCATCCGCCACGTGCAGATCACCGTGGCCGAGGAACTCGGCGTGGAGCGGCGCGGGCAGTTCTACGACCAGACCGGTGCGTTGCGGGACATGGTACAGAACCACCTGCTGCAGCTGCTGTGCATCATGGCGATGGAGCCTCCCGCCAGTGGCGATCCTGATGCGGTTCGCGACGAGAAGCTCAAGGTGCTGCGCTCGCTGCGGCCGATCCGCGGCGCCGATGTGACCAGCAAGACCGTGCGCGGCCAGTACAAGTCCGGCGCCGCCAACGGTGCGCCGGTGCCCGCCTACCTTGAGGAGACGGACATCCCCGGCACGAGCAGCACGGAGACCTTCGTGGCCATCAAGGCCGAGATCGACTCCTGGCGCTGGGCCGGCGTGCCCTTCTACCTGCGCACCGGCAAGCGCCTGCAGGAGCGGCTGACCGAACTGGTGGTCACCTTCGATGAGGTGCCACATTCGGTGTTCGAGGCTCCGCCCCCATCCGAAGCGGCCAACCAGCTGGTGATCCAGCTCCAGCCCGAGGAGAGCATCACCCTCACCATCCTCGCCAAGAGTCCGGGGGAGGCCATGCGGCTGAAGCCCGTGAACCTGAACCTGGACCTGGGCGAGACATTCAAGGTGAAGGTGCTGGATGCCTATGAGCGTCTGCTGATGGACATCGTCAAGGGCAATCTGACATTGTTCATGCGGCGCGACGAGCTCGATGCCGCCTGGCGCTGGATCGACCCGATCCGCGAAGGCTGGGCGGAGTTCGAGGAGCGGCCCAAGTTGTACACCGCGGGAAGCTGGGGTCCCGCGGCCTCGAGTGCCCTGCTGGGGCGCGACGGCTTTGCCTGGCACGAGGAGCAGTGATCGATGAGCGAGCACACGCCCCCCCGGATCAGCAAGTTCGCCGACCCCGAGCGGCTGGCCGACGCGCTGGCGGCCCGCCTGGTCGAGCGGCTGCGCGCCGCCATCGAGGCTCGCGGCAAGGCCAGCCTCATCGTCTCCGGCGGCCGCACGCCGCTGCCGCTGTTCGAGCGGCTCGCGGTCACCGACCTTGGATGGGCGAAGGTGCAGATCGCGCTGGCGGATGAGCGCTGGGTGGGACTCGAGGACCCCGGCAGCAACGAGCGATTCGTGCGCGAGCACCTGCTGCACGGACACGCCTCGGCCGCGTCCTTCACCGGACTCAAGAACGAGGCTGCGACCGCGGCCAAGGGCGCCGCAGCCGCCTGGCGCGCCCTGTCCGGCCTCAACCGCCCCTTCGATCTCGTGCTGCTGGGCATGGGCGATGACGGCCACACCGCGTCCCTGTTCCCGGACAATCCGCAGCTCGCCAAGGCGCTGGATCCGGATGCCGCTCCGGGCTGCGTCGCAACACGGGCCCCGGTCGCGCCCCAGGAACGCATCACGCTGAACGGCGCGGCGCTGCTGCATTCGCGCGAGATCATCGTCTCGAGCGCAGGCGAGACCAAGTGGCAGGTGTTCGAGTCCGCCATGCAGGAGGGGCCTGTGACCGAGATGCCGATCCGGGCGATCTTCCGCCAGCAACGCACGCCGGTGGCGTTCTTCTGGGCGCCATAGCGCCGGGCGCCCCCCTCCCCGATTCGCTCAGTCGATCAGGAAGCGCAGCGTGCGGCGCAGCGGCTCGGCCGCGCCCCACAGGAGCTGATCGCCCACGGTGAAGGCCGACCAGTACTGCGGCCCCATGGCAAGCCGGCGCAGCCGGCCGATCGGGACGGTCAGCTTGCCGCTGACCGCGGCCGGGGTCAGCTCGCGGATGGAGTGCTCGCGGTCGTTCGGGATCACCCGCACCCAGTCGTTTCCCGACAGGATGATCTTCGTAAGTTCCGCCTGGGACAGCTCACGCTTCAGCTTCAGCGTGAGCGCCTGGCTGTGGCAACGCATCGCGCCCACCCGCACGCACACGCCCTCCACGACCAGGGTTCCGGGGGCGAGGCCCAGGATACGGTTGGCTTCGGCCGTCGCCTTCCATTCCTCGCGGCTCTGGCCATTGCCCAGGTCCTTGTCGATCCAGGGGATGAGGCTGGCGGCCAGCGGCACGCCGAAATGCTCGACGGGCAATCCCGCACCGCCGAGGGCGCCATTGACCACGCGGTCGATGTCGAGGATGGAGCTGTTGGGGTCGGCGAGCAGCGGCTGCGCTGCTGCGTGCAGCACGCCCATCTGCGCGAGCAGCTCGCGCATGTTCTGCGCGCCGGCGCCCGAGGCCGACTGGTAGGTCATCGCCGAGATCCACTCGATGAGGCCCTCGCGCACCAGGCCGCCGAGTGAGAGCAGCATCAACGAGACCGTGCAGTTGCCGCCGATGAAATCCTTGATGCCGGCGCGACGCGCCGCCTGCATCACCGGCAGGTTGACGGGGTCGAGCACCACCACGGCGTTCTCCGCCATGCGCAGCGCCGAGGCGGCGTCTATCCAGTAACCCGTCCAGCCCGCGGCGCGCAGCTTCGGATGAATGGCATTGGTGTAGTCCCCTCCCTGGCAGGAGATGAGGAAGGGCAGCCGCGCCAGCGCCTCGATGTCGTTCGCGTCCTGCACCGCGCCGATCTTGCGGCCGATGTCCGGAGCGGCGATGCCCGCCTTCGAGGTGCTGAAGAAGACGGGCTCGACATGGTCGAAGTCCCGCTCGGCGCGCATCCGCTCGAGCAGCACCGAACCGACCATTCCCCGCCAGCCGATCAATCCAACGCGGTTCATATCAGTACTTCGCACGCCGGGGCGCGCAGGTTGTAGTGGGAGCTCATCGCCCGGCCATAGGCGCCGGTGGTGGCGATCAAGAGTACATCACCTTCCTCGGTATGCGGCAGCCAGCGGTCCTGGCCGAGTTCATCGGCGGACTCGCAGATCGGTCCGACCACGTTGACCAGCTGGTCGGGCGGATCCTCGCTGCGCGTGAGGTTGATGATGTCGTGGTGCGAGCCGTACAGGGCGGGACGGATCAGCGAATTCATGCCGGTGGCGATGCCCACGTACTGCACCTGGCCCTTGCCCTTGAGCTGGGTCACCTGGGCCACGAGCACGCCCGCCTGCGCCACGAGGTAGCGGCCGGGTTCCATCCAGAAGTCGATGGCCGGGAAGCGCTGCCGGAGCGAGGCCACGCCCTTCTCCAGCGCCGCGAGGTCCACTTCGGCCTGCCCCGCATGCTCGGGCACTCCGAGACCGCCGCCCAGATCCACCACCCGCACCTGCGGGAACCGGCTGGCCAGGTCCGACAGCACCTGGCCGGTGTGGGTCCAGTTGTCCACCTCGAAGATGCCGCTGCCGGTGTGCGCGTGCAGGCCGACGATGCGGGCTCCCGCCTTGCGCGCGAGCTCCGCCGCCTCGTCCATCTCGAACAGCGGGATGCCGAACTTCGAATGCACGCCCGCGGTGCGCACGTGCTGGTGATGGCCGCGGCCGAAGCCAGGGTCGATGCGCAGGAACACCTCGCGGTCACGGAACAGGCCCGGCCAGCATCGCAAGGGATGCAGGTTGTCGAGGGTCACCCGCACGCCCCGCGCGAGACCGAACTCGTACTCGCGCCGCGGCGCGAAGTTGGGCGTGAAGAGGATGTCCTGCGGCGCGATGCCCGGAACGCTGGCCAGCGCATGCTCGAGCTCGGGCTGGGACACGCATTCGATCATCAGGCCGGCGGCGGCGAACAGGCGCAGGAACTCCGCGTGCCAGTTCGCCTTCATCGAGTAGGCCCAGCGCGCCACGGAGGGCACGCGGCGCAACGAATCCACCGCCTGGCGCAGCGTCTCGCGATCGTAGACGAAGGCCGCGCCTTCGCGCGCGGCGATGGCCAGCAGCTTCTCGCGCCGCTCGGTGAGCATCCACCAGGGCTTCGCCACCGGCGCAGCCGGCTTGTCCGAGGCGAACAACTGCTGCCAGGTCGGGCCCATCACGTCGTCCGAGCCGATGCGCTGGATCAGGCGCTCGTGCAACTGGTGGACCAGCCGGTCGCCCTGCGCTTCGTCGATGACGAAGGTGAAGTTCAGGTCGTTCGCGGCCTGGCTCACGAGGTGGATCTTCTGGTCCTGGAACAGCTCGAATGCCTCGCCCAGCTCGGGGAGGATGGCGCGGATGTTGTGACCGACGAGGCTCAGCGAGGCACAGGGGCCGATCACCTGCACGCGGCACAGGCCGGACAGCGAGTGCGTCAGGTGCTCCACCGCGGCGGCATCCAGGGTGTTCGCCGCCGGATCCAGCGACACGGTGACCGAGGTCTCCGAGGTGGAGACCAGGTCCACCGACAGGCCATGCTGCTTGAACACCTGGAAGGCATCGGCCAGGAACCCCACCTGGTGCCACATGCCCGGACTCTCCATCGAGACCAGCGTGATGCCCTTCTTGATGGCGATGGCCTTCACCTGCGCAGCAGAGTTGAGCGCATTGGCGGAGATGACGGTCCCCTGCATGTGCGGGGCCTGCGTTGCGAAGACGTGCAGCGGGATGCGGTACTGGCGCACGGGAAGGATGCAGCGCGGATGCAGCACCTTGGCGCCGTTGCTGGCGATCTCCTGTGCCTCATCGTAATGCAGCGCGCGCAGCAGCCGGGCGGAAGGCACATCGCGCGGGTTGGCGCTGAACATGCCGGGCACGTCGGTCCAGATCTCCAGGCGCGCGGCGGCGAGCTTCGCGGCGATGTAAGCGGAGGAGGTATCCGACCCGCCGCGCCCCAGCAGCACGGTCTCCCCTTCCTCGTTCGAGGCGATGAAACCCTGGGTGATGAGGATGCCGGTCCGCGAGCGCCACTGGTGCTGCAGCTTCTCGTCCGGCGCGAAATCGCAGGTGGCGTTCAGCACGCTGGCTTTGGCGCTGGCATTCAGGCGGCGCTCGGCCTTCAGCGCCTCGCGGGCATCCACCCAGCAGGTGGTGAGGCCCTGGGCGTTCAGGTACTGGGCGCCCAGGGCGGTGGCCAGCAGCTCGCCGCAGGACATGATGCGCGCCCGCAGGACATCGGAGGCCGGGGCACCCACGGGAATGTCGCGCGCGGCCTGCGAAAGCTCGGCGAAGAATCGATCGAAGATCTCCCCCGGCGCCACGCCCAGGCTCTCGGCCAGTTCGAGGTGTCGCCGCCGGATCCCCTCCAGCGCCCCTTCCAGGCCCTGAGGTCCGGAGGCGAGCAGGGCCTCGAGCCGGTCGGTGATGCCGGTGAGGGCCGAGTGCACGACCACCGGACGAACACCCTCGTCCAGGCGCTCGCGCAGGATCTGCACGATGCGCGCCCAATTCGCAGCCGAGGAAACGCTCGTCCCGCCGAACTTGAGGACGACCCAGGGAGGCAGTTCAGGCACGCGCTATCGGCCTGTCATTCTTCTTCGAAGATGTCGCGCAGTTCCCGCTCCAACGCGCGCGCCGCCATGACATCTTCCACACGGCTCCAGGCAGCCTTGCCCCGTTTCACCGGCGCAGCGGCCTTGGTCCGTCGTTCGGAGCGTTCTACGATAGGTTCAAAGTCGGATGACTCTTCAGCCTCGCCCAGAAACTCATCGTCGATGTCGAAATGGTCGTCGTCGCGTTCTCTCATCGTCGAAGAAAAGCTCTTGAAATCAAGGGGATCTAGGGAATGATCGGCGCACTATAGCGTATTTGCCGGTTCGTTCAACCATGCTCATTCGCAGGAGCCCGCAAGATACGGTCAGGGCAAATTCTTGTCCAGTGTTTTCATGAGCTTGTAAATTTTATCGCAGGCGCTTTCCACGGTTTCGCCCCCCACCGTTCAGGTGCCGGTGCGCGCCGGCGAGGCGGCAGCCTCCAGCGCGCCCAGCCGGATGGCCCGGTTCACCGCCGACAGCACGGCCAGGAGCGAGGCCGTGATGATGTTGTGGTGCATGCCGGCGCCGAACAGGGTCTTGCGCGATCGCGTGGTGATCTCGATGTAGCAGATCGCCTTGGCATCACTCGTGTGACCGGTCGAATGCTCCTCGTAGGACAGCACGTCGAAGGGCAGGCCGATGGCCTTCACCATGGCTTCGATGGGACCCGAACCCTGGCCGTGCAGGGTCTCGGCACGGCCGCCCCGCTCCACCTGCACGCTGAGGCGCTCGGTGTCCGCGCCGTCGCTGGAAGTGGACAACTGATGCGAGCGATAGGCGAAGGTCGGCTGCGCCCGCAGGTATTCCCGGCTGAACAGGTCGAACAACTCCTGCGAGGTCAGCTCCTTGCCGGTGGCATCCGCCGCGGCCTGCACGACCTGGCTGAACTCGATCTGCAGCCGTCGTGGCAGCACGAGCTGGTAGTCACGCTCCAGCAGGTAGGCCACCCCGCCCTTCCCCGATTGGCTGTTCACCCGGATGATCGAATCGTAGGAGCGGCCGAGATCGGAGGGGTCGATGGGCAGGTAGGGAACATCCCACTGCTCCCCTTCGGCGCGCGCCGCCAGTCCCTTCTTGATGGCGTCCTGGTGAGATCCGGAGAAGGCCGTGAACACGAGGTCCCCGACATAAGGGTGACGTGGGTGGATGGGGAGCTGGTTGCAGGTCTCCGCGCAGCGCGCCGCCTCGTTGATGTTCGCGAAGTCGAGCTTCGGGTCCACTCCTTGCGTGTACAGGTTCAGCGCCAGCGTGACCACATCGACGTTGCCGGTGCGCTCGCCATTGCCGAACAGCGTGCCCTCGATGCGCTCGGCCCCGGCCAGCATCGCCAGTTCCGCGGCGGCCACGCCCGTGCCCCGGTCGTTGTGGGGATGCAGGCTGATGATCACCGAGTCGCGCCTGGCGATGTGCCGGCCGAACCATTCGATCTGGTCCGCATAGACGTTCGGCGTCGCCATCTCCACCGTGGCCGGCAGGTTGAGAATGGTCCGCCGCCGCGGCGTGGGCTCCCACACGGCGTTGACCGCATCGCAGATCTCCACCGCGAAATCCAGCTCCGTTGCGGTGAAGCTCTCCGGGCTGTACTGGAACACCCAGTCGGTGTCGCGCTGCTTCTCGGCATGCTCGCGCACCCATTCGGCTCCCCGCCGGGCGATGTCGATGATGCCCGTCCGGTCGAGCCGGAACACCACGCGCCGCTGCACCGTCGAGGTCGAGTTGTACAGGTGCATGATGGCGCGCTTCACGCCCTTGAGCGCCTCGAAGGAACGCGCGATGAGGTCCGGCCGGGCCTGGGTCAGCACCTGCACGGTCACATCATCGGGGATCATGCGGTTGTCGATGAGCTCGCGGACGAAGTCATAGTCGGTCTGGGAGGCCGCCGGGAAGCCGACCTCGATCTCCTTGAAGCCGATCTTCACCAGCAGGTCGAACATGCGCCGTTTGCGATCCGCGTCCATCGGCTCGATCAGCGCCTGGTTGCCATCGCGCAGGTCGACGCTGCACCAGGTCGGTGCGGTCCGCAGCACGCGGTTGGGCCAGGTGCGGTCCGCGAGCGCGATGGGCTCGAAGGGCCGGTACTTTCGTTGCGGATCTTTCAACATGCTGCACTCCCACTCGCGCGGCGCGCGAGGACGCTCGTCTCTTGCGGTTTTGTTTCAGTGGCTGCGGTCTTGTGGGCGCCGACCGCTGGCGCATGTGTGGTGGCGCCTAGCGGCGCAGCAGCAGCAGGGCAAGCAGCGCGGGCACCCGCCGGGGGCGGGACACGAGGGGCGAGGGGCTCGCGCGCGAAATCATGTGAACGAACATAGCATTACCCCCTCCGGCGCCGCAAGGGCCTGGCTTCACAGCCAGCCCGCCAGGTGTGGGGAAATGACCGAGAGAAGGACGGATGCGTGCGCATCCGAGTCGTTCAGGGCGGGCACCAGCTCGAGCCGCCCCCCGGTCCGCTCGAAGGACTGGCGGTACCGGATCCCGATCTCCTCCAGGGTCTCCAGGCAGTCCACCGCGAAGGAGGGCGAAGCCACCGTCACCTCGCGCACGCCGCGGGCCGCGAGCGCCGCCAGGCTGTCCGCCATGTAGGGGGTGAGCCACTGCACGGGACCGAAGCGGGACTGGTAGCACAGCGTCAGCTCCTCATCCCCCAGGGACAGCTCCCGCGCCACCTGCGCCGCGGTGCGCTCGCACTGCTGCCGGTACGGGTCGCCCTGCTCCACGTATTGCAGCGGAATGCCATGGAAGGACAGCAGCAGGTGGGACCGGCGGCCGGTCTTGCGCCATTGCTCCCGGATGCTCTCCGCGATGGCTGTGGTGTAGGGAGCCTGGGCATGGTAGTCGTTCACGAACCGCAGCTCCGGCACCCAGCGCCAGCGGCGAAGGGCGGCGCCGAGGCGATCGAGCACCGAGCCCGTGGTGCTGGAGCAGTATTGCGGATACAGCGGCAGCACCAGCAGCCGCCGCACACCGTCGCGGAACATGCGCTCGAGCACCTCGTCGATGGACGGGCGGCCGTAGGTCATGGCCAGTTCCACCCGCACGGCATCGCCGTGGCGCGAGGCCAGGCGCGAGGCCAGCTTGTCGGCGAGTCGCCGCGACAGCACCGCTAGCGGCGAACCTTCGGGCATCCACACCTTGCGATAGTTGCGCGCGGTGCGTCCCGAGCGCAACGGGAGCACGACGCCGTACAGCACCGGCAGCCAGAATGCGCGCGGCGAATCGATGACGCGCCGGTCGGAGAGGAATTCGCGCAGGTAGCGCCACACCGCGCCAAAGGCCGGCTGCGCGGGCGTGCCGAGATTCACGAGCAGGATGCCGACGCGCCGGGCTTCCGTCTCGCCCGGCGGGGGCGCGATGCGGTAGTAGGACATTCTTTGCACAGTATACTGTGCCGATGAGCCTGCCCCGCCCGCATTCCCGACCTCCGGCCGGATGAACTGGCTGACGCACGAGGAGTGGCAGGCGCTCGCGCTCAGCCTGCAGATCGCGGCGATCAGCGTGGCCTGCAACCTGCCCCTGGCCATCGCCCTCGCCTTCACGCTGACCCGGCGCCGCTTCCCCGGTCGCGGCATGCTCGATGCAGTGGTGCACCTGCCGCTGGTGCTGCCGCCGGTGGCGGTGGGCTACCTGCTGCTGGTGCTGTTCGGTGCGCGCGGGCCCATCGGTGGCTGGCTCCAGTCGTGGTTCGGCCTGCACCTGGTGTTCACGCGCGCCGGCGCCGTGCTCGCCACCGCGGTGATGTCGCTGCCGTTGATGATCCGCGCCATGCGGGTCTCGCTGGAGCACATCGACCCCGGCCTCGAGGAAGCCGCGCGCACGCTCGGTGCTGGCCCCTTCGACCGGTTCCGCAGCATCACCCTGCCCTTGATGCTGCCCGGCATCCTCGCCGGCGCCATCACCGCCTTCGCCGCGGGACTGGGGGAATTCGGCGCCATCATCACCTTCGTCTCCAACATCCCGGGCCAGACCCGCACGCTGCCGCTGGCCCTGTACACGGCCCTGCAGATGCCGGGGGGAGACCAGGCCGCCGCACGGCTGGCGCTGCTCAGCATCCTGCTCGGCGTCTCGGGACTGGGTCTTGCCGAATTCCTGTCGCGCCGCGCGGCACGGCTCCTGGGACGATAGCCGGTGTTGCGCGTCGACATCCGGAAGCGCCGCGGTGATTTTCGCCTGCAGGCCGCCTTCGAGGTAGCGGCCGCCGGCGTCACGGCGCTGTTCGGGCCTTCCGGCTGCGGCAAGAGCACCGTGATCCAGTGCATCGCCGGACTCGCCCCGCCCGACGAGGGCCGCATCGAACTCGATGCGCAGGTGCTGTTCGATTCACGCGCCCGCACGGATGTCCGCGTCGAGCGGCGCGGCATCGGCTGCGTGTTCCAGGATGCGCGGCTGTTTCCCCACCTCGATGTCCGCTCGAACCTGCAGTACGGCGAGCGGCGCTCGCGGCGCGCGGCCTACGTGCAGTTTGCGGCGATCGTGAAACTGCTCGAGCTCGACGCGCTGCTCGACCGCCGGCCCGCCGGCCTGTCCGGCGGCGAGAAGCAGCGCGTGGCGATCGGCCGGGCGCTGCTCTCGCAGCCGCGGCTCCTGTTGCTCGATGAGCCGCTGGCCTCGCTCGACATGGCGCGCCGGCAGGAGGTGATGCCCTATCTCGAGCGCTTGCGAGACCGGCTCGCCATTCCCATGGTCTACGTCAGCCACCAGTTCGATGAGATCACGCGCCTGGCCACCTCGCTGGTGCTGATGCAGGAGGGTGCGGTGATCCGCTCCGGAGAACTGGGCTCGCTGAGCCAGGACCCGGCGCTGCACGCGATGGTCGGCACCGACCTGGTCGGCGCCGTGCTCGAGGCAAGGGTGCTCGGCCTCGAAGCCTCCTCGGGACTGATGCGACTGGGCCTGGGATCGGGGGAACTGCGCGTGCCCCCCGACGGGCTGGAGGCCGGCGCCCACGCGCGCGTGCAGTTGCTGGCGCGCGATGTGATCATCGCCACCGCCCCGGTGTCCGGCCTGTCGGTGCGCAACAGCCTCGCGGGACGCATAGCGCACCTCACGCCGGAGCATCCCGGCGCCGTGCTGGCAGGCATCGACATCGGCGGCGGCCAGCTCGTGCTCGCGCGCATCACGCCCGCGGCCCGTGACGCACTGGGCCTCGAGCCTGGCCTGCCCGTGTGGGCCCTGATCAAGGCCGGCGCCATCGCCGGGCATTCCTTCGCCGCGCCCGCCCCGCGGCGCGAGTTGTAACGGGACACTAGCCGCGGCGCACCCGCTCGCCGAGCTGCGGCGGCCGGATCGGGTTCATCTCCACCGGCGTGCCCAGGTGCACCATGCCGATGATGTGATCGGTGGGTGCGAAGCCCAGCGACTGCCGGACGAAGGGATCGAAGGCGGCCGGGCCGGTCTTCCACACGGCGCCGAAGCCCAGCGCATGCGCCGCAAGCAGCAGGTTCTGGGTCGCCGCACCCGCGGCGAGCACCTGCTCGATTTCCGGAATCTTGGGATGGTCGGGCACGGTGGCGCAGCCCACCACGATGATCATCGGGACACGCCGGATCTTCTGGCGCTCGGCTTCCAGGGCCTCCTCCGGCGCCCGCGGATCGCGCCGATGGCGCGCCTCTCCCACGGTACGCGCGAAACGCTCGAGCGCCTCGCCCTGCAGGATGACGAACCGCCAGGGGGCCAGGTGCCCGTGGTCGGGAGCACGGGCGGCGGCGCGCAGGATGCGGTCTAGCTGGGCCTCGTCGGGCACCGGCAGGCCCAGTTTCGCAGCCGAGGAGCGGGTATCGATGGCATCGAACAAATCCATGGGGGAACCTGATTGGAAGTGGGAGGGACTAACGGTGATGATGGTTCGGTTACTATAGCCGCTGCGTCGTGAAGCCCGCGAGGCTTTCCTGCGGCGGATGGATCAGCCTTTATCAACCAGGAGTTCAACCCGACATGAATCGCATTGCATTGGCAGCCCTCGCCACCCTGTTCGCCACCGCCGGCCTCGCGGCACCCGTCACCTACACGGTGGATCCCATGCACACCTTTCCGAGCTTCGAGACGGACCACATGGGTGGACTGTCCGTGTGGCGCGGCAAGTTCAACTCCAGTTCCGGCAAGGTCGTGCTGGACCGCGCCGCGAAGTCCGGCACGGTGGAGATCTCGGTGGACACCGCCTCGATCAACACCGGCGTGCCGAAGCTCGATGAACACGTCAAGAAAGAGGAGATGCTGGACGTGGCCAGGTTCCCCACCGCGACCTACAGCGGCAAGCTTGCGAAGTTCAATGGCGATGTGCCCACCGAGGTGGAGGGCAACTTCACCTTGCGCGGCGTGACCAAGCCCCTGACCCTGAAGATCACGCATTTCGAGTGCAAGATGCACCCCATGCTCAAGAAGGAAGTGTGCGGGGCCGATGCACACGGGACCTTCAACCGCTTCGACTACGGCGTGGACTACGGCAAGGCCTACGGATTCAAGGACTACGTCAACCTGGAAGTCCAGGTCGAGGCGGCCCGCGCCAACTGACGGGACAGCGGTCCGGTGCGCCTCCGTCGTTGCGCACCGGACCGTTTTCCGCGACCCTTGATGCCGTGAACGACGCGCTGTCCCCGATCAAGACTCTGCTGGGCGAGGGAGGATGGAGCACCGATCCCGCGCTCCTCGGGCCTCGACTGGTCGATCATCGCCACCGCTATCACGGTTCCGCCGCCCTGCTCGCCCTGCCCGACTCCACCGCCCGGGTGGCGGATCTGCTGCGGACGTGCAGCGCCCTGCGCATCGGCGTCGTACCCCAGGGAGGCAACACCTCGTACTGCGGCGGCGCCACCCCCGACGCCTCGGGCACGCAGATCCTGTTGTCCCTGCAGCGGCTCGACCGCATCCGGCGCGTGGACGCCGAAGGTTTCAACCTGGTCGCCGAGGCCGGCTGCACGCTGCTCGAGGTGCAGCAGGCGGCAGCGGACGCGAAGCGCCTGTTTCCCTTGAGCCTGGGCTCCGAAGGCACCTGCCAGATCGGCGGCAACCTCTCCACCAACGCCGGCGGCACTGCGGTCCTGCGTTACGGCACCATGCGCGAGCTCGTGCTCGGCATCGAGGCGGTGCTGCCCGATGGGCGCGTGCTGGACCAGCTTCGTTCGCTGCGCAAGGACAACACCGGCTATGACGTGAAGCAGTGGTTCCTCGGCGCAGAAGGGACACTGGGCGTGATCACCGCCGCGTGCCTGAAGCTGTTTCCGCTGCCGTTCGGTCATGCCACGGCCATCGCCGGCGTGCAGGATCTCGACGCCGCGGTGGCGCTGCTGTCGAGGCTCCGCGCCCGGCTCGGCGATTCGGTGGTGGCCTTCGAGGTGATGCCACGCGCGGCCATCGAACTGGTGCTGCGCCACGTGCCGGGTTGCTCCGAGCCCCTGGGCTCACCGCACCCCTGGTATGTCCTGGCCGAGGTCGCCCTGCGATCGGCGCAGGACAATGCCGCCGAGGAATTCACCCAGGCGCTGGGCTCGGCGATGCAGGCCGGCGAGGTCGGCGATGCGGTGCTCGCCTCCACGGAAAGCCAGCGGCTGGCGCTGTGGCGCATCCGCGAAAGCGTCCCCGCGGCGCAGACCCGCGAGGGAGCCTCCATCAAGCACGATGTCTCCCTGCCCATCGCGGCGATACCGGAATTCGTGCGCAGCGCCGGAGATGCGGTCATCGCGCGGGTGCCGGGCGCGCGGCTGGTGGCCTACGGCCATCTGGGCGATGGCAACCTGCACTTCAACTTCAGCCAGCCCGCGGGCACGGCGCCCGCCGCGTTCGATGCACGCACCGCCGAGGTGACACGGCTGGTGCACGACCTCGTCGCGGCGCGCGGCGGCAGCTTCAGCGCCGAGCACGGGGTCGGGCAGTCGAAGGTGGAGGACCTGCGGCGCTACGAGGATCCGGTCGCCCTCGACCTGATGCGTCGCCTGAAGTCCGTGCTGGATCCGCTCGGCATCATGAACCCCGGCAAGGTGGTGTGAGCGGCACGCCGCGCGTCGCATCCAGGCAGGTTCATGACGAGGATATGACGAGCATCGCCGCGGCGATTTGGGCATCATTTGCGCCGATGACCAACGCCAGCTCCCAACCCACCGATGCCTTCGGCTTCATCCGCGAACTGGCCACGCGCTGGGACGCGATCGCGGCCATCGTCATCATCGGTCTGCTGGTCTGGGCCGGCGATGCGAGCCGCGGCTTGCTCGAACCGCTGTCGCGGCTGCACGAGTCACCCCTCTCGCTCGATCCGGCGAACCTGCCGTTCTATGCGGCGCGCACCACCTTGCGCATGTTCACGGCGCTGGCGCTCTCGCTCCTGTTCACGCTCACCTACGCCACCTGGGCGGCAAAGAGCCCGCGCGCCGGACGGCTGCTGGTGCCCATCCTCGACATCCTGCAGTCGGTGCCCATCCTCGGGTTCATCTCCATCACCGTCGTGTTCTTCATGTCCCTGGCCCCGGGACGGGTGCTGGGCGCGGAGTTCGCCGCCATCTTCGCCATCTTCACGAGCCAGGCGTGGAACATGGCCTTCAGCTTCTACCAGTCGCTGCGCACGGTTCCGCTCGAGCTGACCGAGGCGGCCAACTCCTTCCACCTGACGCCGTGGATGCGCTTCTGGCGGCTCGAGGTGCCATTCGCCATGCCGGCGCTGGTGTGGAACATGATGATGTCCATGTCCGGCGGCTGGTTCTTCGTGGTGGCCTCGGAGTCCATCAGCGTGGGCAACACCTCCGTGGCGCTGCCGGGCATCGGTTCCTACATTGCCCTTGCCATCGCGCAGCGCAACCTCGCGGCCATCGGCTGGGCCATCGCCGCGATGCTGGTGGTCATCCTGGTCTACGACCAGCTGCTGTTCCGGCCACTGATCGCCTGGGTGGACCGCTTCAAGGTGGAGCAGGATGCCATCGGCCAGGCGCCCACCTCCTGGGCGCTGACCATGATGCGCCGGTCGCGCCTGATCGCGGCACTCACCGTGCTGTTCCGTGCCTCCATCCGCTGGACGAGCTGGGCGCTGCCGCGGCGTGGGCCGCGCCGCACGGACCGCCGGCGCAACCGGCAGCCGCTCGACACGTTCTGGATCATCGCCCTCGGGTTGGCGCTGGTTCTGGCCTGCTGGCACATCGGCCGGGTGCTGGTCGCGGGCACCTCGATGGACGAGATGCGCGAGGTGGTGCTGCTCGCGCTCATCACCATGGCGCGCGTGGTGGTGCTGATCCTGCTCGCCAGCCTCGTCTGGGTGCCGATCGGCGTGTGGGTGGGGCTGCGGCCGCGCGCCGCCGCGTTCGTCCAGCCCGTGGCCCAGTTCCTGGCGGCCTTTCCCGCGAATCTCCTGTTCCCGCTGGTGGTGTTCCTGATCCTGCGTGGCGGATTGAATCCGAACTGGTGGCTCAGTCCGCTGATGATCCTCGGCACCCAGTGGTACATCCTGTTCAACGTCATTGCCGGCGCCTCGCAGATGCCTGGCGAGCTGCGCGCGGTGGCGGAGAATTTCCGGGTGGGCGGCTGGCTGTGGTGGCGGCGCATCGCGCTGCCCGGGGTGTTCCCCTTCTACGTGACCGGCGCGATCACCGCCTCGGGCGGCTCCTGGAACGCCGCCATCGTCGCGGAGCTCGCGAGCTGGGGAAACACGCAGCTACGCGCGCAAGGCCTGGGCTCCTACATCGCCGAGGCCACCCAAGCCGGTGACTTCCATCGCATCGTCCTGGGCATCTCCACCATGAGCCTGTTCGTGGTCGTGCTGAACCGCACCTTCTGGCGGCCGCTGTACTATTACGCCGAGCGCAAGTACCGGCTCACCTGATCCCCGCCCCCAGATCCGCAAGGCCCGTCGATGAATACCCCGCCGCCGCTGCTCGAAGTCCACAACGTGCGCAAGGCCTTCCCGCGCGCGGACGGGAGCGAACTGCTGGTGCTCGAGGACGTCAACCTGCAGCTCGGTCCTGGACAGATCATGGGGCTGCTCGGCCGCTCCGGCTCGGGCAAGTCCACCCTCCTGCGCCTGATCGCAGGCCTGTCGGATCCTTCAGCCGGCGAAGTGCGCTACCTGGGCCAGCGGGTCCAGGGCCCCGCGCCGGGCATCTCCATGGTGTTCCAGAGTTTCGCGCTGTACCCCTGGCTCACCGTGTTCGAGAACGTGGCGCTGGGCCTCGAGGCACTGCGCGTCCCGAAGCCCGAGATCCGCAAGCGTTCGCTCGCCGCCATCGACCTCATCGGCCTCGACGGCTTCGAGTCCGCTTATCCCCGCGAGCTGTCGGGCGGCATGCGCCAGCGCGTGGGCTTCGCGCGTGCCCTGGTGGTGCAACCCAACATCCTGCTGATGGACGAGCCGTTCTCCGCGCTCGATGTGCTCACCGCGGAGACCATGCGCACGGATTTCCTGGATCTGTGGTCGGACGGACGCATGCCCATCCAGGGGGTCGTGCTGGTGACGCACAACATCGAGGAAGCGGTGCTGATGTGCGATCGCGTGTGCGTGTTCGGCAGCAACCCGGGGCGCATCCTCTCCGAGATCGCCGTGACCCTGCCACAACCGCGCAACCGGCTCGAGCCGGCCTTCCGCGACATCGTCGAGCGGCTGTACGTGGCCATGACCGCGCGGGCGGCCGCGACCACCGCCACGCTGCCCGCGAACCGGCTGCCGGGCCTGGGGATCGGCACCGAGCTGCCGAACGTCTCCTCCAACCTGCTCGCGGGCCTCCTGGAAGCGGTGGCCGCGCCACCCTTCAACGGCACGGCCGACCTGCCGAAGATCGCCTCCGACCTGCACATGGATGCCGATGAACTCTTCCCGGTCGCCGAGACACTGCAGATGATGCGCTTCGCCGAGGTCGAGGGCGGCGATCTCAGGCTCACCGCCGAGGGCGTGGCCTTCGCCAACGCGACGGTGGATGAACGCAAGCGCATCTTCGCGCGCCACCTGCTCAACTACATCCCGCTGGCCACGCACGTGAGGCGAGTGCTCGACGAGCGCACCTCGCATGTCGCGCGCAAGAGCCGCTTCCTCGATGAGATCGAGGACTACATGACCGACGATGCGGCCGAGCGCACCTTGCGCGCCATCGTGAGCTGGGGCCGGTATGCGGAAGTTTTCGCCTACGATGACGAGGGCGAGAAGTTCAGCCTGGAGAACCCAGGAGAGTTCGAGACCTGAGGAAGTGTGCGCTGTCTCACACTTCTGCGCCGCCGCGTTGACCCATCTGCACGGGATTTGACCTGCTCCCGCTGCCCGACGCTCCTGCCCGTTCATGATTTGCCCGCCAAGCCGATAAGCGTCGGTACGAAAGGACGTGACCGAACGTGCATGCGACACGCAAAATCCCGATAGCCCGGGGCAAGGGCCCCGGCGGACGGCTTCCCGTGAAGCGCCGGCAGGTGTCTGGGTTCACCCTGATCGAGCTGATGCTGGTGGTGGCGCTCATCGCCATCGCCGCAGCCTTCGCCCTGCCCACCTACACCGACTACGTCGATCGCACCAAGAACAGCCGGATCGTGGTCGATTTCGGCAAGATCCAGCTCGCCGTCAACAAGTACCGGCTGAGCAACAACGATGCGCTGCCGCCCGACCTCGGGGCCATCGGCATGGGCAACCTGCGCGATCCCTGGGGTCAGGCCTATTACTACCTGCCCTACGACAATCCCGCCAACTCCAAGGACCGCCGCAAGGACCACAACCTGCACCCGCTGAACTCGGACTACGACCTGTTCAGTTCCGGCAAGGACATGGACTGGAAGCCGCCGCTCACCGCAAAAGCCAGCCGCGACGACATCGTCCGTGGGCGCGACGGCCAGTTCGTCGGCCTTGCCACGGACTTCTGAACGGCACGGTGAGCCATGAAGGCTCCGATCAACAGCCGGTTCGGGCGACGCGTCGTCGCGCTGTTCGTGCTCAGCGCCGTCGTGCCGCTGGTGCTCGCCAGCGTGCTGCTCACCCGGCGGTTCAACGCGCAGCACGAGCTGGACCAGGCGCGCGAAATGGACCTCGCCATCCGCGCCTATGGCACCTCGGTCATGAGCCGCCTGAACGAGGCCGATGACCTGCTCGACACGCTGAAGGCCACCGCCTCCCTGGATGATGATCACCTGGCCTCGGTCGTGGCATCGGTTCCCTGGGTGAAGTCGGTCCATCGGACATCCGTCGAGCCTTACGGCGCCTTCGACGCCTCGCTCCCGCAACCCGATGCCGATCAGAAGGCCGTGCTCGAGCGTGACGACACGGCCATCGTCGTGGATTCGCGCACCTCCTCTCCGCGCGTCTACATCGTGCGGCCATTGCACCAACAGCGCCTGTACATCGAACTCGATCCCCGCTGGCTGTGGCTGGACGTCGAGGACTACTCGCCCATGTGGGCGGTGACGGTGAACGAGGATGCCCCCGGCAGGCACGCGCTGTTCCAGTGGCATTCGAGCGAGACACCCGCATCGGCGCTTTCGCCCGACCTGCCGGTGCGAAGCTGGGACATGTACCTGCGGGCCCGCTACGGCGCAGCGTCCTGGCGGATGCAGGCGCCGCTCCTGCCCTCACCCGGATTCGCGCTGCTCGCCCGGGACCGCATCGCCTTCCCCGCCATCCTCGCCGGCACGGTGGTCCTGGTGAGCCTGCTGGCCATCCGCCTCATCCGCCGCCAGCTCAAGCCGCTGGACCGGCTCTCGGGCGCCACGCGGCGCATCGCCCAGCGCAATTTCACCGAGCCCCTGGATGAGACCGGGGACGATGAATTCTCCGACATGGCGCGTTCGTTCAACTCCATGGCCGGGAGCCTGAAGCTGCAGTTCTCGGCGCTCGAATCCATCGCGCAGATCGACCGGCTGCTGCTGCGCACCCCCGAACTGGAGCAGATCCTGGACACGCTCCTGCCGCAGATGTCCACGCTGCTCGGCGCCCGCAGCATCGCCGTGGTGCTGGTCGACGCCGACGCCCGCGCCAACGCCCGGGCATTCGACTACTACGGCGCCGCCTCGGGCCGGATGCCGGTGCGTCGCGTGATGATCGACACCGAAGGCCTGCGGCGCGCCGGCGAGCAGCCCACGCCGCTGGAATTCGCCGCCGGCGCATCGCCGCCCGCCTTCCTCGCCCCGCATGCGGAGGCCGGCGCACGCCTGTTCCGCATCTTCAGCCTGCGCCACGACAGCAAGTTCTCCGGCTTCCTCTGCCTGGGGTTCACGGACGAATCCTCCCTGTCGAACGGCCTGGGGCTGGATGCGCACGACTTCGCCGACCGGCTGTCGATGATCCTGGCCAACCTCGAACGGCTGGAGCAGCTCTACCTGCAGGCGCATTTCGATCCGCTCACCCGCCTGCCCAACCGGCGCCTGTTCAACGACCGCGTCAGCATCGCCATCGCGCAGGCCAAGAGCGGCGCGACGCAGGGCGCGCTGCTGTACATCGACCTCGATCACTTCAAGCGCGTCAACGATACCGCCGGGCACCCGGCCGGCGATGACCTGCTGCGCGTCGTGGCCGAGCGGATCGGCGCCAGCGTGAAGGAAGGAGACAGCGTGGCACGGCTGTCGGGCGATGAATTCGCGGTGCTGCTGCCGCAGATCCGCGATGCCGACGCTGCACGCCAGGTGGCGGACCGGATACTGGTCTCGCTGCGCGAACCGGTGGCCATCGGCGACCGCCAGCACCACATCGGCGCCAGCATCGGCATCGCCCTGCTGCCAGATGATGGCGATACGGTGGACGAACTGCTGAAGGTCAGCGACATCGCCATGTACCGCGCCAAGGAAGCCGGCAAGGGATGCGCCATCTTCTTCGAGACCGACATGCAGGAGCGAATGCAGGCTCGCCTCTCGCTCGAGACCGGCCTGCATCGGGCCTTGGTCGAGCACCAGTTCCAGCTCGCCTACCAGCCCATCGTGGGATGCGGCGCACGCGGCACCCTCGCGGCCGAAGCGCTGGTGCGCTGGCCGACGGGGCCGGATGGCAAAATGCGCAGTCCGGCCGAGTTCATCCCGGTGGCCGAGGAATCCGGGCTGATCGTGGATCTCGGCAGCTGGATCCTGTCGACCGCCTGCGAGCAGTTCGCACGCTGGCGCGACGAACATCTCGAACTGGACTACATCTCGGTGAACGCCTCCGCACGCCAGCTCCGCGAGGCCAGCTTCCTGGCCGATGTGCTCGCAGCGCTGCGCAAGCACGGCATGGAGCCCCGCCAACTCCAGATCGAAATCACCGAATCCGTGCTGGCCGCGGGCCAGAGCATAGAGTTCACCCTGCGCCAGCTCGCCGAACTGGGCGTGCGCCTGGCGCTGGATGACTTCGGCACCGGATACTCCTCGCTGAGCTACCTGCGCGTGTTCCCGATCCACAGCGTGAAGATCGACCGCAGTTTCGTCTCCGGCATCCCCGAGGACCTGGCGTCCTGCCGTCTGGCGGAGTCGATCATCGCGATGTGCTCGGTGCTCGGCAAGGAAGTGGTGGCCGAGGGCGTCGAGACAGCCATCCAGCTGCAGTTCCTGGAAGCCGCCGGTTGCCAGTCCGTGCAGGGCTACTTCCTCGGCCGGCCGATGATGGCCGAGGACCTGAAGGGGTTCGCGCGGCGGTTGCGCTCGCGCAGCGCGCTGCCTATGCCCGCGGATTCACGCGCCGCCGCGGGCGCCTGAGCGCAGGCTCAGGCGTCGGGTTCAGGCATCGGGAGTCGTCGGCCGCATGTACGTGTCGAAGTTCGCCGCGTAATCGTCGAGATTCTCCACCAGCATGGCCCGGTACTGCTCGACGAAGTAGTCGATGGTCTGCTGCCGCGTCGCCTGCATCTCCTCGGCGCCGTGGAACCCGCAGGCGGTCACCCAGGCATTGAAGCGCGCGGTCGCGTACATCAGCGAGGCGCTCACCTCGCCGCGCTCGACCTCGGCAAGCTGCTCGTTGGCCAGGTGGATGATGGAATCGGCGCGCTCGTAGAACGCATCATCGGCAGTGTCATCGTTCATTCGGCGGCCTGGGTGTGGTGGGGTCGTGCAGCCACCTCAAGTCTACCCAACCGCCTGAATCGCCGAAACAGATGTTGGCATCCCAGGAGGAGATGTCCGCAAGCGAACCCGACGACTACTCAGCTCCTGCGGCCACGGCGGCGCTCTCAATGGCCCCAGCCAGCGCTCGTCGAACCAGGGCCGCTGCCGCACCGAGCTTCCAACCGTTGTTCGCCAGAGGATGTGCATCGCAGATCCAGGCCTGGGCAGCGGCATCGAGCGCCTCGGCCGTCGGCTTGCGCCCCGCCAGCATCGCTTCGGACCTGCTGGCTCGCCAGGGCGTGGTGGCAATCCCGCCCAGAAAGATGCGTACCGCATCGACCCGCCCTTTCGAGTCGACACCGACGCTGGCCGCCGCCGAGGCGATCGCGAATCCATCGGAAGTTTGCGACAACTTGCGAAAGCCTGCGCCCCGCATGCGTGCCCGAAGTGGAATGTGCAGATGGGTCACCAGCTCATCACCGGCCAGACAAGTCTCACCCGGCCCGAGATGGAAGCGCTCCGCCGCCACCCTGCGCGATTTTTCGGCACTGAGAATCTCGACGTCCGCTTCGAGGGCGCAGAGCATGGCGGCGAGATCGGACGGCGTCACGGACTGGCAGCGGCCCGCACCGACGACCGCATGGAAATAGCGATGATCGCCCAGCACCGCATAGCAGGGACGGCCCACGCCGCCACGCTTGTAGCAATCGAAACCGCTTCGCAGGAACCAGCAGCGGTTGGTCTGGCAGAGATTGCCCGCGAGTGTCGCCATCAGTCGAATCTGCGGCGTCGCGATGGCTGCGATCGTACCGGCCAGCGCGCGGTCCCCGGGGAATTTCGCACTGGCAAGCAAGGACCGTGCATCCTCCAGCTTCACCGCGGCGCCGAGGATCAACTCACCGTCGTGCTCGCTCATCTGCTGGATATCGGCGCAGTCGGTGAGGTTGGCCAGCGCCGCCGGCACCGCGAGTCCGGCAGCCCGAGCCGGCAGGAGGTCCGTGCCACCGCCCATCGGGCGCGAGCCCGGTTGCGCGGCAAGGAAGGCGGCGGCGGCGGCGGCACTGCCCGGCCGATCGATCGCACCGATCGCCGCAGCCGGCTCCCGCCTGCGAGAAGGGCCGAACCGATCCATGGCGGCGAACAATCCAAGCGGATAGGCCCGTCGTACGGCTTCCGCGTGCCAGCGATGCGGCCGTCGCAAAATGGGTTTCGGCGATGTCCGGATTCGCGGTCCGACCGCCGCACAAACCTTGTCCGGCGTCATCGGCAGGTCGCGCAGGCGCGCGCCCGTTGCATGGGCGATGGCGTTGGCGACCGCAGCGGCGATCGGCATCAATGCGATTTCCGAGATCGACTTCGCGCCGGCGGGTCCGCGCGGGTCCGGCTTGCCAACGAACACCACTTCGATCGGCGGAACGCCATCGGCGCGGGGCATGGCGTAATCGACGAAGCTGGTGACATGCGGCCGACCGTCGGACCAGAGCAACTGTTCGCCGAGCGCCGCTCCGAGCCCCATGACCACTCCGCCGACGACCTGTCCGCTGGCACCGACGGGATTGATGACCGTCCCGGCGTCATGGACGGCGACGACGCGAAGGACCCGGACTGCGCCGGTGACACGGTCGACTTCCACTTCAACTCCGTGCGCCGCAAATGCGTAGGCGGGTGACAGGTTGCCATGGCCGCTGTCAGTGTGCGTCATCGGAACAGGCGTCACCCCCACCGAGGTCTCTCGTTCGATGCGCAACGATCCGTCGACCGCGATTCGGTGCGATGCCGCGACGGCGCCGAGCGTCTCCCGCCGATTGCCGTGCCAGGCGAATCCATCGCGCAGCTCGATGTGCTCCGGCTCGCACTCGAGCATCGTGGCCGCGCGGCGCCGCAACTCCATGGCCATCTCTCGGGCAGTCCCAACGACTGCCGTTCCAGTGACCATGGTCGCGCGGCTCGAGCCCGCGCCTGGATCGAAGGGCGTGGCCAGGGTATCCATCGTCACGAGCCGGATTTGATCCGGCGCCACGCCAAGCTCGGCAGCTGCCAGTTGGACCAGGACGGCATATTCCCCGGTGCCCGGGTCGGAGCAGCCCGACCGAAGAACGATGCCGCCGTCAGGCCCGATCTCGATGGCGATACTCGCCGTTCCCGTCGGTTGACTGACGATTGCCCCGCTGATGTGCATGGCAAACGCGACGCCAACCCCCCGTCCCGAGCCACCGAGGGCGCGCGCCTCGTCCCAATTCAGCCGATGGCGCAGCTCCGCGAGACATTCCGCCGCGGCGGATGAACCGATTTCCCAACCCGTGATGGTCGTCTCGCCGGCGGCGGCGAGGTTCATCAGCCGAAGATCGATGGGATCGACCCCGAGTTCCGCCGCGATCTCATCCATCTGGCATTCGATGGCGAAGACCGCCTGTGGACCGCCGGCGCCGCGGAATGCTCCGCCAGGGCGCTTGTTGCTGTAGACGGAGCGGCCACGCACCTCCGCACCCAGGAGCGCATACTGGGACGCGAGCAGGATCGAACAGTAATTCATCTGGTTCGATCCGCCGCTGATGAAGGCGCCGTTGTCGACGGTCACGAGGGCATCGCGGCCGTAGAGGCGACCCGTCGCATCATAGTGGCTGGTCAGCTCAACCCAGGTTTCGTGCTGCCGCTTCCCGAAAGCAAACTCCTCATCGCGCGACAGACTGATCGACACCGGCCGATTCGTCATCATCGAAAGATGCGCCACGATGAGCTCGAGGTCGCCGGCCTTGACGCGCGAGCCAAAATCGCCGCCGACCCCGACGCGGTGCAGCCGGATCTGCGCCGGGTCGAGACCCAGCATGTGGGCAAGCTCCCCGGTGATGTTCCGAGGCCCCTGGGTCGGAAGCCACAGATCGAGGCGATGATTGCGCGCATCCCAACTGGCCGTCGCGGAGATCTGCTCCATGCAACAGTGGTGCTGTGGGCCGCAGCCGTAGCGGGCACTCGATCGATGGCTGGACCGGCCGCGGGCTGCCTCCAGGTCACCAAAGCGGCGCTGCGCCTGCGTCGCAATATTGTCGGGCGCCCGGTCAGGGTGAACTGCCGGGGCGCCGGGCGCCAACGCCTCTTCGACCGACGAAGCATGCGGAAGCGGCTTCCATTTCACCCGAATGTTCGCAAGCGCCGCCTCGGCGGCCGTTTCGTTCTCTGCCGCGACGGCGGCCACCTCCTGGCCAAAATAGGCCGCTCTGTCGCGGACCATCGGCCAACGGTCGTATTGCCCGTAGTCCTTGTAGTTGCGATCGGGGAGCATGGCGCCGGTCAGCACGGCAGCGACGCCGGGAGTGGCGCGCGCCGCTGCGATATCCAGCTTCATCAGGCGCGCCGCCGGATGAGGACAGCGCAGCACTTTTGCAATCAGGACGCCATCGGGAGCGATGTCGCGGCTGTAGCGCAGCTCACCGCTGGTGCGCTCAACCCACTCCGGATGCCGGATCCGGGGAAAATTCGTCATGGACCCGACGAACGGTCGGCCTGCCTCAGCGCATCGAGAATCCCGCGATAGCCGGTGCATCGGCACAGATTCCCGGACAGCGACTGTGCAAGCGCGTCCGTGCTCTTCGGTAGTCCGGCACGCAGGAGCGATACCGCGCGAACGACCATTCCGGACGTGCAATAGCCGCACTGGAAGCCGCCGCAATCCGCCATTGCCTCGCGGAATCGGCGTGACTCATCGACCAGGCCCTCGACCGTCTCTATCGGATCATCCACCAGCGCCGCCAGCGTCAGGCAAGACAGGACGGCTCGACCTCCCACGAGCACGGTGCACGCACCGCATTCGCCGCGCCGGCAGGAGTCCTTGGTGCCGGTCAGCCCAAGATCATCGCGCAGCACATCGACCAGCAAGGTCCCCAGCTCCATGCCGATCGTCCGGACGGTGCCGTTGATGGTCAGCGTCTTGAGAATGCGTTGGGGGTTGCCTTGCCGGGACATCACCGGTGCGTGCTGAATCACTTTTCCATCCGTCATGGCGTCCTCCAGGATGTCCCGGCCTGCCGCCGGCCTCCCGCTGCAACCGACATTCTCTATCGTCCGCCCCCGGCTCACCGATGCTGGTTTTGGGCGATTATGCCCAAACCTCCAGAACCCCGCGCGGGCGCTCATCGCCCAGCCCACTCTCGGGCGCGCTCTGCGCAAATCCGATAGCGACCCAGGCAGTACCACAGGGAGAGCGCAGACAAGGGCAGGACCACCAGAATGACGATGGCCATCGAATATCCCAGCTTGCGGCTGTCGGCAAAGACATAATCGGTGAGCAGCGCGACCGAGGTCGCGCCCAGTCCCAGACCCACCAGGTTCTGCACGAACAGTTGCAGAGCCGAGAGCTGCCCACGCATCTGATTCGGCACGATGCTCTGCACGGCGCCTGGAGCAACGCCGCCCTGGATGAACAGGAAGAATGTCGCCACCGCAAACAGCAGCAGCGACAGCGGCGCGGAAGACACCAGGGGCGCGAGAACTGCGAACGGCAAGGCGCACAACGAGCCAAACAGAACGACCCGCACCGGAGCGTCCCGATGACCCCGGGCCGCCGCCAGATCCGCCAGCCAACCGCCGGCGTAGCCACCCAGCGTCCCGAACACAGCGTTGATCAGTCCGAACCAGAAGCCGATGCGCGCGATGTTCCAGCCGTGGATTCGAATGAAAAGCGTGGGCACCCATGCGAGAACAGCGTAGTTCACCAGGATCACCAGCGAGAAGCCGAGAAACATCGACCCCAACGCCTGGCGGCGCTCGGCGACGAACCTGACGACCTGACGCAGCGGTACGGCCCCTGCAGCCCCCAGCGGGCCGAGGCACTCCCGGCGCGGCGGCTCCCGCACGGTGCACATGAGCAGAGCCACGAGCAATCCGGGCAGCCCGATGATCAGGAATGCAACCTGCCAACCTCGCAGGTGCCCCAACAGCGCGATGCTGGCGCCTCCCGTGGTGTTGAAATAGCCGACGATCGCTCCCCCGACCATCAAGGCAACACCGATGCCGATGGGTATTCCCAAGGTGTATACCGCGAGCGCCCGGCCGCGGCTGTGCCTGGGAAAATAGTCCGCAATCATCGAATATGCCGCCGGCGACAGCGCCGCCTCACCGACGCCGACCCCCATCCTGAAGAGGAACATGGAGCCGAAATTGCGCGCCAGGCCGCAACCCGCCGTCATCACGCTCCACAGGGCGACGCCGACGATGACGATCCTGCGGCGATCGAACGCATCGACCAGCCGGCCGATGGGCAGTCCGAGGAAGGTGTAGAAGAGCGCGAACGCCATGCCATGCAGCAGGCTCACCTGCGTGTCACTCAGGCCGAGATCGCGCTTCAATGGCTCGACCATGAGTGTCAGGCTCTGCCGGTCGACGAACGAGACGATGTAGGCGAGCAGCAGTATCGCCACCACATACCAGGAATAGGCGCCTGCCTGCGGTGCCTCGGGGAGCTCAGATGCAGAGCGGGCCTCGGTGGCCACGGCTGCTGTCACCTCGTCGTGTTGGTCTCTGGACCCCACCGTCATGTGCATCACACCTTCAGGCCGGCCGAGAACCGAACAGGCCTCGGCTGAGATCCGGCTCTTTGCCTGCGAACCACTCCTCGACGGCATCGACCAGAATGCTTGACAATATTTCCAGCGTCTCGCAGCCCTCGGCCGCCGTCGCCGCCGCCGGATCGCCGCAATAGGCCTCGGCCATTCCCATGTCCCTGAAGTTGTCGAGCTTCTGGCGGAACATCTTCTCCGGCAGGCTCAGCGGCACGGGCGGCAACTGCGCGCGCACCGGTTCCCGAACGAGCGCCGGTGCGATGTGCATGATCAGCGAGGTCTCGTACCGGTCCGCATGGGTGCTGCCGAGCTTGTATGCCGGCGTCATTCGTTGCGCGTATTCCTTGCGCGTGCGGTTCGGGAAGAGCAGCTTGACACCCAGCTCCTCGTGCACCCGGTCGAGCGTGTCGTAGATGGCCCTGACATTGCCCGGCTCGCCATGATTGTTGACGATGCAGATGCGCCGCAGACCGTGGCCGATCAGTTGACTCAGGATGTCGAACATCAAGGCGCGCTGCGTGCCTTCCGAAATGGAGATGTTTCCCGGGAAGTCCCTGGCGGCCTGCGCATGAGTGTACGCGAGCGGCGGCAGGACATATGCATCGTAGCCGCGGCGGTGAAGCTCCTGGGCCGCCGCAAGACAGGATCCAACACTGATGATCACGTCCGTCGCCAGCGGACAGTGCGGGCCATGCGCCTCGGTGGCTCCGACCGGAAGCAGCAGGACGAACCTGTCCTGCGAACGCTTCTCCGCCACCTCGCGCCAGGTGAGGTCTGCGAATAGAAACGAAGAAGGTGCCTGGTTGACCGACATCATGTTCCCCCGGATTCGCTGCCTGCCGCTGTCAGCACCAGCCGGCGCCGATCCAGCTTGCCGGTCGCCGTCGTTGGAAGCTCAGGCAGGTAGTCGATGATGCGAGGCGCCTTGTAGGGGGCGAGCCGCGATCCAACAAAGGTCCGTATCTCGTGCGAGGTACCCTCACCGGCCTGCACACCGGCCGCGAGGACGAGGCACGCCCGAATCTGCGTCGTGCCATCCTCCGAGGGCACTGCGACGACGGCACAGTCGCGCACCCCGGGGAAATCGAGCAGACATTCCTCGACCTCGGCTGGCGAGACCCAGTTGCCGCTGATCTTGACCAATTCGTCGTTGCGCCCGGCGAACCAGAAGTTGCCGTCGGCATCTTTCCGAAACCGGTCCCCTGAGCAGACCCACTCGCCGCGGAAGGTCTGCTGGGTCTTCGCCCTTTCGTGCCAGTACAGTTGCGCCGAGCTCGGGCCCTTCGCCATGAGCAGGCCCTCTTCGCCGTCAGGAACCATTTTGCCATCCGCGTCGACGATCTTCGCCTCATATCCTCTCAGTGGCTTGCCGACACTCCCCCTTACGACATCGCCGGGCCGGTTCGCGATGAACACGAAACCCATTTCCGTGGAGCCCAGCATGTTCAGCACCTCGCAGCCGAACGCCTCCTGCCACGCGGAACACAGCGACTCGGCAAGCGCTTCGCCTCCACTGATGCACAGGCGCAGCCGTTCGAGCCGCGGACGACTTGCCTTCGGCATCGCCAGCATCTTCTTGATGGCCGTCGGAACGAGCGCCAGCACGGTGGGTTGATGCTCGTTCATCAGAGCGAACAACTGCTCGGGCGTCGAGCGCTCCGGGAAGACGATGGCGGCGGCTCCTGCACGGAATGGGTGAATGATCGATGCGGTGCGACCGTAGCCGAAGTACAGCTTCGGCACCGGCAGAATGACATCATCCGCCCTGTATCCGGCAATCTCCTGAAAGCTTGCGAAGTTGTGGATGAGGCCCGCGTGCGAGGCCGGCACGACCTTGGGGAATCCGGTCGAACCCCCTGTGAAGCTCCATCGCGCATAGTCCTCTCCGTGCGTTCGGGCAGTCTCCAACTCTGGAGCCGCTCCGGCCATCAGCTCTTCGAGATCGAGTTCCTGGGGCCCCAAATGCGAGCGCGGCAACCGATGAACGAAGGATACGCGGGGCCAGGCGGTTTCTCGAGCAGCTTCGCGCATGGCGGGAATGCTGTGTGCATCGGTGATGACGACCTTGGGTCTGAGCAGCTCGAGCAGGTATCGCTGCTCCTTGATCGGCGCGTCGACATACCCGACGATGACGCCCGCACCGATCTTCTGAACCGCATAAAAGGCCGCGACGAACTCCGGAGAGTCGCGCATCACCAGCAGTACCCGGTCCTCCAGGCCGACACCGGCAGCCTCGAGCGCGTTGCCGATCCGGTTCGTCAGCTCACACAGCCGTTGGTAACTGACGGTCTCGCCGGCGCAATGGAGCGCGGGACTGCCGCCGCGGCCCGCACGCAGATTCTCATCGAGAAAATACGTGGCGCAATTCAGGAATTCGGCTGTTTCGCCATCCTCACCTGGCATGATCCTGCCTCAGTTCGCCAGCATGACTTCTTCGAGCACCGGGTCGCCCGCCAGGGCAAGCTCATTGGTGAGCAGCAGTGCACAAGACGGGCAATAGAATTCGCGCCAGACGAACCGGTCCTGAGGAGTACGCGGCGAGAGCTGGATGTGCATGCCGGCATGCTCGAGCGGATGCTCGCTCATCACGGCGTGCTGCTTGTAGTTCTGGTCGTGACCGCAGATCACATGGCCGCAGCGGCAGGCGATCTTTCGATCGCGCTCGCCCGCCACCACTCGCAGGTAGTCGTTGATGCGGGAAACGACTTCATCTGCACGCGAGGGCGCCGATGTCCTGGGCTGCGCCCCCAACCGGCGGGTACGGATGGAACTGCGCAGACTGGCTGTCTCCGCGGAGTCGATCCGTTGTCCGTCGGCACTGACGACGACGCCGTAGAACCTTGCCGCGCCTTCCCGGCTGACCAGGTGATTCCGGCAGTCGTTCAGAACCAGCGCAGGCTCGCGCTCCAGCGGATCGCCGTAGCCGGCGCCGCCCGTCGAGACGAAGTGATAGACATCGCCGGGGCGCATGGACGTGCGGTTCTGCTCACCGAAGATCTCCAGCTCCGCTCCCTGCAGGTCGTCCAGACCGTCCGGGATCTCTCCCTGCCGGAACTTCTCCCTGACATTGCTGTTGCGGAGAATGGCGAATTGGGTGTTGGTGGAAGGATAACCCGCATACACGGTGGGCGTCGGCGGATGCGATACGCCCGTCGCACCCATGATCTTGGTCTCGATGGTGCCCTCCTCGGCCAGCGTGTACAGCGCCGTGCTGGTGACCCCGCCGCGATAAGCACCGGCGCCGCCCGAGTCGGACATCTGCTTGCGATACAGGTAGTGCACGGGTGTCAGGTACTCGTAGGTCTCCACGTTCGAAATGGCGAGTGATATGGAGCACAGGAATCCGCCCGTATCGATTCCATCGCTCGCATGACGTGCGCCAGCGCCGCCAAACATCGAATCGAGAATGCCCTCCTGATACCGCTCGCCGCGCTGATCGACACCGCTGATGTGATCGACGGCCTGGCCTCCCATCCAGCCGGCCTGAAGATACTGCACCGTCTCCTCGCTGGCCGCCAACATCTTTCCGATGCAGGCCGCCGCCACGTTCTCGGCCGCCCAGCTGCCCGCCGTGGTCGCCATGCAGCAGCCTGCCGGCCACTCCGCGTGAACGATGGTTCCCGGCCTGCTCTTCACTTCCAGCGCGCGCATGATGCCCGCCGGACACCAGCCGATATCCGAACAGAGCAGCGTCAGCACGGCGTTCAACGTCCGGCCCACCAGTCCGGGATAGGTCGTGTTCACGATGGCCGGGGCTTGTCTTCCGGACCGGCTGTAGTCGAAGATCAGACGATCACCGCGCTTGGTCATGTCGGCAATCACGGTGTAATGCGCATCCGGCGAATCGAGATAACTGCGATGCGACCAGGTGCCGTCCGGCAGGCCGCGGAGCTTTTGCCGGAACTCGATCTCGCTCACATCGACCATCTGTCCGATGCAGGTGAGCAGAACTTCGATGCCGCGGCTCTCGATCAGCTCGTGCAGGCGCTTCTCGGCAATCAGATTCGCCGCGATCTTCGCGCGCAGGTCGAGCGCATTCTTGTGCGGCATTCGGCTGCGCCGGACGTACTCGCGCTCCAGGTCCCGCCGAATCCGGCCGCCTTCGACGATCTTGACCGGCGGCATCAGCGGCTGCTCGCCGTAGATGTTGGTCGCGCCGATCTGGATCGAGGAAGGCGAAGCGCCACCCACATCGCGCACGTGCAGGCACGCGCCGGCCCACATGATCAGCTCCCCCTTCCAGAAGATCGGCGCGATGACCGTGACATCGTTCTGATGCGGCGCCCCGACGTATGGATCGTTGCAGATGAACATGTCCCCGGGCTGGATCCCGGGGTTGTCGGCGTAATTCTGGATGACGTCCTTGGTGATGAAGGACATGGTCAACGCATGCAGGGCGATGTAGGTCCCCAGGACGATGACATCGCCCTGTGCGTTCAGCAGACCACAGTTCATGTCCTTGATGTCGTTGGCGACATTGGACGCCGAGCAGCGCGACATGGTCATCGCCTGCTCGTCGTTGATCGCCCAGAGCTTGTGGCGCAGGATTTCGTAGGTGACCGGGTCGAGGCGGGAACTCAGTGTGCTCATGCCTTAAGCGCCTTCAATCGAATCGCATGACGAGGTTGAGGTATTCATCGACCGACAGCTGCTGGCCTCGGTTGACGAAGACCGTCGTATCGACCGCCTCGATGACTGCCGGGCCAGCCAGCAGGTTGCCCGGGCGCAGCTTCTCCCGGGTGTAGATGTCGACGGGCTGGTAGCCGGTCCCGTTGTCCAGATACACCTGCCGGCTTCCCTTGCGGGCTGCCGATGGATCGGATGACTCGAGCCGCCGGGCGGCGGGTTGCGGTTTGTCGAGGTGGCCGACACCCCTGACTTCGAAGGACACCAGTTCGAGCTGCGCATCGGCAAAACTGGAAGCATGGCCGTAACGGCGATCGTAGAGCCTGCGGAAGTCGCCCTCGAGCTCCTGCAGGGCCGTTTGCGTAATGGTGGAGCCCGTCAGCGGAACGGCCAATTCATGAACCTGGCCCCAGAAGCGAGCCCCCACACTGCGGGCGAGCGCCATCTGCGGCGGCGCGATGCCATTGCGCCGCAATCCGTCCATGACCGTGGCTTCGAGCTCCTGGAATATCGTCCGTACACGCCCGATGTCGAAGGGCGCGCGCATCGGCATCGAAAAGCGCTCGATCTGGACGATGTCGGAATAAGCCATGCCCAGGGCGGAGAAAACCGAGCTGTTGGCGGGGACGACGACCTCGCGGACGCCACCAATCTGGGGCGCGAAGAGGAAGCAGCACAGCGGCCCTGCTCCACCGTAGGAGTACAGCACGAACTGACCCGGGTCGTAACCCTTGTCGATCGTGACCTTGCGCACCAGATCCGCCATCTGCGCGGTGGTGATCTCGATGATGCCGAATGCCGCCTGTTCCACGGTCAACCCCATCGGTGCGGCGATCTTCTCCTGCAGAGCCGCGACCGCCTTGCGCTTGTCCAGTTGCATGCGGCCGCCGAGGAAATTCTCCGGGTCTATCCGGCCCAGTGCCAGGTTGGCGTCCGTCACGGTCGGCTGCTCGCCGCCGCGGCCGTAACAGACCGGCCCGGGCTGGGCACCCGCGCTCTTCGGCCCCACCTTGAGGAGCCCGGTCTTCTCCTCGATCCACGCGATGCTGCCGCCGCCGGCGCCGATCGACTTGATGTCGATGATCGGCGCATGCAGTCGATACTGCGAGAACACCGGGTTGTACGTATATTCGAAGCCGCCATCGACGATGAGCCCGACATCGAACGAAGTGCCGCCGACGTCGGTGGCTATCACGTTCGTGTAGCCGCGCAGCTCGGCGGACTTCTTGGCGGCCAACACGCCGCCGACCGGCCCTGACGCCAACAGATTGACCGCGTTGTTCAGCGCTTCAGCGACATCGACGGTCCCTCCGCCGTTCTGCATGATGAGCAGCGGGTGGGTCAGGCCCCGAGCCTGCAGTTTCCGATGCAGCGAGGTGAGGTAGCGCGAGGTGATGGGTGCCAGGTAGGCGTTGATCACCGCCGTCGTCATGCGCTCGTATTCTCCTATGACCGGCGCCAATTCGCTGGAACTGCACACGAAGATCCCCGGATGCCTCTCACGGACGAGGCGCCGCACTTCGCGCTCATGTGTGGGATCGAGAAATGACCACAGCAGACAGATGGCGATGGCGCCGACGCCCTCGGCCGCGAGCGCGTCGATCTGCCGGCAGGCATCGTCGTGGTTGAGCGCGACGACCTCGTGGCCCTTGGAATCGACCCTTTCCACGAGACCCTTGATCAGGTGACGCGGCACGATCGGCTCGGCCTTGTTGAGCCGATGCACCTGGATGCGCTCCGCCTCGCTCAGTCCGGCGATCTTCTGGTCGACGCGGCCCATCGCCAGGGTGTCTTCGAAGCCCTTGGTCGTCAGCAGCCCGACCTTCACGCCGCTCCGGGTCAGCAGGGCATTGATGGCCGCCGTTCCGCCATGGCAGAAGCTGTATCGCAACCTCTGCAGCAGGTCGTCCGCCGAGGTGCCCATGTCCTGGGCCACGCGCGCCACCGAATCAACGACACCGGTCGAGAAATCCTCCGGCGTCGATGGAGCCTTGCCGGTGCGGATCGATCCCGCGTCATCCATGACCACGCAGTCGGCGAACGTACCGCCGCTGTCGACGGCAATCACATATTTCTTCGTTGATTTGGGCATACGGAAACGGGATCCGCCGTATCGTTTGAACGCGCCGGACAGTCTATTTTGCGGTCCGGGGCCGCAGCGGCCGGATTTAGTCACCGCTGCCTAATCCGGGTTCATGGACATGGGGTTCGCGGACATGGAAAGCCGCAGGGGGGGGGTGGACGGCGGAACAGGGTCCGCACCCTTGACGCGCCCGGTCCGGCGGCGTGTACTTCTGCCAGCGCCGCCTTGAGGCGCAGATGACTCGATCAGAGCGACGCAACACGTGAGCAGTCGGGAAACGCAGAGGCGCATCAAGCAGGCCGCCATCGACCTGTTCAACCGGCTGGGCACCAGCGAGGTGACCATCCAGCACATTGCCGAGCGGGTCGGCGTCAGCCGCGGCAATCTTCAGTACCACTTCAAGAGCAAGGAAGAGATCATCAAGGCGATCTACGCCGACATCGTCGCCGAAATGGATCGGACCTGGCGGCACGACGAGCAGAAACCGACGATGTTTCACATGGCGGAGATGTTCTCCCGTCAGCTCGAATTGAAGTGGCGATATCGTTTCCTGTATCGCGAGATCGTCACGTTGTCCCGGCGCTACCCGTACCTGGGCGCCTTCGTCCGCAAGACCCGCGTGCAGCGCATCGAGTCGATGATGGCGTTCTTCGATGCGCTGATCAAGGCAGGCGTGCTCAAGCGCATCAGGAGCAGAAAGAGCCTGCGCTACCTGGTGCTGATGACCCTGATCTTCTGCGACAACTGGTTGAACTTCCTGGAACTGGAAGCGGACCAGGATACCGACGACATCGCACAGCTGGGATACGACTACATCATCGAGATGCTCTATCCGTTTCTTTCCGCCAAGGCGAAGAATGACATCTACCGCAGCTATGACGGCGTCACGGTGGCGATCGAGTTGGCCGACTAGCCCACCTCCGAGGACGACGCGCCCTGAGCTCTTCGTGGCTCAGCTCACCACTTGTACGAGGCTTCGATGCCGTAGCTCCTCGGCTCGCCGGGAATCTGGATCCAGCTCGCAATATCGTCCGTGGTGACGTTGGTGATGTACTTCTCGCCGAGGATGTTGCGGCCCCACAGTGCCACTTCCCACGAGCCTTTGGTGCTCGTGAGCGAGAGGCGAGCGCCGAGCAGCCCGTAGGCTTTCTGGAGTCCGCCGAGGGCGCGTTCGAATGCGGAGGCGCCGTCGCCAGCCAGGCTGTCGCGCCAGTTGTAATCGAGCTGCAGCGTGCTCTTGAGCGTCTGGCCGACCGGCAGGGTGTAGCGGCCGATCGCGTTGTAGCTCCATTTGGGCGATGAAGGCCGCTTGCGGCCCTCGAGAGGCACCAGCGAACCGTCGACTCTGCTCGTGGTGAACACGTCGGAATGGGTGATCCTGGCGTCGAGCCAGGCGCCGCTCGCCTGCAAGCTGAGCCGCTCGGTGGGCAGCCACATCAGTTCCGCTTCGACACCGTCATGCTCCGCGTCGCCCACGTTGCTGAGGCGCGTGAACACCAGGCCGTTCGGGTCCTTGACCGACCGGTAGCCCTGCGCGTCCGCGTAGTCGTAGTGGAACACGGCCGCATTGAAGCGCAGCGTGTTACGCAGCCACTGCGACTTCAGGCCGACCTCGTAGGCCATGTTGGTCTCCGGGTCATACGGATAGATGCTCGCCTCACCGCTCCCTGGGAAGCCGCCGAAGAAGCCGCCGGACTTGAAGCCGCGCGCCACACTCACGTAGACCAGCGCGCCGTCCGCAACCGACCAGTCGAGACTGACCTTTCCCGACCACATGTTCATCGACATGTCGCTCGACAGGTTCTGATAGAGCGGAATGGGCTGGCCGTTGTCGAGCACCGTCGTGTTGCCGTTCTTGTAGCTCTTCGTTTCGTCGGTGTAGCGAACACCGGCATTGAGCTTCAGCGTGTTCGTGAGTTGGTAGTTGGCCTGCGTCCACGCGGCCCAGGACTCGGTGTTCTGTTTGTAGCCGATCGCGACGGCCTGCCCGCCCAGCACGGCCGGGTTGGCCAGGATGAGCGTGTCGTCCTTGTACAGGTAGCGACGGTCCTCGATCAGATCGTCCTTGGCGTACTCGAGTCCGGCCATCCACTGAAACGGTCCGTCCTGCGCACTCGTCAGGCGCAGCTCCTGAGAGAATGCCTTGATGTCGGTCTTCGCGTCCGAGGTCGAGAACTCGCCGAAGCCGCCGTCGTAGTCGAAGATCATTCCGTAGTGGAAATCCTCGTAGCCGGTGATCGAGGTGAGCGTCGCGCTGCCCAACTCGAAGGTGAGTGCAAGCGAGCCGCCCACCGACTGGTTGTCGAGCCGGTTGATCGGGCTGGAAAGCGTCGTCGAACCGTCGGCGCTCTGCACGTCGGGGAAACGGAATTCCGGATCGAAGAACGTGGCGTAGGCTGCACAGTGACTGTTGTCGATGTGTCCCGCCAGCAGCGGCGCACAATAGTCGAAGGTCACCGGATCGTAGACCCCGATGGTCTGCGCCAGCACCGTCTCGGACTTGTCCTCGGAGCCGTGCACACGCAGCAAAGCCTCGCCGCTCGACCCGAGCGCCGTGAGGAAGCTCCCACGCACCGCCCAGCGATCCTGTTTGCCGTGATTCTGGCCGGTGATCACGTTCTTCTGCCAACCCTTGTCGCTGTAGTCCCAGCGGCCGGCGAGGCGCATGGCCGAACCCTCGCCCAGCGGGATGTTCACCGCTCCCTCGCTGGACATCCGATCCCATCGGCCGAAGCCGCCATTGACATAGCCGCTGATCTGCTTCGGATCGGGCCGCTGCGAGATCACGCGCACCGCACCACCGCTGGTATTGCGTCCGTAGAGCGCGCCCTGCGGCCCCTTCAGCACTTCGACCCGCTCGAGATCGAACAGCGATTGACCTCCCATCACGTTCGAAGTGATGTAGACATCGTCGATATAGATCGCCGCCGTCGGAGTGTTGTTGGCGTTGAAGTCCTGCAGACCGACACCCCGAATCACCCACGTGGGCTGGCCGGAACCGTATTCGTCGTAGAGCTGGACGTCGCTTACGAACTTGATGACATCCGACAGGGAATTGGCGCCGAGATCCCGCAGGTCCTCGGCGCGGAAGGCGCTGACGGAGATACCGACGCGTTGCAGGTCCTCGGTGCGCTTCTGCGCAGTGACCACGACTTCCTCGAGCGTCGTCTCCTGCGCATGCAAGGAGAACGGCAGCACCGCCGCGAACGCCATGGCGAGGATGCGGGAAGGCTTGCTGAAACGATGCATGGAATGTCTCCAGGTGTCGATGCCCGCGAATCGGGACTCGAGCGAACTGTTCCTCGTCGCGAGGCTGTTCGTCTTGTGGCCAGGCCGAATCGCGATCTTGCGAGCCCTGAGGTTAACCAGCACCATCCGACGCCACAAAGATCGGATTTAGTCGGCGGCGCCTAATATTTCCAGGCATGAGTACAGCGAGTGACGGAACCGCGTGCTTAAGATCCGCGCATCTGTCAGCAGCGACGTCAACGGAGCAGCCTCGTGCACACGAAGAATCCTTCCAAGCTCGACATCGACCTGGGAATGACGGCTCCCATCTCGAGGCGCGATTTCGTGCACGGCGTCTCGTCGCTCGGGGCACTGGCGGCGCTCGGCGTGCGACCCGCGCACGCAGGTCAAGGTGTGCACGACCCGGCCGCCTATCCTCCCGCGCGCACCGGCATGCGTGGCAGCCATCCCGGCTCATTCGAAACCGCTCACGCCTACACGTGGCAGCACGGCCCGCAGATCACGGAAATCCCGGGCAAGGAGGAGTGGACCTATGACCTCGTCGTGGTCGGTGCGGGGATCAGCGGTCTGTCGGCTGCCCACTTCTTCGCCGCCCGCAATCCCGGCGCAAAGATTCTCATTCTCGACAATCATGATGACTTCGGCGGCCACGCAAAGCGCAACGAATTCGAGGTCAACGGTCGCATGTTGCTGGGCCACGGCGGCAGTCAGTCGCTCGATCATCCTGGATACTACAGCCAGGTCGCCCAGCAACTGCTGTCCGACCTGCGTGTCGACGTCGAGGCGCTGGCCGGAGGATTCGACCTCGATTTCTACACACGCAACGGCCTTGCGACCGCGGCGTACTTCGATAAGAGAACGTTCGGAGCCAGCCGGCTGGTGCCCATGCGCCTGTCGCTGTTCCAGGATGCTTCACTGTACCGGATGGCGGAGTGTCCGACAGTCGCGGATGCCATTGCGCGGTTTCCATTATCCGCAACCGGCCAGCGTCAGCTGCAGGCCCTGTATCGAGGGCAAATCAAGCCGAAACGGCAGCTGTCGGGCGCGGAGCTCGGGAAGATCTCCTATTCGAGATTTCTGACCGATGTCATGGGCGTTGACGATCCAGGGGCTCATGTCTTTCTCAACGGGTGGACCACGCCGTTGACGGTCGTGGGCATCGATGCAATTCCCGCGAACGTCGCCATCGCGATGTTCCTGCCGGGCACGGCCGGTCTTGCGGGCATGCCGGGCAGTGAGCCCTATGATCACCACTTCCCTGACGGCAACGCCTCCATCGCGCGGCTTCTCGTGCGACGGTTGATTCCGCGGGCGCTGCCAGGTGGCTCGATGAACGATATCATCACCGCACGGGCCGACTATGCGGCATTGGACACGCCCGACAACGACGTGCGCATCCGGCTGAGCAGCACGGTGGTCAAGGTCAACCACGCCGGAGATCCTCGCACCGCGGAGACGGTCTCCGTGGAGTATGTGCGCGGCGGCAAGCGATACATGGCCTCCGGGCGCAAATGCGTCCTGGCCTGCTACAACATGATGATCCCTTATCTGTGCGATGAGGTGCACGAGAACCAGGCACAAGCACTGCGGTCACTCGTGAAGCAGCCCCTGGTCTACACCAACGTGGCCCTCACCAACTGGCGGGCCTGGAAGAAGCTGCACATCGGAGCAACGTACTGCCCAGGCCATTGGCACAATTACGTCTTTCTCGACTTCCCGGTCTCCCTGGGGGATTACCACTTCGCCCGCTCGCCTGACGACCCGATCGTAGTGGACATGAACTGGACACCGCGGGCAAAGGATGGCTCGAGCAAGCGGGATCAGTCCCGCTTCGGCCGGCGGCTGTTGCTCGGCACGAGCTTCGAGGACATCGAGCGTGAGGTGCGCGGACATCTCGCCGGTCTGCTCGGCCCCGGAGGATTCGACCCAGCCGTGGATATCGCGGCGATCACGGTCAATCGCTGGGCGCACGGTTATGCTTTCGATTCTGATCCGCTGGACGATCGTGCCAGCGGGCAGCTGCCACCAAACGTGATCGGGCGTCAGCGCATCGGTCGCCGGATCGCGATCGCGAACTCGGACTCCGGCGCCATACCGTTCCTCAATTGCGCGGTGGACGAGGCGTGGAGAGCGGTTGCGGAGCTCAGCAGCTGAGCGCCTTGGCGCGGGGTCACGGCCGATCCATCGCAAGCAATTCGGCGCGAAAACGCTGCGCCTGTTCCGATGATCCCAGCGCCTCGTAGGCCGCGACCAGATCGGTACGCGCGGCCCGCAGATAACTGATCGATGGACTGGTCTGCCCGGCGAGCACTTCATATCCCGCCAACGTCTCTTGCACCGCTTCGGCAGGACGCTGCGCGCGCAGCAACGTGCGCCCAAGCTTGATCCGCGCAATGCCCGTGTTGACGTTGGTGGCCGACAGGGTTTCGGTGAAGAGGCCGATCACGTCGCGAAACAGGACTTCGGCACTCTTGTAGTCCTTCTTGAGCATGTACACGTTGGCGACGTTCGAACGCGCGATGGCCAGCAGGTAGTGATGCTGGCCGTAGACCCGCTCGTAGATGGCCGCCGTGCGCCGAAAACGCATTTCCGCCTCATCCAGGCGATCGTGCATGGCCAGCACGTTGCCCAGTTCGTTGACGGCCTCGGCAACCACCGGATGAGACGGGCCATGCACCGTTTCCTGGATGCGCAGCGCCCGCTCGAGCACCTCCACCGCCTCGTCGTATTTCTTCCCGTAGGTCAGCGCACGCCCCACTGAAGTCAGATCACCGGCGACATGCGTGCTGTCGGCGCCGTAGTAAGCTGCGTCGATCGCGAGCGCTTCACGCGCCAACTGCTCGGCACGCTCGTAGTAGCCCAGATCCTGCTGGATCGCCGCAAGGCTGCCGAGATCCGCGGCAATCACCGGATGCGCACTGCCCAGCTCGTGCCGATGCAAGCCCAGCACCTCGCGACGCAATTTCTCGCTCTCGGGATAGTGTCCCGCCGAATAATGCGCGTCGGCCAATTCGGACAACACGGCCGCCCGATCAATCGGCGCTGTTTGACGAACCGACTGCTGCCGAGCGAGTTCCGTCAACACGTTGATCGACCGATCGTTGTTGCCGCGTTCGCGCAGCACCCGGCTCATGGCGAGGGTCGCGGCGATCCGCTTGGGATGATCCGGCGCAAGATGGCGCGCCGCCATCTCGAAGCCCTGGCGTATCAGCTCCTCGGCATCGCCAAGACGCGCCTGATCGATCCGCAGCTCGCCGATCGCAACCAGCGTCTCGGCCACCTCGGCACTGTCCGTGCCGGACAACGCACGTCGCTGTTGCAACGATGTCTGGAACAGTCCATCGGCCTTGTCGTGCCGACCGAGCTGTTGGTAGATCCCGGCGAGATGGAAGAGCAGATCCGCCTGCACAACCGGATCCGCGCTCAGCGCCTGTGCCTCGCGCGCACCGCGATCCAGCACGTCGACCACACGCACGGCATCACCCGGACCCGCAAGCTCATCTCCACCCTGGAAGACGCGTGTCATCAGTTGCTGCACACGCTGCGTGCGTTGCGCTTCGGCAAGCGCCGCATCGCGCGCCCGCGTGAGCCGCAACATGAACAGCAGACTCAGTCCCGCGATCAGGATCAGGGCACAGGCCGCAACACCGGCAACCTGCCAGTGTCGCCGCAGGAATTTTCCGGCGCGATAACTCCAGCGATCCGGCCGCGCCTCGAGTGGTTCGGAGCCGAGGAAATGGTCGATGTCGCGGATCAGGGCTTCGACGGAACTGTAGCGACGCGCCGGATCGGCGTGCATCGCCGTGAGACACAAGATGTCGAGATCGGCCCATTCCGCCTTGCTGATCGAGCGCGCCGAATCTTCGCCCTGCGGCACGACCTGGCTGGGCTTCGGTGGTTCGTGCCCGCTGAGCACGGCAGCCGCCTCGGCGGCCGACAGATTGCCGAGCTCGAACGGCAACCGCCCGGTCAGCAATTCGTGGAGCATGACGCCGAGCGAGTACACGTCGGTATGGATGCCGACACTCTTGCCGAGTAATTGCTCGGGCGCCGCATAGGCGGGCGTCATGAGCCGCAACATCGTGCGTGTGCGATCGCCGCCGGACTCCAGGCCATCGAGCTGCTTGGCGATGCCGAAGTCGAGCAGCCGCACGCCACCGTCCTGCTTGACCAGCACGTTGGAAGGCTTGATGTCGCGATGAATGATCGCATGGGCATGCGCGTAGCGCACGGCCTCGCATGCCTGGCGGAACAGTTGCAGCCGTCGCCGGATGTCGCTGCGATGCGTGCGGCAGTAGTCGGTCAGCGGCAGGCCATCGACATACTCCATCGCCAGCCAGGGCGTGCCGTCCGGAAGCGTGTCGGCATCGTAAAGCCGTGCAATCCCCGGATGGTTGAGCTGCGCCAGCATGCGCTGCTCGGCGGCAAAGCGCGCGCGACGTGCCGGAGAGAGCCAGGCATCGCGCAGCACCTTCACCGCGACCAGGTTGCCCAGGTCTTCCCGCTCGGCGAGGCAGACGACGCCCATGCCGCCCTCCCCCAGCACGCCCTTCACCCGGTAGCGCCCGATCATCGTGCCCGGCGGCGGCTGCGAGCCATCGAACATGGCGCTTGCCAACCCGCCGACACCACGATCGAGCAAGGTGTCGTCCCGGCGATCCTGTTCGAGCATGGCGAGCACTTCGCTCACCAATCCGGGATCGTCCGGCTCCGAGGATTCGAGAAAGGCGCGCTGCGCGTTTGCGTCCGACCGCAGCAAGGCGGCATCGAACAGCGTCCTGATCCGTTGCCAGCGATGCTCGTCCATCGCTCGCTATCCGACGCGACGCAAGGTCGTGGCCAGCCACGCCTTGGCCGCACGCCAGTCGCGCATGACCGTGGCCTCGGACACGCCGAGGGATTCGGCGACCTCGTTGACTTCCAGCCCGCCGAAGAAGCGGTACTCGATCATCAACGCCTGGCGTGGTTCGGCCTGGGAGAGTTCATCGAGCGCGCCATCGAGCGCGAGCAACTCCTGCCCGGTCACGGCACCCTGATGAATCGACTCATCGAAGGTGACGAAGCTCGCCCCGCCATCGCCACCACGCTTCTGCGACAAACGCCGGCGCGCCGCTTCGATGAGCAGCCGGCGCATCGCGCGCGCCGCGATGCGCTTGAAATGCAGCGGTGATTCGCACACGAGGCCGGGGCTGTGCGCAAGCTTGAGCCAGGCTTCATTGACCAGCGCGGTCGGATTGAGCGTCACGGCAGACTCGCGCCGGCGCACCGCCCAGGCCAGGCGCCGCAGTTCTTCATAGGCGGCGCTGAACAGCTCATCGAGCGCCCGACGATCGGCGACGTCGGATTCGTGCATAGGCATGACAGTTATCCGTATCCGTTTGCGCAATAAGGAGCGAAGACCGGGTGCAGGCCCATGCTAGCACTCATCACAAACACAAGGGGGCATGCAAATGGCCACGCGCGGCAAGATCATGCGGGATCCGACCATGGGTCCCGGACTCGTCATGGTTCAGGGCCAGCAGTACTCATTCGCGCTCGAAGGTGTCTGGCGCTCCGAGACCTTGCCGCGGCCGGGACTGGTGGTCAACGTCGAACTCGATGCGGGCGGACGGGTCAGCACCATCACCGCGGTGCCCGAAGCGCAGCTCGCCCGTGAACAGGCCGAAGCCGCTCTCGCTCTTGCGAAGGAAAGAGGCGGCGCGCTGGCTTCCGGTCTGCTCGCCCGCTTCGGTGCGCCGCGACTGATCGCGGCAGCGCTGCTCGTCCTCGGCTGGTTCTTCCTGAGCACGGTGACCGTCAACGCCGCCTTCCTCGGGAATCTCAAGTTCACGTTCTGGCAGGTCCTCGGCTTCCTCAACGTCAGCAATCCGATGGATCTGCTCGCCGGCGGGCGCAACGGGCCCAGTTCGGGCATCTACGGTTTCGCGGCGATTCTCTGCCTCGCCGGTCCGTTCCTCGCCCACTTCTGGAAGGACGCGCGTGCACACCTGGGCGGCGCGCTGCCCTTGCTGTTCATGCTGATCGTCGCTCTGCTGGTACGCAGCAGCATCGCCAACGCCATGAGCAACAACGGCGGTTCGGAACGTGCCTACAAGGAGATGTCGGACGCCCTTTCGATCGGCGCCGGTCTCTACCTCTCGGCGCTCGCGAGCCTCTATCTCGCGGCGACGGGGCTCAAGGGTTTTCTCGTCACGCGCGCCAGTGACAAGGTCAGCGCCCCATGAACACGGCATCCGGAACGACCGTATACACGCTGCTGGCCACCGCGTTGCTGGCCATCTGCTGCACGCTCCCGGCGCAGACGATCGCCGCGGTCTGCAATGGCGCATCGAACTGCAGCGAAAACGCGGACTTCATCGTCACGGTCGATGATTTCCGTACCAGCACGGCGGGACGCTTCAAGGTGGTCACGGCGACGCTGCGCTTCCAGAACACGCGCAACCGTCCGCTGATCCTCGGCTACGTGAACGGCTCCGGCGTGGTCACCGATGACCAGGGCAACCGCTACATGGCCAACGGCAATGGCGTGCGCGGCATCGGTGTAGTGGGCGGCAACAGCGTCGACACGAAGTTCACGCTTGCACCAGGCGAACGCTCCGATGCTCGCATGGAATTCCTCTGGGCACCGGGCCGCGCCATCGTCGGCACGCAGTTCGACATGGATCTCACCGTGCGGGAAATCCAGTCCGTGGGCGCCAGCCAGTACCGCCTCGGCAAGGAGCACGTGCTCCATTTCACGCGCCCCGATGCCGCGGGCGGCCCACCGGCGGCCACGACGCAGACCCCGAGTCCGACGCCGAATGCCGCGGCGGCACCGCCCATGGCCGATCCCTGCAGCAGGCTCGCGCGCTGCGCCAGCGGCGGTCCGTTCATCGCGCAGATCGTCGCCCTGACGCCGCAAGGCGGCCCGCGGGATCGCCATCATGTGCTGGCATTGAACCTGCGCTTCCGGAATCACGGCGATGCGCCGATCGTGCTGGCCTACAAGAGCAACAGCAGCAATGCCACCGACAACCTCGGCAACGGCTACATCGCCACCCGACCCGGCACGCACGATACGAGCTTCTCGGGCATCGGCACGATGACGAATACGCAGGCGGACGCGTCCTTCGTGCTGCGCCCCGGCGAAGCACGCGACGCAAGCTTCAAGGTCATCCGCTTCAACTCGCTGGGCAAACCGCTCGGCACATCGTGGGTATACGACGTCGTGATCTCCCAGCTCGAGATCCTGCCGAGCCAGCAGGTACGCGTGCAACGCGACTACAGCCTGCATTTCGGCGGGCTCACGGCAGGAAGCGCAACCATCGGCGACGCTCTGCAAAGACTCGACCATCTCCTGAACGGGAAATGACCCATGAAGACCATGCTGATCCTCACCGCCCTCACGCTGCTTGCGGCTTGCGGTTCCAGCCAACCAGCCGGCAATGCGGCATCCGCCGCGACAACGGCCCGCGCAAGCAGCGGCAACGCGAGTGCGGCGGAAGTGGCCGAAGCCGCACGCGGCAAGGTCCACTGCCCGGCGCGGATCGAGACTCCACCGCGTGCCGCCACGGCGCCGATCGACGATATCGTCGGCGTACGCCCGGGCATGAGCTGGGAGGAAGCCGCCAACGTCGTGCTGTGCAGCGATGAGCTGATGGTCGTGACCCTGGACACTTCCCGCCGCTTCAACATCAACACCTACGGCCAGACGATCCGCCAGGGCTTCAGTGCGCGCTTTGCCGAACCACACATACAGAAGGACTCGCGGCAGATCATGAAGGAGATGCAGGACGACATGCTGGCCCGTTCCGGCAACGCCGTGCGCGAGGACATGAAGCCGGGTCAGTCCAAGTGGTATGTGAGCACCATGGGAACGCCGGGTCGTGAACGCGTGATCGCCGCGGCACGCGAGGAATGGTTTGCGGAGGGCAGGAATCCGGCGATGCAGGGGCTCGAACAGGCACTGGTGAAAAAATACGGTGAGCCGACTCGCGTCGATCGCAACGGCGGCCACAGCTATCTCGTCTGGTCTCATGATCCGGGCGGACAAATGATTGCGGCAAGTTCACCGCTCTACCATCAATGCATCGGCAACTCCGATCCGGATGGCGGCACCAATTTCTCCCCGGACTGCGGCATCGTCATCGTCGCGCAGGTCTTTCCCGTGCGCGACAATCCCGGTCTGTCACGATACTTCCAGGTCGGCGTGATCGATCAAGCCGGTGGCTACGCAGCGATCACCGGTACCGAGAAACTGCTGGGCCAACTCGACGCGCAACGTCGCGCGCAGGAAGTCGCGGCGGCCACGCAGAACGCCGACACACCCAAACTGTAGTTCAACCCCGCAGGGAGACACCGATCCTGCGCCTGCCGCCAGGTCTCGTTGAGCGCAACGACGCCGGACGCGGATTCTTCCGGCGCGCGAAACCGAAGTCACACCGAGCTCTGTCCGCGGCTCGTGGTCCGGCCCTTCGTACGCCGGATCCCGGCGACACGATCCGCAGCTCCGGTCCATCGCCTCGGACAGCGGGCGTGGACGGCCGCAGGTAGAGTATGTCATATCCGGTACCGGAAGGCCGCGGCGCCCCTCCTCCCGCGATATCAGGCTTCAATTCCGCGAACCGCCGGATGTCGCATTCGCTGCCCGCACCCAAACACCTCAAAATCAGCTATGCTGTCATCGTTTACATGCGGCAAAAACATGCCAAGAAGTCCTCCCATGCCGACAGCTCCCTTTCGCCCTGCGCCCATGAAATTGAGCATCCTGACCGCCGCGCTCCAGGAGCTCACTCCCCGCGCGCGGCGCGATGCGGACCCCGATCTTGCGATCGAGGAGTGGCTGAGTTTCGCCTCAGAGATCGGTTGCCCGTATATTCAGTTGTCTGCCGCGCTGCATCCCAGCCGCGCTGACGTACCTCCGGAGGCCCTGCTCGACCCGGTGGCCAATACCCTGGACCTGCGCGAGGCATTCCACAGCTCGCGCGCCAGGCGAGTATTGGCGGCCATGCAAGCCTCGAACGTGGGGCTGTCTGATCTTGCCTACTTCGACAACATGCTGGCCGCCGACCCCACCGCCCGCAAGGCCAAATACGAGTTCATGCTGCGGGTGTTCGACGCCGCCGCCCTGCTCGGCACGAATGCCGTCTGCGGCTTCGTGGGTCGAAACCCGAACCTCGAAATGGATGAGAACCTTGTCCAGTTCGAAGCGGAGTTCATCCCGCTGCTGAAGGAGGCGAAGACGCGGGGTCTGACCTACCGGGTCGAGCAGTGTCCCATGCCAGGCTGGAATGCGACCGACAAGTGGCACAACAACATCGCCTATGCCCCGGGCCCCTGGATCGCCTTGCACCGGATCTGCGAGCGCCATGGTGTGGGGGATCAGTTCCGCATCCACTATGACCCCTCCCATGCCATCCTGATGGGCCAGGACACACGCTCGTTGTTCCAGTACCTGAAGGATCAGGGCTACGCCTTCTTGATCGACGGTTTCCATGTCAAGGGGCAGGTCATCGATTCACGGGGCATCGCCGCGTGGGGCTACGGAGGCCAGACGATGCAGCGCGGCGACTGGAAGCACGGCGCCATATCCCCTGATCCAGCCGACTGGCGCAACGCGTGGAAGAAGCAGACCGTGTTCAGTGAACACGAGCTGCCCGGCACCGCACGCCACGATCCTCTGGCGTACCTGCAGAACCGCAGCGTCGACTGGCTGGACCATCAACTGGCGGCGCGCGAATTGCTCGACATCGACCCTGCAAGCACCTATCTCGTGGTCGAGCATGAATATCCGCCTGCCCGGATCCAGGACAGGGAGAAGCTGGCGCCCATCCTGCAGGGGTCGCTTGCCTTCGTGCGAGCCATCGATGAGGCGGCCGCCGCCATGTACTCGCTGCAGCACGAGGTGCTGGCATCGCAGGGCATTCCGGTTCAGGGGGTGGGCCGGGAATCGTTCCGCAGTTGACGCTGGGTTGTTGCGGTCAGGTTAGCGCGCCGGCTGTGCGCGTCTGCTGCGCGCGCCTGCTACGCGCGTCTCACTCATACAGCGAAAACGCGTAGACCATGTCGCCCGCAGCAACCAGGATGAATTGCCGGCCTTCGATACCGTAGGACTCGGCGGCATTGGACACGCCATGCAGCCGCGTATGCCACAGCGATTCGCCCGTCTGCGCATCGAAGGCGATGAAGTTCTCGGTGGTGTCCGTCGAAAACAGCAATCCGCCCGCCGTGGTCAGCATTCCCGTGCTGAGTGCGCCCAGCATTCCGTCGCCAGGTCCGAAGTGCCGTTGCCACACGGCTTTTCCCGTGCGGTAGTCAATGGCCTGGATGATGCTGCCCAATGAGACCTGCCCACCGCGGGCGATGCCGCCAAGGCCCATCGCGCCTTGCGGATCCTTCTCGGTGTAATACAACAGTCCATAGCTCTCCAGGTTTCGCACGTAGAACAAGCCCGTTTGCGGACTGAAGCTCGGCGGCGGCCAGTTCGTCCATCCGTCGATCGATACCAGCGAGCCGGCCACAGAAGCATCCCGGGCGGGGTCACGCACCGGCTGGCCCTTCTTGTTGATCTCCTTCACCCACTTGCCCCACTGGGCGAACCGGGTCGTCAACAGATGCTCGCCCGTCGTGCGATCGAGCACGAAGAAGTGACCATTGCGGGTCGCCTGCAACACCAGCTTGCGCGGCTTGCCGGCAAACTCTGCGTCGACCAGCACCGGCGTCTGGGCCGAGTCCCAGTCGTGCGTATCGTGCGGGGAGGTCTGGTAGTACCACGCGAGCTTCCCGGTTTCGACGTTCACGGCGATCAACGAGCAAGTGAACAGGTTGTCCCCGTCCCGCCCGCGCGGCACGTATGCGGGTGAAGGATTGCCCGTCCCGACGATGTACAACTTCGTCTCGGGGTCGTAAGAACCGCTCGCCCAGACATTGCCGCCCCCATGACGAGCGGCGTCGAGACTGGGCCAGGTTTCGAGTCCAGCATCACCCTGCTTCATCGGAACCGTGTGCAGGGTCCATTGCAGGACACCGGTCTCCGGATCGAATGATCGCACTGCGCCTGCTGCATCGGAGTCGTTGCCGGCGCCCACCAGCACGTGATTGCCGATCACGATGGGTGCGGCTTCCGCAAAATACTGCTCGTTGAAGTTCGCGATTTCCTTGTGCCAGCGTTCCGCGCCCGTCCGCGCATCGAGCGATACCAGATAATCGTCGGCTGTCTCCATGAACAACCAGTTCTTGTGGATTCCCATGCCCTTGTTGGACGTATGGGTGCCGCCCTTCGTCTTCCAGTAGAAATGCCAGGCAACCTTCCCGGTCGCAGCGTCGATCGCCCATGCATTGTCAGGGGCCGACACGTACAGCATCCCGTCGACCTGCAGGATCGCCCCGCGGATACTGATCGGCGCTCCCGATGAAAAAAGCCCGCCCGTCACGACCGCCTTCTCTATCTCCCCGCCCACGATCGTCGGCGGCCTCGGCGGCGCGAACGGTCCGCCGCCACCGGTGTCAGCGCCCCCTTCCAGACGAGCCGCCCAGGCAAGCGTGAGGTGCTTGACGTTGGAGCGATCGATCTGCGCGAGGCTGCTGAAGCGTTGGCCGGAATAATCGCCCGAGTAGGTCGGCCAACTCTCGCCAACACCAGACTTCGCAGCCTCGGTGGCATACGCAAATTGCGCCGCGCCAACGATCAGGAGGCCGGCCGCCGCGGCTCTGAGGTTCTTGAAGTGCATCATTTCTGCTTCACCAGAAAGGCGTTCAGATCATGGATGTCGCGGTCTTCCCATTCCCGCAGCATATCCATGTGCGCCTGCATCGGATCCTTCACCTCGACGAGCGGCGCAGCGCCGTTGCGTCGGAAGCTTCGTCTTGCGCCGGCAGCGTCGATCAGCGTGACGTTGAAATCATCGATGGAGAGCAGCGTTCCGCTGATGACCTCACCATTGGACCGCGTGACCTTTGCGGCCCTCGCAGGTGCCGTCGGGCTGCGCGCACCGAGCATCGTGACCGCACCTCCCGAGACGATGTGGTCCTGAAGTGTCTTCGGATCGTACTTCGAGCCGATTCCAGCCAGGTCGCCGCCGGTCTTCAGCGAATGACATTGACCACAGCGTCCCTTGCCGAAGAAGTACTTTTCACCCGCCTTTGCATTACCGACGATGATGGCTCGCGGATCGACCTCGGCCTGCACCGAACCTGCCGGGATGCTGTGCAGGTAGGCCGCGATGTCCGACACGGCATCCGCGCCCAGGTTGAACTTGGGCATTCCTTTGTCGGGCCGCCCCACTTGCACGATGGCGAGCAGGATTTCTCCCTTCTGGTCGTTGAGGACGATGGGTGATCGCAACAGGTTCGGACCTCCCTCTCCGCCCCTCGCACCCGAACCATGGCAGAAACCACAGTTCACGCTGAACACCTGCTTACCGCGCTCGACGGCAGCCGGATCCTGCGCCGGTCGGCTGAAATCGGCCACCGTCCCGTCCGGGGTCTTCGGCGCGGGCTCCGCGCCCGATGCGGCAAGCGCCCACAGCCCTGCGACAGCTGCTGCAATTGTCCTTCGAATCATGCCATCTACTCCCCCATGAACGTACGGTGCGTTCCGCACCGATGGGCGCTACACCGCCACCCAGCGATTGCCGGTCCGCGACGACTCGAGCACCGCTTCCACGAAGCGCATGCCGCGCACGCCATCCTGAATGCCCGGAAAGGCACCCGGCTCCGCCGATTCGCCGTTCACGGCCTGCGCGACACCACGATAGATGTTTCCCATCGCGTCCATGAACCCTTCCGGATGCCCGGGAGGAAGTTTCGTCGCCTGCTGCGCCGCCGGCTGATTGAAGGCATATCCGGGCTTGATGATCCGCAACGGTTGCCCTTCCTCGAGAAACTCCAGGCGGTTCGGCTCTTCCTGCGCCCACTTGAGTGCACCGCGACGGCCGTACACCGCGATCTGCAGGTTGTTCTCCTCGGCAGTGGCGATCTGGCTTGCGCAAAGGACGCCGCGAACGCCGCCCGACAGGCGCAGCAGCGCGCTGCCATCGACGTCCAGGGTGTTTTCAGGGTGCAGTGTGTCGATGTCCGCCAGCACACGCTCCACCGTCAAGCCGGTCGTGTACTCGAGCAGGTTGAAGGCGTGCACGCCGATGTCGCCGATGCAGCAGCTCTGCCCACCGAGGCGCGGGTCGAGCCGCCACACCGATGGCCAGCGCGCGGGATCGTGGATCACCGGATTGATCCAGCCCTGGTAATACTGCGCGTCGACTTTCTGCACCTTCCCGATGGCGCCTTCGGCGATCATCGCGCGCATCTGGCGAACCATCGGATAGCCGGTGTAGGTGTGGGTGACGGCGAATACCCGACGCTGCGAGCGTACCTCGTCGGCGAGCTGTGCCGCCTCGGCCGCTGTCGTGGTGACGGGCTTTTCGCATATGACGTGGAATCCGCTTCGAACCAGCTTCATCGCCATGTCGAAATGCAGATAGTTGGGCGTGGCCACGGTCACCACCCGCATCCGCTGCGCCTCCGGCAGCGCGCTCTCTGCGGCGATCAGTTCATCCACGCCGGCATACGCCCGCGCCGGATCCAGCTCCCAATGGAGCGCCGCCTGCACGCCCTGCGCATGATCCGCATTGAACACACCACCGACCAGTTCGTAGTCATCGCGCATGTACGCAGCGATGCGGTGCACGATGCCGATCAGGGAATCCGGTCCTCCGCCCAGCAAGCCCCACTTGATCTTCGGATGTTTCATGATTTCCGGTACTGCACGGACTCGTTCCTGAACGACAAGGAGAAGATCACGAACACGACCGCCGCGAACGCGGCGGCGTACAGCCAGATCGGCTTCCAGTCATGCGTGCCGGCGGTTGCGTGCAGGTCGGTGGCCCAGCCCGCCGCCCGAAATCCGATCAACATGCCCACGCCGTAGGTGGCCAGTGTGATCATGCCCTGCGCGGCGCTCTTGATGTTCTTGCCCGCCTTGGAGTCGATGTAGATCTGCCCGGAGACGAAGAAGAAGTCATAGCAGACACCATGCAGCGCAATGCCGATCAGCAGCAGGGCGACACCGGAGCCTGCGTCGCCGAAGGCAAACAATACGTAGCGCAGGGCCCACGCCAGTATACCCACGAGCAGGGTGATCTTCATGCCGAAGCGACCCAGGAAAATCGGCAGCAGCAGCATGAACAGCACTTCGGACATCTGCCCGATGGTCTGCTTGCCCGTCGCATTGGCCACGTGCAGTTCGGTCAGGAACAGGTTGGTGTTCTGATAGTAGAACGCCAATGGAATGCAGATCAGCACGCTGGAGACGAAGAAGACCAGGAAATTACGGTCCGCCAGCAGGCGCAGCGCATCCAATCCGATGATGTCACGCAGGCCGCGGCTCTCGGCTTGCCCGGCAGGCGGCGTGGCTGGCAGGGCCAGGCTGAACACTCCCGGCAGGAGCGAAGCACCTGCACACATCAGGAACGTGTTCCCGAGTCTGCCGGCGGCGATGGCATCGGGGGCATCCCATGAAAACCCGTAGCTGATGGCCAGTCCCGCCACGATCCAGCCCACCGTTCCCCACACGCGCAGGCGGGAAAACTCCTGCGAAGGGTCCTGCAACTGCCGGAACGACACCGAGTTGACCAGCGCCAGGGTAGGCATGTACAGCATCATGTACGCAAGGAGATAGGGAAAGAAGCCATCGAAACTTGCCGACCGGGCCGCCAGGTACAGCAACACCGACCCGGCCAGGTGCAGGACAGCGAGCACGCGTTCCGCATTGAAGTACCGGTCGGCGATCAGTCCGATGATGAACGGCGCAAGAATGGCGCCCCAGGACTGGGTGGAATACGCGGCACCGATCTGCGCGCCGCTGGCGTGCAGGGTATTGGACAAATAGCTGCCCATGGTGACGAACCAGCCGCCCCAGATGAAGAACTGCAGGAACATCATCACGCTGAGCTGGACCTTGATCTTCATACGCGGCGTCCCGTCCTCATCCGATCGATCAGGCGATTTCACCCAGCAGCCGACGCAGCATGACGTGATGCCGGCGGATCATCTCCACCGACGTGAAAGGATCGATGTCCTGCACATGGCGCTGGCCTTCGTACTCGGTCGCGATCACCCCGTCGAATCCGCCGTCGATCAGCGCCGGAATGACCGGCCCAAGGTCGATGGCCGGATCCTTGTCATCCTCGGTCAATCCCCAGGTCTTGCCGTGGATGTGCCGGCACTTGGACATGATGGGGATGAGGTCGCGTGGATTCTGTGCCTTGATCATGTACACGCCATGGACGTAGCCGGTGGCGGCGGGTCCGCCATCCATCTTCGCCACTTCCGCAAGCACGGCATCCTTGGGTTTGTCATTCTCCCAGGCATTCTCGATGAATTCCGCCGCCGCCCGGGTCAGCGCGCCGTCGCGGATCATGCGATCGCGCGCATACGGATTGGGCTTGTTCTGGAAAATGCCCATGTCGGGCACGAAGCCGAAATGATCGGTCTTCTCGGCGATCTTCATCAGTCGTTCGACCAGGCGTCCACGAATGGGAATCGGGAAGTGCAGTTCCACGCCCACCCAGATGTTCTCCTTCTCCATGTGCGGAACCGTGGCTTCGAGAATGTCGACCGGCGTGCCGATCAGCGCGCGCACACGGGGTATCCCCAGCAGCTTGGCCAGGCGGATGTCGCGCAGCATGGTCTGCACGCCCTCCTCCACCGACAGGGTATGGGTCTTGGTGCGCAGCGAATCGATGAACTGGGTGTAGCACGCCGGCTGGATCCTGTACTTCTCGATCCACCCATGCCATTGGTCCACCCAGGCGGTGGGCGGATTGGGAAAGTTCGGCACCATCATCTCAGCCAGCAATTCCATGCCATTGGCGCCGATGTCCGACATCTCCCGCAGGCAGTCCTCCACCGTCATCTGCCGGACGAAGTACTCCTCCTGGAAGCTGTACATCGCCACGCCGCGCCGGATCTTGTGCCGGGGCGCCGCTGCGGAGGCGCTGACTGCCCCGACACTCGACAAGGCCAGGGCGGCGCCCGCTGCCGCAGTGGCGCCCAGGAAATCGCGACGATTCATGCTCATTGGCGAGTCCCCCTCACTGAACCAGCGTCATGCGCTTGTTGATCACCGTGGGTCCCTCGATGAAGCCAAGGTACTTGCCTTCCTTCCAAAGGCCGGGAAAATCCTCATACAGATGCTGCGGGTCCGTCGCGGGCAAGTAGGACTTGCGTATCACCATGGCCAGCCGGATGGCGTGAATGCCAGGGTTGAGTCCACCGGATCTTGCCACCAGGAGCGTGGCTGGATCACCGAATCCCCAGCGCACATCGTCAGCCTCGTACATGGCCGCAATGGTGAATGTCCTGCCGGCGAGGCTGATGCGCAGCTTCTCGGCCGGGATGCCTTCCCCATCCACGGCCAACTCCAGCGTGTGGACCGATGACAGGAAGATGCCGCGGTAATAAGGCACCCGAATGTTGAGCTGGAAACCGCTCGTGGCTCCGGCCTCCGCGATGTTCTTGAAGCCGGTGTTCATGATGACGTGACGATCCTGCATTGAACGCTCCCCGATCAAACGTGCCGGTCGATGGCCCTGCTCGAAGCACTCCTGGGTGCTGCATTTTGCAAAAGCATGGCGTAAGCTGGAAACAATGTAAAGCATTACAACGCTGCTGTCGAGCCAGATGCCCACCCCCGCCTCGGGGGCTGAAATCGGAGAACATGAAATGAAACTCAACGAAGTCGAGCCGCTTCTTCAGGCCACCCCCATGCCGCTGGAAACGGGGTACGAGCGCTTCCCGGACGGTGTACTCCATGTGGCCTGCCGTACCGATCTGCATGGATGCACAGGCGCCATGTTCGAATGGTGGTTTCGTTCTCGGCCCGGCACGCAGCAATACATCTGGTGGCACCCCATCGATCATGTCTCCAGCGATTGGATCGAGGCCCGCCCGGATACCCATGTGGGCTCCATTCACATCGTCGAGGAGTATTTCACCGGGCTGCCGGCCGCCAAGCTTTCCATCCAGTTCCGCGATGCGACGGAATTCTTCGATCCGGCGGCCTACCGGGTAGCACGCGAATCAGGCAGGGTCAGCGCCGCTGTCTGCGCCTGCCTCGGGCCTTCGCATGCGCCTGCTCGCGACGCACAAGGCCGTATCATCGGTGGCCGATTGCTGCACATTGCCCGGGACACGCCATGGGGCTGTGCCCTGCGGAGCCACTTCTATCTGGGACAGGACCTGCCCGCACTCGGGCAGTCTCCCGAGCAGGTACGAGCCGCGTTTCCCGACGAATTCGGACGCGCATTGCTGCAGCATTGCTACAACGAGTTCACCTTTCTGTCCCGGTTCCTGCCATCGCTGTACATCGCCGAGAATCGCTCGACCGTGACCATCGCCACGCCCTGGTGAGGCCCACCAGGGCAGTTCAACTCTTGTTGGCTGCCCGCGGCGGAGCCGCCGTGCTGGCCCGAATCTCGAGCTTGTGCGGCAGGGTCACGGACACCGGCTTGGCCACCTTGCCCTGCAGAATGCCCAGGAGCAATCGCACGGTCTCCCGTCCGATGTCCAGCATCGGCTGGCTGATCGTGGTCAGCGCGGGACGCACATAGCGGGCAAAGCGGATGTCGTCGAATCCGATGACAGAGAGGCTTTCCGGGACGGACCTTCCCGTTCGGTGCGCATAGTCGAGGACGCCGATGGCCATCTCGTCGTTGAAGCAGAAAATGGCCGTGGGCGGACGCTCTTGCGCCAGCAGTCGCGCCGCTCCCGCGATGCCTGACTCGATGGAAAAATCCCCATTCACCACCACCGCTTGCCTCGCCGCGCCGTGCGCCTTGGCGGCGTTCATCGCGCCCCTCAGGCGGTCGCGACTGAGAGGGCTTACCAAGGGTCCGGTGATGATGCCGACATGCCGGTGGCCTAGCCCGTATAGATGCTCCATGGCCTCGGCCGCCGCCGCCGCATTGTCCACGTGCGCGCTGGGAACGCCGAGCCCCGGACTGTACTCGCAGCCATTGACGATGGGAGCGTGGCCGGCACGCTTCTTCATGAACTCCTTGCTGGACTTGGACATGCTGTGGCCGAGGAAAATCAAGCCGTCGACCTCGCGGCGCAACAGCATCTGGCCATAGCCTTCCTCGCGCTGCAGGTCATGGTGCGTGTCCCCGAGAACGACGGCGTAGCCTTCGCGCACCGCCGCCTCTTCGATGCCCTGAATGATCAGCGAGTAAAAAGGATTGGAAATGTCGGGTACGGTAACCAGGAGCTTTCGAGTGGTGAAGGTGCGAAGGCTCTTCGCAGCGGCGTTGGGAGAGTAGTTGAGCTCACCGATCGCTTTCAGCACGCGCCGGCGTGTCGTGACGGAGACCACTTCGGGATTGCTGAGCACCCGTGAAACCGTGGCGGTGGAAACTTGAGCCTTGGCGGCGACGTCGTGAATGGTAGTCATGCGTAGGGCCTATTGTACTACCGGGATCGATGTAAACGGCGTTTACATGACCTTATGCAAATAGTCGAAAGCTTCGCGGGTGACCTTCATGGGATCGGGTGAACGGTCGTATTCGACATAGAAATGCCGCACTCCCGCCTTCAGGCCCGCCTTGATCAGCCTGGGGATGTTCAGCACTCCCTGGCCCACCGTCGCGAAATCCCCGCCGGCCGTGCTGTCCTTTACGTGAAACTGAACATATCGCCCCGGATTGCGCGCCAGCATCTCCAGCGGATCGCGCCCGGCATGGGACATCCAGTACACGTCCATTTCCATCTTGACGGTCTTCGGATCGGTATTCGCGAGAATCAGGTCATACGGCACATAGCCGTTGACCTGCTTCATCTCGGTATCGTGGTTGTGGAAGTTGAACGTCAACCCCGCCTTGGCGCATAGCTCACCACCGAAGTTCAAGGCTTTGCAGAACTGATCCATGAGTTCCCGGGTCGCCATCTGTTCCGGCCAGATTATCTGCATGACCACGTACTTCTGGCCCAACAGCCGAGCGCGCTCGATGCCCTCTTCGACCGTGGCCTGCATGTGGCCGACGCTGGCGGTCTCCTGCCACTGCTTCTGGATTCCAGCACCCTCCACCTTCCGCGTCGTGAAATCCCGAAATAGCTGGTACAGGTTGCCCGGAACCAGATGCTGCGAAGGCGACACCAGGCCATTGCGGTCGAGGATGCTGCGAACGTACTTCGGGTCACGGCCGAAACTGCCGATGGTTTCGACCTCCTTGTAGCCCATCTGCGCGATCGCCTTGAGCGTGCCCTCGAAGTCCTTCTCGAGCTCCGACATCACGGTGAACAACTGCAGCCCGACGGCGTGATGGGCGCCGGCGCGAGACCAGGCGGATCGGCCTGCGGCCAGTGTCAGCGCAGTCGCTGCGGATGCCTTGAGGAAATTTCGTCGTTGCATGGGAGCGCCTTTCACGAAGGGGCGGCCCATCCCCCCTCAAGAGGATGAGCCGCATGGCCGGCAATTACTTCATCGAGATTTCGAAGCGTACGCCGTAAGTACGCGGTGCACCCCAGGAATAGGTGTACTGATGACCGCCGCCGGTGGTCTGCTCCGCGGCGAAGTTGAGATAGTCCTTGTCGGCGAGGTTTCGGCCAAACAGGCCAATCTGCCAATTGTCGCGCTTGTAGTTCACGTAGGCATTGGCAAGCGTGTATGCACCCTGCAGGTGGTCGTCATAATTGAATGGCTGGAAGTACTGCTTCGCGGTGTAGCGCGCTTCGATGCGGAAGTTCAGATCACCCTGCGCCAGCGGCCATGAATGCTCGAACCCGCCCGACAGTGTCACCTTCGGCGAGTTGGGCAGAACATTTCCTGTGAGGTCGCAATTGGTGCCGACCTGTACGCCGTTCGCATCCAGGATCGGTACGGTTTTCGTGCAACTGCCCAGTGACGCATTGCCGTTCGGCGGCGGCGCCTGAAACTCCTTGTACGTGGCGTGCAGGTACGTAAGGCCGACATCGAAGGTGCCGACGTTCTCCACCAGGGCCTTGAAGTCCGCCTCGACGCCGTAGATCTGCGACTTGCCGGCGTTCGTCGTGACGCTGCCGGTTGGGCACGTGGCTGTGAACTGCGTGACCTGCTGATCCTTGTAGTCGCTATAGAAGGCCGCGGCGTTCAACTGGACGCGGTCCGAATTGAACCGGTTCTTCGTGCCGATTTCCGTCGAGGTCACGTTCTCGGCATTGAACTTGCCGCAGGACTCGAAACCTCCGGGCTTGTATCCGGTATCCACCTTCGCGTACACCAGGTTCGTCGGCGTCGGCGACCAGTCATAGCCCACGTGCCACGTTACCTTGTTGCTGTCATACGAGCCAACACCGTCAGGGCTCGGCGGAACGCCGAACACCGGCAATGCAAAGGTGCCGGCCCGATCCAGGTGATCCTTGCTGTAGCGAACTCCCAGCGTCAGCTTGTTCTGGTCGTTGAAGTTGAAGGAGCCCTGACCGAATGCCGCCTTGGACGTGGTGTTCACGTCATAGATGAACTCCAGCAAGGTAATGGCGTTCGGAGTGTTCGGATCCTGAATGCCGTGGGCCAGCAGATGGTTCTTTTCCTTGAAGTAGTACAGACCCGCCTGCCAGGAGAAGAACTGGTTGGCATTGGAGGTCAGCCGGATTTCATGGTTCTGGGTCTTGGGCGCCTCGTTCTGAAGGAACGGCCGGATCGGCAGGAACCCCTGCCCGGCGAAATCAAAGAACGAGAAGGAACTCGACCCGTGGTGCCACTCGTACTTGTCGTATCCGCCAAGGTACGTCAACGTCAGATCGCCAGGCAGCGAATCCAGCACGAATTCCCACTTGGCCACCTTGTCGGTGATTCTCTGGAAGGGCATGCCGTAGATATCAAAGGCCTTCGGGTCGCCGAGGTTCGGCCGCGTGTGCAGAATGTCGCCGTTGCCAGAAGGGTCCGCGGCGAACAGCACCGTCTCGTTGACCGGCCCAACCCCGCCCATCTTCATGAGCTGGTAGCTGAGCAGGCCGTGGAAGTGGTCGGTGGGCTGGAACGCCAGTGACAAACGGCCCGACTGCGAATCCTCGTCGTCGCCACGGTCCTGAATCTGACCTGGGAGCTGGAAGGTGTTGACCCGGTAGCCATCATGCTTGCGCGAGGATACCGCCGCGCGCAACTGGAAGCGGTCGCTGATCGGAATATTCAGCGCACCGCCGGTATTGATGGCGTTGTAGTTGCCGTACTCCAGGTTGGCCGATGCCTCGAAGTCCTTCTGCGGCTTGCGGGTGATGATGTTCACCATGCCGCCGGTCGCGCTTCGGCCATACAGCGTGCCCTGGGGGCCACGCAGCACCTCGATGCGCTCCACGTCGAACAGCGCCGAATCGAGGGCGACGGCACGGTTGCTCACGAAGCCATCGACGGCCACCGGAACCGAAGGGTTGCCGATCTCCGTGGTATTGGAGGTCGAGATGCCGCGAAGGGTCAGCACAGCCTCGCCGCCGTTGCGGTTGAACACGAGGCTGGTGTCCGCCGTCGTCAGGCTTTGCATGTCCGAGATGCCCTTCTTGACCAGCTCCTCGGCATTGTAGAGGTTCATCGAAATCGGCGTCTTCTGTGCCGACTCCACGCGCTTCTGCGCCGTGACGACGATTTCCTCGAGCTGGTTGCTCGCGGATTCCGCGGGTGCCGCACTCTGTGCGAAAGCCGCCGGCGTGCCTGGCAGCGTCGCTACAAACCCCACGGCGGCGCCAAGAATTTTGTCTCTCATCGCAAACTCCCTCGGGTTGAGTGCAGATACTTTTGCCTTCTGCTTGTAACCGTTTACAGCCGTGGCGGAATATACAACTAGAATTGGAGGAAACGCAAAGGGAAAATGCGTTGTCGTTTCGCAACGGTTGCAGCCCCTGGAGCTTGATCCTCCAGTCAGTGCAAGCGCATGCGTAGTCAGTGCAAGCGCATGCGCCAACGGTCGACCGGGATCGCCGAGCCACCGGTTCGGCGTGCAAAATCATGGCCTTGTAACGCATTACATGCGCCGATGCCGGCGGCCCGCAGTCCTGCCTGGGCAGCAGCGATGGCCTGGGAATCCCGCTTAGCCGGGACGGATCTCCCCCGGATCCCCCGACAACCAGACGGCCGACAGTTTCACCCGGGTGAATTTCCAGCCCTGAGGCGTACGCCGGCAGCGGCATTCATACCACCCACCAGCCGTCCAGTGATCCGTCGGCTTGTCACGGACGTGCACCGCCTGCAGATAGGACCGCGAGGAAGCCTCGTCTCCATTGATGGTGATCTGATGATTGGCGCTGATGTGATGGGTGGCCGCATATCGGCCGAGGCTCTTCGGCACCTTCTCGAGCATGTGCTCCTTGCGCAGCACGAAGGTCGCCCCCGTTGCCGACTGCGGATCGGGAAGCTCGACGTAGCCACCATCCGCATAGTTGTCCACGTAAGCCCGCCAGTTCCGATCGTCCAGCGCAGCCGCAAAGCTGTGCAGCAACTCGCTGATCTGTGCGCGGTCCACCAGCCATTGGACCTTGGCTTCGAGCGTATTCACCTCAACACCTCGCCCGGTACGGAAATGACTCCATCGGCGGAACGCTCGTAACGCAGTCCGAGGATGCACAGGATCTGCAACAGCGACATCACCGCCGCTACGTAGTAGAACAGCCAGCGGATCATGTGCGCGGCGGAAGCCGTCATCACCTGGGGATCGTAGTCCGCGACGCTCAGGGCATAGGCGGTGGCCGCCGCCCCGATCGCCACACCCACCTTCATCCCGAAGCTCACGCCGGCGAACATCAAACCCTCGTTGCGATCGCCGAACCTGGATTCGTTGTAGACCACCGCATCGGCCACGGAGATGAATACCGTCGCGCCAACGATGCCGCCCACCACGTTCGCCAGCATGAAGACAGCGACGAAGGCCACCGTATTGCCTTCCAGGTGCGGCATCACCAGGCAAGCGACAATCGACAGCAGCAGGAACAGCACATTGGAAGATCGCTGCCCGATGCGGTTCATGATGAGGCTGGCGAGCAGACCGCCTGCAAAGATCGACACCGACAGCATCGGCAGGAGAATGCCCAACAGATCCGGCCTTTTCAGCACGTTGTTTGCGAAGAACGCGGTGACCGAGACCATCACCCCGAGGCGGATGAAGGTGATGAAGACATAGGTGAAAGAAAAGACCCAGACACGATTGCGTGTCAGTCGCCGGATATCCCCGAGGACACTCTTGCCGATGCCCTGTCCTGCAGTGACGAAGCGTTCTCGACACTTGAAGAACACGAGCAGATACAGCGCCACGGAGATCCCGCCGACCACGGCCGCCGCGAAGGTATATCCCGCTGAGCGGTCAGTTCCGGCGGTATTCACCAACGGCGGCACGATGCTGTAGACGACGATTGAGGCCACCGCGGTCCCCATCGAGCGCCAGCTACCTATTCTGACCTTGATGGCCGGATCGCGCACCATCATCGGCTGCAGGGCTCCGAAGGGAATGTACAGCAGGCTGTAGCACAGACCGAGCAGCGCGAAGGTGACGTAGGCATACGCGACCTTGGCCTGGGGCGACCAATCCGGCACGGCGAAGGTGAGGACGAACATGATCCCGAAGGGTACCGAGGCCCACAGCAGATAGGGACGCGCATGTCCCCAGCGGGTGCGAGTCCTGTCCACCGCGACGCCGACCAGGGTGTCGAACACGGCATCCAGAATGCGGGTGGCCAGCATCAAGGAGCCCAGTGCCGCCACCGGCAGCAGTGCTACATCGGTGTAGTAGATCAGCAGGTAGCCCATCACCATGTTCCAGGCGAAATTGGAGGAAAACTCCCCGCCCACATAGCTGAGCTGCTCGATGAGACCTGGCCGGTCCGCTGGATTTGGCAGGCCGGTTTGGTTGTTGTTGGTCAATCCGCATCCCCAGTGTTGTCGAAGCTGGCCCGCAATCCCGGTGTGCGGCATCAATGTAATTGATTTCATGGATCATGCGAAGTACTTTGATGAACGTGAGCTGATGAACGTGAGCCTGGACGCCGGTGAGCAGGACTCGGCGGCGGCGACGTGGAGACATCACAAACAGCTTGCCACATGCGGATGTAATTGTTTACATTGACCGGATCGGATGGCCATCCTGGGTCATCATCAGGGGAGTTGTGATGAAATCATCGGGTGTCATGACCTCGCGGGTCATCAGCGACAACGGGCTGAGTGCCGCTGCCGGCGGCTACCGGATCGATATACGGCTTCCCTGGTATCGCTCGCTTCCCGTCTCGACCGTCGAGGTCAGCGCCGTCGCCATCGATGGCAAGCCCGTCGATCTCGCGACCGTGAGTTTCGAACTGGAGGGGCGCGCCACTTCACTGGCCAGCATGGCGGATCAGGTTGACCGGGTGTGGTACGTGCTCGATTCCGCCTTCCTCAATGTTCCAGCCACCAACGCCATCAAGGGCGGAAGCCACGAGGTCAGCGTCACGCTGAGCCTCTATCCTCCCTACATCCGCGGCCTGAAGCGCATGACCCGCGACAGCCAGATCCTCATCGCCCGCTGAAAACTCTGCGCCCACTCAGAACCGGAATCACTTCCATGAAGCCCACGCAGTTCAAGTTCGGCACCACGCTGTACGCACTGACCAACGAATTCCTGTCGCGCCGCTATTCCTTTGAGCAGTTGATCGAGCAGACTGCCAAGCGCAACATCGGTCCGGGGCTCGAGATCGTCGGATTCCAGAGCATCCGCGGCTTCCCGGTGGTCACGGACGAGTTCGCCGACCGGTTCAAGTACCTGGTACAGCAATTCAAGTTGTGGCCGACCTCGCTCGGCATCAATGCCGACCAGGAGATCCGTCGCGGCCATCCCATGTCCGAGGACGAGATGGTGGCCTATCACGAACCGCAAATGCGCGCAGCCGCCAAGCTGGGTTTCCCCGTCGCACGGTATCAGTACGGCGCAGGACCCAATGTCATCCGGCGGCTGGTGCCGCTGGCCGAGAAACTTGGCGTGAAGCTGGGACTGGAAATCCACGCACCGCACCACGCCAACCACCCGGACGTGCTCAAGTACCGCGAAATGTATGCGACGGTCAACTCTCCCTGCCTGGGCTGGATTCCGGACTTCAGCTCGACGGCGCGCACCGTACCCCCCAGCCTCCTGGATTCGTTCCGCCGCCGCGGCGTTCCCGATTCACTGATCGATCTCGCCATGGAAGTCTGGCACGAGGATGGCGAGCCGCAGGCGCGCATGGGCCGATACAAGGAGCGGGCTCGCGCAACGGGCGCCGACGAGTTGCAGCTCAACGAATTGAGCCTGATCTTCCCGATGTTCGGCCACCAGGATCCCCGCAGTTGGCTGGAACTGATGCCAGCCGTCGTTCACGTTCATGGCAAGTTCTTCGGTTTCGACAGCCAGGGCAACGAGGAGGCCATCGACTACGATGCTCTGATGCCGCTGTTCCGCGATTCCGGTTACTCGGGATTCATGTCGAGCGAATGGGAAGGACACATGTATTCCGACGCCGACGCATTCGAGATGATCGAACGGCATCAGGCCATGTGTCGCAGGAAGCTCGCCGACGCTTGATTGCTGTAGCCGCGGCCCGAGGAGGCCGCGGCGAACTACGCGAGAGTCAGCGTCCTGGTCAGGCTGGAGGCCGCGATCATCGGGATATAGGAGGCACGGATGTGCTCCTCTGCGGTGATCGTGTGCGAGCCAGGCGCGAGTCCTCCCGGCTTCAGGCAAGTCACGGTAGCCACCTGCAGCAGCTCCCAGCGGTTGTCCACCACCGATTCCATCTCATCCAGCGTATACGTCTTGCCACCGATCGAGAAGCGGATATCCTTGCGCGCTATCAACTCGCCGTCGACCTTGATGCGGATATCCTCGATCTGCGACAGCAGGTAGCCTCGGTAGTTCGCGATGCGCATCCGAAGCTGGAAACCGATGCAGCGGCCGCCTTCCTCCACGTTGCGAAAGCCCTCCTCGCAGATCATGTAGGTTTCATAGCCAAAGACATTGCCGCGCGCCATGGGATACGTCTCCTAGTGTCCGATGTAGCCGGACAGCATCGCCTGGTGTCGGCGCACCTGTTCGACTTCGTCGTAGCCCTTGTCGACTCCATGGGTCAGACGCTGCCCTTCGTACTCGCTCATGATGTACCCGTCGTACTCGCCCTGGATCAGCAGCGGCATGATCGACTCGTAGGCAACGTCCGGCTCGACCAGGTCCGGGGTCATTTCGTAGAACTTTCCGTGGATGTGCAGGATGTGCGGCAGGTAGGTCAGCAGGTTTTTCGGATCATGGTAGGTCCACACCCCGATCACCAGCCGCATGGCCAGCCATTCATCGGTCTCGTTGCCGCCCATCTTCCTGACCTGATCGACGAGGTCCTTGAGGATGCTTCGCTCGCGGTAGGCCGCGCTCATGAAGTCCACGATCCTCGGGGTGGCTCCCTGCCGCAGGGCCTCATCCAGGACCAGGTGGGGTATGTTCTTGCAGAAAATGCCCATGTCGGGCATCAAACCCAGACTCCTGGTACCCGTCCGCAGAGCGAGTTCGATGTTGTTCTGCACCCATTCACCGGTGAGCAGATGCGGTGCGTGCACCTCGAGGGCCAGCTTCATGCCACGTTCCTCGGCGTGCGGGATCATGGCTTCCACGATACGCAGTGGCAGGTGGAAGGTGAGGCGCAGAATCTTGAAACCCAGCGCCTGAGCCGTTTTCATCAACTCGACCAACTCGCCGATCAATTTCGCATCGGTGACCGCCCGGTTCTTGTACAGCTTGGTCTCGCCGTACACATCGAACGCGATGGGCGCGATGCGATACGTGGCCATGAGCCCGCGCCAGATCTCGAGGAACTCGTCGGACAAGTTGTAGGTGATACTCGGATATCCGGGGAGCATCTGGTCCGAGAGCATCTCGAAGCCTTGCACGCCCATCCCTGCCGCGGTGGCGATGCAATCCTCCAGCGTCATCTCGCGCCGGTAGTACTTCTCCTGGAAGCTGTAGATGGAGATCCCACGCTTGATGCTGCCCTTGCTCATGGGCATTCCACGGCGACTACGCCACCAGCGTCATGCGCTTCTGCGCGTTGGTCACGAAGATGTTCGGCGGTACATAGCTTGGGTTCATCACCAGGGATACCCCCAGGTCATGCATGCCCGGCTTCAGGCCGCCGGGTGCCAGGACGGTCACGATCATCGGCGTACCGAAATCCCAATGCGTATCTTCGCTCCTGGCCGCTTCGTCCATGGTGAACGTACGGCCGCCGACGGTCAGGCGCAATTGCTCGCGCGCGTACTGCGTCCCATCCACGGTGACGGCGATCGACCCAATGATGTCGAGAAAGGTACCCCGGTAATACGCCGTCTTCATCAAGAACTGGAATCCCACGACCTTGCCGTCCTGAGACGTATTCTGAAAGCCGCGCGTGAGGATCATCTGCTTTTCGAACATGATTGTTTACCTGCCGGTCGAAAGTTACAGGATTGAGGCTGGCCAGGGCCTGCTCAGGCGATTTCGCCGAGCAACCTTCGGAGCATCACGTGCTCGCGCCGAACCTGCTCGCAGCTGTCGGTGGGGAACGCGTCCTGAGTCCAGCGTTGCCCCTCGTACTCGCTGTCGATCGAACCGGAATAGCCGAGTTTGATCAGTTCCGGAACGATCTCCCTGTAGGGAATGCTGTACTCCTCGAAATCATCCGACATATCGTAGAACTTGCCATGGATGTTGAAGATGCAGGGCGCAATGGCCTCGAGCATCGCCGGCGTATTGGTGACCGGTCCATATCCCCAGGACATCTGGGCGAGAGCCATGTCACCCTTGGAGGCTCCCATCGTCTGCACCTTCGCCAGGATCTTGTCGATCGGTTCCGAGTTCTGGAAGGCCGTCTGCACGTAGTCAGCCACCGCCTGCTGTGCCCCGTGCCGCTTCCAATACTCGACCATCACCCGCGGCAGGCGCTTGCAGAACACACCGAAATCGAGGGTGAAGCCAAGGTGCTTCGTGCCCGTCCGGTGAATCAGGTCCATGTAGGAGGCAATGTACTTGCCGTCGAGCGGAATCGGCGCATGGATCTCCGGCGCGATGCGAACGTCATACTGTTCCGCGAAAGGTAAAGCCTTCTCGACGAGCGCAATGGCCGACTCCTCCACGGGACCCGTGGTCGGGCGCACGATCCTGAAGCCGAGACGGTTCGCCAGCTTGATGTGCGTGACGAGCGTGTCTACCGCCTCCTGAGGCGACATTTTGCGATGACCGCCCAGGTAGATGTCCACGAAGGTATCGAGGTTTGTCGGCGTCAGGTGGTACTTCGCGACCATGGCATGCCATTCGTCGACCCAGGCCTGCGGTGGATCCGGATAGTTCGGCACCATCTCCTCGGCGATGATCTGGAGTCCCGTGGCGCCTATCGAGTTGACCTCTGCGAGGCAGTCCTCCAGCGACATGGCGTGCTGGTAGAACTCTTCCTGATAACTGTAGAGCGTGACGCCTCGCTTGATCCGGGGCGTTGGCGGTGTCTTCCCAGGCTTCGCGATCACCGCCGCAAGCGAACCCCGGGAGAGAGCTGCTGCAAGGGCCAGGGTGGAGGTATTCGCCAGAAAGTCTCGTCGCTTCATTTGTGGCTCCGCGGTTCCTGAGTGGGCCATTGAACCACACAACGCAAGTAGCTGTAAACGATTACAGTCGTGTTGCCTCCTGGCGCCGCCTGTGCCAGCCTACTGCGGTGACCGGAGGGAGCCGGTCAGCGGCACTTCGTGCAGGAGATCAGCAAATTGGATGAATGGCGGGCCGTGCAGCGCTCGAACCTGCGACCAAAAGTGTAGTAGACAGCATTCTGCGTGGAGCAACTGCGCGCTTGGTTCAAAATGGCAGACTTGGAGCCGTGGCCGGAGGCTCGCTTGCAGCGGGTCATGCAGGCGGTTCCGTGATTGCGGATGACGGCTGTCAAAGGAGAGCAGTGTTACTGGCAAACGTGTTGAGGCGGCTCATCGGAACGCGACTGCGCATAGAGGTATTGCCTATTGGCGACACCTGTACCATCTGCAGTAACGGGCTGCGCTCCATGGGACTGCCGGAAGTGGCAATTTCGGAATGCCCGTCAAAACTCAAGGACGTTGTCAGTAATCTCGTTCTCCAGATTGCACAAAATGGCTGGGAAACTCCTGCCTCACTAATGGAAGGAAAGACTATCGAAGGACGCTTCGTTCGAGCCAATCAGAGCATTGTTGAGGTATTTCGGTTAGTACGTGCGAAGCAAGACGACACCGCTTTGCGTGTGGTTGACTTGGAGAATGAATCGATCTTCCCCTATCGATTGATTGCCACCCATCTTTGCGCAACGGCGGAATTCGCAGGTCAGGAAGCGCTCAGACTGCTCTTGGTTGCAATCGAGGTGTGGCCGAAGCAGGTTCTGGCGTCTGATTTGCCCTTGGCGGACTACGAGCTCAATCCCAACAATTTCTGGTCTTGGATTGATTCAGGAACAGCTCTTCTTGACAATGGCCGGTTAGACGATGCGATTTTGCAATGGAAAACGGCAGCCTGCATGTGGCCGCGCGGAGCAAAATTGTATGCGAGTAGAATGCTTCGAGGCAGTTCCACTGATCCTCTGCAAAGTCCAAAGCAACGAGCTCGCAGTTTCTGGCGAACGGTCAACAATGAATCCATTGTTGCGTGGTGTAACGAACTATCAGTGGATCTCCCAGATTCCGCGTTGATGGATTAGGCATCATGGATCCGCATGATCGATGTCGCGCCCGCCACCTTTGCCACCGTCGAGAGAGTCGGATTTCCATCCCTGGATAGCGCGCGGCGAAGTCCCTCGCGAGCAAGACCGGTATCTCGCGCCGATTGGCTCGGATTGCGCGCACGCGCGACCACGCCCAGTGCATGCGTCAAAAAAGCGGGATCATCCACGCCCTCGGCAATGCAGGCGTCAGATCTTGACTCAGGCCGCTGATTTCATGGCGGGCCATGGGCGATCGGGTCTTTCATCGCGAACCAATCTTCTGTCCCAGTGCAGTCTTGGCAACGACTCGCTCCTGGTGTTCAAACGCGTCTGCGTACTGATCAAGTTCGCCGGCAGTCATTCCGAGGTCATGTCCTCGCACTCGCCACGTCGACACAGCCCGGTCGACCTGCGCGAGTATTTCCAGGGCATCCTTGCTCCTCAGCTTGAAGTACGGGGCAACTGCCATCAGCGCGTCGATTGAGGCAATCGGACCCGCATCTTCGGAAATCCAGGTTATCAGCTCACGCAAACGATCAGGGAAAGGATTGATATCGAAAGCCGGCGACAGGCGCCACTGACCGTTGGCCACGTGAAGAAACCCGTGATTGCGCAAGTGATCATCGACATTATTGATGAGGATGGAGAAGGCAATTCTCCGCCAAAGCTCTTCGACATCCGCTTGGGCGGAGGCACCGTTCTGTCGTATCGCATCGACGATTTCAGTATAGGCATGTTCGACAGGATCGCCGATGTCAACGCCCAGCATGGTCGCGGCCGATACATACATCAATCGACCTTTGTCTGTGCGATCAAACCTGCGAATCAACGCGACCGGAGCACCGTCGCTGTCGATGAGCCGAGCCTGCGGCGCGTTGATGCCTGCGGCTCGCGCAAGCTACATCGCCAGTACCTCGCCTTTTGTGACCGCTCGTTCGTCCTCAACGCTCGGAAACTTGCCAATACTGAGAGCGCCCTCATCATCGATGACGGAACACTTGGGACGCAAGCCCCCGAGAGATGTCCCCCGGCCGCGCAGACAAGCCAAGTCTCGTGCCGTTTCTGTACGGGTCTCAACCGCCCGGCTGGCGGCCGCCAACATTGATAGCTCTATCAAGGGAGGAGTGCTTCGCTGCCCCGCTTCCGGGGAGCGCTGAAAGATGCCCTCTTCATCCTGAAATCGAAGCGCGCCGACGCGATTCACATCGTCGACTGCCAGGAGAAAGTCGATTGGACTCAACGTTTCGTGATGTTGTCGTCCGCCGGCGGTGCGGTGGGTCGCTCGGCGCTTGGCGTGATCGCGAAGAATGACGCGCCGCGCCCAGCCATCGGGCTCGGTATCAGCGATTGCACCGTGAAATATCGAGCCGTCTCGGGTTCGTGATTTGTGGAATTGAGGGCCTGTCAGCAAGGGCAAATCGGGTCCAAGGGCGAAGCGATCGGAGGCCGCCAGCCAATCACGGTCGTACTCAAAAGCTGCGCTTTGACGCGCGCCCTGGCTGTCGAAGCGCAGCGTGCCGATTCGACGAAGAGTGTCGCCGAGAAAGACTCCGATCGTGCGCTTCATAACGCTTGAGGACCCTTGGGCGCGCGAACCCGTTTCGGCAAATGTTTGGTGTCAAGCAAAAGACCTGTGTCATCTCGCCCAGGATCCGCCAGCGCGATCAAGGCGTCCGCGAGACCCAGGACAAACAGGGTCATGGCGTAAATGCCAAACGCCACGGTGGGGTCGCCTTTCTCAACCTTCAGGTAGGTGTTTTTGTGAACACCTATCCGCTCGGCCATCATATGAAAAGCCCTTCCTTGGATCGCGAGGCCCCAGCGGTGCCCCTATTTTCATGTGGCTGTTCTCGCCCTATCACACACTCCGACGGTTGCGTCTCCAATTGCCGTTGGGCGACCGCGCGAGCAACAATGCGTGGATGCTGTCGTTCGGATTTCCGCCGATTTCCTCGCCATCTGCGGAACTGCTGATCCTCGGAAGCCTGCCGGGTCGGCTGTCGCTCGAGCGCGGCGAGTACTATGCGAATCCGCAGAATGCGTTCTGGCGGATTCTTGCGGTCCGGTTGCCCCAACTGCCGGCCGACTATGCGGGTCGCGTGCGGGTGTTGATCGAGCGTCGCCTGGCGCTCTGGGATGTGCTCGCGGCGGCGACGCGCTCCGGGAGTCTCGATGCCGACATCGCGGATGATGCCATCTCGAATAACTTCCGCGCGTTCTTCCACGCTCATCCTCACATTCGACTGATCGGTTTCAATGGCGCCACCGCTGCCAAGCTCTATGAACGGCACGTGATGCCGACGTTGAGTGACGAGCAGCGGGGGATCGCGCTTGAGACGTTGCCGTCGACCAGCGGTGCACATGCGGGCGTGGCCTTCACGCAGAAGGTCGAGCGCTGGTCGATCCTGTTCGACGCCGCGACGGAGGTTGCGCCCGGCGCGCCTGCCGCGCGCGCGTTCAAACCGAATGGGTGGCCCACCGTGATTCCGCGGATCATCGTGCGCGATCCAGAAAACCTCATCACGTTCGTGAAGCGAGCCTTTGGCGCGGAGGGCGGAAATCATCCTGGGCGTCCGGCTGAGATGTGGATCGGCGATTCCCTCCTCCTGGTCAGTGACGGCGGCGGGCTGCGTGACGCGATGCCGGCGTTCTTGTATGTGTACGTGGAAGACGTCGATGCGATCTACGCACGAGCGTTGGCCGAGGGTGCGAGTTCCGTCGAAGCACCGGCTCAGATGACCTACGGCGATCGGCGCGCCACCATCCAAGACCCCTGGGGCAACACCTGGCAGGTCGCCATGCATCGAGCCGTGCAATACAGGTCGTGATTGGACTGCACTGGTTACCGGCGTTACTTAGTGTCATTTATAGGTAATTCGAGGCTGTGAGTGTGACAGGAGTGACCGAATCGGGAACATTCCTTGCGCCCTTACCTTGAGGGCGGCGCCTCATCGCGTGAAGTACGCAGCGTTTTGCCCTGCCGCCGAACTTCAGTGAACTTGGCGATGATGGTCTCGAACAGCTTCGGGGGCAGGAAGCCGTAGTGGTAGCGATCCTTCTGACCGGGGATCGGCCGTAGATCGAATCCTGGCCATGTGAAGACGTTGAAATCGTCGAGTACGATCCACGACGGTTGATCGTCCAATGCCAGATGACGCTTGACCGCCGGCGGGATTTCGATGGCGGCCTCTGGATCGCGATGTGGGCTGTGTGTGATTGGGGCCACAGTGACCAGCGGTGCTTTGCCCTCGGGTTGCAGCACAACCAACACGATCGCGCAGGGGCGGTTCTTGCGGCCCTCAACATGGCCCGCTTCGGCTTCATCGCTCCAGAGGTAGGAGTACGAGATCACCAAACCCGCTTCGGGCTGCGGGAATCCCATGCGCAACCCGGCTGCCGGCTATTTCTGCTCTTTGAGCAGTTCGTTGAGGTGATCGTGAACCGGATTCATCTTGGCGGCCTCAATTGCGTCGGCCAGCTCCGCGGGCAGCTCGTTGATGCGATACGCGCGACGTTCCAAGGCGCGTAGTCGCTGCAGTTCCGAATACTCATGCGCTGATACGAAATAGCCGCTGGTGCGCCCGTAGCTCGTAATCGCGATTGGCTCGCGCTGCGCGGCTTCTTTGTAGCGCCCGAAATTCTTGGCGAACTCGGTAGCGGTGATGGCGACCATGGATTCCTTCTCCAAAATACGTAACAGGCGTAATTTACGGAAATTACGTGCCTTAGTCAAGGATGCCCTGTACCTATCGATGGCGTCCGACCAGCCCCGCTGGATAACAGCGATAACTCGCACTTGCGCGAAGGTACCGAATGCCGCGAACTGTGCCAGCCAATGTGCCACGGCGAAACCTTGACATTGATGGCCGTCTATAACTAATTGATTTAATTGTTTTTTGGTGGGCCGTGCAGGGCTCGAACCTGCGACCAATTCCTTAAAAGGGAACTGCTCTACCAACTGAGCTAACGGCCCGTCGAAGGCGGGCGCGCATCATATCACGGATAATTTACTTGAAGTAAGATATACAACTATTTGTTTTAACTGCAATTAAAATTCACGCCCGCCCCGATCTGAAACGTAGCGCGTCGGATCCGCGACCCCCGCCGCCCGGAACCCTTCCGCGCGCAGCCGGCACGAATCGCAGCGCCCGCAGGCACGCCCCGCCTCATCCGCGCGATAGCAGGACACCGTCGCGCCGAAGTCCACGCCCAGCCGCAGTCCCTCGCGGATGATCTGTGCCTTCGACCACCGGATGAGGGGCGCCCGGATCCGCCATCGCTGCCCCTCGACACCGGCCTTGGTGGCGAGGTTCGCCAGATGCTCGAAGGCCTCGATGAAGGCGGGACGGCAATCCGGGTAGCCAGAGTAGTCGACGGCGTTCACCCCCACGAACAGGTCATGGGCGCCGAGTACCTCGGCCCAGCCCAGCGCGAGCGCCAGGAGTTGCGTGTTGCGCGCCGGCACGTAGGTGACCGGAATGCCCCCGGAAGGCGCCGTGGGAACCGCGATGCGGCTGTCGGTGAGCGCCGAACCTCCGATGCCGGCGAGATCGATGCGCATGGTGCGATGCTCGACGGCGCCGAGCATGCGCGCCACTGCGGCCGCGGATTCGAGTTCAGCGCGGTGCCGCTGCCCGTAGTCCACCGACAGCGCATGGCACTCGAAGCCTTGTGAGCGCGCGAGCGCAAGGCAGGTGGCGGAATCCAGGCCGCCCGAGAGCAGCACCACGGCGCGCGGGGTCATCGGCCGCGCGCATCGCCCCACAGGATCTTGTGGAGCTGGAGCTGGAAGCGGACGTCGAGCCGCTCGTCGAGGATCCACTGCGCGAGATCCGCCGCCGGCACTTGGCCGAAGCTTGGCGAGAACAGCAGACCGCAGCGGCCCTGCAGACCGTGCTCGTGGATGAACGCCCTGCTCCACTCGAAATCCCCGCGCGAGCAGATGATGAACTTGAGCTGGTCGGTGGGCGCGAGCAAGGCGAGGTTCTCGAGGCGATTGCGGGCGCTTTCACCCGAGTCCGGCGTCTTGACGTCCACCACCCGGCAGACCCGCGGATCCACGGAGCCGATGTCCAGCGCCCCGCTCGTCTCCAGCGATACCCGGTAACCGGCATCGCAGAGCTGGCGCAGCAGCGGCAGGCACGCAGGCTGTGCCAGGGGTTCTCCGCCCGTGACGCAGACGTGGCGGGCGCCGAAGGCAGCCACCTGGTCGAGTATCTCCGGCAGCGGCAGGAACTCGCCCTCGTGGAAGGCATGGGCGGTATCGCAGTACCGGCAGCGCAGCGGGCAACCGGTGAGACGCACGAACACCGTGGGCTGACCCACGGTGTCCGCCTCTCCCTGCAGGGAATGGAAGATCTCGTTGATGCGGACGCGTACCGCAACGCGTACCGCAACGCGTACCGCCCTCGCCTCCCGGCGCGAGGGCGCGGAACCGATACCGCTCAGTGCTTCTCGCCCGTCATCTTGTCCAGCCGCTGGCGCGCCAGCCGGCCCGCGCTCGCGTCCGGATACTGCTGCGCCACTTGCGTGAGGATCTCGCGTGCGTTCGTCCATTGCTTCAGCTCGTAGTAGCAGTACCCGGTCTTGAGCAGCGCATCGCCGAGCTTGCGGGATTGCGGATATTTCGCGCTCACCAAGTGGAAGGCCTGCAGCGCCTCCGGGTACGCCTTGGTCACATAGTACGCCTCGCCCAGCCAGTACTGCGCATTCTCGGCCAGCGGACTCTGGGGATAGGAGCCGAGGAATCGACGGAACGACTGGATGGCGCGCTCGTACTGGCTGTTCTTCAGCAGTGCGAAAGCCGCCTGGTAATCGCCCTTGTCCGTACCATCGCCCTGGCCCGCCGCGATGCCCCCACCCTCGGCCGGCGCGTCGGCTCCCGCGGGTGCGGCCTGCGCCGCCGGGGCGGCCGCCGTGCTCGCGGTGGAGGCGGCCGGAGTGCCGCCTGCCTCGCCCGACAAGCCTCCCGAGGTCGTCGGGGTGATGCCGCCGCGCGATTCGAGGGTCTTCATGCGCGCATCGAGATCGGCGTACAGGTCACGCTGCTGACGACGCGAGGCCTCCACGGCGTTGTTGAGCTGGTCGACCTCGTTGTGCATGGACTTGAGGTCCGCGCGCATCGCCTCCAGGTCATTGGCGAGCTGCAACAGGCCCTGGTTGGCCACGACCTTCTCGATGCGCGTGAGGCGGTTGTCCATGTCGTTGAGCTTGATCTGCACCGGATCCTCTTCCGGCGACAGCGTGGTGCAGGCGCCGGCGGTCAGCGCCAGTGCAGCCAGCACCAGGGCGCGCAGCGCAACGTTCATGGCAGCGCGACCATCTCGACACGGCGGTTCTTGGCAAAAGCCGCTTCGTCCTCGCCCTCGACGGCAGGGCGCTCCTCGCCGTAGCTGACGGTGGCGAGCTGCGTATCGGCCGCGCCCTGCAGCATCAGCGCGCGGCGAACAGCCTGTGCGCGTCGCTCGCCGAGGCCAATGTTGTACTCGCGGGTTCCGCGCTCATCCGTGTTGCCCTCGAGACGGATCTTCCAGGCCGGGTGCGTCACCAGGCTCCTCGCCACCGCCGTGACGATGTCGGCGTACTCGGCCTTGATCTCGACCTTGTCATAGTCGAAATAGATGATCTTGCCCGCGAGCGCCGCGGCGAGTGCCGCCGGACCTGCGGCCGAATCCCCGAACGGGGTGGCGGAGGTCTGCGCGCTGTCGGCACTCGTGCTGCCGCCGGCGTCGGCCGGCGCCTGCGAGGTCGAGCCGGAGACGTCCTTCACCGTGAGCCTCTTGGGGCATCCCGACAGGGCGAGCCCGGCCGCCACCACCATCATCACCATCCACCCTTTCTTCATCACGACCTCCAGCTACGACTGTCCCGATAGTGTAACGCGATCACAGTGCCGCCCACGCAGGTTCGCGGACCTCACCCTCACTCGACACGAGCCGCTGCTGCACCCGCCCATCGGTGCTCACCAGCGCCAGCACCCCGCGACCCCGGTCGCGGCTCGCGTAGATCAGCACCGCGCCGTTGGGTGCGAAGCTGGGCGACTCATCGAAGCGTCCGCGGGTCAGCACCTGCACATCGCCGCGGCCCCGCAGGTCCTGCACGGCGATGTGATACCCGCTGCCATCCTGGGTCACGAAGGCGAGCTGGGACTCGTCGGGCGAGAGCCTCGGCCGCGCATTGTAGGAACCCTGGAAGGTGATGCGCTGCGGCCGGCTGCCCGGCACGAGCGACTGGCGGTAGATCTGCGGCCCGCCGGCCCGGTCGGAGGTGAAATACAGGGTCTGGCCATCGTGCGACCACTGCGGCTCGGTGTCGATGGCAGGGTCTTCCGTGATGCGCGTGAGCCCGCCGCTGGAAAGCTCCAGCACGTAGATGTCGAGGTTGCCATCGCGCGAGGACAGCGTGAGGGCGAGCCGCCGCCCGTCGGGTGACCAGGCCGGCGCCTGGTTGACGCCGGCCTTGGCCGACACACGACGGCGCTCCCCGGTCTTCAGGTGCTGCACGAACACCGCCGGCAGCCGGTTCTCGAAGGACACGTAGGCGAGGCTCTGGCCATCCGGCGACCAGGCCGGCGACATCAGCGGCTCCCCGGACTGCATGACCACGCGCGGATTGACGCCATCGGCATCGGCGACGATCAGCCGGTACTGCCGGTTGGGCGCACGCCCCGACACCGCGATGTAGGCGATGCGCGAGGCAAAGGCGCCCTTCACGCCGAGGATCTTCTCGTACACCATGTCGGCGACCTGGTGCGAGGCGAGTCGCAGGCCTGCGCGGTTCGAGGTGATCTGGAAGCCGAGCAGGCGCTGGTGGTTGAGCACGTTGAACAGCTCGAACACGATCTGGAAGCGGTTGGCATCCAGCGTCTGGAGCTGGCCGACGACGATGTAGTCGGTCTTGAGCGCGCGCCAGTCGTTGAAGACCACGTCCGCGCCGCGGGTGGGTTTCTCCACCATATCGTCCCGACCCATCGGCGCGAAACGGCCGCTGGAGGCGAGGTCCGAGGACACCACCTGCGCGACATCGAACACCGGCGACGCCGGGTCCGCCTCGCCGAAGGGAACGATGGCGATCGGAATGGCATCGGCCTGGCCCTGGGTGATCTCCACCACGAGCTGTGCACGCGCCGTGCCGGCGGCGCTGAGCAGCAACAGCAGGACGATGCCGGGAAGGATGGGTCTATTCATTGGGCTTGAACACCAAGGTCAGGTTGCGTTGGAACAGCGCCGGGTCCGGCGGCTCGGGGAGCGGCGAGGCGCGATACACCGCGTTCTCCACCGACTGTCGCACCGCCTCATCCCCATTGCAATCGGTGACGTTCGCGCGAGTGACCTCGCCGCCCCGCACCTGCGTGACCTCGATGCGGCAGACGATGCCCGCGCGGGCGGAAGCGGGCTTGAGCCAGGCATGGGTGATGCGGGCCTGGATCGCAGCGATGTAGCTGGCGCCTTGCGGCCCGGCCTGCAGCGCGCTCAGACGTTCCTCGTCGGCCATCTGACGCCGAAGCTCGGATTCGCGCAGCGCCCGGGCCTTCTGGTCCGCCGCCGCCCGCGCGGCAGCCTCGCGCTGCTGTTGCGCGGCGGCCTGCGCCTTGGCACTGGCCTCGGCCTGTGCCTTCGCCGCCGCAGCCTTCTCCTGCGCCGCCGCCCGGCTGGCAGCCTGTCGCGCGGCTTCCTGCGCCTTCACCGTCGCCTGCCGCGCCTCGAGCGCCGCCGCCTTCTCGGTCGCCGCGCGTTGTGCTGCCTCGCGCTGCGCCTGCTCGGCCGCCTGGCGCTCGCGCTCCTGTTCTGCGGCGCGTTGCTGCTCGGCGGCGCGCTCCTGCGCCTGCTGCTGTTCCTGCCGGCGATGCTGCAGGTTTCGCAGCACCTGGGCATCAACGACCACGGCTTCGATGGACGGACCCAGCGAGGGTTGGGGCATGCGCTCGAACCCCACGCGCGCGGCCAGGACCACGGCCAGCGCCAGTGCGGCGTGCAGCAGCACCGAGCCCAGCATGGGCCAGGAATGCTCGTGCAGGGCCCCGGACATCAGCGCGCAGACCCCGCCGCCTCGCGCCGCGAACGGGCCGGGGGCTTCACGGGATCGGTCAGCAGGCCCACCTTGGGTGCACCGGCCCGCTGCAACAGGGCCATGGCCCGCACCACTGTCCCGTACGGCACGCCGGCATCGGCCCTCACCAGCACGGGCGTCTTCGCATCCCGCCGCAGCACAGCGGCGACGCGCGCGCCGACCTGCACCTCCGAGGCAGGCTGGTCCTGGGCCTTGCCCATGTTCAGGTACAGCCGGCCCGACACATCCACCGTCAGCACCAGCGGCTCGTGCTTCTGCAGGAATTCCTCGTCGATGGGGTCGGCGCTGGCCTGCGGCAGCTCGACCTTCACGCCCTGGGTGAGGAGCGGCGCGGTGATCATGAAGACGATGAGCAGCACGAGCATGACGTCGATGTAGGGCACGACGTTGATCTCGCCCATCAGCCGGCGACGTCGCGTGGCGCCGGCCATCAGCGCCCCGCGGGCGCGGCGGGCGCGGCGGGCGCAGCGCGCACGCCGGCATTGCGCTGCAGGATGGTGGAGAACTCTTCCATGAAGGTGTCGAAGCGCAGCTCCAGCCGGCTCACCTGGTCGGCGAAGCGGTTGTACGCCACCACCGCGGGGATGGCGGCGAGCAGGCCGATGGCGGTGGCGATCAGCGCCTCGGCGATGCCCGGCGCCACGGCCGCGAGCGTCGCCTGCTGCACGTTGCCGAGGTTGTGGAAGGCACTCATGATGCCCCACACCGTGCCGAACAATCCGACGTAGGGGCTGGTCGAACCCACCGTGGCCAGCATCGCCAGGTTGTGCTCGAGCCGGTCGATCTCGCGCAACTGTGCGACCCGCATCGCCCGCCGCGAGCCCTCGAGCAGTTCATCGGAGGGCAGGTTCTGCTGCCGCAGGCGGCTGAACTCCCGGAAGCCCGACTCGAAGATGCTCTCCATGCCGGTGCCTTCGCGGCCCTTGGTCTCGATGCTCCGGTACAGTTCGTTGAGGTCCCCGCCCGACCAGAAGCCGGCTTCGAACTGGTCGGCCGCACGGCGCGAGCGGCCGATGACGCCGCGCTTGCGCAGGATCACGGCCCAGGAGGCGATCGAGGCCAGCAGCAACAACACCAGCACCGCCTGGACCACGGGGCTTGCGCCCAAGACCAGGGTCCAGACCGACAGGTCATCGTTCATCGCGCCACTCCACGAAAAGATCCGAAGGGATCGCCCGGGGCTTCAGCGTCTGCGAGTCGAGGCAGGCCACCCGCGTCGTCGCGCGCACCAGCGGCTCCCCGGCGCGCGAGATGCCCTGGGCAAAGAAGAACGAGGCCGGCGTCATGCGCATCAGCTGTGCATCGATGCGGATCTCGTCATCGAGCTGCGCGGGGCGCAGGTACTTCACGTTCACCTCCACCACCGCGAACTGCAGTCCACGCTCGGTGCGCAGGCGCCACTGGTCGATGCCCAGCGCGCGCAGCCACTCGGTGCGGCAACGCTCCAGGAACTTGAGGTAGTTGGCGTAATAGACCACCCCACCGCCATCGGTGTCCTCCCAGTAGACCCTGCAGGTGATGGAGAAGTTCGGGCGAATTGCGTCGCTGTCGCCGGCCATCAGCCGTCCTTGAACAGGCCCAGCGAGAGCTCGCGCTCCGCCGAGGGCGCCTTCAGGCCGAAATGCAGGTAGGCGCTGCGGGTCGCGATGCGACCGCGCGCCGTGCGGGTCATGAACCCCTGCTGGATGAGGAAGGGCTCGACCACGTCCTCGAGCGTGCCCCGCTCCTCGCTCATCGCAGCCGCCAGGCTGTCGACGCCGACCGGGCCACCGTCGAAGCGCTCGATGATGGTGAGCAGGAGCTTGCGATCGAGCTGGTCGAAACCCAGCGGATCGACGTCCAGCATGTCGAGCGCGGCGATCGCGATCTCACCGCTGATCACGCCATCGGCGCGAACTTCGGCGAAATCCCGCACCCGGCGCAGCAGGCGGTTGGCGATGCGCGGCGTGCCGCGCGAGCGCTCGGCGATGCGCACCGCCCCTTCCGGGCGCAGGGTGAGCCCGAGGATGGCGGCGCTGCGCGTCACGATGTCGGTGAGCTCGGCGATGGAGTAGAACTCCAGCCGCTGCACGATGCCGAAGCGGTCGCGCAGCGGTGAGGTCAGCAGGCCCGCACGGGTGGTGGCGCCCACCAGGGTGAAGGGCGGCAGGTCGAGCTTGATGGAACGCGCACCGGGTCCCTCGCCGATCATGATGTCGAGCTGGTAGTCCTCCATCGCGGGGTAGAGGATCTCCTCCACCACCGGACTCAGGCGATGGATCTCATCCACGAACAGCACATCGCGCGGCTCGAGGTTGGTGAGCAGGGCCGCGAGGTCACCGGGCCGTTCCAGCACGGGACCGGAGGTCTGGCGCAGGTTCACCTGCAGCTCGTTGGCGAGGATGTTGGCGAGCGTGGTCTTGCCCAGGCCAGGCGGCCCGAAGATCAGCACGTGATCCAGCGCCTCGCCCCGCTGACGCGCGGCCTGCACGAAGATCTCCATCTGCGACTTCACCTTGGGCTGGCCCACATAGTCCGCCAGCCGCTTGGGGCGAACGGCGCGATCCACGACCTCGTCATCGCGCCCGCCGGCGCCGCTGATCAGACGGTCCTTCTCGATGGCCATGCCCTCACGCCCTTGCCGCGGTCTTGAGCGCGGCACGGATCAGTTCCTCGGTGGACAGCCCGGCATCCTCCACGCCCTTGAGCAGGCGGGCAGCCTCAGGGGGCTTGTATCCCAGGGCCACCAGTGCGCCCAGCGCCTCGCCACGCACGCCCGACAGGGCGCCACCCGGCGCCGACACCGCACCGGCCAGACCTGCGCCCGCGAGCTTCGCCACGCTGTCCTTCATCTCCACGATGACGCGCTCCGCGGTCTTCTTGCCGATGCCGGGAATGCGGGTGAGCATGGCCGCATCCTCGGACTCGATGATGCGCAGGAAGTCCTCCACGCTCGCGCCCGACAGGATGCCCAGGGCCATCTTCGGTCCGACGCCGGACACCTTGAGCAGCGCACGGAACAGGCGGCGCTCCCCTTCGGTGCCGAAGCCGTAGAGCACGTGCGCGTCCTCGCGCACCACCAGGTGCGTGAACAGCGACACCGGCTCACCGGCGGCTGGCAACCCATAGAAGGTCGACATCGGCGCCTCCAGCTCATAGCCCACGCCATTGACCTCGAGCAGCAGGCCAGGCGGGTGTTTCGCCGCGAGACGCCCCTTCAGGAATCCGATCATCGTGCCCGGCCCTGCCAGCGCAGCGCCGCCGACCAGGCGGCCCGGACGTTTCCACGCGAGGATCGCCCCGCGGCCGCCATGGCCGCCTCGGCCGTCACGCTGCGGCCGCGCAGCGCATGGCACACCGCTGCGGCCAGCGCATCCGCGGCATCGGCCGCGAGTTGTCCCTGCAGGTTCAACAGGCCCTTGACCATGAGCTGCACCTGCTCCTTGCCGGCGCCGCCCGACCCCACCACCGCCAGCTTGATCTGGCGCGGCGCGTACTCGAACACGGCGGCTTCACAATCGGCGAAACCGCAGATGGCGGCGCCACGGGCCTGGCCCAGCTTCAGCGCGCTGTCGGCGTTGCGGTTGACGAACACCCGCTCGATGGCGATCTGCTGCGGCTGGTATTGCGCCACGAGGTCGCGCACGCTGCGGAAGATCTCCTGCAGTCGCACGCTGAACTCGCCCGACCGCGTGCTGATGACCCCGCTGGCCACGTAGTGCAACTTCGGACCGGCGACGTCCACGACGCCAAAGCCGGTCCGCTGAGATCCTGGGTCGATGCCGAGTATGCGCAAGGAATTCACCGTGTTGCTTCCCGGCGGCTATGATACCGGCATTGTCCCGGCAAACCCACCCGTCGCCGGCGAAATCCGCAGTGGAAACAACGACATCAAGCAGCGCACCGCCCTCCGCCCGGACCCAGGCGGCGCTCGCGGCGCTGCGCGAGTGGCCCTTGCCGGCAGAGGCCAGCGAGGCGCGCGAGGCGGGGCTTGCCAGCGCGATGATCCTGGCGAGCCTCGAGGCCGATGATGACCTCATCATCGGCACAGCGCTCCATGGGCTGCTGGCACAGCGCTGGATCGAGCGGGAATCCAGCGAAAAGCAGTTCGGCGTGACGGCCGTCCGCCTGGCTCGCGAGCTCAATCAGCTCGGCAGCTTCGGCTTGCCGGCGGACTGGACTCCGGAGAAGGGGCTCGAACCCGCGCAGGCCGAGTCGCTGCGCAAGATGCTCGTGGCCATGGTGGGTGATGTGCGGCTGGTCGTGGCGCGCCTCGCCGAGCAGCTCCAGCTCATGCGCAGCGCCCGCATCAAGCCGGCCGCGACGCAGCGGCGGCTGGCCACGGAGACCCGCGAGGTGTACGCGCCGCTCGCCAACCGGCTGGGCGTGTGGCAGATCAAGTGGGAGCTCGAGGATTTCGCCTTCCGCTACCTCGAGCCGGCGGAATACAAGCGCATCGCGGCGGCGCTGAAGTCGCGTCGCAGCGAGCGCGAGGATTACCTGCAGCGCTTCTCGGCGGAGCTGTCGCGACATCTCGAGCAGGCCGGCATCCGCGCGCAGATCAGCGCGCGTCCCAAGCACATCTACAGCATCTGGCGCAAGATGCAGCGCAAGCAGGTCCCCTTCGAGCAGGTCATGGACGTACGCGCGGCGCGCGTGCTGGTCGATTCGATCGCCGACTGCTACGCGGCCCTGGGCGTGGTGCACTCGCTGTGGCCCTTCATCCAGGGCGAGTTCGACGACTACATCGCCACCCCCAAGGACAACCTGTATCGCTCCATCCACACCGCCGTGGTCGGCCCCGGCGGCGAGCCGGTCGAGGTGCAGATCCGCACGCACCAGATGCACGCCGCCAGCGAGCGGGGCGTGGCCTCGCACTGGCGATACAAGGAAGGCGGGCGGCCCGACCTCGCCTACGAGCGCAAGATCAACCAGCTTCGCACCCTGCTCGCGCCACCCGAGCCCGGCGAGACCGGGCGCGACTTCCTCGACCGGGTGCGCGTCGACCTGTTCTCGGACCGCCTGTACGTGCTCTCCCCCCGCGGCGAGATCGTCGATGTGCCGGTCAATGGCACCCCGCTGGATTTCGCCTACCAGGTCCACACCGACCTGGGACACCGCACCCGCGGCGCGAAGGTGAACGGGCGCATGGTGCCGTTGAGCCATCGGCTGAAGAACAGCGACACGGTGGAGATCATCACGGCCAGGCAGCCGCAGCCCTCGCGCGACTGGCTCTCGCCACAGAGCGGCTTTCTCGCAAGCCCCCGCAACCGGGCCAAGGTGCGCGCCTGGTTCCGCAAGCAGGATGAGACACAGAACAAGATCGAGGGACGCGCGCTGCTCGAACGCGAGCTGCAGCGCCTGGGGGTCGCCGCGCCGCCCATGCCCGAGATCCTCGCCGAACTGCGCCTGCCCTCCTCCGATGCGTTGCACGAGGCGCTGGGCGCGGGCGACATCACCGCGAGCCAGGTAGTCGGCGCGATCCAGCGGCTGCAGCATGCACGCGAGGACCACCGCCTGGCGCAGAAGCCGCGCGCCGCGCGGGAGACGGAGCGGGGAACCCCGGTGCAGGGGATCGGTGACCTGCTGGCCTCCTACCCGAAGTGCTGTCACCCCGTGCCACCCGAGGCCATCGCGGGGTATCTCGCCGTGGGCCGCGGCGTGAGCGTGCATGCGCAGAGCTGCAACAACTTCATCCGGCTCGCGGCGCGCAATCCGGCCCGTGTGCTGGCCCTCGACTGGGGCGGCGCGACGGACGGGGAGTTCCCGGTGGACATCGAGGTGCGGGCCTACGATCGCCGTGGCCTGGTGCGCGATGTCAGCGCCGCCATCGCGGATGAGAAGATCAGCATACGCGGCATGAACACGGTCACGAACAAGGCCGACAACCTGGCGCAGATGCAGATCTCGATCGCCGTGGGCGGGTTGCCGCAGCTCTCGCGCGTGCTCGCCCGCATCGGCGCGCTGCCCAACGTGATCAGCGCCCGGCGCCGGCGCTGAACGAAGGCGCCACGCGGCGCGAGCCCTCAGCGGGCGCGGCCCCTCAGCGGTTGATGGAATCGATGGCGCGCTTGTCGGCCGCCAGCGCCGCCTCGTGCAGCGCCTCGGACAGCGTCGGATGCGCATGGATGGTGCGCTGGATGTCCTCCGCGCTCGCCGAGTATTCCATCGCCAGCACTGCCTCGGCGATCAGCTCGCCGGCCATCGGTCCGATGATGTGCACGCCGAGGATCTCATCGTCATCCGCCGCGGCGATGACCCTGCAAAAACCGACGCCGGCTTCCATCGCCCGCGCCCGGCCGCTGGCGGTGAAGGGAAAGTTGCCGATCTTCAGCGCGCGGCCGCTGGCACGCGCCTGTTCCTCGCTCTGCCCGACCCAGGCGATCTCCGGAGCCGTGTAGATGACGGAGGGAATGGTGCGGTAGTTGACCTCGCCGTACAGGCCGGCGATGAGGTCGGCGACCATGACGCCCTCCTCCTTGCCCTTGTGCGCCAGCATGGGTCCGCGCACCACATCGCCCACCGCCCAGACGTCGGGCACGCGGGTGCGGCAATGTTCGTCCACTTCGATGAAGCCGCGCGCATCGAGCGCCACCTCGACGTGCGGGGCGATGAGCCCTTCGGTGAACGGCCGCCGGCCCACCGCCACCACCAGCTTGTCGACGCTCAGCGTGTGATCGCCCTGCGCGTCGGTGTACTGCACGCTCACCGCACCGTTCTGCACGGCGGCGCCCGACACCTTCGCGCCGAGCTTGATGTCCAGTCCCTGCTTGCGGAAATGCTTCAGCGCTTCCTTCGCCACTGCCGGGTCGGCCATGGGCAGGAAGCTGTCCAGCGCCTCGATGACGGTCACTTCACTGCCCAGGCGGCGCCAGACGCTGCCCAGCTCGAGGCCGATGACGCCGGCGCCGATGACGCCCAGGCGCGGCGGCACCGAGGAGAACTCCAGCGCATCCCAGGAATCCACGATGTGCTCGCCATCGTGCGGCACGCTCTTCAGCCGCACCGGCACCGAGCCGCTGGCCAGCACCACATGGCGTGCGGACAATACGCGGCGCGCGCCATCGGCTGCCGTGACCTCGACCTGGCCCGGCGCGACCAGCCGGCCGTGCCCGAAAATGGGTGTGACGCCATTGGCCTTGAACAGCGCCGAGATGCCGCCGGTCATGGTCTTGACGATGCCGGCGCGGCGCTTCTGCATCGCCGCGAGGTCGAGCGCCACGGCGGAGGTGCGGATGCCGTGGACCGCGAACTCGTGCTGGGCGCGGTGGTACAGCTCGGAGGATTCGAGCAGCGCCTTGGAAGGGATGCAGCCCGCATTGAGGCAGGTGCCGCCGAAGGCGAAGCTCCCATCGCGGTTCTTCCACTCATCGATGCAGGCCACTTTCAGCTTGTTCTGCGCCGCGCGAATGGCAGCCGGGTAGCCGGCCGGTCCCCCGCCGATCACCACCACATCGAAGGCATCGCTTGCCGCGGCGTTCATATCGACAGCACCAGTCGCATCGGATCCTCCAGGAATTGCTTCACGGCGACGAGGAACTGCACGGCCTCGCGCCCGTCGATGATACGGTGATCATAGGTGAGGGCGATGTACATCATCGGCCGCACCACCACCGCCCCGTCCACCACCATCGGCCGGTCCTGGATCTTGTGCATGCCCAGGATGGCGCTCTGCGGCGGATTGACGATGGGCGTGGACAGGAGCGAGCCGAAGACGCCGCCGTTGGTGATGGTGAAGGTGCCGCCGGTGAGCTCCTCGATGGTGATCGTGCCGGCGCGGGCGCGCTGCGCATAGCCCGCCACGGCCTTTTCGATGTCGGCGAAGCTCGAGGCATCCGCATCGCGCACCACGGGCACGATGAGGCCCCGGTCGGTGGAGACCGCCACGCCGATGTCGTAGTACTCGTGGTACAGGATGTCGTTGCCATCCACCGAGGCGTTGATCACCGGGAATTTCTTCAGTGCCTCGACACAGGCCTTGACGAAGAAGGACATGAACCCGAGCTTCACGCCATTGCGCTTCTCGAACTCCTCGCGGTAACGGGCGCGCAGTTCGTTGACCACGCCGAGGTCCACCTCGTTGAACGAGGTCAGCAGCGCCTGCGAGGCCTGCGCCTGCACCATGCGTTCGGCGATGCGCTGCCGCAGCCGGGTCATCGCGACGCGCTGCTCCACGCGCCCACCGCGCGCCTGCGCCGGGGCGCCGGCGGCCGGTGCCGGTGCCGGTGCCGGTGCCGATGCCGATGCCGATGCAGAGGCTGGCGCGGCGGCCGGCGCCGGAACCGACTCACGCGCCGAGAGATGCTGGACCACATCGGCTTTCGACACGCGCCCGTCCCGCCCGGATCCTGCTATACCGGCGGCATCGAGCTTGTTCTCCTCCACCACCCGTCGCGCCGCGGGACTGAGTTTGCCGCCGGTGGCTTCCGCGGGGGGCGGGGTCGCGGCAGCGGGCTTCGCAGGCGCGGCGAGAACTCCCTCCTCCAGGATGGCGAGCACCTGACCGCTGGTCACGGTGGCGCCATTGGCCATCCGGATCTCCTTCAACGTGCCGTTCGTCGGCGCCGGCACCTCCAGCACCACCTTGTCGGTCTCGAGATCGACGAGGTTCTCATCGCGCGCCACCGCATCGCCCGGCTGCTTGTGCCAGGTGACCAGGGTGGCATCCGCCACGGACTCGGGTAACTGGGGAACTCGCACTTCGATGGTCATGGCCGGGTACCGTCAATGGCTGGGGGGATCGACATGGGTCAGGACACGCGCATGCGCGCGGTATGTTGCGAGGTGCCCTCCACGGGCGAGCCGCTCAGCGCCGCCTGCACGAGGTTTCTCTGCTGCTCCTCGTGCAGGGTGGAGATGCCGGTGGCGGGCGCGGCGGCACCGGGGCGGCCCGAATACAGCAGCTCCTGCTGGGGACCGAGCCTGGCCTGCAGGCGATGCCGGATCTGGTACCAGCTCCCCTGGTTCTGCGGCTCTTCCTGGCACCAGACGTATTCCACGGCGTTCGGGTAGCGTCGCAACAGCGCCTCGTACTCATCGTTCGGGAACGGGTAGAGCTGCTCGATGCGCGCGATGGCGATGTGCGTGATCTTCGCCTCGCGCCGTGCCTTCAGCAGATCGACGTACACCTTGCCACTGCACAGCACCACACGCGTGACCTCCGCCGGCTGGATGTCATCGATCTCATCGATGATGTTCCAGAACCGGCCCGAGGCGAGTTCCTGCAGCGGGGACACCGACAACGGGTGACGCAGCAGGCTCTTGGGCGTCATGACGATGAGCGGCTTGCGCAGCGAGCGCAGCATCTGGCGCCTCAACATGTGGAACATCTGCGCCGGCGTCGAGGGCACGCACACCTGCATGTTGTACTCGGCGCAGAGCTGCAGGAAACGCTCCAGGCGCGCGGAGGAATGCTCCGGTCCCTGACCTTCGTAGCCGTGGGGCAGGAACAGCACGAGACCCGACAGCCGGCCCCACTTCGCCTCGCCCGAGCTGATGAACTGGTCGATGATGACCTGCGCACCGTTGCAGAAGTCGCCGAACTGGCCTTCCCAGATGGTCAGGCATCGGGGTTCGGTGGTGGAGTAGCCGTACTCGAAACCCATGACGGCTTCCTCCGACAGAACCGAGTCCGTCACGCGGAATGAGGGCTGATTCGTTCCCAGGTGCTGCAGCGGGATGTAGCGCTCGCCGGTCTGCTGGTCGTGCAGCACCGCGTGCCGGTGGAAGAAGGTTCCCCGGCCGCTGTCCTGGCCGGTAAGCCGCACGGAATAGCCTTCCTGCAGCAGGCAGGCATAGGCGAGGTTCTCGGCCGCGCCCCAGTCGAGGTCCGTCTCGCCCGCGAGCATCCTCTGGCGAGCCTGCATGATGGCGAGCACCCGCGGATGAAGCTTCCACTGTGGCGGCCAGCTCGTGATGGCCTTGCCCAGTGCCTTCAGCCGCGGCAGTTCCACTGCCGTGCGCACGGGCTCCGACCAGTCCGCTCCCAGGTACTGGCTCCAGTCCACCGTGTACTTGTTGCCGATGAGCCCCAGGGCGGCGCGCGCCTGCGGGGCGCCCTGGTCGAGGCCGTCGCGGTACTGGTCCATCATCCCGGCGGCCTCCTCGGCCGTGATCACACCTTCGGCGACCAGGCGATCGGCGTACTTCTGCCGGACCGTGGGCTTGCCCCGAATCGACCGGTACATGACCGGCTGCGTGGCCGCGGGCTCGTCCGCCTCGTTGTGGCCGTGGCGGCGGTAGCAGACGAGGTCGATGACCACGTCCTTGTGGAACTTCATGCGATACGCGAGCGCCAGCCGCACGGCGAAACACACGCTCTCCGGGTCGTCCGCGTTCACGTGCAGGATCGGCGCCTCGATCATCTTGGCGACATCGGAGCAGTACAGCGTGGAGCGGGCGTCCTGTGGATCGCTGGTGGTGAAGCCCACCTGATTGTTGATGACGATGTGCAGCGTGCCGCCGGTATGGAAGCTGCGCGCCTGCGAGAGCTGCAGCGTTTCCATGATCACGCCCTGTCCCGCAAAGGCGGCATCACCGTGTACCTGCACCGCCACGACCTTGTCGCCGCGCGCATCCTCCCGCCGCTCCTGCCGCGCGCGCACCGAGCCTTCCACCACCGCGTTCACCACCTCGAGGTGGGAGGGGTTGAACGCCAGCGCCACGTGCACGTTGCCGCGGGAAGTCTTGAGGTCGGCGGAGAAGCCCTTGTGATACTTGACATCACCCGAGCCGCGGATCGCCGCGTAGTCGTAGCGGCCCTCGAATTCGCTGAACAGGTCCTTCGGCGACTTGCCGAGCAGGTTCACCAGCACGTTCAGGCGGCCGCGATGCGCCATGCCGATGATGCATTCCTCGATGCCAGCGATGCCGCCCTGCTGCACGAGGTCATCGAACAGCGGGATCAGGCTGTCGCCCCCTTCGAGCGAAAAGCGCTTCTGTCCGACGTACTTGGTGTGCAGGTAGCGCTCGAGCCCTTCGGCGGCGGTGAGCTGCCAGAGGATGTTCTTCTTCTCGGCCGGCGTGAAGCGCTGCTGGATGCGGCCGGCCTGGAACTGGTCCTGCAGCCAGAGCCGTTCCTCGCTGTTGGAGACGTGCGCGAATTCCGCGCCGATGGTGCCGCAGTAGATGGTGCGCAGCTCGGCGATGATGTCGCGAAGCCGGTTGCGCGGCTTGATCACGCCGTTGCGGCTGCCGGTGAAGAACTCGGCGTCGAGGTCGGCGTCCGACAGGCCGAAGTAGGCGAGTTCGAGCACCTTCGGCGTCGGTCGGGCCTGCAGTCCGAGCGGGTCGATGTCCGCGATCAGGTGGCCGCGATTCGCATAGACCTGGATGAGGCGCGACACGGCTCCCTGCTTGGCGCTGGCGGCCTGGCCGGCCGCGGCATCCGCGACCGGCGCCATCCGCGCAACGCGCGCCCGCGACTCGATGTCCGCGCGGATGCGGCCATGCGCCGTCTCGCTTCCGGCCGCGGGCGCAAGCGAGGAGAAATATTGCGCGAAAGATACCGGCACCGTGGCGGGGTCAGCGAGCCAGGATTCGTAGAGTTGCTCGAGGTAGGCGGCGTTGCCCGCATCCAAGGGAGCCGGGGGAATCGGGCGAGGCACGCGTGGACTCATGGATGGCTGATCGGCAAACCATGAGTCTAGCCGAATGGGCCAGATTATGGAATGTCGGGCGCCTGCGCGAAGGCTACAGGTGGAGCGCGATATTCCCGAGTTCGCCGAGCATCCAGAGCTCGTAGCCGACGAGGCCGAGATAGCAGGAGAGGACCACGTACAGCAGCAGCTCGACACGGAACACACCGAGGAAACGGTAGCCGGCGAGCATCACCATGACGGCCACGCTGCAGCCGGTCATCACCATCTTCAACGAGGTGAACGTCTTGGGATCGCCGTAGACCACGCTTGCCATGACCGGGTTCGCCTCGTGCGCGCCGGCTTGCAGCAGGATGAGCGTGAGGAAGGCATCGGTGACGCACAGGGCGAGTATCGCGAGCACCACGGCGAGCAGGCGCGAATGATGCCAGTCGAGCACGTGCACGCCCTGCGCGTACTCGCGCCGCGGCTGGCGGCGGCGGGGATTGAAGTTGCCGTACAGCAGCGACCACCAGAACCTGCGCCGGCGGTCGGGACTGCCGCGACGCTCGCGGTCTGCATCATCATCGGCGGCCAGCGGCTCGCCGCTCACCGCCATCGAAGGCGAGGAATCGGGGACTTGGGAACTCACCTGCGCACTATCGATGCCGGCCGCGCGCATCGCAAGCGACACACGTCATAATATTCAATGCGAATGTGAGGCAGGTCCGGTATTGGAGAATCGCTGTTCCCTGGGCGCGGGAAACTGCGCGGATTCCAGGGTCACGGCAGGCTCCCTTGACTGTGCGCTCTGCAACAGGGCCTGCAACGGCCGCGAGGCGGGGCGCGACAGTCCTTCCTGGATGCGGGCGCGCCGGGCGAGCACCCGCGGCTCGTCCGCGGAACCGGGCAGCAGCACGGCATCGCAAGCGCGGCGCGCCAGCTCGTCTTCGCGGGACTGACAGATGGACAGCATCGCCTGGCGCTGGGCCTCGGTGCCCGCGATGCGCGCATCGAGGGATTCCTGGCCCGCGAAGCCCAACGCCAGCGCCCGGCGATAGGCGCTGATGGCCTCCGCCGGCCGGCGGGCCTGCATCAGCACATCGCCCGCAGCGGAGGCCAGCTCCGCATCGTCGCGCACCAGGCGCAGCGCCTGCCGGCAGGCGGGGACTTGCGCATCGCGCACACATCCCTTTCGCATGGCATCCGGATCGGCGCTTCCCTGGGCACCCGCCAGCGAGGCCAGCAGCAGCACTGCCCACGCGGTGCGCATCAGCGTCCCGTCTCGCGCACCACGCGAAACCCGAGCACGGTGCTGCGCAGGCCGGCGGGAAAGCGGTTGCGGTAGGCGGCACGCACGAACGCGGGCGGTGTGAACCACGAACCGCCGCGCGCTTCGCGCACGCGGCAATCCCCTGCAAGGCTGGCCTCGCCGCGCCGGGGCGCAGAGGAATAGTCATCGCTCCAGCAATCCTGGACCCATTCGAACACGTTGCCGTACAGGTCGTTCAGGCCGTAGGCATTGGCTGCGAACGAGCCCACCGGCGCCGTGGCCACGTAGCCATCGCTGCACTCGAATGCATTCCAGCCGGGGTACAGCAGCAGCGCGTTCTGGTCGGCGAGGTTGCCGTGGGCGCAGGCGAGCGTGGCATTGCTGCCCCAGGCCGTCTGCACCTCGCCACCCGCGCGCGCCGCATACTCCCACTCGGAGGCGCTGGGCAGCCGGTAACGGTGGCCGCTGCGGCCCGACAGCCACTGCACGTAGGCCGTGGCGTCCTCGAAGGAGACGCAGGCCACCGGATGCATCCAACTCTGGCTGAATCCGGGCGACATCCAGCTCGCGCCGGCGCGAAACTGCCATCGGTCGTTCGAATACACCTCGCAGCCGTGGACCTGCCTGCCGGTGGCGTCCACGAACTCCTTGAACTCGCCCACCGTGATCTCGTTGACGCCCATGGCGAAGGGTTTCGGGATCTCCACCGGATGGCGCGGCCGTTCGAAGGGCGTGGCCCCAGCATCATCGCTCGTGGAACCCTGCATGAAGCGCCCGGCGGGCACCACGCTCATCAGCGGGCAGGTCGGGCAGTCGCGCAGCACGGTGGGCGCGGGGTGCGCGCCGGCGGCCGTGCCCTGCAGCCGTTGCATGAGGCCCGGCGGGGCGAGCGCGAGGAAGATCATCGCGGCGGCCGCGAGCACGGCGGCGGCGACGCCGCTGCCGATGATCCACTGGCCGCGGCGGTCACGACAGGCGCGGCGAAACTCCTTCAGGAACTGCGCGACCGTGGGCGTGCGCTTCGACCGTTCGAACTCGAGTGCGCGCACCAGCACGCGGTAGGGACGCCGCCCGAGACTGGAGAGCCGGACCGGCCGGAGGTCCGGCGTGCGCGGCGGTGAATCCTCCACGCGCCCGAACGGATGACGCCCGGTGAGCACCTCGTACGCCAGGCACGCCAGCCCGTAGACATCGTCGGCCGGCTCGGGTGGATGCCCGGCGAGCATCTGCGGACTGGCATAGCGCGGCGTCAGCGCCGTGGGCTCTCGGTCCGTCGAGGCCGCCTCGTTCCGCTTGGCGATGAATCGCGCCATGCCGAAGTCGATCACCTTGACGCCACACTGGTCATCGACGATGACGTTGCCGGGCTTCAGGTCGCCGTGCACGATGTGGTTGCGATGCGCGTACTCCAGCGCATGCGCGATGCCGGTGATGATCGAGAGAGCTTCCTCCCGGGGCAGGCCATCCGCACCACCGCGGCGCAGGCGCTTGTACAGGGATTCCCCGGGCAGGTACTCCATGGTCATGAAGACGCTCTGCCCGTCGCGGTCACAGTCGATGACCCGCACGATGTTCTGATGCGTCAGGCTCTGCAGCTTGTGGGCCTCGCGCTGCAGCGCCGCCATCGAGCCGAAGTAGTGGCTGAAGGGAACCGTCAGCACCTTGACCGCGATATACGGGTCGTGCGCGCCGGCCTCCACGCGCCGCAGGTCCACCGCCTTGAACACGCGGCTCATGCCGCCCTCGCCCACCAACGCCACGAGGCTGAAGCGACCCTGCAGCACGCTTCCCACGCCCACGGGACGAGCGCGCGGATGGCGCGCATCGACCGCGCGCGGGCCACTCAGGCTGTCGGTGGTCTCGCCCAGGACGATGGTGGCGGGCGCATCGTTGCCGGGGATGTTGCTGTTCTCGCGCGAGGATCGCGTGGCGACGGTTTCCTCCTGCGGCCAGGCGGTGATGCGTGAGCGCAAGGTCTCGTGGGTGTCATCGGACAAGGGCTGCCGGGACTTGTGTTCGTTGAGGATTTCCAGCAACTTCACCGGCGCCACGCGCTCCACCGCGAGCTCCCGGTACATCTCGGACAAGAGCTGCTCGCGGGTAAGGTCCCCGTGCTGGAAGGATCTCAGTGCGTTGGCAAAGCTGGACATGGTCGGCGGCCGGTGTACTCGAAACAAATACAAATATATATTATAAGTAATTGATATATATGATAAATATATCCATTAAAGCTAGCTCCTGGTGCTCCTTTTGCCCCACGCCTTCCCCATTTGCGGAGCCCAGCCTGACGGTGCGTAGGATAACCGCTGGCGCCCGGCTTGGCATGACCTGCGCGCGCACCGGTACGCCATGCGGATGATTCTTGCCATCTGCGTCGGCGCCAGCGCGGGCGCGATGCTGCGCTGGTGGCTCACGCTCGCGTTGAACCACCTGTATCCGAGCATCCCGCCCGGCACGTTGGTGGCGAACCTGATCGGCGCCTACATCGTCGGCATCGCGGTGGTCGTGTTCGCCGGCGCCGCCTCGCTCTCACCCGAGTGGCGCGTGCTGGTGATCACCGGATTCTGCGGTGGCCTGACCACCTTCTCGACATTCTCCGCCGAGATCGTCGCCCTCCTCCAGCAGGGCCGGTTCGCCGCCTCCGCCCTCGCCATCGGCGTGCATGTCGCCGGCTCGGTGCTGATGACCTTCGCCGGCATCGGCACGGTGCTGCTGCTGCGCCGTTGACCGGTCAGAGCGCCGCGACGGCGGCGATGGACGATGCCTGTTCCCATTGCTCGAGCAATTGACGCTCACGCTCGCGCGCGGCCCGAAGCTTGTCGAGCTTGACGTGACCGAAGCCACGCACCTGCAGGGGCAGCAGGGCCAGTTGAACGGCGATGGCATGCCGGGCGGGCGTGAGGTCCGACAGCAGCTGTTCGATGCGCGCTTCGTACTCGGCGATCAGGCGGCGCTCGAGTCGCCGTTCCGCGGTGTAGCCGAACGGATCCCAGGGTGAGCCGCGCAGCCGCCTGCCCCGCGCCAGCAGCGCCAGGATCGGTGTGACCCAGGCGCCGAACTCGCGCTTGACCGGCGCGCCGGTGCGCGCATCCCGGCGCGCCAGGAGCGGTGGCGCGAAATGGAAGCGCAGCCGCCCGCCCTCCTCGAACGCTGCCCCGAGCTGCTGGCGGAAGGCGGCCGAGGTGTGCAGCCGTGCCACTTCGTACTCGTCCTTGTACGACAGCACCTGGTGATAACCGCGCGCCACCGCCTGCCCGAAATCTCCGCGCCCCAGGCCCAGCGCCTCCTCGGCACGTGCGCAACGCTCCACCAGCGCGCGATACCGCGTGGCCAGCGAAGCATCCTGGTAGTCGCACAGGTGCTGTTCGAACATCCGGAAGCAGGCCTCCCGGGAACCGGGAGAGTCCGGCTGCCCCGGCGCCGGCGCGGCCGACACCGGCTCGCCCGGTCCTGACAGATCCCGCGGGCGCTGGGGGTCGTGCGCGAGCAGGCGCCCGATCTCCAGCGCCCGCAGGTTCAACTCCACGGCTGCGCCGTTCAGGCGCACGGCCTCGCGCAACGCGCCGAGGCTCACGGGCAGGAGCCCCGACTGCAGCGCGAACCCGACCATCAGCATGTTCGTTCCCACCGGATCTCCCAGCAATCGTCTCGCAGCCTGGGTGGCATCCAGCTCGGCCATGCGTTCGCCGGCCAGTTCGCGCACCCGTGACTGCAACGCAGGGATCTTGAAATCCGTATCCGGGTCGAGCTGGAAGGCGCCGGTGGGAATGAGATGGGAATTGAGCACCACCGCGCTTCTTCCCGGCGCCATGCATCGCAGGCTCTCGATGCCCGCCGTGACCAGGAGGTCGCAACCCAGCACGACATCGGCCTGTGCGGCACCGATCCGCGGTGCGCGGGGATCGGAATTCCGGGGTGAGAACTTGACGTGCGAGAACACCGCCCCACCCTTCTGCGCAAGTCCCGTCACGTCGTACACGTTCACCGACCTGCCTTCCAGGTGAGCCGCCATGGCGAGCACCGCACCGATGGTCACGACCCCCGTGCCACCGATGCCGGCGATGAGCACCTGGCAGGCATCACCGCCCCGATACCGGGGATCGGGCAGCCGTTCGAACTCCAATGCCGGCAGCTCCGCCGCGGCGGGACGGCGCGGCCTTGCAGCTTCGACCGTGACGAAGGAGGGACAGAATCCGTTCAGGCAGGAGTAGTCCTTGTTGCAGCTCGACTGGTCGATGCGCCGCTTGCGTCCGAACGGCGTCTCCAGCGGCTCCACGGATACGCAGTTGGACTGCACCGAACAGTCACCGCATCCCTCGCACACCTGCGCGTTGATGAACACCCGCCGCGGCGGGTCGGGATACGCCTTGCGCTTGCGGCGCCGCCGCTTCTCCGCCGCACAGGTCTGCTCATAGAGGATGGCGCTGACACCGGACACCTCGCGCAACTCGCGTTGCACGGCATCCAGGTCCTCGCGTCGATGATGGCTGGCGCCAGCCGGGAAGCGCCGCAGTTCCTGGCGCTGCACCGCCCGATCGGTGATCCAGGCGATCCGCTGCACGCGCTCGGCACGCAGCTGGTGAGCGATGTCGGCTGCCGACAGCCCGCCCTCCACGGCCTGTCCGCCGGTCATCGCCACGGCATCGTTCAGCAGGATCTTGTAGGTGATGTTGATGCCGCTGGTGACGGCCGCGCGGATCGCAAGCAATCCGGAGTGGAAATACGTGCCATCCCCCAGGTTCTGGAACACGTGCTTCATGCCGGTGAACGGCGCGATGCCGCACCAGTTGGCGCCCTCGCCGCCCATCTGCGTGGGCGGCAGGGTGCGCCGGTTCATCCACAGCACCATGGTGTGGCAGCCGATGCCCGCCAGCGCGAGACTGCCTTCCGGCACGCGCGTGGAGGTGTTGTGTGGACAGCCGGAGCAGAAGTAAGGCGTGCGCGCCGGCAGCGCCGCGGGCTGCGCGGCGTCGACGGGGGCCATCACCTGCCCGAGGCGGGCCGAGAGGGCAGCATCGCTGATCCCGTTGGCGGTGAGCCTTGCGATGAGCACCTGCGCGATGCGCCCCGGATCGATGGGTGCATCCAGCGGCAACAGCGCTTCGCCCGCGGCGGTGCGCTTGCCGCTGATCCTGGGGCGCAGGCCATCCGGCAGGTCATACAGGATCCGCGCGGCCTGGGACTCGATGAAGGCCGACTTCTCCTCGACGAACAGCAGTTCCTGGCAGCCGCTGGCGAATTCGACCAGCCCGGAGGGCTCCAGCGGCCAGATCAGGGCAGGCTTGTACACCGAGATGCCGAGCTGCCCGAGGCGCGCCTCGTCGAGCCCGGCGAGTGCCAGCGCCTCCTCGACGTCGAGGTAGGACTTGCCCGCCGCGACGATGCCGAAACGCCGATGCGGCGTGGGGTGCACGATGCGGTCCAGGCGATTGTGACGCACGTATGCCTGGGCGCGGGGCAGCTTGAAGTTCTGCAGCCGCGAATCATCGGCCAGGGGATCGAAGGAATGCCGGGCGTGCACGCCCTGCGGCGGGAGCGGCGCATCCGGCGGCAGGCTGATCGCCGGCCACCCAGCCGGCAGATCCACGGTGGCCGTGCTCTCGATGGTCTCGTTGATGCACTTGAAGCCCACCCAGGTACCGCTGAATCGCGACAGGGCGAAGCCGTGCAGCCCGAATTCGAGGAACTCGGCCACGTTGGCCGGATACAGCACGGGCAGTCCGTTGGCGGCCACGGCGGGCTCGCTCTGGTAGGCGATGGTCGAACTCTTGCCGGCGTGGTCATCGCCGAACACCAGCAGCACGCCACCGTGCGCCGAAGTGCCCATGCGATTGGCGTGCTTGATCGGGTCACCGGCGCGATCCACACCCGGGCCCTTGCCATACCAGATGGCGAACACGCCATCGACACGCGCCCCGGGGAGCAGCGTCACCTGCTGCGTCCCCCAGATGGCCGTGGCGGCGAGATCCTCGTTGACGCCGGGTTCGAACCGGATGCCGGCCGCCGCCAGCCGCTCACGCTGCTGCAGGAGCTGCAGGTCATAGCCGCCCAGCGGCGAACCGCGATAGCCGCTGATGTAGCCTGCCGTGTTGAGCCCGGCCGCCGCGTCGCGCGCGCGCTGCATCAGCGGCAGGCGAACCAGCGCCTGCGTACCGCTGAGCAGGACACGGTCCTTCCCCAACGCGTACTTGTCATCCAGCCGGACCGTTTCCACCCGCGGCACCATAGCAGAAGGCCGCCACGTTGCGCGACGGCGCGCACCGCCCGGCGCTAGAATCTGCCGATGCGACAGCTCCCGGGAGCGCCATGAAGCAGTCGGCGCCGGCCACATCCGGTTTCACCTATCAGAGCGGATTCGGCAACGAGTTCGCCAGCGAAGCGCTGCCGGGCGCTCTGCCGCAGGGACGCAACTCCCCGCAACGCTGCGCCTACGGCCTGTACGCGGAGCAGCTCTCGGGTACCGCCTTCACGGCTCCGCGGGCCTCGAACCGGCGCTCCTGGCTGTATCGCATCCGTCCCGCGGTGGTGCACGGCGAGTTCAAGGAGCATGCGCACGCGCGGCTGGACGCGGCGCGCGCGCCGGGCATCCTCACCCCCAACCAGCTTCGCTGGGATCCGCTGCCGCTGCCCACCGAGGCGGTGGACTTCATCGATGGCCTTCACCCGATGGCTGGCAATGGCTCAGCGGAGGCGTTCAGCGGCGCGGCCATCAGCCTGTACGCGGCGAGCCGCTCGATGCAGGACCGCTTCCTGAGCAATGCCGATGGCGAATGGCTGTTCGTGCCGCAGCAAGGAGAGCTGCAGATCGACACCGAGTTCGGCCGGCTCGCGGTGTCACCCAGCGAGATCGCGGTGGTGCCGCGCGGCGTGCGATTCCGCGTGCTGCTGCCACAGGGGACGGCGCGGGGATATCTCTGCGAGAACCGCGGAGCACCGCTGCGCCTGCCCGACCTCGGGCCGATAGGCTCCAATGGCCTCGCCAACCCGCGGGATTTCCTCGCGCCCACGGCCTGGTACGAGGATCGCGAGTGCGAGGCGACCTTGCTGCACAAGTTCGGCGGCCGCCTGTGGAGCGCGCAGCTCGATCACTCCCCGCTCGATGTGGTCGCCTGGCATGGCAACCATGTTCCCTACAAGTACGACCTGCGCCGCTTCAACACCATCGGTTCGATTTCCTACGACCATCCGGATCCGTCGATCTTCCTGGTGCTGCACTCGCCCAGCGAGACGGCTGGGACCAGCAACCTCGATTTCGTGATCTTTCCGCCGCGCTGGCTGGTCGCCGACGACACCTTCCGCCCGCCCTGGTTCCACCGCAACGTCGCGAGCGAGTTCATGGGACTGGTGCACGGGGTCTACGACGCCAAGGCCACCGGTTTCCTGCCGGGCGGCGCATCGCTGCACAACTGCATGAGCGGTCACGGCCCGGACCGCGAGACCTTCGACCGCGCGAGCCGCATCGACACGACGGTGCCGCAACAGATCACCGACACGCTGGCATTCATGTTCGAAACGAGGCTTCCGCTGGCGTGCACGACGACCGCGCTGGGCGGAACACCGAAGCTCCAGGACGACTATCGGAACCATTGGCTGGGACTTGCCAGGGAGTTCGATCCGCAGCGGCGTTGAGCGCGATGGACCACGCGACATGATCGAACAGCCCCCATCCCGCATCGCCCCGCTCGAGGGCGGCTTCAATTTCCGCGACATCGGCGGCTATCTCACGCAGGATGGCCGCCGTGTGCGGTGGGGCCAGGTGTTCCGCTCGGGCAGCATGGCCACGCTCACGCCGGCCGACCAGCAGCACATGGCCGAACTCGGCATCCGCGTCATCTGCGATTTCCGCTCCAGCCGCGAACGCGCCGCGCGTCCCACCAACTGGTCGGAGTCGCACGCCGTGGTGCACTGGAACCGCGAGCACGAGGGCAGTGTCGGAGAACTGGTCGCCGCCCTGAGGGCTCCGCAGGCCAGCGCGGCATCGATGCGCGCCAGGATGATCGATGCCTACCGGACCCTGCCGTACGAGCAGGCGGATGCCTATCGCGAGGTGTTCACGCGCATCGCCGACAGCGACCTGCCGCTGATCTTCCACTGCGCCGCGGGCAAGGATCGCACTGGCATCGCGGCCGCGCTCCTGCTCACCACCCTGGAGGTGCCGCGCCACACGGTGATGGAGGATTATCTGCTGACCGAACGCTTCTTCGAGGAGGGTTGCCGCCTGGTGTTCGGCGAGCCCTCCTCACGACGGCATGCGGACATCGACCCGTCCGTCTGGGAGCCGATGATGCGGGCCGAGGCGGATTATCTCGAGGCGATGTTCGCGACGCTGGATGAACGCCACGGCGGGGTGCCCGGCTACCTGCGCCAGGTGCTGGGGGTGGATGAGCCGCTGATCCAGCGCCTCCGGCAGCAACTGCTGGAGTGATGGCACAAGCACAGGGACGCGGCGTCCCAGCGCTGCATCACGCGCCGATGGCCTTCGCCTGTTCCAGCACGGCGCGCGCCTGCTTCAGATGCGGGATGTCGATCATCCTGCCATCGAGGCCGATGGTACCCGCCCCGGGCGATGCATCGAAGGCGGCCACGACGCGCTTCGCGTGCTCGATCTCCTCGCGCGAGGGCCGGTAGCACTCGTTGATCGCGGCGACCTGCGCCGGATGGATGGCGAGGCGCCCCGTGAAGCCTTCCGCGCGCGAGGCGCGTGAGCTTGCGCGCAGGCCGGGCTCATCCTTGAAGTTCACGTACAGCGTGTCGATGGCCTGCACGCCGGCGGCGCGCGCCGCGAGCAGCGTCAACGAGCGCGCGAGCTGGTAGGTCTGCGCCCATTGCCCATCCGCCGCCAGGTTGGTGCTGGCGCCGAGCGCGGCGGCCAGGTCCTCGGCACCCCAGGTGAGTCCCATGAGTCTCGACAGGCCGGCGGTCGCATACTCGCCCAGCCGGAACGGGGCGATGGCCGTCTCGGTCGCCACCGGCACGATCCGGATCGACCCCGGCTCGAGTCCGTGCTGCGCTTCCAGTGCATCGAGGTAATGCGACAGGCGGCGAACATCCTCGGGCCCGTCGGCCTTGGGCAGCATCACGCCGTCGGGGTCCGCCGCCACCACGGCGGCGAGGTCGGCCAACGCGAGGCCGGAATCCAGCGGGTTGATGCGCACCCAGAGCTGCGAGGCACGATGCGCACGTGGCCGCGCACGAAGGAAGGCCGTCACGAGATCGCGCGCGCGCGGCTTGTTGTCCGGCGCGACCGAGTCCTCGAGATCCAGGATCAGCGCGTCCGCACCGGCGCCATCGGCCTTGTCGAGCTTGCGCTCGCTGTCGCCGGGGATGAAGAGCCAGGACCGAAGGAGGCTCATGATTGCGGCTTCTTGCGCTGCAGACCGGATCGCTTGCACGAGGCGACCAGTTCGTTGCGCTGGTTGTAGGCCCGGTGCAGGAAGGTGACGATGCCCTGGTCGGGCCGGGAGCGGGACTCGCGCAGTTCGATGACCTCGGTCTCCACGTGCAGGGTGTCGCCATGGAACACGGGCTTGGGAAAGCGCACCTCATCCCAGCCCAGGTTCGCAACGGCGGTACCCAGCGTCGTGTCTCCCACCGAGATGCCCACCATCAGGCCCAGCGTGAACACCGAGTTGACCAGGCGCTGGCCATACTCGGTGCCCTTCATGTATTCCTCGTCCAGGTGCAACTGCGCCGGGTTGTGGGTCATGGTCGTGAACAGGACGTTGTCCGTTTCCGTGACGGTGCGGCGGATGGCGTGTTTGAACACCTGCCCCACCTTCAATTCATCGAACCACAATCCCGGCATGACCCACTCCTCGCCCATCGTCCTTCGACATGGTAACGCAGCTCCCGCCTCAGCGGACCAGCGCCACCAGCTTCTTGCCGCGGTTTCGCCCGGCGAATACATCCGCCAGCGCCTGCGGCGCCGTCTCCAGCCCCTGCTCGATGTCCTCCCGCACCTGCAGCCGGCCGGCCTTGAGCAGCGCCGCCAGCTCCGCGGCAACGGCGTCGAATTGCGCCAGGTGATCGAAGATCACGAAGCCCTCGAGCCGCAGGCGCCGCGTGAGGATCTCGCGCTCGATGCGCGGGCCCTGCGGCACCGGCAGCCACCTCGGGATGGAGATCGTGCCGCACTGGATGATGCGGCCGAACCACTTCATGCGCCGGACGATGCGATCCGCCACGGGCCCCGCCACATTGTCGAAGAACACATCGATGCCCTCCGCGCAAGTCACGGCGAGTTCCGCCTCCAGGTCGTGGCGGTAGTCGATGTAATGGTCGTAGCCGAACTCCGACAGGCACTGCCGTCCCTTATCCTCCGACCCGACCACGGCCACCGTCCGGCACCCGGCGGCCTTGGCGAGCTGACCGACGATGCTGCCGACACCGCCGGCCCCGGCCGTGACCAGCACGGTCTCGCCCGCCTTCGGCTGACCGATGTTGCGAAGCGCGATGGCGGCGGTGAGCCCGTTGATGCCCAGCACCCCGGCGGCCTGCGAGAGCGTGGCCTGATCCGGGTCCACCCGCCGAAGCACCGCGGCCGGCGGCGCGATGCAGTATTCCTGCCACCCGAACCAGCCGTACAGGTATTCGCCAGGACGGTATCCCTCGTGATGTGACTCCACCACCTGCCCCACCGCCAGCGCGCGCATCACGGCGCCGACCGGAACCGGCGGCACGTAGTTGTTCTCCTCGTTCACGTAGCCCCGCTGTGCCGGATCCACGGACAGGAACAGGTTGCGCACCAGCAATTCGCCCGGCGCGAGCGCCGCGAGCTCGGAACTGACCAGCCGAAAGTGAGCGGGCTCAGGGGTGCCGACGGGCCGCACCGCAAGCGTGATCTGCCGATTGATCATGGAGCACTCCCTCATGCGCCATCGTAGCCGAGTTGCCGCCGGTTCAGCTCGGCGGCGGCTCGTCCGCGGTGAGCCGGTAGCCGACGCCCGCCTCGGTCAGGAGAAAGCGCGGCTGGCGGGGATTGGGCTCGATCTTCTGGCGGACCTGGCGCACGAGCGTGCGCAGGCCCTGGCCCTCGCCCTCCCGTTCCCGCCCCCAGACCTCATCGATGAGCTGGCGCTGCGTGACGATCATGCCCGCATTGCGGGCCAGGCATTCGAGCAGGCGAAACTCCAGGGGCGTCAGGTGCAGGCCACGGATGCCTCCCGTGGTCAAGCGGGTGCCCAGGTTGACCGTCAGGGAACCGAAGTGGAGCACCTCCTCATGAGCGCCGCTGCGCGCCGCGCGCCGCAATGCCGCGCGCACCCGCGCCAGCAGCTCGGGAGTGCTGAAGGGCTTGGCGATGTAGTCATCGGCGCCCACGTCCAGCGCCGCCACCTTGTCGTGTTCCAGGGTCCGCGCCGACAGCACCAGGATGGGCACGGGCAGCATGGCGCGCACCTCGCGGATCACCCACAGGCCGTCCCGATCTGGAAGGCCCAGGTCCACGATCAGCAGGTCAGGCCGCCGGCTGCGGGCCTCGATCAGGGCGCGCCGGGCATCTTCCGCCTCCGCCACGCGATAGCCCTGCGACTCGAGCAGGGTGCGCAGGACGGCGCGGATGGCGGCATCGTCCTCGACCACCAACACCAGGTGCATGGCCTGGGTCACGACACAGGCCCTGCGCCTGCCGGCGTTGCCGCGATGGGCAGCGTGAAGGTGAATCTCGCGCCGCCACCGGATCCCCTCATCGCGCGGATGTCACCGCCATGCGCCCCGATGATCGCGCGGCACACGGCAAGCCCCAGTCCGGCACCGCCGGTATTGGCCTCATCGCGCCCTCGCTGGAACTTCATGAACAGCCGTTCCGGATCGCCCTGCGGCAGTCCCGGACCCGTGTCCTCCACCG
>WBZN01000124.1_pt1 | contig 111090 bp, 101 predicted proteins | sample 5204281 | NCBI WGS metagenome assembly WBZN01 (sample SAMN12344347, study PRJNA552823) | activated sludge metagenome | biome: Activated sludge suspended growth; feature: Nitrification reactor; material: Wastewater; isolation source: activated sludge from nitrification reactor of wastewater... | reverse complement strand
GAGCGCTTGGAAAGATGAGGCGGGCCGGAGGCCCTAGGTTCGGAACGCACTCGGCAAACAGCCGAGCGCGAGCTGCGGGATGTACAGGATGGAGCGCTTGGAAAGATGAGGCGGGCCGGAGGCCCTAGGTTCGGAACGCACTCGGCAAACAGCCGAGCGCGAGCTGCGGGATGTACAGGATGGAGCGCTTGGAAAGATGAGGCGGGCCGGAGGCCCTATGTTCAGAACGCACTCGGCAAATAGCCGAGCGCGCACAGGCGGTGGGCATGATCGCCGAGGGAGCTATTTCAGGCTGAAGCAGTGCCCACCGTCGAAGTGGTACTCCAGCTTCATCCCGTACAGTTCCGCGATGGCCATGGCGATGGCAAGGCCCAGGCCGGTACCGCCGTCGGCGGTGGTTTCCTTGTGGAAGCGGGTGAAGATGCGCTGCGCGTCCAAGTCCTGGTCCCCGGTGTTGCGCACCATGAGGCAGCCTTGTTCCACCTGCACGGCTACGCTGCCGCCCGGCCGGTTGTGGACAATGGCGTTCTTGAGCAGGTTGGTGACGAGCGTGCGGGCGAGCGCGGGATCCATGGAACGCAACAGGTCGCCGGATGCTTCGAAATGCAGGGCCACGGAGCGGTGTTCGGCGAGGTCGGCGAACTCATCCATGACTTCCTTGGCGATGGTGGCGAAGGAGACCTCCCGCTCTTCAGGGAATTGGCGGTTCTCGATCCGCGCCAGCAACAGCAACGACTTGTTCAGGCGGGTGAGGCGCTCCAGCACGGCGATCGTTTCGCCCAACGCCTGCATGCGCTCCTCCTCGCTCCCGCCCTGCTCGGCCAGCAGCTCCAGCTTGTTGATGGCGATGGCCAGCGGCGTTTGCAGCTCGTGTGCGGCATTGGCAGTGAAGGCGCGCTGCTCATCGAACGCATCGGCGGCACGGCGCACCAGCACGTTGGCGGCCGCGTGCAGCTCATTGAACTCGCTGGTGCGCGTGGGCACCGGCGGCAGCTCGCGCGCGGTGCCTAAGCGGAAGGCCTTCAACTGGGCCAGCATGGCATGGAAGGGCTTCCACAGTCGCCGCAGCACCACGTTGTTCACCGTGATGATAGTGAGCAGCAGCACCACATACAGTGCGATGAGGGCGAGGGCCACGGTTTCCAGCAGGTCGTCTTCCTCCACGGTGCTGGTGTATACGTGGATGCGGTAGTGCCGACCTTGGTGCTTGAAAGTGCCGGTGCGCAGGCGCACGCGCTCCACCTCGCCTTCGCTGGGCACGTAGAGCAAGGTGTCCGTATAGCGCGCCTTTTCCTTGCCTTCGGAAGGTTCAATGGCAAAACCATTCAAGCCCAAGTGGCGCACGTGGAGCAGGGAGCTGTCGGTCTTCAGCCGGTGCGTGATCACTTCCACCTGGTCGTCCAGGCCTTCGTCGATGCTGTGGCGCACTTCGCCGCGCATGATGAAGAAGAAGGCCACGGCCCACGCGGCCAGCACCAGCAGCAGGGCCAGGGAGAGGTGCAGCAGGGAGCGGTTGAGGAGCTTCATTCAACGGGGATGTGCGTATTTCGTGTTGAATGAACCGGTGCGGCAGGACCATCTGCGGGAGCAAATGGGAATGGGACCTTTCTGGCCGCAGGGTCCCCTGCGGGAGACCGCTGCGGGAGCAAGTGGGTGGGAGACCGCTGCGGGAGCGGATGGGAGTGGTCCAGCAGCTTCATGTTTCCACCAATCGGTATCCGATGCCGTACACCGCCTGCACTTCCACGGCGGCATCGCTTTGCTTCAACTTCTTCCGCAGGTTCTTCACCTGGGCGTAGATGAAGTCCAGGTCATTGCCTTCATCGGCGTGGTCGCCCCAGACGTGCTCGGCCAGCGACGAGCGCGTTACCAGCCTGTCCTTGTTGAGCAGCAGGTAGAGCAGCAGGTCGAACTCCTTGCGGTTGAGCGCGAGCGGTTGGCCGCCCACGTGTACGGTGCGGTCTTCCGGATGCAGTTCCACGTTGGCGGCGGTGATCGCCTTGCTTCCACCGAACTGTTTGCGCCGCAGCACGGAGCGCACGCGCGCGTTGAGCTCCGCGATGTGGAAGGGCTTGGTGAGGTAGTCGTCGGCGCCAAGGTCGAGGCCGGCGAGCTTGTCCTGCAGTTCATCCTTGGCGGAGATGATGATGACGTTGCCCTGCTTGCCGCTTTCCTTCAGCGCGCGCAACACCTCCAGGCCGCTGCCGCCGGGCAGCATGATGTCCAGCAGGATGAGGTCGTACGTGTGGTCGGCCACCTTGTGCAGCGCTTCGGCCTTGGTGGCGGCGAGCTCCACGGTGAAGTGTTCGCGCCGCAGCGAGCGCGCGATCACCTCGGCAAGTTGGGGCTCGTCTTCCACCAGCAGCACCTTCATCGGGACGAAAGTACCGGGGGGATCCGGGAAGGATCTGGGAAGAAGCCGGCACGGTCGGAAATAAAGCCGCAAAATCCGCGTTGTACAGGGCCCAGACCCGCCCACATGATGAAACCCGGACGCCTCCTGCAACTTACGGCCCGCATCACCGGCACCCTCATGGTGGCCTTTCTCATCATGGTGATGTTCGGTGCGATCACCGGCGATCCCAACAAGGCAGGCGCCCCGCTCTTCGCCGATATGCGGCAGGCGCTCCTCTTTCTGGCCTTCCCGATCATCACCATCATCGGCTTGGCCTTGGCGTGGAGGTTTGAGCTCCTCGGCGGGCTGATCACCCTGGGAAGCCTGATGGCCGTGGTGCTGATGCAGCCGGATTGGCTGCAGCCGTTCGTGCTGGTGCCCGCGTTGCCCGGGGTGCTGTATGCCCTGCATGGGCTGATGGGCGGCCCGATCCCCGCCATACACGGCACGAAGCATTCCCATTGATCGTACCGCCGCAAGCCCCGCGCTGCCAGTGGTTCATTTTTTCGCTGCAGGCAGCGATTTTTCCGCGGGAACCGTCTTGGATCCAAGGGCGTGTATGATCCGCCTTTCCCTTGCCGATGAGATCCTTGCTCCTCCCCCTGGCCTTGGTGGTCCTTTGCAAACCGCTCGCCGCGCAGCTCACCGCCGGCGGGGTGCCTCCCGGCGGCACCGTACTGCAAACCAACATCAACCTTGCCCTCAGTGTGCCCAACACCACCGATTCCGCAAGCCTGGAGCTGGACTGCGATGATTTTTTAGACGCCTGGGCGGTGCTGCACCGCGACATGCCCGAGGTGGACGGCACCAATTGGGCGGCCTTGCACTTTGTGGATGATGACATCGAAGTGTGCGTGGACCTGCTTTCCGGCTTTTCGCAGCGCCCCAAATACCACCTTTTTGGCGAGCCGCTGGATTGCGGCGCCAACTTCAGCTGGCAACCCGTGGGCCAGTTGTACCTGGGCGACTATGGCGGCTTTGTCATGACCGGTCCGTTCGCGATCGACAACCAATACATCGCCTACCGCCGGAACGGCCAGGTGGGCTGGATCAAACTTTCCTTCGAGCTGGACCAAAGCACCATTTCCTTGCACGTGCCGGAGCTGCTGCCGCTGTGCCCGATCACCGTGGGGATCGATGAGCAGCCCGGGGCAGGTGGCTTCACCCTGTTCCCGAATCCGGGCAATGGCCGAGAGATCCACGTGATGGCCGAGACCCCGTTGGAGCAGATCGAGGTGTTCGATGCCACCGGCCGCACCCTCGCCCGGTATGCCGGCACGGCCCGCACGATCCCCGCACCCGTCAGCCCCGGCACCTATCTGGTGCGGGCCACGCAGGCCGATGGCCAACGAAGTACGTTGCGCTGGGTGCAGCAGTAGCACCCCCAAACTACCCTGATCGTGGTATAGGGCGCCGCAGCGGGGAATCGGATCTTTGCACCCCATGTCCGACCTCCGCAACGGCACCCTGCACTTGGACCGCCTGCCTGCACAGCAGTGGGCCCACGTGATCGATGTGCCGCTGCCCCATGCCGGTGCGGGCCGCGCGGTAGTGATACGCCTGATGGAACTGGGCTTCGTGCCGGGTGAACGCGTGTGCATCGTGGCCGAGGGACCGGGCCTGGGCGGGCCGCTGGCCGTGCGCGTGGGCCACACCACCTTCGCCCTGCGGCGCCACGAAGCTGCGTACATCCAGGTAGCGCCGATCGTTGCATGAGCGAGACCTTGACCGCCGTGCTTCCGGAGCACATCGCCCTGCTGGGCAACCCGAACTGCGGCAAAACGGCCCTGTTCAACCTGCTCACCGGCAGCCGCCAGAAGGTGGCCAACTACGCGGGCGTCACCGTGGAGCGCAAGGAAGGCACGCTGCACACCGCTGAAGGCCGCCGCGTGAAGGTGCTGGACCTGCCCGGCGCGTACAGCCTCAACGCCCTCAGCGGCGACGAGGCCGTTACCCGCGAGGTGATCACCGGCCAGCGCGATGAACTGCCCGACCTGCTGGTGTGCGTGGCCGATGCCACCAACCTGCGCCTGCACCTGCGCCTGGTGCTGGAGGCCCGCACGCTCGGCCTGCCCATGGTGGTGGTGCTCAACAAGATGGACCGGGTGAAAAAGCTCGGCCTCACCATCGACCGCGCCGCGCTGGAACGCGAACTGGGCCTGCCCGTGGTAGGCGCCGTGAGCGTGCAGGCCCATGGCGCACAGGAGCTGCAAGCCTTTTTGGACCGGTCCTTGGAGCCACGCCGCCCTTCCACTTGGAAAAGCACCACGGCCGAAGCCGTGCGCACCACCCAGCATGAGGTGCACCGCATCTTCAAGCTGGCCGTGCAGGAACCCGCCGTGGACGCCGACCCCAGCGGGCGCATCGACCGCGTGATCATGCACCCCGTGTGGGGCTTCGCCATCCTGGCCGTGGTGCTCTTTGCCACCTTCATGGCCGTGTTCTCCTTGGGCGATGTGCTCAACGGCTACATCGAAGGCGCATTCGGCTGGCTGGCCGCTCTGGTGGAAGGCCGCATGGCCGACGGCATGCTCCGCGGGCTGCTCGTGGAAGGCATCATCGGCGGCATCGGCGGCGTGATCGTGTTCCTGCCGCAGATCCTCATCCTCTTCCTCTTCATCCTGGCCTTGGAAGACAGCGGCTACCTGCCCCGCGCGGCCTTTTTGCTGGATAAGCCCATGAGCAAGGCCGGCCTCTCGGGCCGCTCCTTCATCCCCCTGCTCAGCAGCTTCGCCTGCGCCATCCCCGGCATCATGGCCACGCGCACCATCAGCGACCCGCGCGACCGCCTGGCCACCATCCTCATCGCGCCGCTCATGGCCTGCTCCGCGCGGATCCCCGTGTACACGCTGATCATCGCCGCCCTCTTCCCCGGCCAACCGCTGGCCGCGGCCCTTACCATGGTGGGCCTCTACCTCTTGGGCGTGGTGTGCGCCATGGCCGTGGCCTGGGTGCTGAAGCGCGGCCACCAGGGGCGCTCCCCGCTGATGATGGAGCTGCCCAGCTACCAATGGCCCGACCTGCGCAGCCTGGCCATCGGCCTGTGGGAGCGCGCCATGATCTTCCTGCGCCGCGTGGGCACCATCATCCTCGCCCTCACCATCGTGATGTGGGCGCTCTACACCATCCCCTCGCCCCGTGCCCAAGCTGGCGCCAGCGAACTGGAGAACAGCCTGGCCGGCGAGATCGGCCATGCCCTGCAGCACGTCTTCGCGCCCATCGGCTTCAACGCCCACATCTCCGTGGCCCTGGTGCCCGGCATGGCCGCGCGTGAAGTGGTGGTGAGCGCCTTGGGCACCGCCTACGCCATGGAAGGCGATGAGGACCAGGTGGGTGCACAGCTGGAGGCCCGCATCGCTACCGGCTGGTCCACCGCCACCAAGCTCTCCCTGCTGATCTGGATGGTCTTTGCACCCCAATGCCTCAGCACCTTCATCATCGTGCGGCGCGAGACCAACTCGTGGAAGCAGATGTGGCTGATGGGCGGATACCTCTTTGCGCTGGCGTACCTTGCAAGCCTGGTCACCTTCCAGGTGGCCAGTTGGCTCACCGCCTGATGCAGACCGTGCTCACTATCTTGATCGTGCTGGCCGCCGTGGGGTATGTGGCGTGGAAGTATGTCCCCGCCTCATGGTTCGGAGGGAAGAAGGGCGGTGGCGGAGCTTGCGGGGATTGCCACGGATGCGAACCGAAGTAGCTCGCGCAGCGGTTGAACAGCCCTTCGCATGAACCCGCTCCAGTTCCTCCGTCTGCTCTTCAAAGGCCCCACGCCCCAGCAGATGGCCGCGCAGCTTCGCAGGCCGCACGGCTTCATGGCGCGCAAGGTGGCCCAGCGCATGAACAACTCGAATCGCCCGCTGTACGATGGTGCATGGAAGGCGCTCGACCTGCGCGATGGCATGCGCGTGCTGGAGATCGGCTTCGGCAACGGCCTCTTCTTCCCCGAACTCGCGCAGCAGGCGAAGGACCTCACGCTGCACGGCCTGGACTTCAGCGCCGAAATGGTGCAACAGGCCACAGCCAACAACGACGCGCTGATCACCAACGGTGCGCTTTCGCTTACCCACGGCGCCAGCGACCGCATGCCCTTCGCCGATGCAACCTTCGATCGGGTCTTCTGCATCAACGTGGTCTACTTCTGGGACGATCCCGCCGCCCACCTGCGCGAAGTGCGCCGCGTGCTGAGGCCCGGGGGAACCTTCACCGCCGTGCTGCGCCGAAAGACATCCATGGAAAATCTGCCCTTCGCGGCGCATGGGTTCACCATGTACGAGCAGGCAGATTGGGAAGCGGTACTGCGCAACAACGGTTTCACCCCAGTGAGCACTACTGTGATCACGGAGCCGGGGGTGGAGTACGGAGGCAAGACTTACACGCCGGAGAGCTTGGTGGTGGTGGCGGGGTTCGCGTGAGGCCGTTTCGGCCGCAACAATGGCCTTTAGTGCCGACCCCATACTGCCCAAGCCCGTCTGCGTGCCGGCGGGAACACGCCCTCACGGCCTACCCCGACCAACTCCTACTCGATCACCAGCGGAAAACTGACCTCGATGTCCGTTTCGCCACCCGCGTAGGTGATGTCGCCGCTGCTGACGCCGCTCGCGGTCTTGTCCGGTTGGTGGCGAAGCGTGACCACCACGGTGCCGTTGCTCGCTGCACCTACCGTCCACACCGTCTCCAACCCGATGGGATGCCCATTGGCGTCCGCGTCATCGTAGGCCACCGTTGCGCTCGCACCGCTCACCTGGTAGAAGAACTGGTGAACATCGCTTTCCGCCTCGATCTCCTGTGTGATGTCCTCGGCGGGGCTCCCGCTCTCGTTCAGCACTTCGACGTGTACATGGTACACACTGTCCGCGCTGAGTGTATCGCCGTGGATCACCGGTGCATTCCCACCACTTCCATCGAGGTCGGTGAACTCCATGTGCTTGTGCTCAGCGCCTCCCACGGAATGGAAATGGAGCCTGAGCGTGGTGATGAGCTCCTCTTCATTCGTTGGCGGAGGCGGGGTGATGGGATCAACCTCGTCCCGTTTGCACGCGGTGATCGTTGTACTGGCGATCAGCGCATAGGCCAGGTACTTCAGTTTGGTCTTCATGCTCCTTGGTTCTTGTTTTCGATGTCGTTCTTCGTTCTCCTGTTCATTCAGTTGGGGCTTCCGAACCGGTAGGTGATCCAGAGTGCGATTTCCAGGCCGCGCGCATCGGCGTAGTAGCGGAACCGGTCCAGGTAGTCGCGGTAGGCGGCGTTCAGGAGGTTGCTCCCCCGTAGTCCGAGGCGCAGTTCGCCCTTCCCCAGCGGCCGGAAGGCCGATGCCGACAGGCCGAGCAGGTGATAGGTCGGTGGTGGAGAAGCAAGGTCCACGCCCACAGGTATTCTTTCCTGTACGAGGACCAGATGGCTCGTGGTGGCGAACTCCAGGTGTCTCCACTTGCCGGTGGTACGTGGTGCGTACACGAGGGTGTTTTCCAAGCGGTCCGATGGCATCTGGAAGAGCCATTCATCCTTCACCAGATCTCGCCCATGCACAGTGGACGCACGCAGGCGCCAGGTGAACGCTCCGACGAGGCGCAGATCGAAGGATGCATCAAGGCCGCTGATCAGTGCGTCGGTGGCCACGTAGTTGAAGACGGGAAAGGCGCCCCGGACCGTGAGTTCCAAGCTGGATGGGCGCAGATAGATGAAGTTGTCGATAAGCGATGCGTGCGCGGTGAGCGAGGCATGTGCCCGGCCGTGCAGAAGTGCGGTCCCTATCTCCAGCACCGACTTGTACGCCCGTTCACTGCCGAGTGTGGGGTCGCCGATCTCGATCGCTGCCGCACCGTGATGCAGCCCTTCGCTGTACAATTCGCTCACATGGGGCGGGCGGAACGCGCTGCTCAGATTGAAGCGCACCCGCGTGCTGTCGCGCACACTCCAGTTCACACCCGCGCTGATGGCACGGTTCAGGAACCGGTGCTCCGGACGGATCAGGACATCGGAATCGTTGTACTTGGCTACCTCCAGGTGCGTGGTCTCCAGCCGGAAACCCACCTCCAACTCCACACGCTCCGTGATGGTGTAGTGCTCGATCACAAAAGCCCCGGCGCTCTGTTTCCGGTAGTTCGGTATGAGCGGGCGGATCCCTGTCCCCGGGATGTTGATGTTCTCCTGGTACAGGCCGGAAACGCCGACCTTTCCATGTATGTGCTTGCCGATCCAATGCTTGAAGGCGGCCTCACCGGTGTGCGTGACCAGGTGTAGGTCCAAGGCCGGTCTATCGCTGCGCCCACCGCGGCGGATATCGTACTCCTGCCGTTCATCATCCTGGTAGCCATAGGTGAGCGCCACACGGCCGCGCTCGGAAACAGCGTAGCCCGCCTCAGCCTTGGCGAGCACATGCTGCACTTCCTGCCTGGGCGCCGCGATCTCGCGAGTGGGCTCACCCACGTACCATGGCGTTCCGCTCGCGATCGCGTTCTGCAGGTCGGTGAGGTTGCCGATGTGCGCGGCGCGTAGAATGCCCAGGTCCCGCGCATACCAGCTTCCGTAGGCCGAGGCGTTCCAGCGGTGGTCGCGGAAGCCGATGGACGCAGAAGCACCGGTCTCGTGCATGCCCGTATTGCTCAAGTTGTAGTCCGCAGCGCGACTGTCGGCCATACTTCGCCCACTACCCTGCACACGCCAACCCATGCCGGTCACGCCCTTCACCCCGCCTTGCAACAGGGCATTGCCACCGATGCCAAGCCCGTTCAGCATCCCCAGTGCACGTACCTCACCGCTCAACGGACCACTGCGGGGTAGTTCCACCGGTTCAGTGATCACCACACCACCGATCGCATCGCTGCCGTACTGCACGCCGGCCGCGCCTTTCACCACGGTGATCCGATCACTGCTGAAGGGATCCAGGTTTGGCGCGTGTTCACTGCCCCACTGCTGGTCCTCCTGACGCACCCCTTGGTTGAGGATCAATACCCGGTTGCCTGTGAGGCCGTGTACCATGGGCTTGCTGATCGTGGGGCCGCTGTTCAGGGTGGTCACGCCCGGTATCACCGCGACCATCTCACCCAGCGTTCGCCCACTACTGCGTTCCACCGCGTCCTTGTCCAGTTGTTCATGGGCCTGTCCCACATGTTCATCGGGTCTGCTGCGTACGATCTCCGCTTCGCGCAGTTCATGCACATGGTGCTCCAGACGGATCAGGATCTCCATGCTCGCCACCAGCTTCACTGTACGTTCCACCGGTTCGCAGCCGATGTGGACGGCGCGCAACCGGTAGGTGCCTGCACAGAGTCCGGCGATGGTGAAACGGCCAGCAGAATCAGCCTGTGCGCCACGGTCCAGTTCGGCCAGGTACACCTCGGCGAATGGCAAGGCTTCCTTGTCGTGATCGTCGATCACATGGCCACTGAGCACGAGCGTACAGGAGCTCTCCTGGGCCTGCATCTGGCCAACGCCGGCAAGGGAATACAACATACCGAAAAGGAGTGAATGCCGCAAAACTCACGTGATAAGCACCCTATGGCGCATTGAACAGACCTGAAAGCGAAATGATCCCCGGCAGCACCGAGGGTTCATGCTCCGGCAAGGAGCCGATCAGCAGGTCGAAGGCGGGCCGCGGTCCGCAGCCATGGCCACGGGCCCGAACGAGTGCTTCCGCACCACTTCAACGGGCACCACACGGCGAACGACGATGGGTATGGCCGGCTCCGCCGTGGCCGATGCAACGGCCATGGGAAGACCGACCTCGCATTGGATGCAGTTGCCGGTGATCGATGCACCCTCCGTGGCATGCTCCGCTGCATGACCATCGTGCCCCAGCTCATGCCAAAGCTCGCGTGGCACCAGCAAACCCACCATAACAGTGAGCAAGGTCCAGGTGGCGAGGTGGCGCAGCGATCGCATGGGCCGACAAATATACCGCCAGCACCCCACCTTACCGGAGGCCGTTGCGCTGGCAGGTAAGGGCTGTTGCCCCACAAGAGATCGGGACATCTCTGCGTCGGCCTACTTGACCGGCATTCTTTTATCGTATTATTGCGATATATTTGCCGACCCGATGGGCCGCTCCAAACACGACGAGTTCACCGTGCGCGACAACCGCATCGCACGCTATGCCAAGGCGCTGGCGCACCCGGCGCGCGTGGCCATTCTGCGCTTCCTGATCAACAAACGCAGCTGCGTGTGCGGCGACATCGTGGACGAACTGCCCCTCGCGCAAAGCACGGTGAGCCAGCATTTGAAGGAGCTGAAGGCCGCCGGGCTGATCCAGGGCGAGATCGAGGGCACCACCGTGTGCTACTGCATCGACCCCAAGGCATGGGCTATGGCGGAACAGTGCCTGGGCGACCTGCTCAAAAGCTTCATCGACGGCGGCTCCTGCTGCGCTCCGGCCAAACCAACGATCGCAACAAAACGATAGACCATGAAAACCCCGAACGCCATCAAGCAAACGGTACGCGCCAAATACGCCGAGATCGCCCAACAGGACCGCGCCGACAACGCCGCCTCCTGCTGCGGCAGCGGCGGGTGCAGCACCGAGGTGTACAACATCATGACGGACGACTACTCCGAGCTGGAAGGCCATGTGGACGAGGCCGATCTGGGCCTGGGCTGCGGGCTGCCCACGCAGTTCGCGGGCATCAAGCCGGGCGATACCGTGCTGGACCTGGGCTCCGGCGCGGGCAACGACTGCTTTGTGGCGCGGCATGAGGCCGGCCCCGACGGCCGTGTGATCGGCGTGGACTTCACCCCGGAGATGATCGCCAAGGCGCGGGCCAATGCGCAACAGTTGGGCTATGCCAACGTGGAGTTCCGCGAAGGCGACATTGAGCAACTGCCGCTGAGCGACGCCATGGTGGACGTGGTGGTGAGCAACTGCGTGCTGAACCTGGTGCCGGACAAGAAGAAGGCGTTCAGCGAGATCTTCCGCGTGCTGAAGCCCGGCGGACACTTCAGCATCAGCGACGTGGTATTGCAGGGCGAGTTGCCCGATGCCTTGCAGCATGCGGCGGAGATGTATGCCGGTTGTGTCTCCGGCGCCATGCAGGAAAGCGACTACCTCGGCATCATCCACCAATTGGGCTTCGGTGAAGTGACCGTGCAAAAACGCAAGGCCATCACCTTGCCGGACGATATCCTCGCCAACTTCCTCAACGCCGGAGAACTCGCCGCGTTCAAGGCCAGCGGCACGGGCATCTTCAGCATCACCGTTTCGGCCACGAAGCCCGAGGTGAAAGCGGCAAAGGAAGAATTGAAGGCGGCGTGCTGCGGCAGCGGGAGCGCGTGCTGCTGAGGATCGGGGGCCGGTCGATACCGCATTTCGGGTCCAGGAATAGCTTTGGTCGATGTTGACCCCAACCCCGTGATGCGCAAATTCCTCTTCCTCCTGCTCCTTGCCTTGGGCAGCGCCGCCGCTTCCGCCCAGGCCACGCACACTTTCACCGCGGCCAATGGTGCCTTCCTGCTCGATGGCCAACCTTTCCGCATCATCGGCGCGGAGCTGCACCCGGCCCGCATCCCGCGTGAGTACTGGCGCCACCGCATCCAGATGGCCAAGGCCATGGGCTGCAACACCATCAGCAGCTACGTGTTCTGGAACGACCTGGAACCCGTGGAGGGCCAGTTCGACTTCCGCACGGAACGGCGCGACATGGCCGCATTCATCCGCCTGTGCGCCGAAGAAGGCATGTGGGTGCTGATCCGCCCCGGCCCCTACGTGTGCGCCGAATGGGACCTCGGCGGGCTGCCGCCCTGGCTGCTGGCCGATCCCGGCATCAAGCTGCGCTGCATGAACCCGCGCTACATGGAAGCCGTGGAGCGCTACATCACCGCCTTCGCCAAGGAGATCGTTCCGCTGCAAGTGACGCACGGCGGGCCCATCTTGATGCTGCAGGTGGAGAACGAATACGGCAGCTACGGCAACGACCGCACCTACATGGAGACCTTGCGCAACCTGTGGAAGCAGCACGGCATCAACGTGCCCTTCTACACCGCCGACGGACCGTGGCCTGCGGCACTGGAGGCCGGCAGCCTGCCCGGTGCCGCCGTGGGGCTGGACAGCGGGCGAAACCCGGGCGACTTCAACGCCGGTGCACAGGTGGCCAACGGCATGCCCGTGCTCAGCAGCGAGACCTACCCCGGCTGGCTGACGCACTGGGGTGAAAAATGGCAGCGGCCCGACACGGCGAAGCTCGCCCAGCAGATCCGGTTCCTGCTGGAGAATGGCCACTCGTTCTGCTTCTATGTGCTGCACGGTGGCACCAACTTCGGCTTCACCGCCGGATCCAACTCCGGACACCCCACCGAGTTCCAGCCCGATGTGACCAGCTACGACTACGATGCACCCATCAACGAGCAGGGCCGGCCCACGGCGAAGTACTTCATGCTGCGCAAGCTGATCGCCGCACACAGCAAGGAGAAGCTTCCTCCCCTCCCCAAGCCCATCCCCACCATCACCATTCCGCCGATACCCATGCAGCGGTACACCGACCTGTGGCAGCACCTGCCCGCACCGGTGCATGCCGCGCAACCGCTCCCCTTCGAAATGCTCGGCCAGAACCAGGGCCTCGTGCTCTATCGCACCACCCTCATCGGCGAGAAGAGCGGCACCCTCACCATCGCCGAACCGCACGACCTCGCACTGGTCTTCCTCAATGGTGTGTTCATCGACACGGTGTTCCGACACGGCGCCCGGTGGACCGTGAACCTGCCCAAGACCGATGTGGCCAACCCCGTGCTGGACATCCTGGTGGAAGGCATGGGCCACATCAACTACGGACCCTACATCGTGGACCGCAAGGGCATCACCGACATGGTGCGCCTCAACGGCATGACGCTGATGGAATGGGACATGTACAAGCTGCCATTCACCCCCGCCTTCGTGCAGGACATCGGCACCACGGCCACGCCGCCCGCCTCCACCTGCAACTTCTTCCGGGGCACCTTCACCCTGAAGAAGACCGGCGACACCTACATCGACCTGAGCGGCTATGGCAAGGGCATGGCCTACCTCAACGGCCATAACCTAGGCCGATACTGGAACATCGGTCCTCAGCAAAGACTGTATTGCCCCGCATCGTGGTTGAAGGAAGGTGACAACGAGCTGGTGGTGTTCGACCTGTTCGGCGGGAAAAGCGCGGATGTGCAGGGGTACGGGACGATGGAGTGATCGGCTCCTCACAGACGTGCCGACATCGACAGATGTCTGGAAGGGGCGAAGACCAAACGGTGATGGTAGGTTGACAGCAGTGACCGCTTGGCATCAACTGACAGCACCTTGTCGCGTTGGGCCATGCTCGCCCCGGGTACGTGCCGGGACCTTTGTGCCATCAACACAACAGCCATGCTCCGTCCCGCCAACCTCCTGCTTTCGCTCGCCATCCTCAGCTACATCATCGTGATCGGTGGTGCCACGTACGAACACCTCGCCGTGGTACCCCAGTGGTCCGCCGCGCCGCCCGCTTCGCTCGCCATGTTCCAAGGAACGTATGGCCTGCATGCCGAAAAATTCTGGATCCCGATCCATCCGATCACGCTCCTGCTCATGGCCGCCGCGCTCGTGGCCAACTGGAAGAGCCCGCGCCGCAGGACCATCGGCTTGTCCATTGCGGGCTATGGGCTGGTGCTGGTGATCACCTTCGCGCACTTCGTACCCGAGCTGATCGCGATCACCACAGCGCCGTATTCCGAAGCCATCGACGCTGGTCTACAAGCCCGCGCACAGCAATGGGAAACGCTCAGCTTGGTGCGCCTCGCCTTCCTCAACATCGTGGCCACGTTCTTCCTGGGCGCGTTGACGATGCCTGTGCGTGGGGAGGTGAAGTAGAGGAGGGTGACAGCGTGATGGAGTTCCAAGGTCCGAGGGTGCAAAGGCCAGTCGCGGTGCCCACTCTCGCACTACGCCCTCCTCTTCCTGAACTCCATCGGTGTGCTTCCTGTCCATTGCCGGAAGGCCCGCTGGAACGAGGTGGGCTCGAAGTACCCGAGCTTGTATGCGATGTCGGCGACGGTAAGATCAGGGTTGCCCAACAGGGCCTCGGCGAGTTCTTGCTTCACGGCATCGGTAAGCCCCCGGAATGTGGTACCCTCCTGTTGCAATTTGCGTTGCAGCGTGCGCGGGGTGATGTGCAGCACCTCGGCGATCACCTCCAGGGACGGAAAGGTCACCTGCATGTTACCGAGCATCACCTGCTTCACTTTCTCGGTGAAGGCCGCGCCGGCCATGTTCTTCCGCAACTGCTCCTCGTACATGGCCTTCAGCATGGCGTTCAGCGGCTGGTTGTGGCCGATGATCGGTGCCTGCAGGTCGGCAGCAGCGAAGACCATGCAGTTCATGTCCTGCCCGAACGCGGGGCGGCAGCGGAAAATGCGCTCATGCTCGGTGATGTCGGTCGGCCGTCCATGGCGGAAGTAGAGGCGCACGGGCCGGATGTGGCGGCGGGTGAGCAGGTCCAGCTGATGAACGACCGAGGAGCACGTGGTCTCCACCACATAGGCGGCGGTGGCGGGGGAACGCTCCTGCCATACGGATACCGCATCGGTGAGGAAATGCACTTCATCGCCCACGGTGCGCACGTGGAAGGTCTGCAGGTTGGTGAAGGCCTGGCTGAATTCCTGCGCACAATGCAGGATGTCCACGGCGTATTTGCTGCTCTCCATCATCAGCCCGGCCAGCCCAAGGGCGGACAGGCTGGTGCGTTCACCCAGGTGCAGGCCCAGGAAGGGGTCGCCCGAAACACGGATGGACGCCTCGATGTTCCTGCAGCACTGGTCGAGGTTGATGCGCTTCTCGGCCAGATCCAGGTCGTTCACCGCAATGCCGATCTCGGCGCAGATCTCCGCCACGTCCTTGGCATTGCGGGCGGCCGTGAGCACCGTGTTGCGCACGATCGGCATGCTCACCCAGAGCGTGGTGGAGTCGGTGGTTCTCGGCATCCAGGCGGTTTGTTCCGCCCGAAGATAGAAGCGGCCTTCCCACCTGGCATGAACTGACAGCCCTTTGTCGCGAACCGTCAGCGTGCAAGGCATGGCCGCCAGGGAGTTTTGCTGCCACAAACTACGCAGCTCATGAAACCATTCATCTCCTTCTGTTCGGCAGCGCTGATCGCGGCCACCGCGCACGCCCAGCCCACCTTCACCGCCGCCAGCAACACACCGGCACCGGGCACCGCGTACAGCATCAACTATGGTCCCTACGTAGCACCCGGCGGTGCTGGCGCCAACCAGACGTGGAACCTCTCAGGGCTGGCCACCGACAGCAGCATCACCGTGCAACGGGTGCTGCCTTCCACCACCACGAACGGCGCTCAATTCCCCACGGCGACCGTGGCCGAGGTGAGCGCGGCGGTGACGCAGTATTTCCGCGTGGCGGTGGATGGCATCCACTTCGCGGGTAGCGATGATGGCACCAGCGTGGTCGTGCATGTACCGATGGGCAGGTACCTGCCCTTCCCCTGCACCTTCGGCACGCTATGGAGCTCGCCGCAGCACGCCAGCTTCACGTACGAGGATATGACGGTGACGCGCACCGGCACCTTCAGCGGCAACGTGGACGGCTACGGCACCTTGATCATTCCCGGTGCCACCATCCCCAACGTGCTGCGGGTGCGGTGGACCCACACGTTGCAAGATGCCATGGGGCCGATGACGATCAACCACCTGTACGACAGCTATGCGTTCTTCAAAGCGGGCCAGGCGCATCCCATCGCCGAACTGGTGACGGCGACGATCAACATGGGCGGCGGCCCGATCACCAACCAATTCAGCCGGTGGACGAGCGCCGACCTGAGCACAGGCATCGCCGAGCAGCAGGAAGGCCCCCTCACCGTCTTCCCCAACCCGGCGGTGGATGAAGTGACACTGACCTGGTCCCCATCGCTGGGCGCGGCTTCCACGGTGTCGATCACCGATATGGCGGGTCGCGCGGTGAACCACAGCTACCTGATCGCCGACCGGACCGGCCGCGCGCGGATCGATGTCAGCTCGTTGCTCTCCGGCATGTACCAGGTGACCCTCACCAGCACCAACGGACGACGCACCAGTGCGTTGCTGCGAGTACTGTGATATGCTTTATACAGGTCCAAGCCACCGGAACATCCCGGGGGCTTCTGCGTGCTATCACAGACCGTGGTCCGGTATCCAATCGGCGCTGTAGCGGCTGGACAGCCCAGATCCAGTTCTGACCCTCGGCATGAACGAGCAGGTCGTGTTCGGCGGGAAGAGCGCGGATGTGCAGGGGTACGGGACGATGGAGTGATCGGCGCCGCGCCATACCAAGGCGTGGACCCGCACCAACACGGCCGCCCGGATCCTGAGCAGGCGATGTTCCGGCAGCCCCCAAGGCATATTTCGGTGCTACGCGGTGAACATCTCCGGCAATAGGACCAACTACCGCCCGAACACCTCCATCCTGTTCCAAGCCAAGTACTCCGGCTTCGGGCCGGTGACCCTGCCCGGCGCTGGCAAGGGCGCGGTCGTGGTGGGCGTTGAGGGCGATGCCGTTCCGTGCTAACTTCGCACTGCACGCATTCACCATGGCCGCTGCGGACCATTACATCCAACTTTCCTCCCTACCGGAGAACATCCGCCAGCAAGTGCTGGACTTCATCGCATTCCTGATGCGCCAAGAACAGGGCAGCGATCCAGAGCGAAAAGGAGGCCGCAAGACCCCCGTGCTGGGCCTGGCCAAAGGCATGGTGGTGGTACCGGATGATTTCGATGCCCCGCTCGACGACTTCAAGGAGTACATGTGATGCGGGTGCTCTTGGACACCCACATCCTGCTTTGGGCCGCAGCAGGTGATCCGGCACTGCCAAAAACAAGCTGAACGCGCCATCCGGTCCGAGGGCAATGAAGCTTGGGTAAGCATCGCCTCCTTCTGGGAGATCGGCCTGAAGCACAGCATCGGCAAGCTGCCCTTGAAGATGTCGCTTGATGCCTTCTTCCGCACGATCATCGATGCGCACTTCCTTGTATTGCCGCTGGATCCCGCGCACATCGTTGCCGCCTCCGGGCTTCCGCTCCACCATCGCGATCCCTTTGACCGGATGTTGATCGGCCAGGCGAAGCATGAGCACATGAGCGTGATCACGGTGGATCAACAGTTCAATGCCTATGCCGTTGATCTCGTGAGGTTGTAAGGATTTCTTCGGCACAGGCCGGGAACCGGATCGCGCCCTTCGATGTGGGCACATGGTTCATCACTTCCCGAACACCTCCCTCCGGTGCCGATCCAAATACTCCGGCTTCGGGCCGGCGGCCCTGCCCGGCGCTGGCAAGGGCGCGGTCGTGGAGGGCGTTGAGGGTGATTGCTATCTTGGCTCAATGGCCATTGACATCGAGATCGACAAGCTCACGAACTCCATCGAGAACGTGCGCACCGGCGAGGTGTTCGATACGGCGGTGATGAGGATCACAGCCAAGGATCGCCGCTTGAAGAAGATGAGTTGGCGTTTCAACTGGAACCTTGAACTCAAGCAGCCTGCCCGTGAAGTATATGCCCTGACCACCATGGCGGACCGTTCGATCGTGCAAGGATTGATGAGCCTGGAGGACAAAGGCGATCACGTGTTCGTCCACCTGATCGAAAGTGCCCGGTTCAACCAAGGCAGGAACAAGGTGTACCAAGGCGTGGCCCCGAACCTGTTCGCATTTGCCTGTCGTCGTGCATTCGACCTGAACCGCGGCGGGGTTGTATCTTTCGTGTCGAAGACCGCATTGAAAGACCACTATGCCACCACCTTGGGTGCCACCAACCTGTTTGGTGACGCCATGGTCATCGGCCCGAAACAAGCCCAGGAACTGGTTGATCGCTACTTCAGCACGCACGGATGAAAGCCCCGATCAAAGAACCGCTGAACGTTGACCTCGAAGTGGTACACCGTGAACTCACCCCGGAGGAAAGGGCGAGCCTGAAGGCTTTTCTTCGGACAGCCAAAAGCAAGACTCCGCGTAAACGCACCTCGGCATCCCGGGTGAAGGCGAGGCGCCGGACAAAGGCTTGAGCACCTCAACGCTTCCCGAACACCACCCTCCGGTGCCACTCCAAATACTCCGGCTTCGGGCCGGCGGCTTCCGTCGGCAGGCTCAATGGCCTTCCTTCGTATGCTCTGAAGCTGAAGGCAACGGCCTCCGAGGTGTAGTGGTCGCAGAGGGAAGAGGCGCAGCGCAACGCTTACCCTGACCAAGCGCAGACCCCAGCCCACTCCCATCGGGCGGCTGCAATGCCCTAACTTTGACTGTGATGGACATTCAAGCCCTGAAGCTCGAATTGGTGCAACAGCTCGTGAACACGAATGATGCGGGCGTATTGACCAAGGTGAAGCGCTTGTTGGAGCTGCTCCGCACGCGGTCTTCGCCTTCCGCTGAGGAACACGACGAGGACCTGATCGCTGCGGCCAGCGTTTTCGGCGCCTCGGCATACGCCGATGATGAGCCTGACATCAGCGGCCTTGTGCTGAAAGAGCCGAACCCGAATTACGGCAAATGAAGCCCGGCGACGTGGTGCGCTGGGCCTTCGTGCAAGGCGATGGCCAGCGCAAAATGCGCCCCGCCATCCTCCTCGCTTCCGTTCCGCCGTTCAACGACTGGCTGGTCTGTGCAGTGAGTTCGCAAGTTCACCGCGCCGTGAAGGACTTGGACATCGTCATCGGCACCGGGCATCCGGACTTCCACCGCACGGGTCTGCGCATGGAAAGCGTGGTGCGCGTTGCCCAATTGACCACCTTGCCGGACAAGGTGGTCCAAGGCACCATTGGTGAAAAATCTTCTACCACGCTCTCCTTGATCAAGGATCGGCTGCGGAGCTGGTTGGAATAGCGCTACCGATCACCGCCCGAACACCTCCCTCCGGTGCCACTCCAAGTACTCCGGCTTCGGGCCGGCGGCCCTGCCTGCCGGCAGTCAGGCTCGTCGGCAGGTTGAGTGGCCTTCCTTCGTATGCGCTGAAGTTGAAGGCAACGGCCTCCGAGGTGTAGTGGTCGCGGAGGGAAGTGGCACAACGCAAGCGGAGGTCGGTATCGAAGGTGATGAGGCCTTGATCGAATGCGCGGTCGTGGAGAGCGCTGAAGGACTTTTCCACAGGATTCCGATCCGCCGCCATTCATGCTTATCATGTGGAACGTTGTTTGGCGGAAAGGCCGTCAGCATCCCGAATGCATGAAGAAGGAACTCATCAATGAGCTGTGGCAACGCTTTGAAGCGGCCAGCGGCACCTTGGAAGACGTGGAGTGTTGGAGCGCCCGCGACCTGCAGGCCATTTTCGGCTACGCCAACTGGCAGAACTTCCAACAGGTTGTGGAACGGGCCAGGTAAGCCTGTGCCAACGCGGGAGAAAGCCCGGAGAACCATTTTACTGGCATCAGTAAAATGGTCGGCCTAGGCAGTGGCGCGCAACGTCCCATCGACGATTTCGCCCTTACGCGTTACGCCTGCTACCTCATCGCCCAGAACGGCGACCCCGGCAAGGCGGAGATCGCCTTCGCGCAGACCTACTTCGCCGTGCAGACACGTCGGCAGGAAATGATCGAGCTGCGACTGAAGGAAGCCGACCGTGTGATGGCGCGCGAGAAGTTGAAGCAGACCGAACGCAAGCTCAGCGGCCTCATCTTTGAGCGTGGCGTGGACGAGCGCAGTTTCGGGAACATCCGCCATGAAGGACCGCGCGTTGTTCGGTGGGCATGGCACACACGCCATGAAACAACGCCTGGGAGTGCCGGGGAACCGGCCCCTCTCCGATTTCCTTCCAACGCTCACCATCAAGGCCAAGGACTTCGCTGCGGAACTCACCAGCCACAACGTGCAGGAGAAAGACCTGAAGGGTGACAAAGCGATCACGCGGGAGCACGTGGACAACAACTGGGAGGTGCGCAGCATGCTCATGAAACGCGGCGTGAAACCGGAAGATCTGCCAGCGGCCGAGGATGTGGAGAAAGTGAAGCGCCGGTTAGCGGCGGAACAGAAGCAGGTGTTGAGGACATCCAAGAAGCTGAAGCCGAAGAAATAGGCGAGCACGGCAACAACGTTGGCGCTGGACCGGGTGCGCTCAGGACTTCCCGAACACCTCCCTCCGGTGCCATTCCAAATACTCCGGCTTCGGGCCGGCGGCCTCCGTCGGCAGGCTCAATGGCCTTCCTTCGTATACTCTGAAGTTGAAGGCTACGGCCTCACAGGTGTAGTGGTCGCGGAGGGAAGTGGCACAACGCAAGCGGAGGTCGGTATCGAAGGTGATCAGGCCGCAGTCGAAAGCGCGGTCGTGGAGGGCATTGAGGGCGATGCCGTTCCGGGGGTCGAGGCGGGTGGGCTAACTGTTTTTCAACAGGATTTGGTTCCGCTGTTCCGTGTGCTTATCATGCCATCGTTGCCTTGACCAAAAAACCGTCAACCATGGAACACTCCATCAACTTCATTCCAAACAACGAACGCGAAGCGCTCCAATGGCTGATCCCCGCGCTGGACAGGCCCTTGCAGAACATGCCACATGAGGAGTTCCTGAAAGCATGGTTCGCCATTGGATACTTGTATGGCGGGTTGAACCCTGACGAAGCGACTTCCCACGGAACGGAGATCAGCTACGAGGATATCGGACCGGATCGCTTCCGATTGATCGAGCCGCGTTTGATAGCACCGTTCTTTGTGCGAAGTGGCTGGCCATTGGTGCTCGCGCCCATTGCGGACGAGGTTTGGCGACGGTTTGATCTGGGAATGTTGGAGGAGGATGAACTTTATTGCTACGAACTAGTCAAGATCGGGATACTGGACCGCATGACAGGCGAGACCGGGCTGGTGTCAACTTCGTTGAAAAGTTGAGCGTCAACCGTGGTCAGCGTACTCGTCGGTTTAAGACCTTCGTAACATGCGTTTTATAGATCTTTTCGCAGGAGCGGGGGGTCTCTCCGAAGGCTTCATCAAGGCTGGGTTCACACCTGTGGCCCACGTGGAAATGGACCGTGCGGCATGCTTTACGCTTAAGACCAGGCTGGCCTATAACTACTTGAAGAAAACGAACCAGACTGGAAAGTATGTTGACTATCTGAAGGGCAAGATCGACCGCGATCAACTCTACTCCCTGCTTCCTCCAAAGGCCCACGATTCAGTGATCAACGCCACGATCGGAGAAGATACTCTCCAAGGCATTTTTGCCCGCGTGGATGCATTGGCAGATGGCAAGCCCATTGATGTTCTTGCAGGAGGCCCTCCCTGCCAGGCATACTCCTTGGTCGGACGAGCAAGGGATGCCAATGGCATGCGTAATGACCCAAGAAACTACCTCTATAAGTACTATGCCAAATTCCTCGAACGCTACCAGCCCAAAGCTTTTGTTTTTGAGAACGTACTTGGCCTACGGACTGCGGCCAACGGGAAGTACTTCAACGACATGAAGGAATGTTTCGACAAAGCCGGGTATGTGGTAGCTGATGATCTCTTAAAAGCACGTGAGTTCGGAGTTCTTCAAGATCGCAAGCGGATACTGATCATCGGCTGGAAGAAGAATTTGAAGATCAAGGGCATGCCAACCTTCCAGAAAATGGATTGGGACTACATCGTTGCCGATATCCTTGAAGACTTGCCCGTCATCAGCTCTGGAGAGGGAGAAATGAAGAACGGTCGATACCATGGCAAGGCCTCAGATTACTTGAACCGCTCCGAGCTTCGGAATGGATTAACTGTTTTAACCCAGCATTGTGCTCGCCCACACACCACACAAGACCTCAAGATCTACCGGATAGCTGTAGAACGATGGAACAAGGGGAAGGAACGGCTACACTACACGGACCTACCCAGCACACTTCGTTCCCATAAGAATACTACCAGCTTCTTGGACCGGTTCAAAGTGGTTGCGGCGGATCAGCCATTCGCCCATACCGTGGTGGCTCACATCGCGCGCGATGGGCACCATTACATACACCCCGACGTGAAACAGAACCGATCCCTTTCGGTGCGAGAGGCGGCCAGGCTACAGTCCTTCCCCGACGATTTCTACTTTGAAGGCGTGAAGGTTGACAGCCCGCGTACCGCTGCCTTCAAGCAAATTGGCAATGCAGTTCCTCCGCTTATGGCAGAGAGTATAGCCAAGGCGATCAAGGCAAGGCTATGATCATGGACCTCTCCCAGTATCCGGCCCAGGACGCACCACCCAAGGCCGGGGTGATGATCAATACGTTCAGGGCTTTCGGATATGACCTTCGAACGGCAATCGCAGACATCATCGACAACAGCATCTCTGCGGGTGCTCGAAATGTGTGGGTCGATTACAACTGGGAAGGTCCCGACTATTTCATCCGCATCCGCGACGATGGGCATGGAATGTCCCTGCCTGAGTTGATCCAGGCCATGATACCAGGTAGTAAGGACCCCAACGAGGAGCGTGACATCAAAGATCTTGGACGGTTCGGCCTCGGATTGAAAACGGCATCCTTCTCTCAATGCAAGCAGCTCACCGTCATCACCAAGCGAAGGGACCACGGTGTGATCTACCGATGCTGGGATCTTGACCATGTGAACAAGACCGGCAACTGGTCCCTACTTGATTACAATCCGGTCCCTGACTCGGCGGAAGCGATCGGTGAACATGGCACGATCGTGTTGTGGCGCAAGCTCGATCGCCTGATCAAGTCACGGCTCCAATCGGATGAGGCGGGTCGCGTTGCCTATTTCGAGGAACTTGAGCAGGTTCGCAAGCACCTAAGTCTGGTATTCCATCGCTACATGGAGCGGAGCGAACTCGCCATATTCATGGGTGGCATCAAACTAGTGCCTTGGGACCCGTTCATGAAGGGTAAGCCCGGTGTTCAAATCCCCGTGGAAGAAGTGCTCGATGAAGGTCGGATCATGGTGAAAGGTTATACCATGCCGCATATCACCAATATCCCAGCGGCCGAGCGGAGTGATGCCCGCACCAATGAATGGCCCGACCTCCAAGGCTTTTATGTATACCGCAACGACAGGTTGCTTCTCTACGGAGATTGGCTCGGAACCGGCAACCGCTCTGAGCCCACGAAAAACGCCCGCATCATGGTCAATCTGCCAAATTCACTCGACCATGAATGGCAGATTGACATCAAGAAGTCCACAGCCAGACCGCCTGCGCACATTAAAAAGCACCTGAAGCGCTTGGCGATGGTCACCCGGAACACCTCGATCAAAATCCACAAGTTCCGAGGCAACAAAGTGCTGCTCCAACACAATGCCTCCTCAGTTACCTATGATGCGATATGGAAAGCACTGGAGGACCGCGAAGGCAATTTCAACTATTCCATCAACGATGACCATCCACTAATCCAGCATTTCATGCAGCAGGACGGGCTCAAGTCGAAAGACCTCTTGTACGTGCTGCGTCAGGTGGCCGCGGCTGTACCTGTGGAGGTGATCATTCAGAATCACAGCAACTCCGCCGACAAGCATGAACTGCGAAAGCCCTATGGTGAACTGGACAAACAGACCATTGAGCTAGCCCGGTCGATCTACAAAGGGCTTCTCAGCACTGGAATGAGCAAGGACATGGCCGAAAAGCGGCTACTGAACACGCAGCCGTTCAGTGAATATCCGGAGCTGACCAGCTGTCTTGACAACCTTTGACCATCATGGAAACTCAGCGCAAAATCGCTCACATCCTCATTGATGAAATAACGAACAGTCCCACAAAGGAGATCATCCGTCAGTGTGCCTTGCAAGCATGCAACCATACATCGGGTGACATGGACATCGATGCCTTGATAGCTCAACTCGATGCCGATTATCAGGTGTTCCGGCATGAGGCCACGTCCTTGGTCAATCCGAAAGTGAGGCCATGGCTGAAGGATAGAAAGGGTGCTATCAATTGGCAACTATGGCAGCGCTATGCGAGCTACATGAAGGCCAAGAATGCTTCATTCAACACCGAAGACCTGGACGATGTCACGGACAAGATCTTGGACAAGTGCGCCGATCCCAAGTCGCCAGGGCCTTGGGATCGCAGGGGCATGGTCGTTGGAAACGTACAATCTGGGAAGACCGCCAACTATATAGGACTGATCAATAAAGCTGCCGATGCCGGGTATAAGATGATCATCGTCATCGCAGGCACTCATAATACGCTTCGGAAACAGACCCAGGAACGCATCGACGAAGGCTTTATCGGCAGAAACAGCACGGAGCTTATTCGACGGATGAAGGGTCAATCCATTGGTGTGGGAAAATTCGCTTCAGACGTCGCCATTTACTCCTATACGTCATCCGATGAAAACGGGGACTTCAATCGTAGCACCGCGACAGGATTGAACGTACCCATCAACGGGAACAACCCCACCGTCTTGGTCATCAAGAAGAATAAAAGCATATTGGAGAACCTCATCCTGTGGCTCGCCCAATCCGCCCGACCCAATACCGATGCCGACCGGAAAATCTACGATGTTCCTGTGCTTGTCATCGACGACGAAGCGGACAGCGCCTCGGTGAACTCAGGCACGGAAGATGATGTCAGGACCATCAACCGATACATCAGGGTACTCCTGAACCTGTTCGACCGCAATGCCTTCATCGGATATACAGCCACGCCGTACGCCAACTTGTTCATTCCGTCGTCTTGGAACCGCGACCTGCGGACTACGATCGGCGGTGAATCGTTCCGGATCGGAGAGGACCTTTTTCCGCGGGACTTCATTGTCAACATCCATCCGCCGAGCAACTACATCGGTGCCACCGAAGTATTCGGTCATGGTGAGGCCGGCATTGAGACCATTCCGGATCCACTACCGATCATCCGTGACGCGACGGACCAAGAGCTCTATTTTCCGGCACGCATTAACAAGGAGAATCGGGACCAACTGCCCGACGGTCTTCCTGCCAGCCTGAAACGTGCTGTCCAGTCCTTCATATTGACCTGTGCGATCAGGCGCTTGCGTGGACAGGCCACCAAGCACAACTCCATGCTGGTACATGTGGCACTCCGTGTTGCTTGGATCGATCGCATCGCCCGATTGGTCAACGAAGCGTTACATGACTATAGGAACCAGATACAGCTGAACACGGGCCCACTGCTCAGGGACTTGGAACAGCTCTACAATGAGGACTTCTTCGGTACCACGAACACGGTACTGCAGAACTTGAGATATCAAGACCCCGCCATCAGGGGTACTACATGGGACGCGGTACGGTCCGAGCTGTCGGCTGCGGTGAACAAGATCGAAGTGCGTGCCGTCCATGGGCAGAAGAACCTTCGCAATCTGGAGTATAAGAACACCCAGGAACTCAACTATAACGAGTACGAAGGCAGCGGCTTGAGCGTGATCGCCGTCGGGGGGAACAAGCTCGCTCGTGGCCTGACATTGGAAGGGCTTTCGGTGAGCTACTACCTCCGCACTACACGCATGTATGACTCATTGATGCAGATGGGGCGATGGTTCGGCTACAGACCAGGCTACGTGGATCTGTGCAGGCTCTACACCACACCGGAGCTACAACTGTGGTACGAGCATGTGGCCATAGCCACCGACGAGATGCGAGCGGACTTTGATGTGATGTCCTCGCAGAACAAGACACCGGAACAATTCCAGATCAAGGTCATGAAACACCCCGGCATGCTGATGATCACTTCGGCAGCCAGGATGAGGGGGCACGAAACCCTTGAGCTATCCTATTCTGGGCAGCTCAAGCAGACCTATGCATTCAGTGACAAGACGGAAGATGTCACGAACAACTACAGGGCACTTCAGAAGTTACTGGGGCAGCTGCCCGAGCCAATACTTCCATCGGCTGATACCCCAGCCAATTCCATTCTCTGGCGAGGCATCGAAGCGCGCCACGTTATCGACTTCCTTGCCGCATACAATGGGCTCGGCTTTTTCCCAAGTGAATCCATGCGCGGCTATGTGATGCAGCAGAATGGCTCCAGCCTTCTGACCCACTGGAATGTCGCCATCATTCTCAATTCACGAGGTCAACACAGCCACAAGATCCGCTTCCGCGATGTCAGGCCGCATATCTTCAAGTGGACCAATGGTTCGATGAGTGGAGGCATGCCCGCCCGAAGTCTGGAGCAGAAGGGGGATGTGCTCATCGTTGGCGGCAGCAAGAATGCCATCCTCGATAAAAGGGCCCGTATGATCGACCTTGACCTTCCGACGCCGGCGGATAGGATCAGCGAACAGGAGTTGCGTGCTGTAAGAAAGGAGACTGGGACACCCTTACTTGTCATCCTGCCCATGGACCAGCGTGTTTCCGGCTCCACTCATGCCGTACCCATTGTCGGTGTGGGCATCCAATTCCCGGAAATCGAAGGCGAGGTGGCGTACAAGTATGCCGTACGCCCGATGGCCGGAATGGAGGACGAAGTGCAGGAAAGCGACGATCCAGCGGACAGCAATGTTTGACCCCCGTACCATCTGGGAGGGCATGGTCCGCGAACAGGGTGGGCGCACCGTTCAGTTCGTCGTAGAGTCCATACGGAGCGGCAAGTGTATGCTGGGATACACGCCACGAACAGCAACCCGGTTCGTTCATCTGGAACTTCCATCAGACATTCCCAGCTACAGCTCCTCGATCCGGCGAACACAAGCGGTTCAATTGGAACGAGTGCCCTTGCCTCACGGCGGAAGCAGCTTGATCCTGCTGCTCCAGGAACCCGCATTGGCCGATGTATTCTCCCTCTTTGTGGATGACCTGCTCCAACACTTGGTCATTGCACAGACCCCGGAGCAGGCTGCTTCTGCTTTCTACACGCGCTTCGAGCATTGGCAGCAACTGTTTGCCAGAGTTGCCTCCGACATGATCAGTCTGGAAAGGCAAAGGGGGCTTTTCGGTGAGCTGACCATCCTCCAACGGCTCCTTGACCGCCATTCTGATGCTCCGGAGGTATGGGATTGCTGGAGAGGACCGTTCAGCGCCAACCATGACTTCAGCAGATCAGGTGCGGCAATGGAAGTGAAGACTTCCATTGCAAGCCTTCCAGTCATACACATCAGCAACGAAGTCCAACTGGACCTCACAGGGTGGACCGATCTGGCACTGTGCCTGGTCCACCTTAATGAGATCCGAGGTGGATCGCATACGCTTTCCGCCTTGATCGAGGAGTTGATCCAACGGAGCAGCACGCGCCCGGCCATTCAGGCCGCATTCCGGTCCAGGCTATTGAAGGTGGGTGTCGACCCGCGCCACTATGAACTATTCACTGAGCAGGGGTATGAGGTGCGTGCGATCTTGTGTTATCGCGTGACCGAAGACTTCCCGGCCATCCGGAGGAGTGGATTGAGCAGCACCATAGGAAAAGTCACCTATGAGCTTCATCCTGCCGGTTGCGTTCCCTATGGCATGGAGCTTGACAATGCATTGGACCTATTCCAATCCCAATGACCACTACACCCGCCACTTCTGAAGGCCATGAATTATCCCTGTTCATCCGATCGCTCCACAGTGAAGTGGATTCCATCCTGGAGACCGAACCGGAAGGAGCCACCAGCGAGAACGTATTCACCGAACACATACTGACCATACTCTCCGATGCCGGAGAAACGGATAGTCCCATACGCTGCCGCTACGAGAAAGAGAACCGCCACGGGAATACTGAACTCAAGATCAACGGATATGCGATCGACGAGAATCAGGAAACACTGGACCTCTTCATCACCCACTACCAGCATGCCCCCGAGGCCTACCGATTGGCCAAAGCCGACTTTGACAAACTGCTGAAGTGGCCGGCGAACTTCGCCAACTTGGCTCTGAAAGGCTACGAGGAGGACATTGAACCCAGCGCTTCCGAGGCGCTCGCCCTCGCCAGGATCCTTCGGAAACATCATAAGGACTTCATCCGGGTCAATATTTTCCTGATCAGCAATGGGCTCATTCCACACGACCCGCCGAAGAACCACAAGCTGAAGGGTTTCGACGACCTCACCATCAACTTTCACATCTGGGACATCGAACGCCTCCATCGCCTCGACCAGTCGACCAACAATCGGGACCCCATCCAGATCGACCTGAAAGGGCTCCATGGCGAGCCCATACCCTGCCTGGCCATGCCGTCGGAAAACGATGTGTATGAGTGTTATCTGGCCATTGTTCCCGGCAGGCTCCTCAGTACACTGTATCGCAACTACGGGACGCGATTGCTTGAAAGCAACGTGCGCGCCTTCCTGCAGCAGACCGGGAAAGTGAACAAGGGGATCATGCAGACCATACGGCAAGCACCGGAAATGTTTCTGCCGTACAACAACGGCCTTGCAGCCACCGCGCTGGACGTCCAGACGGAAGTGAACAAAGGCCACCTGTACATCACCGGCATGCGCGACTTCCAGATCGTGAACGGTGGGCAGACGACCGCATCGCTTTTCCACACGGAGCACAAGCACAAAGTGGAGTTGGACAAGGTCTTTGTGCAGATGAAGTTGACGGTGATCAAGGACGAAGCCAAGAAGAATGCCGCGGTCCCAGACATTGCACGTTTTGCGAACAGCCAGAACAAGGTCTCCGAACTGGACCTCACCTCGAACAATCCGATCCTACAGAAGTTGGAGGAGTTGTCCTGCACGATCTATGCGATAGACCCGGAGGATCGGAACAAGCAATCGGTTTGGTACTTCGAGCGGGTGAAGGGACAGTACCGTGAAGCCCTTGCCAAGGAGCCGAACAACCGCAAGGAAGCGTTCAAGCGGAAGTTCCCAAAGGACCAGATGATCATCAAATCAGAGGTGGCCAAGTACATGAATACGTGGAACCGCCTTCCATTCCATGTGGTGAAAGGCGCAGAGAAGAACTACAACATCTACCTCAAGGCGATTAGCGAAGAGTTCAAGAAAACCATGCCAGGCCGGTTCTACTGGGAGGATATCGTAGCCAATGCCATTCTCTTCCGCGAAGCCGACAAGCTGTTCGGAAGAAAGGGCAAGGACGCTATAGGCGACACCAACATCAAGGCGCCAACGGTCACCTACACGTTGGCTTACCTGCATCAGGTTACCGGGAACCTCTTGGACCTTGGGGCGATCTGGCGTGCCCAATCGCTTCCTCCCGCCTTGTCCAATGAACTGGGCAAAGGGCTTCAGTTCGTTTACGAGTTCCTAAACGACCTGTCCGAATCACTGATCAGCGAAGCAGCCAAGAACGAGCGTACATGGGATGCCCTGAAGCAGCAGAAGGAGCAACCGTTCGACCTGAAGGTGCTTGCACCCTTCATGACCACTGAAGCCGAACGCACTGCCCGACACGCCCAAGGCGATGCGGATGCCGACAAGGCCCGTAACCATGGCATGCTTCAGCGGGTCATTGATATGGGTACGCGATTCTGGAATGGACTCAGCATCTACGCGCTACGGCAAGACCTGTTCGACAGTCATCAGCGTGGGTTCATCATGAATATCGCCAACAAGCTTCTGAAAGGTGGCCGTGACCTCACCACGCGAGAGGTGGAGAAAGGCATTAGCATCCTTGACCAGTTCGAGGTCATGGGATTGAATGCTGAGGACATCCGTTCCCTCAGCAAGGAAGAGGAGCGGCCGATCATTGATGCAGAGCACGCCATGCAGCGCTTCACCGCGATCCCGGATGGTGAATGGCAGCGCATTATCGACCTTGGCGAACAGACAAAGCGTCTGTCCTATAACGAGATCAAGGCCATCCGGGAGCTTCGCAGCTTTTTCAAAGCAAAGAGCAAGGAGATCTTCCCTGTTAACAAGCTTATGATTGTGGCGGGCGCGGTCAATAAATTGAAGAACTTTGGATTGAAGCTCTGAACAGGCATGCCACCAGTGACCAAGCGCACCGACGTCTTCACCAAGGCCAAGCGCTCCGAGGTGATGTCGAAGATCCGGGGCAAGGGCAACAAGGACACGGAAGTCGCGCTCGCCAAGCTGTTTCGAGCCAATGGCATCACGGGTTGGCGCAGACACTATCTGATAACAGGCCGCCCCGATTTCGCATTTCCAAAGCAAAAGCTGGCCGTGTTCGTGGATGGTTGCTTCTGGCATGGTTGTCCCAAGCATGGCACACAGCCAAAGGGTAACCGCGAATTCTGGAACATCAAGCTGACTACGAATAAGGCACGAGACCGAAAGGTGAACCGGCAGTTGCGAGCGAAAGGCTGGCGGGTATTACGCATCTGGGAGCATGACCTGAGGAAGTCAACTCAATCCCTTACGCTGCGTCGAGAGTCCAAGCAGATCGAAGGCTAGGTAGAGTATTCAACACCATGCCACTCCTTGTTCGCTTGGTCCAGATCCGCTAGGAACTTCTCACGAGTATTGTCATGGATAATGTGCTCAATGGGTAGCCCCTTGAGCCAATTGCAGTATGCAGCTCGCAACACTGCGAATTGAACTTGCTCTGAGAACAACCTTGCAGTATGAGCGCAATTCATTGCGTTCAACCGAACAGGTTCCCTCTGCTCACGATCCAGGATCATGCCCAAACCAACCCCGTCCATGTGGATCAGGTGGCTCGACATGGAGTATCCGAACAACATCGACGCATACGCATCGATGCCGGGAAACCTAGATTGCGATATGTCATCAACCATGCTGGCAAAAGACCACTTCTGCTCCAACTGCGCGCGCCGCTTTCTGGAGTATGATGCCTGGATTCGAGCCAGCTCTCGCGCGGACAACAACACCTCCCGGATAGGACGCAACTCGTCTTGCGGTTTGTCGCCAAGGACGTTGAGGAGAGCTTCAGCCCGGCGATGATCCCTAAGAAGAGCGATGTCAGGAAGTGCGTATCGGAATTCGCCCACACGCACCTCACGCTCCTCAGCATCCTGAGTACAGATGAAGAGGAACTTCGTCGTCCCTTCTTGAATGGTCCTATCCAACATGGCTGCCTCCCAAAGTCGCTCATTGATCGCAAGGAGGACAACGCTATCAGACATCATGGAAAGTGTCTTGTTTAGTTCTCCCAGACAGCGATCCACAACAGGATCTACGGGGTGGGCTGGAAAGAACGGCTGATAGAACGTGAGTGTCTCACGGATTATTCGCTGATACTCATCTAGCCAGAACTGTTGACGCTTGCGATCGATCATGGTTCCTGAATTTCGCGTTAGGGACAGAAGCGGGTAGCCCGCAGGCGACTGAGGAACGAAGGCGACGAGGACTACGAGCGAATGGCCCGACGGCGCTGCATTTGAGCGCCGGAACGCCCTACATATTCCTCCGATACTGCCCCCCCACCTCAAATCCCGCTCGCGTGTTCGTACGCCTCGTCCCTCGGCTACGATCACTGCGGCGGGACTTCGCGCTGCTCAGCATCGCCATCACATATTGCGTCGGTACTGTCCTCCTACTTCAAACATAGCAGCAGTGAGCTGCCCCAGGCTGCAGTACTTCGTCGCCTCCATCAGCACCTCAAACATATTCTCATTCTTCACCGCCGCGTGCTGAAGGTCCTTGATCGCCTTGGCGCTTTCCTCGGCGTAGGCCTTCTTCAGGTTCTCCACCGTGGCGATCTGCGCCTCCTTCTCCTCTTCGGTGGCGCGGATCACCTCCTTGGGCAGGATGGTGGGTGAGCCGTCCTTGCTGAGGAAGGTGTTGACGCCGATGATGGGGTACTCGCCGGTGTGCTTGAGTCGCTCGTAGTAGAGGCTTTCCTCCTGGATCTTGCCGCGCTGGTACATGGTCTCCATGGCGCCCAGCACGCCGCCGCGCTCGGTGATGCGGTCGAACTCCAGCAACACGGCCTCTTCCACCAGGTCGGTGAGCTCCTCGATGATGAAGCTGCCCTGCAACGGGTTCTCGTTCTTGGCCAGGCCGAGCTCCTTGTTGATGATGAGCCCTCGGGTACCACACCGCACCCCGTTCCGGCGCCATCGCGGCGTTGCCGCGCCCCTTCGGGCGGGCGCGCTCGTCCGCCCATGCTGCGTTGCTCGTCGGTCGGCTACCTCGTGGTAGCCTCCCTTCCTCGCGCCTTGCCTGGCCGAACGATCGCTGCCCGTGGCATCCGTTCGGGGCACGGCGTGGTACCCTGTGGCCATGGCGCGGCGCACGCTTTCCTCGGTGGGCGTGGTGATGGCCTCGTCGTAGGCGTTGGTGTGGAGGCTGTTGCAGTTGTCGTAGATGGCGTAGAGCGCCTGCAGCGTGGTGCGGATGTCGTTGAAGTCGATCTCCTGCGCGTGGAGGCTGCGGCCGCTGGTCTGGATGTGGTACCGTGGGTGCCACTGCGGGCCTCGTTCCGGCATCACCGCATTCGGCGGTCCTTCGGGCGAGCGCGCTCCTTGCGCCATACGGCGTTGCATCCTCGGTCAGCTACCGGTTACAGTAGCCTCCCGCGTCGCGCCTTGTCTGGCACAAGGATCATCGCTCGTGCTGGCCGTTCGAGGCCCGCAGAGGCACCCTGGCATCTGGCTGCGCGGTACTCCGATGGAAGATCCAAGGCGCGCCTGCCTGCCGAAGCGTCTCGCGAAGGCATGGCCACGCGGCCCATCACGGCGTACTCGGGGTCCATGCCGTTGCTGAAGAAGAAGCTCAGGTTGGGCGCGAAGGCGTTGATGTCCATGCCCCGGCTGAGGTAGTACTCCACGTAGGTGAAGCCGTTGGCCAGGGTGAAGGCGAGCTGCGAGATGGGGTTGGCGCCGGCCTCCGCGATGTGGTAGCCGCTGATGCTGACGCTGTAGAAGTTGCGCACCTTCTTGTCGATGAAGTACTGCTGCACGTCACCCATCAAGCGCAGCGCGAACTCGGTGCTGAAGATCGTTGTTCTGCGCCTGGTGGTTCTTTGGGCGTGCCCCGGCTCAAATGCAGCCGGGTCGCGTGCTGCGCTTTAGCCGGTCTTGTCAGGGCCAGCGGCTGCGGCACTGCGGGGTCACGCCTGCGTCGTGCCGCCTCGTTGCTCGCATCCGCAATGCCCTTCCTGCGCCGGGCTGCCGCTTCGCCCGCTCACGCGGAGAACACGCTTGCGATCTCAACCGTTGAAGCCTACATTCGTCCCGGAAAATGCGTCGCCTCCTTTTCCTGCTCACCCTTACGGTCTATGGCTTCAGTGCCCTGGAACTGCACGAGTGGCTGCATGTGCCGCAAGTGGTGATGCACTTTCTGGAGCAGCATACCAGTGAGGACTTCCACGACCTCTTCCACAACGAGCACACCGACGATCAGCAACACGATGAGCACGACCACGATCCGTTCAGCGAGGATTGCCACGGCGAGTTCTGCGCGTGCAGTGGCCTGGTCGCGCTTTCACCGGTGAACAGGTCTCTCCTGATCTCCCTACAGCCGCTCACCACCAAGGTGGGTGCGCAATTCCTCAACGTTGCGCCCAGTGGTTTCACGGGCAACGTGTGGATCCCTCCCAAGGCTTGAGTTGATCCGCCCTTCGGCGGAACGGGAACGCACCGTGCTTCGGCACGGTCCGGGGCCATTGTGTACCCGCGTTCCGCATTCGTCCTTCCTTCCATTCCCAAGTTTTTCCATCCATGATCGACAGGATCATCCGGTTCTCCATACACAACAAGGCCATCATCGGGCTCTTCACGCTCGTGCTGGTGCTTTACGGGGCGTACTCGCTCACGCAATTGCCGATCGATGCGGTACCCGACATCACCAACAACCAGGTGCAGGTGATCACCACCACGCCTACGCTGGCCGCGCAGGAGGTGGAACAGTTCGTTACCGCGCCCATCGAGCGGGCCATGGCCAGCCTGCCCGATCTGGTGGAGATCCGCTCCATCAGCCGCTTCGGGCTAAGTCTTGTGACCATCGTATTCGATGAGGACGTGGACGTGTACTTCGCCCGCACCTTGGTGGACCAGCGCCTGGGCGAGGCCGCCGCACTGATACCGCCCGGGGTGGGCACACCGACCATGGCCCCGGTAAGCACCGGGTTGGGCGAGGTGTACCAATACGTGCTGCACCCCAAGGAAGGGTACGAGGGCACCTTCAGCCCCAGCGAGCTGCGCACCATCCAGGAATGGATCGTAGTGCGGCAGCTGTTGGGCACACCCGGTGTGGCCGAGGTGAACAGCTACGGCGGCGAGGTGAAGCAGTACGAGGTGAGCGTGGACCCCAAGCGCTTGCAAAGCATGGGCGTCACCATCGGTGAGCTACTGCTCGCGTTGGAGAGCAACAACGAGAACACCGGCGGCGCCTACATCGAGAAACGGCCCAACAGCTACAGCATCCGGGGCGAAGGACTGCTGCGCACGCTGGACGACATCCGCAAGGTGGTGGTGAAGATCCCGCCCGGCGGTGTGCCGCTCCTGGTGGGCGATGTGGCCGAGGTGGGCTTCGGTGCGGCCCCGCGCTACGGTGCGCTCACCCGCAATGGCGAAGGCGAAGCGGTGGGCGGCACGGTGATGATGCTGAAGGGTGGCAACAGCGCCGAAGTGGTGAAGGCTATTGAAGCGCGCATACCGAACGTGCAGAAGGCCCTGCCGGAAGGGCTGATGATCGAACCCTATCTGGTGCGCAGCGAACTGGTGGGGCGGGCCATCGGCACGGTGAAGACGAACCTGATCGAGGGCGCGTTGATCGTGATCTTCGTGCTGGTGCTCTTTCTAGGAAATTGGCGCGCGGGCCTCATCGTGGCCTCGGTGATCCCACTGTGCATGCTCTTCGCCATCATCCTCATGAACGCCTTCGGCGTCAGCGGCAATTTGATGTCGCTTGGTGCCATCGATTTCGGATTGATCGTGGACGGCGCCGTGATCATCGTGGAGGCCACCCTGCACCACCTGCATGCGCGCTTCAAGGGAAGGATCCTTACCCGCGAGGAGATGGACCGCGAAGTGTTCGTGAGCGCGAGCAGGATCCGCAGCAGCGCGGCCTTCGGCGAGATCATCATCCTGATCGTGTACATCCCCATCCTCACACTGGTGGGCATCGAGGGCAAGATGTTCCGACCCATGGCCATCACCGTGAGCTTCGCCATCCTCGGTGCGCTGCTGCTTTCGCTCACCTATGTACCCATGATGAGCGCGCTCTGCCTGCCGCGCAACACGGCGCACAAACCCAACTTCAGCGACCGCATGATGGACCGTTTCCAGAAGTGGTACGATCCCATCATCGGCTTCGCCTTGCGCAACCGGATCAAGACCGTGGGTGTGGCCGTGGCGCTGTTCATCGGCTCGGTCTTCCTGTTCGCACGCATGGGCGGCGAGTTCATTCCCACATTGGAAGAGGGCGACTTCGCCTTCCACAGCATCCTGCCGCAGGGCGCATCGCTCAGCCAGAGCATCGCCAACAACGCCAAGGTGGAGAAGATCCTGCTGCAATTCCCGGAGGTGAAGCAGGTGGTGGGCCGCACCGGCAGCGCCGAGATCCCCACGGACCCCATGCCCCCCGAAGCCACGGACCTCATGATCATCTTGAAGGACAAGGACGAATGGACCACCGCGCACGACCGCGAGGCCTTGCAGGACACCATGCTGCAAGCCTTGAGGCAGGTGCCCGGCGTGTTCTACGAAGCCACCCAACCCATCCAGATGCGCTTCAACGAACTGATGACCGGCATACGGCAGGACGTGGCCGTGAAGATCTACGGTGAGAACATGGACACCCTCGCAGTGATCGCGAACAAGGTTGCGGCGATCATCGGCGAAGTGCAGGGTGCGGGTGAACCGCAAGTGGAAAAGGTGGTGGGCCTGCCCCAGATCACCATCACCTATGATCGTGCACGGGTAGCGCAGTACGGCCTCAACATCCGCGAACTGAACCGTACGGTGCGCACGGCCTTCGCCGGCGAGGCCACCGGCGTCATTTACGAGAACGAGCGCCGCTTCGATCTGGTGGTGCGCCTCGGTGACCAGCAGCGACAGAGCATCGACGATGTGCGCACCCTCTTCGTGGCGCTGCCCGGTGGCGGACAGATCCAGTTGCAGCAGGTGGCCGATGTGTCCTTGACACCCGGCCCGGCCCAGATCAGCCGCGAGGATGCCAAGCGCCGCATCGCCGTGGGCGTGAACATCCGTGGCCGTGACGTGGAAAGCTTCGTGGAAGAGCTCCAAGGCCGCATTGATGCCGAGGTGCGCATGCCCGCGGCCTACTACTACACCTTCGGCGGCACCTTCGAGAACCTGCGGGCAGCGAGCAAACGCCTGATGCTGGCGGTGCCCATCGCGCTGGCCCTCATCTTCCTGCTGCTCTTCTTCACCTTCAACAGCGTGAAGCGCGCCCTGCTGATCTACACCGCCATCCCCATGAGCGCCATCGGCGGTGTGCTCGCGCTCATGGCGCGCGGCATGCCGTTCAGCATCAGTGCGGGCGTGGGCTTCATCGCGCTCTTCGGCGTGGCGGTGCTCAACGGCATCGTCCTCATCGCCACCTTCGACCAACTGGAGAAGGAAGGCATCAGCGACCTGAAGGAGCGCGTGTTGAAAGGCACCCGCACACGGCTGCGTCCCGTGCTGATGACAGCGGCGGTGGCCTCCCTCGGTTTCCTGCCCATGGCCTTGAGCGGCAACGCGGGCGCGGAAGTGCAACGCCCCCTGGCCACAGTGGTGATCGGAGGCCTCATCACCGCCACGGCACTCACCCTCATGGTGCTGCCGGTGCTCTATCTGCTCTTCATGGGCGGAGGCAGGAAGCGCAACGATGCCAATGGCGGCAAGGCGAACGCACCGCTGATCGTCGCGACCGTGCTGTTGATCATGATCGGTGGCACCAGCAGCGCGCAGGAACCAATGCCGATGGACACGGCGATCGCACGCGCTTTGCGCACCCATCCGAGCATGACCGCTGCGGAACTGCGTGTGCAGGAACAGGATGCCCTGCGTGGCACGGCCTTCGGGCTGCAGCCGCTCAACGCGCAATTCTCTCGTGGCCAGACCCAGGGGCCGTATCCGAAGGACATTATCCTGGAAGCCAATACCGGGTTCGCATTTCCCACCACCATTGCCCGCCGCGCGGCCTACCTGAAGGAAAGCCTGCACCTTGCGGAGAACGAAAAGCTGAACACGGCGGCCTACGTGAAGGAGAGCGCGGGAGGGGCCTACCTGCAATGGGCCATGGGCCTTGAACAGGTGCGTATCCTGCAACAGCTGGACAGCGCGTACGCATCCATGGCGGCCTTCGCGCTGCAGCGCTTCGAGCTCGGTGAGACCGGCCGCTTGGAAAGCACCAGTGCGCAAAGCCGCGCCGAGCAGGTGAAGGTGCGCTTGCGCCAGGCACAGGCTGATCTGGTGGCCTACCAGGTGGAAGTAGAACGCTGGACGGGCCCGCTCAGTGGTGCCGTGCCGGTGCCCGAGGAATTGCTCAACACCGCACGAGCGCCGGATCCCGGCGGCGGCAACGACCCGCTCCTGCTCTCCTTGCAGCAGCGCACGCAGGTGGCCGAGGCCGAATGGAAACTGCAACGCAGCCAATGGGCACCCAGCCTGCAGGGCGGCGGCTTCTACCAGACCTTCGATGGCACGTCGCCCTTTTCGGGCTTCCTCATCGGTGCTTCGATCCCCCTGCCCGGCAGCGGCCAGGGCGGTCGCACCTCGGCGGCACGTTTGCGCAGCGAGATCGCCGCGCAGGAACTGGAAGCCGCACGCCGACAGCGCAGCAGCGAGCGCGCCACCACGCAGGCGCAGCTCACTCAATTGCGCGAGAGCCTCGCCTTCTATGAAAGCACCGGTGCCGCGCTGGGTGCTACCCTGCGCGACGATGCCCTGCGTGCCTATCGCGCGGGCGAAGCCGACTACTTCCAATTCACCCAAGGCATCGAGCAGGCCTTTCAACTCAACGCCGAGCACTTGCGCGTGCGTTACGAGCTCGCACTTACCGTCCTCCACCTCCGTGCCCTCAATGGGCTCTAAGACCGCATAGACATGAAAACGCAACCGATCAACAGCGCTCTTCAGCGCATGCCGAATACGCTCTTTCTGCTCCTGCTCACCATCGCACTGGCCGCCTGTGGCGGTGGCGCGGCCTCCGGCGAAGAAGAAGGCCATGGCCACGGCGAAGAGGAGGGCCACGGCGGTGGGAGCACCGTCACCGTTTCGCCGCAACAATTCGCCGCCATCGAGGGCAAGCTTGGCAAGGTGGAGATGAAGGACCTCACCACCGCCCTCAAGGCCGTCGGCTTTTTGAAAGTGCCGCCGCAGAACGTCGCCGACATCACCGTGGCCATGGGAGGCACCGTGCGCGAAGTGCTGGTGCAGGAAGGCGACCATGTGAACAAGGGGCAGGTGCTCGCTACGGTCACCGACCCTTCGATCATCCAACTGCAACGCGACTACCTCGATGCGAAAGCACGACTGGTGTACGCCGAAACGGAATTGGAACGCCAGACCGAACTGGCCCGTGCCAACGTGAGCGCGCAGAAGACCCTGCAACAGGTCACGGCGGAACACGCCTCCTTGCGGGCCAGCGTGAACGCCCATGCCGAGCAGTTGCGCCTGATCAACATCGACCCCGAGAAGCTCACTGCCAATGCACTGCGCTCAGCCGCGGGCATCGTAAGCCCCATCGATGGCACCGTGGCGCACATCGCGGTGAACGTGGGCAGCAAGGTGAGCAACGATGCCACCATGTTCCGCGTGGTGAACAACAGCAAGCTCCACGTGGACCTCTTCCTCTACGAACAGGACATCGCCTCCGTGAAGGTGGGCCAGACCATCGACCTCAGCCTTACCAACCTGCCGGGCAAGAACTACACGGCCGTGGTCTTCGCCATCGGCAGCGCTTTCGAACGCGAGACGAAGACGATCCCGGTGCACGCGGAGATCACCGGCGACAAAGTGGGCCTGATCGACGGCATGGGCGTTACCGGGCGCATCAGCGTAGGCAACGCCACCACCACCGCCGTGCTCACCGAGGCCATCGTGACCATGGAAGGCAAGGACTACGTGTTCATCAGGACCGAAGGTGAAGAGGAGCACGGGCATGGGCATGATGAAGAGCCCGCGCACAAGGAGGAACCAGCGCACAAGCACACCGAAGGGGAAGCACACGATCACGCGAAGGAGAACAAGGACGCGCATGCCAAAGGTGAGGACCATGGCCACGATCACGGCGAGGAGACCGAGGGCGAACACAAGAAAGGAGATGGCCACGACCATGGCAAGGAGAAGGGCACGGGCCACACCGAAGGAGAAGGTCACGACCATGACGCGGCACCGGGCAGCATGACGTTCAAACGAGTGGAGGTGAAGCGCGGTGCCACCGACGGGGTATACAGCGCCGTTACATTCATGGAGGAAGTGCCTCCCAACGCCGAAGTGGCCGTGGGCGGCGCTTATTACTTGATCGCGATGATGAACACCAGCTCCGGGCATGAGCATTGATCGAACACCATGAGAACCCTGAATGAATTCGAGCGGCAACTGGTTCAGAAGCTTTTGCAAGCGAACACGGTCGGGATCCCCAGCTTGCCCGCAATACTGGACGACCGATTGCGTGACGTGGATATTGTACGCGCGCAAGGGCATTGGGAAATGCATTTCGATGCACAACAGTTCCAAGCCAACGCACTGGTTGATGGGGTTCGTGGAATAGCTCGAGTGCTGGTCGGTGCTGTTCATCTATTGCGTGAACTGGAAGCCAATGGTTTGGTCATTCTCCATGATGAAGCACCATTTCCCAACCCTGCGCGGTTCGGTGGACTTGTGCAAGGTCAAGCTGCTATTCCCGCACAGGTCTACGATGCCCGTGTGAACCGGCTATTGGACGAGACAGCTTTCAGTTCCATTCTGGTGCAACCAGGGCTGATCGCCTACGTCCGCGACGGCTTTCGCATGCCGACCGAGGTACGCGCTGATAACGATCTGCGCATGAACCGTCGCAACCTGCGCATGGCAGCTTGGGCTTTGGTGCTCTCGGTGGTGATCGGCCTGTGGCAGGTGTGCCTGGCGTACCGCGAGATCCACTATGGCAAACTGCAGGTGGAGCAGACACAACAAGTGCAGCTGGACTCCGCACAGTTCAATACGGTGCTGCACAGGTTGGAGACAGTGTGCAAGAATGAGGGCCATCATGTCGTTGGCGACACTTCTGCAACCATGAAGACATGTTCCTCAAAGATCCATAGCCGCCCATAGTGATGCTCGACGTAGGTGCCCAATACCTCATGGATCGACGGACCGACCCCACCGGTTTCCTGGAGCGCGCCCGGCTGCACCAGTCGCGCTACCGGGCCGAGCGCCTCCGAGTGCCCTGCGGTCGTTACGGGAACTATCTGCTGGAGCGGGATGCGCGACGCGGACTGAATTTCTTCGACGACTTCGGGATCCAGGATGCTGTGCGCCACCGCTATCCCAGTTACAGCCGCAACGTATACGCCAACCTTTTACGCAGTGAGCATGTGCCCTTCAACTTCTTCATTCCGCTCAACACCAATGACGAATTCCGGCGCAGGCTCTTTAGTACCTGGCTCGGCTTCGAGTTGAAGCACGTTGACGAGGTGCGTATCGAATACGCGCCGATGCCTCGTAGCGAATTCCTGAATGACCGAACGAGCTTCGATGCGTATGTGGAGTATGTTGACGGGGCGGGTCTGCGTGGGCTGGTGGGCATCGAGGTGAAGTACACCGAGCGGCCATATCCGCTTGGCAAGGGCTCCAAGGAGGACCGCGACATCCTCGACGTGGGCTCCTCCTATTATCGTGTGATGGCCGCCTCGGGCATCTATCGCGCAGGGTGGGGCAAGGAGCTGCTGCGTGATGAATTCCGACAGCTCTGGCGCAACCAGCTTCTGGGCGAGAGTATCCTTCAGCGTTTCCGCGAACGCTACGCCTACGCCACGCTCATGGTACTTTATCCAGAGGGCAATAGGCATGTGGCTTCGGCTTGCGCCGGATACGGTCGGTTGCTCCTCCAACCCGAGTACACGTTCAGGGCACTCACCTACGAGCAATGCATTGCGGACCTGCGCACGCTTACCCCGGCAGACGCGTTCCACCCATGGGTCGACTATCTGCAGGCCCGCTACATCGTTCCGTGACTTTTCGAACCCTTTACCATCCAGACCAACAACTCCAAAACCCGAACAACCAATGAAACACGTACTCGCACCCCTTGCTCTTGCCGTCCTGCTCTTCGCATGCGGCCAACCCGCGGAAACCGATACTCACAACGATTTGGACGACACCACACACAACGAAGGCGATGGGCATGATCACCCTGTTGATGGTTCAACGACACATGAACATGGCGACGCTATGGGACATGACGAAAGCGACGGTCACGGACACGACGATGGGCACACGCATGATGAAGCCCCACATGACACCACCGCTGGACATAACCACGACGACGGACACGCTCATTGATCACCGCGTTACCGGCCCGGCCGGCCTTTCATGGCGGCCGGGCGGTAGCACACAACATGCATGATATGCCCGAACTGAACCCGATCCGCTACGCCTTGGTGAGCAGCGCCCTATGCTGCATCGCCTCACTGTCTGCCCAGGACCACGCCTTTAAAGCCCCGCATGGTGGCCAGCTCGTGCGCACCGATGCGCATTGCATCGAAATGGTGCTGCGCGGTGACGAAGCGCGCTTCTACCTGCTGGACACCTTGGGTGCCGACGTGCCCGCATGGGGTGGCGTGGCGTATATCCGTTTCGCTGACAAGCAGACCGCAAACCCCGCTTTCGAGCCGATGAAGGACGGCGGCTTCCGTGTGGTGCTTACCAACCCCAACGCGTTCACCGTGGTGCCCAGCTTCAAGACCGGCAACGGGTTCGCGAGCGCCGAAATGAGCAGCGGCCCTCGGATGTCCGTGCCCCCGGTCCAACAACAGCACAACGCCAACGACGGTCACAACCATTGAGCGATGGACAGCCATTCGATCGATCTTCTTGAGGAATTGGTGATCGCAAGCAAGCTGCTTGCAGCAGCCGTGCTTGGTGCGCTGGTGGGGTACGACCGTGAACGCCATAGCCGTGATGCAGGATTGCGCACGTACGCGAGCGTATGTGTGGGCGCGGCCCTTTTTACGAGCATCGCGGGCCACCTTGAAGATGTATCGGCCACCTCGCGCATCGTAGCGAACGTGGTCATGGGGATCGGCTTTCTCGGCGCCGGCATTGTTTACAAGGATGCCAACAGCGGTTACGCCAAAGGGCTTACTACAGCGGCCACGATCTGGTGCACCGCCGCCATCGGTGTGGCCGTGGGTCTGAACATGTTCGCCATCGCTACGGCCGGTGCCTTGCTCGTGTACTTCCTCATCAGCCTGCACCACCGTGCCTGGTACGTGCGCTGGAAACAACGTATCAAACAGCCGCGAAACCCGGACTGAATCCTGACCAATGAGCAGCGACCCCAAAGAGATCCTCGCCGAGTTCGGCATAGATGTGAACGGCAAGGACCCCGACGGCCAATACCAGTGGAAGATGCTGGCCATGCAGGTTGGCAGCCCCGAAAGGACGCGGTTGGAGAAAGCGTGGTCGGCATTCGTACTGGGCAGGAAGGAAGTGGATCTTCCCAAAAAGCCGGAACCCACCACAGATCGTTCTGCGGACAAAGCGGCCCCCAGTAAGGGCATTGGCGGGTTGGGGGCGGTCAAGAAGCGCTGGATGTTGCTCGGCCTTGGCGCGATCGGCATAGCCGTGCTGTGGCTCTACATGCATGATCGCCGTGCGCACAGGACCAGCGTGGAACAAGCCGCGGTCGAGTGGCAGGTCAAGTACGAGGCCATCAAGCCCATGTTGAACGATAGCGGCCACGACGATGAGCACCACGATGAGTTCGTGCTTCTTGCCGAAGCCGCGAAAGCAGCCATACAAGCCGGACAGGGTGAGAAAATGTTGGAGCGGATCAACGCGGACCTTGCCGCAGAACGCACAGCGCAAGGAGCGATGCCCATTTCGGCCATGGCATCGCACACCGCGCAATGGAAGATCATCGTCCAAGCACTTGTCATGAACAAAGTTGAACTGCTCGATCACGAGAAGTTCAAGGGGCATCATGAAGGGGAATTATAGCGGCCAGCGCTACAACCAGATCGATAACATCCTCAGCAATATGAGCACCGACCACGACCACAGTAAGGACGCGAACCCCAAAGTAGCCTATGGCGCATGGCGTGCGTACCTACCAGAGCGGCAACCTGATCACCGACTATGCCTTCGCCGCATCGCAAGGCAACAGCCAATGGAGCCTCGGACTGGGCTTGGGGCGCGAACGCGGCAACTGGCTGTGGGAAGTGCGCGCGCAGAACAGTGTGCGTTTGTTCACCCGCTACCTCATCACCTCGCACAACATCGTCATGAGCTTGCAAGTGGCATGGCGCTTTCCAACAGAAAAGAAGAAAAAGAAGAAAGCCGATGAGAACGTGGACAGCGAATGACACAAGTCGCGACCGTTCCGATGCGGACAGGAACGCTTTGGTACGTGGATCCCTTCACGGGATGATCCGTTGCCCGGCGTTCGTTCTTGCGTTCGGCGCAGCGAGCATCGTTACGGCGCAGGACTACTACGAATCGTTCGTCTCGCCCATGTACATCAGGGGCGTGTGGAACGACCAGCCGATCCTTGCCACCACGGGCAAGAACCAGGTGGTGCTCGATTACGAAACGGCCACCTTCCACATCTCCTTTGATCCATCGGACCTGCGCACGGGCATCGCGCAGTTGGACAGTGTGCTGATCACACGGCGTAACCAGCCGGTAGTGATCACGGGCAAGTTCCAGAACGTGAGCACGCTGCAGACCAGGGACCATCCGCCAACGGACTACAAGGTGGAAGGACGCCTCTCGGAGAAGACCACTTCCAAGTCCTACACGGGCAAGGCCCGGATGGAGCACATTTTCGCCGGGCGTTATGCGTGCCTGCTCGACATCGACTTCGCCGTGCCGGTCAAGGACCTTGGGCTGGAGCGCACCTTCCCCGGTCTTTCCGGCTACCTCACGTTCTACATCCGCCAATCGTTGTTGAGGCGCGCCACGGATTGAGAGGACGATCGATCACATCACGCAACCGATTCCCACACCCATCCATGGCCCATCGAACGACCTTGAAACCACAAGTCAATATGCTCGCCTTGGGTCTCGCCATGATCATCACGATCCGCGATGCGAATGCCCAGCAAGCCGCTTCCGGAACGGTGCCCATCGCCGTGAGCACAGAAGTGCCGATGACCCCGGGCATATATGGTGTTGACGAGCGTGGCGCTGCCGTGGAACTCCTGCCCACCCTTACCAGCCGCACGCGGCTTAAGGGTGTCTTCGGCATGGCCTTCAGCTTCGGCATTGCGCACGCACGCGCGCTGGCCTATTTGGCGGGACCGAAGGCGAACGTTCGTTTGCCGCGCGGCACCACGTTCCGTTTCCGATTCGATCCGGCAGCATCCTCCTTCGGGCGCGACAACCATGCGCCCACGATCGCGCCCATCGCCACCAGTCCGGCCGAGTTCGCCTTGGTGCGCATGGATCCTTCCGGCACGGATCGGCGATTCCAATATGGCCGGTACAGCCTGACCACCGCGCAGAACGGACCCAGCGCCGAACAGAACGTGCCCTTCACGATCGCACGCAACGCCGCCGGTCTCTTCGAGGTAACGGTACAGGACCCGCAGCCCGGCGAGTACGTGTGGATCTGGCTCGGTGATCTGGGCCACGCTACCAGTCCCTTGCGCGTGTACGAGTTCGGCATCGATCCATGATCATCATCCTCCAACAATTCAAAACCATGAGAACGCTTCTCTCACTCATCATCCTTGCTTGCGCGATGCCGCTGCGCGCACAATCCGCGGCGCCGCGCACCACGCGCACCTTGTTCAACAACCCAGCCGATAGTATCACCGGCGGCTACTTCGCCTTCAGCGGTGGTGGCACCACGCTCTTCGGCGAGAACGCGGTATTTTATGGCGGCCGCTTGGGCCTTGGCATCGGCCACCGCATTGCCTTCGGGCTGGCGGGCTATGGCCTTGCCAACCCGCTGCGCAACGCGTTCTACGACACCTATCGCGCAGAGAACGACCGCCCCGTGCCCGATGATCTGGCCTTCCGCGCGGGCTACGGCGGCCTCTTCGTGGAACCCATCATCGGCGATCACCGCTTGGTGCATGTGAGCTTCCCCATCACCATCGGCGCTGGTGGCGCAGGCTACGGCTACCGAACCAACGATGGGCGCTACTCCCGCATCGTGCGCACCGATGCGCAAGCCTTCTTCTTCGTAGAACCTTCGGTGGAAGTGGAACTGAACATCGTGCCCAACGTGCGCTTGGCCGTGGGCGGCGCGTACCTGCTCACCACCGACCTGGACATTCCCGCCACCGACGCCGACATCCTGCGCAGGCCCATGCTGCGCGTAAGCTTGAAGGCAGGGCAGTTCTGACATCGGATCCGGTACGCAATTCGCCAACGGACCATGAATTTCGAGCGATCATGAGAACATACATCTTCTTCTTGCTGGCATCGCTACCTGCAACACTGCTCGCGCAACGCGAACAGCACGGAGGTCCGGAACGGCACAACCGCTTTTTCCAGAACCGCCAATACACCTTGGGCGGCGGTTTGGAACTGAACATCCCCGTGGGCGACTTCGACCGCGTGTGGGCGCGCAACTTCATCGGTTTCGGTGCCGACTTCACCTACCCCATGCGCCGCCTGCCCTTCGATGCGGGCTTCGGTTTCAGTTATGCTGTGATGGGAAAGAAGAACGCAAGTGCCAACGTGCAAACCGCCACGCAGGGACTGCAGTCCGCCGAACTCACGGTGAAGAGCAAGCTCTACAGCTATATGGGCCGCTTGCGTCTGCGCCCGTTCAGCGGCCGCATCAGCCCGTATGCCGAAGGACTCCTGGGTCTGCGGCAGTTCACCACCACCAGCAATGTGGACCTTGAGAACAGCGCACTGGCCGACCTGAGCGAGCGCCGCGCCAACGCATGGACCGGCTGCTACGGCTGGGCTTTGGGTACCCTGGTCACTTTCGGTGCCAAGTCGCAGCTCTATGCCCAAGGCCGCGTGGAGAAACTCTGGGGCGGCCGCGTGAGCTACGTGGACAGCGGGAGCATCAGCATCGCTTCCAACGGCGAGGTGAACTACGGCACGCTCTCCTCCGCCACCGACATGCTCACGATCAGGCTGGGTATCGGCGTTAAGTTCTAATGATGGCGAATGAACACGACCGCAGCAAGGGAAACCAATGAACGCACCACTCGAACCACACCACATGGTACCATGAGCACAGACCACGACGACAGCAACTCCGCGAAAGCGGTTGTCACCCCGCGTGCATGGCGCGCCTACCTCCCAGCCATCACCTCCTTCCTCCTGCTCGTAGGTGGCATCGCCATCGACCAGCTTGCGCCGCAATGGTTCCAGCAGCCGTGGTGGCGTTTCGCCTGGTACTTGGCCGCGTACTTGCCGGTAGGCTGGCCGGTGCTGGTGAATGCGGTACGTACCATCGCGAAGGGCGCGGTCTTCAGCGAGTTCTTCCTGATGAGTTTGGCCACCATCGGCGCGTTCTACATCGGCGAGTACCCCGAGGGCGTGGCGGTGATGCTGTTCTATGCCGTGGGTGAACTGTTCCAGAACGCCGCCGTTGATCGGGCCAAGCGCAATATCCAGGCCTTGCTGGATGTACGTCCGGATACCGCGAACGTGCTGCGCGACGGCGTCCCGGTGGAAACGCCCGCTGCTGAGGTGAAGGTCGGTGACATCCTCCGCATTCGCGTGGGCGATCGCGTGCCGTTGGACGGAAAACTCCTGAGTGAAAAAGCGGCCTTCGATACCGCGGCCCTCACGGGCGAAAGCGTGCCGCGCACCATCGTGAACGATGCGCCGGTGCTTGCGGGCATGATCGCTGCGGACAAGGTGGTGGACATGGAAGTCACCAAACCCTTCGGCGAAAGCAGCCTCGCACGCATACTGGATCTGGTGCAGAACGCCGCCAAGAGCAAGGCACCAACGGAGCTCTTCATCCGCCGCTTCGCACGCATCTACACGCCGATCGTGGTGGCGCTGGCGTTGGGCATCGTGCTGGTGCCGATGGTAATGATACAGCCCTACGTCTTCAACGACTGGTTGTACCGCGCACTCATCTTCTTGGTGATCTCCTGCCCTTGCGCACTGGTCATCAGCATCCCGCTGGGCTATTTCGGTGGCATCGGCGCAGCAAGCCGCAAGGGCATCCTGCTGAAGGGCGGCAACTACCTCGATGTGCTCACCAAGGTGAATACCGTGGTGATGGACAAGACCGGCACGCTTACCGAGGGCGTGTTCGCTGTTCAGGAGGTGAAGCCTGCGGAAAGTACCAGCGCGGAGCAACTGCTCGGCGTGGTGAAGGCCATGGAAGCGCACAGCACGCACCCCATCGCAAAGGCCGTGTTGGAACATCCGCAAGGCGATGCCATGGGCGAGGCCACGAACGTGGAGGAGATCAGCGGCCACGGTATGCGCGGTACGGTGCAGGGCAAGGAGGTGCTGGTGGGCAATGCGCGCCTCTTGAAGAAGTTCAACGTGCCCTACCCGGCGGACGTGGATGTGGTCGAGGATACCATCGTGGTGTGTGCGATCGGCGGCAGCTACGCGGGCTACCTCACCGTGGCCGACAAGGTGAAAGCGGACGCACAGCAGGCGGTGAACGAACTGCGTGCATCGGGTGTGCGCGAGATCGTGATGCTCAGCGGCGACAAGACGGCCATTACGCAGCGCGTCGCGGCCAAGCTGGGCATCCACAAGGCCTTCGGCGACCTGCTGCCCGAGGACAAGGTGGCAAGGATGCGGGAGGTGAAGAAGAACCCTGTGGCCGTGGTGGCCTTCGTGGGCGACGGCATCAATGATGCGCCGGTGCTCGCGCTCAGCGATGTGGGCATCGCCATGGGCGGCCTGGGCAGCGATGCGGCCATCGAGACCGCCGACGTGGTTATCCAGAACGACCAGCCCTCGCGGATCGCCGAAGCCATCCGCATCGGCCGGGCCACCAAGCGGGTGGTCACGCAGAACATCGTACTCGCATTCGGCGTGAAGGCGATCGTCCTGATCCTCGGCGCCGGTGGCCTGGCCACCCTATGGGAAGCGGTGTTCGCCGATGTGGGTGTGGCGCTGTTGGCGATACTGAACGCGAGCAGGATGAGATGAGGGTTCTGGAACATAACTTGCGTGGCTACGAACATGAAACAGCTGACCACCCTGCTCTTTGCCTTTTGCACACTAGGCCTATCTGCACAAACCGGTGCAGTTTCCCCGCCCGCCAAAGGCAAGAAGACCGCCACCATCGCCATCCAGAGCACTGGCATCTGCGATATGTGCGAGAAGACCATCGAGACCGAACTCGTCTATACCAAGGGCGTGAAGAAGGTGGATGTGGACCTCAGCACCGCTGCCGTGAGCGTGACCTACGATCCGCGCAAGACCGACGCGGACAAATTGCGTGCAGCGCTCACCAAGCTGGGGTACTCCGCCGATGGCACACCCGGTGATGCAGCCGCCTTTGCCAAATTGCCCCAGTGCTGCCAGAATGAAGGCTGCGGCAAGTTGCCGGTGAAGCAATCAAGCTTCATTGGGCCATGCCGACGCAGGTGCGGCCATACTACGTAGCAGAGTTGCGCAAGAGCGAAGAGGCTCGCACGCTCGGCGATCTGCAACTCGAATGGCACCATCTCGAGCGGGCCCATATTCTCGGCCAGCGTTGGCCCTTGGAGCACAACGCGGTGCATTGGCGCATGCTGAAGTTCGGGTTCCGTACCAAGAACATGCGCGAGATCATCGGACAGTTGCCGCGTCTGGTCTTCGGTGGGGTGAAGAGCTTCGTGGGCACGGTGCCGATCGGGAATACGGGCGGAGCGAATGTGCCGGCGCTGAAGCCGCTGGCGTTACCAGACGACCTAGCAGCGATACTCAATGACACCTTTGCCGTGTGATCGATAGTGCGATCACCGTGTCCGAGAGTGAATGGAGTATCGGGCCCTTCGCGGGTCACATATTCCGCCGATACTGCCCCCCCACCTCGAACATCGCCGCAGTCAACTGCCCGAGCGAGCAATACTTCGTCGCCTCCATCAGCACGGCGAACATGTTCTCGTTCCGGATGGCCGCTTGCTGCAGGTCCTTGATCGCCTTCGCCGCTTCCGCGCTGTAGGCCGCGCGTAGGTTCTCCACCGTCGCAATCTGCGCTTCCTTCTCTTCCTCGGTGGCGCGGATCACCTCCTTGGGCAATACCGTCGGTGAGCCCTTGCTGCTGAGGAAGGTGTTCACGCCGATGATCGGGTATTCGCCCGTGTGCTTGAGGGTCTCGTAGTACAAGCTCTCTTCTTGGATCCTGCTGCGTTGGTACATCGTTTCCATCGCTCCCAAGACACCACCGCGCTCCGTGATCCGGTCGAACTCGGTGAGCACGGCTTCTTCCACCAGGTCGGTGAGCTCTTCGATGATGAAGGAGCCTTGGAGCGGGTTCTCATTCTTGGCCAGGCCGAGCTCCTTGTTGATGATGAGCTGGATGGCCATGGCGCGGCGCACGCTTTCCTCGGTGGGCGTGGTGATGGCCTCGTCGTAGGCGTTGGTGTGCAGGCTGTTGCAGTTGTCGTAAATGGCATACAGCGCCTGCAACGTGGTGCGGATGTCGTTGAAGTCGATCTCCTGCGCGTGGAGGCTGCGACCGCTGGTCTGGATGTGGTACTTCAGCATCTGGCTGCGCTCGTCGGCACCATAGCGATGCTTGAGCGCCTTGGCCCAGAGGCGGCGCGCCACGCGGCCCATCACGGCGTACTCTGGGTCCATGCCGTTGCTGAAGAAGAAGCTCAGGTTGGGCGCGAACGCGTTGATGTCCATGCCCCGGCTGAGGTAGTACTCCACGTAGGTGAAGCCGTTGGCCAGGGTGAAGGCGAGCTGGCTGATGGGGTTGGCGCCGGCCTCCGCGATGTGGTAGCCGCTGATGCTGACGCTGTAGAAGTTGCGCACCTTCTTGTCGATGAAGTACTGCTGCACGTCACCCATCAAGCGCAGCGCGAACTCGGTGCTGAAGATGCAGGTGTTCTGCGCCTGGTGGTTTCGCCCGCCCTGAGCTTGTCGAAGGGTTGGGCGTGCCCCTCGCTCACGCACATATCCCCGCACGGGTCGCGTGCTCCGCTTTAGCCGGACTTGTCGGGGCCAGCGGCTGCGGCACTCCGGGGGCTCCTTCGTCGCCTCCTCGTTGCGCGCATCCGCACGGCCCTTCCTGCGCCGGGCTGCCGCTTCGCCCGCTCACGCAGTCGGCAACAACACCTGTTGATTATTCGACTTTCAAAAGACCCGAATCGTGGCCGTCAGGCAGTACATTACGCAACACCGTCTTGACGAAATACCCGTCACCATGAAACCAAGCCCGCGCACAAGGCTTATACTGATCAGTAAGGCTGGGAACCTCTGCTCTTTCCCTGATTGCACGAATGAACTCGTTGCGAACACGTCGCAGGTAGATGGAGCAGAGTTGCTTGTAGAGTTCGCACACATTACTGGCCAGTCTCCCGATGGGCCAAGGGGAATGGACAGCCGTGATGATTCTCGGATCGACGAGTATGAGAACCTGATTGCCCTCTGTCCCACCCATCACACCCAGATCGACAAGCAGAGAAAGACCTACACAGTAGTCAAACTCCAGCAGATGAAAGCGGAGCACGAGCAATGGGTTAAGGATACCCTCTCGAAGTCTTCGCGATTTCAAGGGATGCATCAACCACAAGCATTGACCCAAGACAGCCTGACAAGCACATTCCTCCCTGTCCGTCGGATGCCTGCATCGGTTTACGGTGCACCGTGCAAGCTCAAAGAGGCCGATGTCAAGAAGCTGATCGACTTCGCTGCAGCGAGGGGCGCGGCGGTCCCTTTCATTGTGCGCGAGAAGACACTTTACAGCTTTGTTGACCTAACTCAAGTCGATGGTCCATTTCGAAACGCTATTGACCCGAATAGGGCGGCACCTTTGAGGGCGACGGAGTGGTGGTCCGACCCTGACCGCCTGAGATGGTACATGGAACTATTGAACAGGTCACTCAATAAGCTCACAGGTAGGCTTGGACTGCGACTTGATAAAGAACACAAGCGTTACTACTTCGAGCCAACTGGGGATCCAGAGACCCCGCCCACATCGGATGCTGAAGCCGAGGCAAGGTTCAGAACGGTGAGCTATCGGTCCTTGGGCGGTCCGCGGAGCACGAAACAAGTCGCGTGGAGACCCGTGTTCCGGAAGACCGGAATGCCAAAGAGCTATTGGGAGCACCTCGCCGTGGGTTTGCGCTTTCACTACATGGGTGGTCTTAGCTGGGTTCTTTCAATACGGCCAGAGCGAAGATTCACCAGAGACGGATACACTCCCCTGACACCGAAGGGCACAGGTAAGCGATCGACGAATCGTAAGTCTCACATGTACAACGGCAACGTTCAGATGGAAGTCCATTTTTGGAAGGAGTTCCTATCAACAGAGCAGAGCGACCAACGCTCACAACCTCGAATTGTGCTGAGCTATGGCGGTCAGCGCCTGATAGTTGAAAGCGAGACCACCGCATTCAATGTGGAATGGCCTGGAGTGCCTGGTGATGCCAAGGCTATCAACTATGTACGTGAGGGTGATGACCTCTTCAGTTCGGCATTGCTTGCGGGCGAGGACGAGGAAGGCGCAGAAGAACCAGATGCATGGGGCACGGATGCCGATTGGAATTAGGACACGAAGAAGCAAGACCGAAGTAACATGGCCCGAACGAAGAAGCCCAAGTCGAAAAAGCGCGGTTCCGCAACAGTGCCAGGTACGCTCCAGCCAGCACGGCGACTCTGTGAGCACTTTGAAGAACCCTCTCTCGAGTTTGGCTCTGGCCGATTGCACATCGACCAGCGGACTGGCATCTCGCTATTCGGCCCGAGATCCATTGACCAAGCAAGACATCCTGAGATCATCAAGATCGGCATGGTGGGTTCGGGCAAGAGCATCGAATCAGCCCGTAAGTGGGTCTCCAGTTGCCTCGATGGCGTCGAGGGTGACGCTGAGCACCTTCGATTTCCTGGCTTCACAGATGAGCTTGGCTTCTACAGCAAACCCAACCTCGATGGTGGATGGACGGAGGTGCTTACTCAGCAAGAACTCGACGAGATCAAGAAGACCAAGGTGCATAGTGAGAAGTTCCGCCTTGCACTCGACACGGTCTGCGAGAAAGTGAGAATCCTCTCAAGGAAGGACCACGCACCAGACGTGATACTTCTTGCGCTGCCGGATGAACTGTTGAGCCAATGCCAAGTCACGGACTATGTCGATCCACAACTCGGCACTGTCCACCGTGACTTGCGTCGAGCACTGAAAGCTGAACTCATGCGCTTTCAGAAACCGACACAGATCCTGCTCCAACGAACTTCAGAAGCGTCACCGACCTCACGCAGCGTTGACCACAAGTCAGTATGTGCGTGGAACATCTTCACTGGTATGTATTTCAAGGCAGGGGGTGTTCCTTGGGCGCCGGTCAGTCTAAAGCCGGGAACGTGCTACGTGGGCATTAGCTTTTACCGGCCATTGGGCACTGCGAAGGCGAGTAGCGTACGAGCAAGTGTTGCACAGGCATTCGATGAGCACGGCGAAGGGCTGATCCTACGTGGGCCGGAGTTTCAATGGGATGAGAACGAGTTCGGCAAGAGTCCCCATTTGAGCGCCGCCCACGCAGAACAATTGCTCGCGGGTGTACTTGAGCAGTATAGAAGCACGCAGGGACAGATGCCAAGCCGTGTTGTGGTCCACAAGTCTTCACGCTTCTGGCCCGAAGAACGGCAAGGACTTCAACAAGCCATCAGTTCCAGAGGCGTTCCGAAGTACGACTTCGTTGCTGTGAACTCGACGAGCGAACTACGCCTTATCCGCGCTGGACAGTATCCTGTGCTGCGGGGAACGCACTTTGCGTTGAACGACATTCACTTCCTCTATACCACGGGGTTCCTCACGGCCCAGAACGGCTATCCAGCCGGACATGTCCCATCACCATTGCAGGTCGCGGACCATATCGGAGACAGTCCCATCAGCGACGTGCTCAAGGAAATACTGATCCTCACGCGGATGAACTGGAATTCGTCCAACCCTTTTATCTCAACCCCCATCACGCTGAGGTTCTCAGACTTGGTAGGCGACATTCTGCGCGAGATTCCAACTGATCGCGAACCACTGCCTCAATTCAAGTTCTATGTGTAGCACGTCGTAGGAGCAGCAGCGCTACACCGCCTACACGAACCTGAACTTGCTCCCTTCGAGGTAATCCTCAACGCAATCCACGGCCAGCCACTTACGGTTCATGCGTTCGGCCACGGCGCCGGTAGTGTTGGAGCCCGCGAAGGGGTCCAGCACCAAGTCCTGGTCGTTAGTGAGGAAGTTGATGAAGAACTCGGGCAGCGCGTTCGGGAAGCGGGCCGGGTGTCGCTTCATGCCGTGCTCCTTGCAGCCCAGCGCATAGTTGTCGTTGGCGGCGTTGTTCCCGAACTTCATGAAGTCCGTGGCCTGCTGCTCTTCCTCGAACACATTGGGCGGAATGGAACCGCCATGCGCCACGCCCGCGAAACTTTCGTTGATCATGTGCCCGGAGGGGCGTTGCGTGTTCTTCAGGCCGCGCTCGTTCAGGCGCAGCATGTCCTTGCTGTAAGGCTTCAGCACCTTGCGGTTGTTCGCCTTCGGGTGCGGGGTCTTGCTCAGCCACCACACATGCTCCACGCTGTCCTTCACGCGCACCCGGCGCACCGTCACCCATTCCGCAGGCACCGGCATCTTGGCCGGATTGTACCAGAAGAACTCCTGCGCCAGGTGAAAACCCACTTCCTCGACCAGCGCGATCAGCAACTTGTACTGGTAGAGTGACTTGGTCGGATTGCCCTTGTTCCAACTTCCGGCGATGTTCAAGACGAAACTGCCATCGTCCTTCAACACCCGGTAGAACTCCCGCGCAAAGCCGAGGAACCATTCCTGGTATTTGTCCTTGCTCTGGTTGCCGTACTCCTTCTTGAACTCGAGCGCGTAAGGCGGCGAGGTCATGATCAGGTCCACCGAGCCCTCGGGCATGCGCTTCAACACATCAAGTGAATCGCCCAGGAAGGCAGAGCCGAGACCGGTGGAATAGAACGGCGTGAGGCCTTCCACACTTACCGGCGAAGTAAGGTCGGTGAACAAGTGGGAGGTGAGGGAAGGGGCTTCAGCAGGCATGTGTACGGGCTGTCCGGAACGGCCGGATAAATTTATCCGCGACAAATGTAACTAATTAGTTGACATTGTCAACCCAATGGGCAAAAAGATCTCAACAGCCGACTGGATCACCCAGAGTGAGGCGTCACGGCTGCGCGGCGTGTCGCGTCAGGCCATCAATAAGCTGGTGAAGGCTGGCAAGGTGCGCACACTGGAACTGGCCGGGGTCGTGCTCGTGCATAAGCAGGACATCGAAGAATTCCAAGCAGGCAAGGCCGGACGGCCGAAAAAGAGCGAAGCATGAGCGACCATGTGAAAGAGATATTGGCGTTGTTGGAACAATGCACAGAGGAGCAACGCAAGGCAGTGTTCGATGGGCTGCGAAAGAACATTGCGATCCACCCGGTCGAGCGCACGTTGAAGACCAGCGCCGAGATCATTCTCCAGGCCATTTCAAAAGACGAGAAGGGCTTGACCTTCCGGATGCTCCGTGGGGTCATCGCCGAAGCAGCGTTCGAACTGGAGGTCGTAAAGCACCTGAAAAGCTGGTCCTCGCTGACCGCAACCGGCGATCGGGCCTACGACTATCTGCTCGACGATGGCCAAGGACAGGTGTCGGTCCAAGTGAAACTCCAGCGCAGCAAGGAGTTCAAGCCGATGACAGCCCGGCAGGCGAACCGCAAGTTCCCTGACGGCATGTGGGTGGTGGAAACGCAAAAGACCCGTGGCGGCAAGGATTCCGAAAACGCTGATACTAGGCCATACCGGTTCGGTGAATTCGACATACTCGCCGTCGCTATGCAACCTTCGACCGGAGACTGGTCAAAGTTCATGTACTGCGTGAGCGCTTGGCTGCGCCCCGATCCATCGGACAAGACGCGCATCAACAAGTTCCAACCCGTGGCCACGAAGCCCGGCGACATCTGGACGGACAGCTTCGAGGAGTGCGTTCAAAGACTTCGCTCAAAAGAAGCAAAGTTCAACAGCGTGGTAGGCGATCCGCCCGGACTTTTTGGATAGAAAATCCCCGCACGTAGGTCAGCCGCATGAGCAATCGGACGGGAAAGCCCGCAGCCAGTAATCCGGGGAGGACTTGGACGGAAGAGCGCGACCCGAGGCTTTGCGAACCGGCACGCCCAAACCTTCTACATATTCCTTCTGTACTGCCCCCCCACCTCGAACATCGCAGCCGTCAATTGACCCAGCGAACAATACTTCGTCGCCTCCATCAGCACCTCAAACATATTCTCGTTCTTCACCGCCGCGCGCTGCAGGTCCTTGATCGCCTTCTTGCTTTCCTCCGCGTAGGCCGCCTTCAGGTTCTCCACCGTCGCGATCTGCGCTTCCTTCTCCTCTTCCGTGGCGCGGATCACCTCCTTGGGCAGGATGGTGGGCGAGCCGTCCTTGCTGAGGAACGTGTTCACGCCGATGATCGGGTATTCGCCGGTGTGCTTCAGGCGCTCGTAGTAGAGGCTTTCCTCCTGGATCTTGCCGCGCTGGTACATGGTTTCCATGGCGCCCAGGACGCCGCCGCGTTCGGTGATGCGGTCGAACTCGGTGAGCACGGCCTCTTCCACCAGGTCGGTGAGCTCCTCGATGATGAAGCTGCCCTGCAGCGGGTTCTCGTTCTTGGCCAGGCCGAGCTCTTTGTTGATGATGAGCTGGATGGCCATGGCGCGGCGCACGCTTTCTTCGGTGGGCGTGGTGATGGCCTCGTCGTAGGCGTTGGTGTGCAGGCTGTTGCAGTTGTCGTAGATGGCGTACAGCGCCTGCAGCGTGGTGCGGATGTCGTTGAAGTCGATCTCCTGCGCGTGGAGGCTTCGGCCGCTGGTCTGGATGTGGTACTTGAGCATCTGGCTGCGCTCGTCGGCGCCGTAGCGGTGCTTGAGCGCCTTGGCCCAGAGGCGGCGCGCTACGCGGCCCATCACGGCGTACTCGGGGTCCATGCCGTTGCTGAAGAAGAAGCTCAGGTTGGGAGCGAAGGCGTTGATGTCCATGCCCCGGCTGAGGTAGTACTCCACGTAGGTGAAGCCGTTGGCCAGGGTGAAGGCGAGCTGGCTGATGGGGTTGGCGCCGGCCTCCGCGATGTGGTAGCCGCTGATGCTGACGCTGTAGAAGTTGCGGACCTTCTTGTCGATGAAGTACTGCTGCACGTCGCCCATCAACCGCAACGCGAATTCGGTGCTGAAGATGCAGGTGTTCTGCGCCTGGTCTTCCTTGAGGATGTCGGCCTGCACGGTGCCGCGCACTTGCGCGAGGGTGTCGGCCTTGATCTTGGCGTACACGTCGGCGGGGAGGACTTGGTCGCCGGTGATGCCGAGGAGGAGCAAGCCGAGGGTGTCGTGGCCTTCCGGGGTTTCGCCGTGGTAGCGGGGTTGTCGGTTGTCAGTTGTTGGTTGTCCGGCTGCCGCCTTCCGACTGCCAACTGCCTTCTGCCCACTGCCCACTGCCCCCCAACGTTCCTTGATCTTCTTCTCCACCTCCTTCTCCATCCCGTGCTCCTTGATGTACTTCTCGCAGTTCTGGTCGATCGCCGCGTTCATGAAGAAGCCGAGCAGCATGGGCGCCGGACCGTTGATGGTCATGCTCACGCTGGTGGTGGGCGCGCTGAGGTCGAAGCCGCTGTAGAGCTTCTTGGCATCGTCTAAGCAGCAGATGCTCACGCCGCTGTTGCCCACCTTGCCGTAGATGTCGGGACGACGGCCGGGATCGTTGCCGTAGAGCGTCACGCTGTCGAAGGCGGTGCTGAGGCGCTTGGCGGGCAGGCCCTGGCTCACGTAGTGGAAGCGCTTGTTGGTGCGCTCGGGGCCACCCTCGCCGGCGAACATGCGCGCGGGGTCCTCGCCCTGGCGCTTGAAGGGATAGATGCCCGCGGTGTAGGGGAAGAAGCCGGGCGTGTTCTCCTGCATGGCCCAGCGCACCTTGTCGCCCCAGCTGCGGAATTTCGGCAGCGCCACTTTCGGGATCTTCAAATGGCTCAGGCTCTCGCTGTGGTTGGGCACCTTGATCTCCTTGCCGCGCACGGTGTAGGTATAGAACTCCCCGCTGTAGCGTGCTTCCTCGCTCTTCCAGCCGGTGAGCATGGCCCAGAGGTGGGGGTCGAGGTCTTTTTTGATTGTCTCGAACTTCGAGATTAATGCGCTCAATTGCCCCTCATCCCCCGGCCCCGTCTCAGAGGGAGAAGGGGAGGAATGCGGATCTGTCCCCCTCTCCTTGGGAGAGGGGCTAGGGGTGAGGGTCAGATCCGGTCCACCGAAGGTGCGTACCGCCGAATACAACCCATACAGCTTGTCCGCGATCTCCGCCTGCTTCTCCACCTTCGCATCGTACCTCCTGTTGCTCTCGCTGATCTCACTCAGGTAGCGGCTCTTCGCGGGCGGGATGATCCACACCTTCTCGCTCATCTCGTCGTGCGCGTGGAAGGCGGAGTCGAGCGCGATGCCGGTCTTCTCGGCGATCTTCTTCATCAAGCGGGCGTAGAGCGTGTTGGTGCCGGGGTCGTTGAACTGGCTGGCGATGGTGCCCACCACGGGGAGCGTGTCATCGTCGGCGTCCCACAGCTGGTGGTTGCGCTTGTACTGCTTCTTCACGTCGCGCAGGGCATCGAGGGCGCCGCGTTTGTCGAACTTGTTGATGGCCACCACGTCGGCGAAGTCGAGCATGTCGATCTTCTCCAGCTGCGTGGCCGCGCCGAACTCCGGCGTCATGATGTAGAGGCTCACATCGCTGTGGTCCAGGATCTCGGTATCGCTCTGGCCGATGCCGCTCGTCTCCAGGATGATGAGGTCGAAGCCCGCGGCCTTCAGCACGCTCACGGCCTCCTTCACGTGCTTGCTGAGGGCGAGGTTGCTCTGGCGCGTGGCGAGGCTGCGCATGTACACCCGCTCCCCGCGGATGCTGTTCATGCGGATGCGGTCGCCAAGCAGCGCGCCGCCGGTCTTGCGCTTGCTCGGGTCCACGCTGATCACGCCAATGGTCTTCGTGGGCTGGTCCAGGATGAAACGGCGGATCAGCTCATCCACCATGCTGCTCTTGCCCGCGCCGCCCGTGCCCGTGATGCCGAGGATCGGTGCCTTGTTCTTCGCGGCTTTCGCATGGATCTCATCGGCCACCTTGGCGAACACCTCCGGGTGGTTCTCCGCCGTGCTGATCAGCTTGGCGATGGCCGTCCAGTTGTGCGTGGTCAGCTGCTTGGCCTCGCCGTTCACCTGGTCGCTCAGGTCGTAATCGGCCTTCTCCAGCATGTCGTTGATCATGCCCTGCAGGCCCATCGCGCGGCCATCGTCCGGGTGGTACAGCCGCGCGATGCCGTAGTCCTCCAACTCCTTGATCTCCTCGGGCAGGATGGTGCCTCCTCCCCCGCCGAAGATCTTGATGTGCCCCGCGCCCTTCTCCTTCAGCAGGTCGAACATGTACTTGAAGTACTCCATGTGCCCGCCCTGGTAGCTGGTCATGGCGATGGCGTGGGCATCCTCCTGGATCGCGGTGTTCACCACGTCCTCCACACTGCGGTCGTGCCCCAGGTGGATCACCTCGGCGCCGGTGCTCTGAATGATCCGCCGCATGATGTTTATCGCCGCATCATGCCCGTCGAAGAGCGAGGCGGCGGTAACAACGCGGATCTTGTGCTTGGGATGGTAGGGGGCGGCAACGGGATGTGACATTGCCGCGAAAATACCGGAGGACGGGGAAAGTCGGTAGGTTAGGGCGTGCCCCCTTGCGGCGCGCCCATCCACGCACGGGTCGCGTGCTGCGCTGTAGTTGCCTGGGTTCAGCGGGCAAGGCTCCGGCTCCGGTCGCTTCCGCTGGTCGCGTCCTCGCTCGCGCCTTGCAATCGCTTCACCTGCGGCAAGCTGCCGCTTCGCCCGCTCACGCGGTACACCGATTCCCCACCCCGTGCTCGAGTATCTCCGGCGCTCGGCTCTGGCGGTAAGTCAACATGTTGCCGAGTGCCGGAGCTTTCATCCGCCAGGCCCTAAGGCGCTCGAAGGGCGGCGGTCCCGTGGTTCTTGATCTGTGCCGATGGCCAGTGGCCGGGCTTCTCGGCACGTGACAGGGCCAATCGTTCAATCGGGGACAGCACCCGCAATTTGTCGGAATCCCGCAACGTTACATGGGCCACCCCTGTTCCGGGCCCTGCATGAGACTGCTGCTCCTGGCCTTCCTCCTCCCTCTTCAAACCCTCGCCTGCACCACCTTCAAGGTCACCCAGGACGGCCACACCCTCATCGGCTGCAACGAGGATGCATGGAGCATCAACGCGCAGGTACGCTTCGAGCAGGGGCGCGATGGACAGTACGGCTCGATCCACTTCGGGCACTTCAATGGCAGCCCGCTGCGCAGCATGACGGACCAGATGGGCATGAACGAGGCCGGACTGATCTGGGACGGCCTGTCCGTGCAGCGCGGACCATTCAGGCAGCGGCCCGGGATGCGTTGGGTGGGCGCCGCCGACGCTGCGGTCCATGCCATGCGTACCTGTGCCACCCTGCAGGACGTGGCAGCCTACGCGCGCACGGTGCAGGTGGGGCTCGTCGGCGGCATGCTCTTCTTCTGCGATTCCAGCGGCGACTACCTCATCATCGAATCCGACACCATGCTCCTTGGCCACGACCCGTGGTATGCCCTGGGCAATTGGCGCATGAGCTCGTGCAGCGATCCGGATTCAATTCCCATTCCGCGGTTGCAGGCCGGGCGTGCGTTGCTTGCAGACGGCATCGACGCCTCGGTGGAAGGCGCAGTACGTGTGCTGGAACGCATGAAGGCCTGCCGCAGCAAGCTCGGTGAAGGCACGCTCTTCAGCGCCCTGTTCGATCCCTCGGAAGGTCAGGCCCACCTCTTCTTCTACCACGATTTCCGCCAGCACGTCACCTTCGACCTGAAGCAGGAACTGGCCAAAGGCGATCGCACGATCGACATGGCCTCCTTGTTCGGCGATCGGCCGGAATACGCTGCGTTGTTTGCCTACGCTACGCCCTTCCATCGCCCGTGGTTGTTCAAGGCCCTGGCAGGTTGGGCCCTGCTGGCCTTGCTGCTGGGCTTGTTCGGGCTGGGCTGGCTCCTGCGCGACGGCTATCGGTCGATCCGCGCACGCGGCCGCCACAGCCCCGTTCCTCCGTTGTTGATCGGCCTCGTGTGCGCCCTGCTGCTCCTGCTGCTGGCGGTGCTCCTGCTGACCGAATCACCCTACTACTTCGGGCTGGGTGACGTGCATCCGGCCTTGGCCTGGCTGCCGTTGTGCATGCTGGCCTTGGTGGGCGGACTCTTCCTGTGCGTGCACAAGGGCTTGGTGCCACGCCCGTGGTTCACGGCCACCGTCATTCTGGTACTGCCCATGGTGATGCTCCTGGGCTACTGGGGCCTGCTCTGGCCTTGATGGCCGGTGCGCCGCATCACGGACTTGCCGGACCCGCAAGTTCGTGGAGAACGGGCGCAATGCCCGTCCCCCACGATCCAGGGCTATCGCCGCTTAACCGATGCGTGTGCTGCTGCGTGCCGCGCGCCACTCGCGCGGGAGCGCTGAAGGCGCGACCTCATCCCTGCAACGGGCTGGTGCCCGTTGCAGGGATGCACCTGGGCATACCGAGGGCTGAAGGCCCGTCATCATCGCTCGCCTCCGATGGTCGGGCCTTCAGCCCTCCCGCAACGAAGGGGTCCGTCGCAGCCGCAGCCTTCGACTGCGGCTGCGATAAAGTCGCGCCTTCAGCGCTCCCATCCACGGCTGCCCCATGTCATCGCCAGCGCCCAAGCATCCGATCGGTCGTGGGCGCCAGAGGCGATAGCCCTGCCCCACGATCGAAATTGACGTTCAGATCAACGAGGCATTGCCCCTACCGGCGGGATCGGCGCGGGCACCACGTTCTCCACGGGCTTGGTGCTCTTCAGGTAGGCGAACATGTCGCGCAGGTCCTCCGGCTTCAGGTTCGCCAGGTTCTGCCAGGGCATGGGCGGCAGCAATGGGCGTGAGCCTTCCAAGCCTTTGTACAGGCCGTGGCGCAACGCCCGCTCGAACTGCTCCTCCGTCCAGTTGCCGATGCCGGTCTCATCGCTGGTGATGTTCGCCGCGAAGCTGGTGCCCCACGGTCCCACGGCCGCGGTGAGGTCCATGGCCATCAGGGCCCAGCCTTGGGTATTCGCCGGTACGGGCGGCAGCTGGCGATCGGCGGGGAAGCCGCTGAGCAACCGTTCGGGGTCCAGTTCGGGGCCCTTCGGGCCCATGATCTTCGGGGAGTGGCAATCGTGGCAGCCCGTGATGCCCACGAGGTACTGGCCGCGTTCGATGCGCTGCGCCTCGGTGATGGCAGGCGGTGCGGCGGCGGGTTCCGTGGTGGCCTCGGCGGTGCCGCAGGCGCCGAGCAAGGCTACTAGGGCCAAGGGGGAAAGGGAGTGGATCAGCTTGGTCATGTAGGAGTGGTGTTTCATGTGAGCGGCTGGACGGTTGGATACCTCGCTTTGTTACAAGTGCGCCAAGTGTTTTGTGGCATAGCGGCATTTCTCCCCAGAACGATATGCGGCTCTCGCCGATCGGCTTCCATCGACCCGGAGGCCTACCACAGGAGGGCCCGGCCCGTTGGTCCTTGCAGCTTGTTCCGGAAGAAAATGTCGGTTTTCTTCAAACCGGGATTTCCGGGGCCTGTCCATCTTTGTATGGGGAAGAACCATCCTACCTCCTTCCCCCAGTGGTATCCGTGCAATAGCCAATGCAGATCTCCTACACCCACGGCCATGGCATGGCCTACCGGGAGCACGCCCCTTCCGAAGCGCTCAAGGGCGTGGTGGACCGCTACTGGTTCTTCCGCTCCAGCGGCCCCGGCGCGGAGATCCCCGTGCAGCAGTGCATCCCGCTGGGGGTGTCCGAGCTGATCGTGAACTTGAGCGGGACCACAAGTGCGCTTGTCCATGGCCAATGGGAACGCATGCCTGATGTGCGGGTGGTGGGCATGCAACGGGAACCGCTCTCGTGGCGTTCCACCGGCAACTGCCTGATGATGGGTGTGCGCCTGCTTCCCGAAGCCGCCATCGGCCTGTTCGGGGCGCCACTGAAGGTGGTGGATCCAATGTTCATGGGCGCGCGTGAACTGCTCGGTGCCCGCTTCTGTGAGGACCTCGAACCCCTGCGCGAAGTGCGGGATGAGGCCGAAGCCCTGGCCGTGATGGAGGACTTCCTGCTCCGCTTCGTGGTGCGTGCCGACAGGGCCACCGAACGCTTCGTGTCCGCCATGCGGCAGATGCGAGGCATGGGCCTGGGCTTCGACCACCGCGCCTTGGGCGACAAGCTCTTCGTGTGCGACCGCCAGGCCCAACGCCTCTTCAAGGAACACCTGGGGCTGAGCCCCGTGGCCTACCACCGCATCGTGCGCTTCCGCAAGGCGTACGACCATGCAACCGAGAATACCGTACACCGCTGGAGCGACCTCGCCTTCGAGCTGGGCTATGCCGACCAGGCCCACTTCAACCGCGACTTCAAGACCTTCTGCGGGGTAACCCCCGGCAACCTTCAGGAAGGCCAAGCGCCGTTCTACCTGCTGCGCAAGCGGTCCGGCGGTGCATCCGAAGGCTTCACCTTCCGTTGATCGGCAGCAATTGGGATCGCGTGGTGCCCCCCCGTACGGGCCCCTTGTGCATGCGTCCTGCAGAATGTCGCATTCCGACAAGGATCCGTCGCATTCGTACAATGATCAGGGCTGCGGCACATGGCTATTTCGCACCGTGGAACCAACGGACGGAAAACCATGGACCTCACCGCCTACAACCGCTGCGTGGACCAATGCGCGGATGCCTTGTTCCGCTTCGCGCTGAAGCACCTGCGCGACCGCGACAACGCCAAGGACATCGTGCAGGACAGCTTCCTGCGCCTGTGGATGAAACTGGATACCGTGGAGGAGGCCAAGTGCCGCAGTTACCTCTTCACCACCGCGCACCACCTGATCGTGGACCGCTCCCGCCGCCGCAAGTTCACGGCCCGCTTCGAGGACAGCTACGCGAACCTGCTCACCACGCACCAGCCACAGGCCGGCGCAAAGGAGGTGATCGATCGTGCCTTGGACACCCTGCCCCCCACGCAACGCTCGTTGGTCCTGCTGCGTGACCAGGAGGGCTACAGCTATCAGGAGATCGCCTCCATCACCGGGTTGGACATGACCAAGGTGAAGGTGTACCTCTTCCGCGCCCGCAAAGCCTTGCAGGCATACATCGGCGAAGTGGCGCTGGTGGCCTGATCAGCGGGCGCTGTAACAACCGGCCACCGTCGCGCGTCCGAGCCACCACCAACACCCGAACACCATGCACACCGACCAATTCCTACCGGCCGTGGAGCCTGGAATGACCTTCCATAACCCCCTGATCAAGGACCGCGTGACTTTCCTGGAGACTGCCGACAGCAGCGATGGGCAACGCACGCTGGTCCGCGTGGACCTCGCGCCCGGCGGAGGCAATCCGCTGCATTGGCACGAACGCTTCACCGAGACCTTCAGCCCCGTGGAAGGCACGCTCGGCATCCAGTTGGAAGACCGCACCTTGACCTTGGAGCCCGGTGAGCAGGCCACGGCCCCGCGCGGAAAACGGCATCGTTTCTTCAACCCTTCAGCCACCCGGGCAGTGAGCTTCCAGGTGGAACTGCGGCCGGCCAGCGCCGGCTTTGAACGCTGCATGGCCTACGCCTACGGGCTGGCCGATGAAGGGCGCACCACCAAGCAAGGCGTGCCCAGCCGCCCGGCCGACCTGGCGATCCTGGCCTACTGGGGCGATACCTACATGCCCGGGCCCATGGGCCTGGTGATGCGCTTGCTGCGCGGCTGGGGCCGTTCGCTCGTTCGCAAGGACCACCATCGCGCACGGCTCGAACGCTACCTGGCGCTTGCACGCCAACGCCGCGCCGAAGGCCTCGCCGCTTGACATGAAGTGACAGCACCTTGTCGCGGATCGCCACGAACGGCCTGCTAACACCACTTGACCTTTGCTCCCATAGAAACACCCTGATGCGCACCCTCCTCACCACCCTGTTCGCCATCCTCGCCCTCTGCCTGTTGCCACGCATCAGCCGCGCCCAGGACAGCACCTGCGCCATCCGCCCGCGCCTGCTGCTGGACCTCCCGCTGATCGACGCGCCATACGTATGGTACGCCGGGCAGATGGCCGCCAACAAACGTATGGGCCTCACCGATGGCAGCGATGCCACGATGAATGCCGGCGACCCCCTGCGCGGCTACGAGAACCCTTCCATGCAACAGGCCCTGGCCGTGACCAAGGACCTGCACGCCACCAACTACTACTTCACCAACAAGCTCTGGAACGGGATCCTGGAGCCCACCGACCGCAAGCGCTTCCTGCTGAACCGCCTCGCGGCCAACGCCCAGGCAGGCCTGGTGGACTACCTCCTCGCCTACCAGCTGATGGTCTTCGGTCCCGCCTGGATGCACGAGGAATTCCATCGCTCCGGCACCACGTTGCGCGGCATCCCCACCTTCAACGAAACCTACTACCGCTTCGGTGGTGGCATCGCCAGCGCCTCGGTATCCCACGTGAGCGATGCCGATATGGTCCTGTTCAAACAAGAGGCGCCCAACGAGCTGGTCCGCAGCTTCGCCTCAGGCATCGAAGGGCAGTATGCCCTGTTGCGCAACATGCAGCAGGACAATTTCTTCCAGCGCACGCAGTACCCCAGCGTGGCCATGAACATCCTGCTCACCAAGCAGGCCGTGGGCTACGTGCGACAGTTCCTTGCCCCGGACTACGACCAGAGCATCGATACCATGAACTTCTATGGCGAGCAGATGGCCGAGCGCGACTACGTGGGCTGGGATTTCACCGCGTGGGTGTACGACCTGCACCGCCCCGATGAGCCTTACGCCGACCGCGGCCAGCACCCCTTCGGCGAGGGCATCGACCGCGTGATCAAACGCGCCGACCTCAGCCCGGAGGAAGATGCCTACCTGAAACGCATGGGCGACCTGCAGTACCTCAACTTCCTCTCGCCGGAGATGCTCGGCATCCACGCGATCCGCCTCAACGCCAACACGCGCTTCAGCTTCGCCGTGCGCCACATCCTCACCTCCTTCGGCTACGACCTGGGCGGCGATCTGCTGCTGGACCGAAACGGCCGTGGATGGTTACTGGGCATCCACACCTACCACAACCGCGATCACGTCTTCGGCGGCCTTGAGCTGATGCGCAAGGGCCTTCACCTGGGCGCTGCGGAAGTGGACCTGCGCGGCATGCTGTGGATGCAGCCCGAGCACAATGGTTTCTACGATCAGGAAGGCGCGATCGGCGGCCTGGTCACCGTGCGCACCGCGTTCCGCTTGGGCAATGCGCTGAAGGCCTACGCCGAAGCCGAGGGCAAGAGCGACGGCTGGGTGATGGCCAACCCCTACCTCAAGAGCAACATCAGCGTGAGGGCCGGGATGGCGCTGGATATCCGGTGAGGGCAAGGCGGAAAGGAACTTGCCTTACCTACGCGCGCGTTGTTGTGCTCATCACATCTCCCTCGATCCAGGCATTCCCAACGCAGGGCCCACATTCGGAACATCACGTCGACCCAGTGCGAACGACCTCCGTTCATCCAGTGCACCATCCGTTCATCCATCCGTCGGGTTCCGCGAGTAACATCCGGCCTGTTCGTTCGTCCCAGCATACCAACAGACATGAACATGAACCAGATCTTCACGCTTCTCTCCTTCGGCATTGCGTCGGTCTCCCTGGCGCAACCCACATTGACCTTCAACGCCAACGCCCCGCAACCCGGTCCGGGCCACGAATGGCGGTTCAGCACCTACATCGCCCCGGGCCAGGGTGGTTCCGGACAGGTGTGGGACTTCAGCCAGCTCAGCACGGACAGCACCGCCATGGTCAGCTTGGTTGACCCCGCCACCACCACCTTCGGCGCACAGTTCCCCACCGCCACCGTGGCGGAAGTGAGCGATGGGTCCACGGTGTACTTCCGCACGGACGCGAACGGCGTGTACATGCTCGGCTATGAGGCCGAAGGCTTCCCGGTAGTGTACTCGAACGAGGGCCGTTTCATGTCCTTCCCCTGCACGCACCAGACCACCTGGAACGACACCTATGCCGCCTCCTTCCAGGACGAGGATGTGGAGGTGGGGATCTCCGGCAACATCACCGCTGTGGCCGACGGACATGGCACCCTGGTGCTGCCTTCCGGCAGTGTGGCCAATGTGCTGCGTGTGCATTGGACCCAGGAAGAGGAGACCCAGTTCGATCTCTTCACCTTCAGCACCGATTTCGACAGCTACCTCTACTACGTGCCCGGCCGCTCCTACCCCTTGGTGCAGACCGTTACCGCCACCACCAGCGTGTTCGGCAACTCGGTCGTCACGCAGTTCACCCAGTGGGTCAATGACCTCACCACCGGGATGCCCGAGGCCACCTTGGAACGCGCAGTGCCCGACCTCTTTCCCGTGCCGACCAGGGGCCACCTGAACTTCACCCTGCCCCCGCAGTTCAGCGGCACTCCGCTGGTCACCATCACGGATGCCACGGGGCGTACCGTGCGCGGTGTGGACAACCTGAGGACCAACGGCACCCAGGGCAGCGTGGATGTGAGCGCGCTGCCAGCCGGGGTCTACCAGTTCATCGCCACCGACGAACTGGGCCAACGGGCCACTGCGCGTTTCACTGTGGAGTGAACGCCCCGAAGGTGAACGGTGCGGCGCATGGGGGGACCTGTGCGCCGCATTGTTCTTCGATCGGTGCTCAACACGGCCAACCCCGTTCCTGTCGGTCACCCTTGGAGCAGACCTGAAGAGGCGGCAATCAACCAGCTCCTCGCGTCCTTTCGGTACATTCATTTGACCATGCGTTCATCAGCACCCGCCTACGCACTGCTGTTCTCCATGGCGGCCCAAGCCCAAAGCTGGTGCCCGCCGGGCTGCCGCTCCCATCCCTGGAGGACGAACGCACAAGCGGTTGATCCCATCCTTCCCATGCACCCACATGCGCCCGAACTCCAACGCGGTATCTCCGGGCAAAAGTCCTAGCCTCCGCAAGGCACGTTGAACAAGTTCCGTTCCACCACGCCCGCGACGGCCCGTTCCAGCTCCAACAACCTCCTTTTCACCCCCACCCCGCCCGCATAGCCCGTCATCTCCCCGTTGCTGCCGATGATCCGGTGGCAGGGCACGATGATCGAGAGCGCGTTCGCGCCGTTCGCGGAAGCCACCGCGCGGATCGCCGTGGGTTCGGCAACCTTCGTGGTCAGTTCAGCATAGCTCATCGTGGTACCAAAGGGAACCGCGAGCAGTGCCTGCCATACGCGTTGCTGGAAGGCGGTGCCCACCATGCGCAGGGGCAGGTCGAAAGTGGTGCGTTCACCCGCGAAGTAGGCGTTCAATTGCGCCTTTGCTTGATCGATCACCGGTGAAGCACCTTCGGCATATTCAGCCTGCAAGCCGCGCTGGATGCGCACATCGATGGTGGTACGCATGCGCCGGTAGCGCCAATCGCACAGGCACAGTTCGTTGTTGAACGAACCCAGCAACAGCTCGCCGAACGGGGTGTGGAAGGGGTGGATGAGGATCGGTTCCATGGCGCACCGGGGCAAGGTAGCGCGCTCCGCGCGCTACCTGCCAAGCTTTTAACCACTGATGAACACGGATGGACACAGATGGGTTTCCATTAGGGCGCCCCTCAATATCCGTGTTCATCTGTGTTCATCCGTGTGAATCCGTGGTTCCCTTTAACATGCGCCGACAGGCGCACGGACACTATAGGTTCCTCAGAGCTTCCCGTTCACTCAGCGGACTCAGCTTCCGGCCCCGCACAAAGTCCAGTACCGCACCGGGATCGGTCTTGCCGTATTCCCGCAGCGCCCAGCCGATGGCCTTGCGGATGAAGAAATCGGTGTGCGCCGCGTGCCGGTCGATGTTCGCAAAGAGCAGCGCTTGATCGGTGGCGTCCTTCCAACGGTTCTGGAAGAGGATCGCCGTGCGGGTCAACCACAGGTCATCGCTTTCGATCCAGCGTTCATTCCAACTGGCGATGTGGGCCGGGTGCCGCTTGAACACTTCGCCCACCGCATGCACCGCCAACGCATCCACCGTGTCCCACCAGCTCTTGGTGGTGATCAATTTCTCCAGCAAGGGCAACTGCTCCGGCGTGAGCTTCCGCGCGTGCTTCACCAGCAGGTCCACGGCGGCGTAGTGCAGTTCGCGTTCGGGCTGCGCGAAAGCCGATCGTGCCATTACCGGCAGCTGATCCAACTTCAGCATGCCGTGCAGCCTCACATGCTCTTGCTGCAACGCCCGCCGCTCCGTGGCCTTGATGCCGAAGAACGGGAAATGGTCCTTCATGTAGGCGCGCATCGCGGCGGCGTTGCCGGCATTCGCGTGATGCCGGAAACTGGCTTGCAGCGGTTGCAGGTAGGGGTGCATGCCGCAAAGATGCGTACCCGTGCAAGGCACCGCAGTATGCCATTTGTGCGGTGGCTCCTCCTGGTCCTCGGGGCTGCCTGCCTACCGCACCATGTTCAATTGGTGCACGCTGCTTTCGCCATTGATGCGCAAGTACACCAGGTACATGCCGTTGGCCATGCCCTCGGGCAGTGTTAGCACCGTGCTGAAGCGCTCCCCGCTGTTTTCAAAGGTTGCCGTCTGCACCTGCTTTCCGTAGATGTCCTGGATATCCACTTGTATGTGCTGGTCCGCCCCTTGCAGCCCGGTGATGTCCACGTTCAGCAGGCCATTCTCCACGGGGTTGGGCCACAGGCGTGTTTCGGCCGGCAGCAAGTTGTCCGCAGTGCCCGGGCTGCTTGCCAGTGCCATGCCCGGAGGGTCGGTGAGCAGCACTACGCACGCAGGCCCATACTCGGTCCATGTGCCGGAAACCAACGCGCGCACGCGCACGTTCATCCACCGGTTGTTGGGCAGGTTGAAGCCGGTCGGCACGGTGAACACGTTGCCGGGCTTCGTCACTTTTTTCTGCAGGCCGCCATGCGGGTCAAAGAACCAGAATTGGTAGCTGGTGGCACCTGGTACCGGGTCCACCACCACGCTGCTGCCGTTGGTGAAGGCCATGTTGTCACAACTGGCCGCACTCACCTGCACCTCGCTGGCCGGCAGGCAGAACTTGGCCCCGATGGCACTGGTGCCGGCAAAATCACCGTTGGCATCGATCAGCCGGTCGTTCTGTGCATCCAGCACTTGGTAGCCGCCGCCGGCAATGCCATCGCCACCGGCATCGGTCATGGTGAACTTGTAGCATCCAGCGGAAAGGCACACTTGCTCCAGAATGGAGGAACCGGGCGCCGCGCCGGGATAGGGTCCGCCGCTGCCCACCGTGCTTCCATTGGTCAGCGTTACCGCCCAGGTGAGCTCATCCCCATTGCCGTCAGGCGTGATGGCCACCCGCAGTGCCTCTTGCGGGCAAGTGCCCAAACATTGGCAGTTGGCGTCATACACATCGTTTGCCGTTGCGGGGTTGCCGTCATCACAGGGCGTGCCGGGCAGGGCAGGCCCGTTGGGCACGCCGGCGCAATCCAAGGCGCAACCGCCGGCGCTCACCGCCCCGCCCACCACGTTGCCGGTAACGTTCGCGCCGTTCATGGAAACGTAGAAGTTGCGGTTGTTGGCCTGCGTGTAGGCATCATTCACCAAACTGAACGCGGTGCAGGCGGTGCCGCCCACGGTGATGGTGGAAACGGTGAACCAGGTTTCCGGTGGGATGGAAACGGCACAGCCGCCGCCGCCGGACTGGTCCAACCGGCTTAGGCCAAACCCATTGTAGGTGCGGTATGCCGACCCATTGTCCACGAGCGCGGGCGAGGGTGAAAACGGGCTCCAAGCGCTGCAGAAACTGGTACCGGCGCCGAGGCTGGACCCGGATGCATCGTTATAGTGGATGCTGGCCGTAAGTGCACTGAACACACCGCTGAACGGTGCGGTGCTGTGCAACAGGACTTGTACCTGCACCTGGTCGGCGGCAGCGCCGGGCGCCAAGCGGATGTCCACGGACGATGGGAGCACGTCCTGCGCAAGCACGCCTCCGGCAAACAGCAACAGGGATGCGGGCATAAGAACGGCCTTTGGGGCCGCAACGGAGCAAGGCTTTGGCCTCTTTGCTGTTGTATGGTTTGCCATGGGTCGGCGCTGATTGGAAGGAATAGCCTGAAGAAATCCTGCTTGTTGGGCCGTGTGCCAAGGGCTCCTGCTTACCGCCATGCAACCCGGCGGGAATGCCCTTGTGAAGGTGTAAAACTAGGTATTTCACCCACCCGCTGCAATCCCTCGGGACGCATATGTACATTGTTCTTGCCCCGATGTATTCCAGGCCATGGCCGCCATGCGCGGCGCAGCAGCAACACTGGCTATTGCCGCTCGGTGAACTCGTGGCGCTCCGGCCCGCCCAAGGGATCCTTGTGGCGGGCGTACTTCGGGAAGGCCATCCGGTGCACATACAGCGCAACCACGCCAATGGCGAGTGAAAGGACATTGCCGGCCAGCTCGCTGTTGAACCCGCCGCCCGCCACCGTGCTGGCCACGGAACGAACTATGCCCAATGTTCCGAGCAGGTTCAGCCAACCTACGAACTGGAACACCTCCCCTTCCCATTTGTACAACCCATAACCCATCAAAAGTGTGAAGAAGGGCACCAGTTGGAGCACCTTGAACGTGTACCACTGGGCCGGCTCCAGTTCACTCCATACGGCCCAGGAACGCAGCAATGCGCTGAGCGCAACCAGCGCCAGCAACAACTGGTGCTCGGAGCGGTACCGTTGTTTGGCGCTTTGGGCGGGCTTGTGGCGCAGCCAGCCCGCTATGCGGCGCGGCTTGATCTCCGGGAATTTCACCACCAGCTGGTCGAATACCTGCTGGTGGGTGAAGCCCAGCTCCAAGAGCGCTTCCGTTTCTTGTTTTGCTTTTCGGTTGGACATTGGCTGCGCGAAGTTCGTTGGTGCGGCGGGCGTTGCCCGGCCGCCGGCGGAGGATCGGCGCCGTTCATCCCATTGGGTTGGCCGTGATCACCAACCGCCATGCACAAAGGCGCGGCGCTGCGGTGTGCCGCCTTCCGGTGCCCGCTCCAGCAGGTAGGCCGCAGGCGCCACGTCGGCCAGGTCCAACACCTGGGCGGCGGCGCCGCGCGGCATGCGCCATTGACGCAGGATCCGGCCGTCAAGGCTGAAGAGCCGGATGGTGGCGGGCTGTGCACCGGGTGCATCCAGCAACAGCTGCACCTGGCCGCTGCCCGGCCCCGGTGCCACCGTAAACCCGCCGCCGGGCGGCGCTATGGCCGCTATGCCCACGTTCAGGCATTCCGCCGGCACATCGAACGCTTCCTGCTGGTCGTTGCTGGAAAAGGAACTTCCCTGATCGGCGCTGAAGCCCAGCCCGCGCCGTGCGAAGGCATGCCAGATCAGGCAGGAGTGCGCGCCATCGTAGTTGAGCTCATCGGCCTGCAGGATGGCGTTGCGGCCGTCCACGAAGCCCGGCGAACAGGGCTGCAGCTTCATGCCGTCCATGACCAGCTGCATGGCGGTATTGTTGCCGCCGGTGCCGTTGTACAGGTCGGGGTCGAAACCCTCCGCATCCACCAAGGCCCAAGTGAGGTCCCACAACATGGTGGTCCACACCGAGCCCAGCGCGTGGGTCTCCTGGAAGGCGCCGGTGTTGGTGGTGCCGTAGGTCACCGTGTTCAGGTCCATGTCGGTGGTGTAGGGCATCAGGCGGATGCCTTCGCCCTGCGGGCCTTCCCCCGTTACGAAGTTGCCCACGCCGCGCGGCGTTTCGGCGAGGTCGCCCGGATGCATGCTCAGCACCAGGCCCATCCAGTCGCCCCAGCCTTCGCCCATTTGCTCATCGTTCCACAGGCAGTCCACATTGGCCGGGCCTCCGGTGAGGCGGTTGGATACGCCGTGCCCGTATTCATGTGCGATGATGCCGTTGTCAAAGTCGCAATCCATCAGGGTTTCCAGGCCGGCGCCCAGCAGCGTGGCGTTCACCGGGCCGTTCTGCATGGCGCTCTTGATCGTCTGGCCTTCGCTCAACGAGACCATCACTGAAGGAATGGTGATGTCGCCCGGGTCGTCACCCCCCATGGTGATCGGTGCACCGCCCACGTTGTTCACCACCACCACCGCCAGTGCTCCTTCGGCCTGCAACGCCTGCACCTTGGAAACGAAGGTGCAGGTACCGCGGTCCACCACGGCGATCTTGCCCGCCAGCGCGGCGCCGTTGGTGATCTGTTCGCACGCATCGGTGAACGGCGCCGAATTGTCCTGCACCAAGGCCAGGTCCGCAGTGATGCCGTCGGGGGGAAGCACCGGGCCGAAGCCTGCCACCTCAATGGGATAGGTGCCCGCCACTGCACCCGGGCTGTTCACGCGGAAGGTGTCGGCCTCGCTGGTGCGCCACAGGTACATCTGCATCACGCCGGGTTGGCCATCTTCGGGCGTGCCGAAGTTGGCATTGTTGGTGCCGCCGCCGTCCTGCGCCTGGGCGATCACGGCATCTTCCCCGCCGGGAGATCCGCTGTAGTTGAACGTCTGGAATGCGCCGTTCTCCTCGTCGAAACCGTAGTGGTACCATACATCGTGCAGTACGTTGCAGGTGTAGAAGAGGTTGGTGATGGCCGCATCCAGGTAGCTGGCCGGCCCCTGTGCCTGGTCGTAGGGGAAGTCGAACAACAGGTTGCTCCCGCCGTCGGGGCTATAGCCCATCACGTCCTGGTCGGCCAGATCTTCCGCAGCATATACGTTGTTGCCTTTGGTGATGGTGTGCTCGGCACCGGGCACCCCGTTGGTATCATGCCAGCCGAAGGGAGAGGCAGCGGGGTCCGCCGGCCCGAAGACCAGCTCATGTGCGCCGTACACCGGGCTTTCCGTGGGGTAGGGGAACACCCGGTACCCGGGTGCGCCACCTCCCACAGCGCCCTGCGCCGGTGCCGGAACTTGCCGGCACAGTTCGGCCATGGCGTTGTACTGCCTGGCGAATGCCCCGGCGGAAAAGGAACAATTCACCATGCGGTCGTTGCGCTGGAGCAGGTCTCCATTGGCGGCATTCACCACCACGCGCCACCAGTGCTTGCCCCCGTGCTCACGGATCTCCAGCTCCCAGGCCAGCGGTATGTGGTGCAGGCCTGGTACGGGCTGGTACACCAGTCTGGCCGGGATCGGATCCTGCGAAATGCCGCAGGGGCCCAAGCGCACCTGTGCCGCAGAGGCGCGTTCCTCCACCTTCACCACGCCCGGCACCAGGCCCAGTGCGCGGGCCGCCGCTCGCAGCGCCTGTTCGGGCCCTATGCCCGGAACGGCCGGTGCACTGCGCCCCAGCACATCCGGTTGCATCCGGTTGCCCGCATGCACCACCCGGCCGTTGCGCAAGGCGAAGTTGGCCACGGCCCCGGCCACCGGCAGCGCGTTGGCGGTTTGCCGCAGGTGCAGGATGGTGATGCCGCGCTGGTCGGTATGGCTGTCGGTTACCTCCCAGTCCGCCGCATCGTGCGCGGTGATGCCCCACTGGTCCCGGTGTTCCAGCAGCCAGTGGCGCACCGCTTCCACCGGGGTTTGGGACCGGGTTTGGGCTTGGCCATGCAGGAGCATGCCGGTGCTGGCGAACAGCACGGCAAGAGCGGAATAAAGTGGCTTCATGTGCGCTGAGGGAATGGGTCGAGGGGTCGGGGAAAACCAAAGCAAGGTACAAGAAGACGCCCTTGCCCTGCACTGCGTGGCCCGTCCCCGGCTTTCAGGCTACTCGGGCATGCCCTTGCGCAAGCCCTCGATCACGGCAGGGGGTACCTTGGAGAGGTCCAGCACCACCAGGCCGTCCAAGGCATCGTTGAAGTGGGGGTCGCGGTTGAACCCGATGATCTTGGCGTTGAGCAGCAGGTAGCGTTTGAGCAGCACGGGCACCGCCATGCCGCTGAGCTCCACGTCGGCGATCACCTGGTCGAGCTTCTTGAGGTCTTCGCCCGAAGCTTCCAACAGGGCCGAGCCGTCGGTCTTGTCGATGCCGATGTGGAAGCGGTTGCGCGGTTTCACGTGCCGGGCCATTTCCGCGTCGTAGTAGTGCTTTTGCACGAACTCGATGATCAGGCGGCGCGAGAGCTTGCTGTAGGCCCCGCTGATGCTCACCGGCCCGATGAGGTAGCGGTGCTCGGGATGGGAGATGACGTGCAGCAGCAGCCCGCGCCAGAGCATGTACAGCGGCAGGCGGTGGCGCTGGTACCCGGTGGCCACAAAAGAGCGGCCCAGCTCAAAGCTGGCCGCCAGCACCTGCCCCATGGGCCTGCCCAGGCGGAAGAGCGTGTTGAGGTAGAAACCGCGTTTGCCGTAGCGTTCCATGATCACCCGGCCGTCGCCCACCCGGTAGGCGCCGGCCAGCTGCTTCTTGTCACGGTCCCACACAAAGAGGTGGTCGTAGTAGTGGTCGAATTCGTCAAGGTCGATCGCCTTGTTGGTGCCTTCCCCCACGGCACGGAAAGTGACCTCGCGCAGGCGGCCGATCTCGCGCAGCATGTGGGGGATGCGGCCGCTGGGCGCCAGGTACAGGTCGAACTCGCCCTGGGTGTTGAGCCGTTTGTCGGCGAGCAAGGCCAACTCCCGCTCGAGCGTTTCCGCAGGCACGGGATCGATGATGGGCTTGGGCGTGCGGGGGAAGAACAACGGCCGGAAGTGCTCGCGGCGCACGGTGACGCCGCTGCCTATGGAATAGGTCTTTGCACGCAGGAAGCGGGCAAGGTCGTCCACCGGACCGAAACGGGCGAGTTCCTTTTCGGTGAGCGGATTGCCCACGCGCAGGCGCACGCTGCGCCCGTGCATGCGCAAGAGCTCGCGGGGCAGCTGCAGCGTGCGCAGGCCGGGGTGCACCATGCCCAGGATCTGGAACACCAGGCTGTTGGCACCATCGAACCAGAGCGGCACCACCGGCACCCCCGCATGGCGGATCAGTTTGATCACGGGCGTCTTCCAGCGCGGGTCGGCCACGGCATCAAGATCATTGCGGTAGCTGCTCACCTCCCCGGCCGGAAACACGCCCAGGGCGCCGCCCTCGGCCAAGTGCTGCGCGGCCTGCCGCATGCCTTGGAAGCTGCTGCGCGTGGAGAGCTGCTCAAAGGGGTTCACCCCGATGAAGCGGTCGCGCAAGGGCTCCAGTTGCTGCAGCATGAAGTTGGCCATCACTTTCAGGTCCGGCCGGCGGTCGCGCAGCACATGCAGCATGGCCAGTCCGTCGATGGCGCCATAGGGGTGGTTGGCCACAATGGCCACGCCGCCCTCCTTGGGCACACGTTCCAGTTCGGCCGGGTCCACTTCCAGGCGCAGGTCCAGGTGGGCGAAGAGCGCACCGATGAAATCCATTCCCGGCTTCCATTCGATCTCGTTGTAGAAGCGTTCCAAGCGCTTCAACCCGCTCACCTCGGAGAGCACCGCGATGCGCGGATCGCCCGGCCGCATGTGGCTGGCCTTGGCCAGCTCCGCGGGGCTCATCAATTTGCGTTCCTCCGGCATGCCCCCAAATGTAGGGCGGGCTTGGTGCCCGCTTCATCCGGATACTGGCCGGGCGCCGCCGTGCAGGCCCAAGAACAGCGCCTTTGCCCAATATAAGCCGACCTTTCAGTACTCATTTCGCATTATCTTTGAAATGATGGGAACACAACGATGCGATCGTCCTGTTTGCCTTGTTGGCCACCTGCTTTGCAGCGTGTAAAAAAAGAAAGTGCAACCCCGGAACCGCCATGTCCCTCCGGCCCGGTGGACAACGCCACGGCCATCATGGCCGGTGAACTTGCGGGCATGGTCTCCACCCCGATCGACACCGTGCTCTACTTGGCCAACTTGGGATACATCAATTGGACATTTGATCTGGACCAGGACGGGATCCCGGACGTCGAGATCTTCATGCAATCGTCCTACACACTAGGGGCAGGACCCTACCAGGCCACTTGGTTGAAAACGTTGGACCCTGCCATTTCCCTCCGCAGCTACATGGCCTCCGACACCACGTTCGTCGGCAGGGACACCCTTGGTACCCTCGTCTACGTGGACTATTCCTGCATGGCCAGCGAGGAAACGCCGAATGTCTCATACATCGACCCGGACAAGTCCCATCCTTGGTTCCTTGACGCGGGGGACTCCTTGTGGGTGCATGATGAATTCATCACCGATTCCGTGGCACTGTACTATGACTTTGGTCCTGGCCACCAGTACCAAGACGGAGACTATACCATCATTCCGAACTCCAACTTTGTCAATTGCCAGGGTCTTCCCCTGGGTACCGAAAAATTCTTGGGCTTGAAGTTCACTGGGGTGGAAAACGAAACCAGGTTGGCCTGGATCCGGATGAAACAGGTCTCGGCCAACGAACTGCACGTGCTGGAATTCTCCGTACAGGACTGACGCTGGCCTGGGCGGTGCCCCAACGGTCACACGTGGAGTATGCCGATGATCTTCTCGTTCATCACCGGCCCGCCGGGATAGCGCCGCGTGTAGTCCAAGTTGATCCAACAGTCGCCGTTGGCATCGGTGTGGTAGTGCAGGTCGGCGTAGCGCGCCTCGCCGGGAAAGAGCACGTTGCGGATCAGAAAGGCGGCACGCTGCATGCCTTGCGCGTTGCCCACGCACAGTTCGGGATAGATGTGGCCGGTGGTGCGCACCAAGCGCACTTTGCCGCCGATGGCCTTGATGGAGGCGGCCATCAGCACGGCGTGATCGTCGCAATCGCCCGCCAGCAAGGTGATGCTCTCGCGCGCCGACGCGAAATATTCCGCATCCAGCGGGTCGCTCACGTAGGTCCATGCCCCGTTGATCACCTTGAATATGGAGAACGACTGCACCAAGTTGCGGTCGCTCCCCTCCGCCTCCGCCGAGAACCAGGTGGTGGCGGCCCTTACAGCAAAGGTGCGTACCATGGGATCGCGGTGGTCCATGGCGGCCCGCAGTTCTTCGGCGCCTTTGAAGGGGTGCAGTTCCAGCTCATCGGGCATGCCCCGGGTGGTTTGCTTCAGACCCGCCAAGGCGGCGCCGCTGTTCACCAGCAGGTCGCGGAAACTGTGATCTCCGCGAAAGCTCCGCACCGTGATCACGCCCAACGCCAGGATGACCATGCCGTAGGCTGGCACCGGGAACCGCCGCAACAACACGAACAGCACCACCAGCACCACCAGCAGCAAGGCCAGGCGGTCCAGTCCGATGCCCCACAGCACGGGCCAATGCAGCACGGGCAGGTGCGGCCATAACCACAGGCACAGCGGCAGCGACACCGCCAAGGCCACCAGCAGGTGCACCGCCAGTTGCAAGATGCCGCCACCTGCCGCCGCCTGCTCCCGTTGATCCGCTCCGCCGCTCATGTGCCCGCCTGGTTGGATCAAGGGGAGGTGCGCAGGCCAAGTACGTCCAACCCTTGCTCAAATACCACATCCACGGGGATGTCCGCTTGCTTCAGCCGGTCGAGATCGGCTTGCAGCTCCTTCCCGATGGTGCCCCGTTCGCGCATCAGCGCCTGCACGCCGGCCAGGTCGCCGTCGCCCTGCAAGGTGAGGACCAGTGCGCTGAGGCTGTTCACGGCCAAGTGCATTTTCTCCGCGTCCACCCGGTAGGTGCCCGTGGCCGCATCGCGCACAAATGCGCCGGCCTGCATGAAGTAGTTGAAGCGCACCATGTTGGCACGGCCGTGGGCCGAGCTGGCGCCGAAACGCACCGAACGGAACACGCCGGCCATGAAGGTGACGTAGTTGTCCATGAGCTCGCCTTCGCTGAGCTCGCCTTGTTGCCTCAACTGCTCCACCATGTACAGGCCGAGGATGTCCGCCTTGCCCTCCTCCAGCGCCCCGGCCTCATCGAGCAGTGCGTCGCGCACGGTGCCCTTGCCGTTGATGGTGTTCTTGATGCCCAGCCCGTGGGCCACTTCGTGGAACATCACGTTCTGGAAGAAGGCGTCGAACGTGGTGTGCGCCCGTTGGTCTTCAGCAACGAGCACGTTGGCGATGGGCACTACGATCTTGTCGAATTTGGCCTGCATCGCATTCTTCAACTGCAGGCGGCGGGTGCCTTTCTGCAACTGGATGGCTTCGTCGTTGGGCAGGTTCACGGCGATGGTCTTGCCGCCCGCATTGCAGGCCCCGGCATAGTAGACCACATCATAGGCCCCCAACTGGCCGTCGCTCCCGGGCTTCTCTTTTTTGTAGGCGGCAGGCACGGGCAGCCCGCGCTGCAAGGCAGGCAACAATTGGGCGAAGCGCTCCAGGCGCCGGGTCCAACCGGTGTCCTTCACCACCACGTAGGCCTCGTGGGAGGCCTTGTAGCCCAGCAGCTGGTCCTCGTAGGTCTCAATGGGCCCGATGATGAGGTCGAGCACATTGGTGCGCATGTCCATCCAGGCCAGGTCGCTCGCGCGGTATTCATCCGTGCGCAAGGCTTGGGCCCGCGCCAGCAAATACCGCTTGAAGCCCGCGTCCGTAGCGAGCGCCGCGGCGCTTTCGAGCAGGTCCGCCGCACGCCCGATGGCCGCACTGAAATAGTGGTGGTATGGCACAGCGGCGAGCTTCCCTGTGCTATCGCGCCGCACCAGGGTATAGAGGCTCTTTTTCGAGCTGTCGTTCCATGCCTCGAACTCTTCCACCGTCATGTCCGGCGGATAGAACCGCGCGCCCTTGGGCTTTTCCCCCACGTTGTCCAGGAACGGCTTGTCCCCTTCCAACCGGTCCCATGGCCCGTAGTTCATGCGGAAAAATTCGCGCTGCTCCAGTGAGGGATACTGCACCGGCAAGCTGTCCGCAGCACCCCAAGCCTCTTGCCAGAACAGGCTGTCCATGATCTGCGCCGCACCGATCAACAAGGGCAGCATCTCGCGGTCTGAGGCGTGGAGCACTCCGAGGTCCGCGGTGAGCTTCACCGGCACGTAGATCTGCGGGCGCACCCGCTGGTCCACCGTGGCCCTGTCCACGTCCAGCCGGTCGGATCGCGGGGCTTGCTGCGGTGCATTGCACGCCACCGCTGTGAGGAGCAGGAGGGCGGATGATGAACGGAGGAACTGCATGCTTAACGATCCTTAACCGGAGGGCGCAAAGATGGTTGCCGCACGCGGATGATGCGCTGATCAAGGGTTTCTTCACAATTGATGATCGTCAACCACCGATCGTGCACGGCGGGCCGGCCGTTCCGGGTTGCAGGGCCCGTTGTGCCGGATAGCTTTGCCCGCCATGATGGAATTTGCTTCCCGCATGGCGGTGCCGCTGGTGCTCTGGGCATCCCTGCTTCCGGCGGCGTTCGCCCAGGAGGAGGGGATCGGCGGACCGGTGGACAGCAGCAGCTATGAGGAGACCGGCGCCGGCCTGGTGGTGGATGAGACGACTGCGCCCGATTGGACCGCGGCGGATTCCAGCTTCCATTTCCCGGCGTACGAAACCTATGGCGATTGGAACACCGACCAGATCTTCGAACGCCGGCCGGCCGTCACCGATACGATCAACCTGCAGCTGGGCTGGGCCAATTGCGACCATGCGATGCCCGTCCACGGGCGCATCACCTCTCCCTTCGGCATGCGCCATGGCCGGCACCATTACGGTACCGACATCAAACTGCAGACCGGCGATACGGTACTGAGCGCCTTTGAAGGGAAGGTGCGCATCTCCCGCTACCACCGCGATTTCGGCTATGTGGTGGTGGTGCGCCACCCCAATGGGCTGGAAACGCTTTACGGCCACCTGAGCAAGTGCCTGGCACAAGTGGGTGATGAAGTGCAGGCCGGTGATGTGCTCGGGCTGGGCGGCTCCACGGGGCGCTCCACAGGCAGCCACCTGCATTTTGAAACGCGCTACCTCGGGCACCCCATCGACCCGGCGAAGGTGTTCGACCTGGAAGCGGGCAAGCTGCGCAGCAATTCCTTCCTGGTGACCCCGAAGGCGTTCCAAGTGCCGGCCTCGGGCCCTGCGCGTTACCGCGTGCGCAAAGGGGATACGCTCTACGCCATCTCCCGCAGGTCCGGTGTTCCGGTGGCACGCCTGTGCAAGATCAACCGCATCAAGGCCAGCAGTACCTTGCGGGTGGGCCAGTCGTTGCGCTTGCGCTGATCGCGCAAAGACCCTTCGGTTCCCAGGTTGGCCGATCACGCCGACCAAGCAGCGTAATGCGGCTACAGGCGCATGGCGCAACTGCGTAGCAAGTCCGGGATACGCTGCTTCCCTGCAGCTTTGGTTGACCGGGCGCCGCCTGCCATGAAGCCCGGTTTCCACCGCCTCGGCCCAGGTGATCCGGCAGTGGCCCCAGCTGCGTTTGAAGCAGGTTGCCGCTGTTCGCGCGGCCTCCCGGGTGGAACCGGGGGTACTGAAAACGGCAAAGCGGCTCTCGCCGCTTTGCCTGTACCGGAGAAGGGACTCGAACCCTTACAACCTTACGGTCACACGCCCCTGAAACGTGCGCGTCTACCAATTCCGCCACTCCGGTATTTTCCGCGTCCGTTGCCGAACGGGGGCGCAAATATAGCCTCCCTTCCATGTCCGCAACACACCGGCGGCCAATTTTTGCGCTTGGTTGCCGGGCAGCGCGCTCAAGGCAGGAAACTGAACTTCTCCCCGTATTCGAGCATCTGGCCGATGAAGTCGTCCGGGTACTCCACCTTGACATCCGTGATCTCACCGTTGGCATCGGTGATCGGCACCAGGCGCGGCTGGATGAAGCCCGCATAGGGCGCGGTTTTGATGTGCTCGGCACGCTTGAGCACCTCGGCGTGCAGGGCGGGGTCGACCATTACGCCGTAGTTCTCCACCAGGTCGTGCCCGGCCTTGTAGTCGCCTTGGCTCTTGATGCGCTGCACTTCCTTGAGCAGTTGGCCGAAGAGCTCGCGCAGCTTGCTGTAGTCGCGGACATGGAAGAAGGTTTTGCCATCGCGCACGGTCTTCACCACCACACTGTCCTTGGCTCCTTTCTCCAGCACCCAGGCGCTCACCCACTGGCGGTTGCGCATGTGCGCCTCCTCCACCTGGTCGCCCAGTTTGAGCCGGCGCAATTGCAGCATCATGCCGTTGCGGATGTAGCTGTCGTATTCGGCCTTGCCCACTTCCAGGTTGGGCATCACGCCCAGCTCCACCAGTTTGGGGTCCATTAGGAAGTAGAGGGCCACCAGGTCGGCACGCCCTTCTTCCAAGGTGCTGGCATAGGTCTTCAGCGTGGCGTCCGGCCCGGCCACGCCCGGCTCCAACTGGCCGCTGGCATGGCCCACCACTTCGTGCAGCGCGGTGTGCAGGTTGCCCGCGAGCGATCCGTATTTCACCGCCCGGTCGATCTCGGCCTGGTCGTAGCAGAACTCCTGCAGGCTGCTTTGGCCCGTGCTCTTGTCGTAGGCCTCGATGATGTTGCCCAAGCTGATGCTCTTGCTGCCGTGGTCCTTGCGGATCCAATCGGCGTTGGGCAGGTTCACCCCGATGGGCGTGCTGGGCGCGGCATCGCCGGCCTCGCCCACGGCGTTGATGAAGCGGTAGGTGATGCCCACCACGTTCTTCTTCTTGTGCTCGGGCATCAAGGGCGAATGGTCCTCGAACCACTGGGCGTTCTTCTGGATCTCTTCCATGCGCTTGGTGGCCACCGGGTCGGTCACCTCCACGATGGCCTCAAAGGAGCCGCGCTTGCCCAAGGGGTCGTTGTACACCTCCACAAAGCCATGGATGAAATCCACCGTGCCGGTAGTGTCCTGCACCCAGGCCACGTTGAAATCATCCCAGGTTTTCAGGCTGCCCGTGCGGTAGTATTCAACCAGCAGGTTGATGGCCTTGCGCTGCTGTTCGTTTTCGGCCACGCCGGCGGCCTTCTCCAGCCATTTCACGCATTCGGCCAAGGCCGGGCCGTACAGGCCGCCCACCTTCCAGGTTTCCTCGGCCAGCTTGCCGTCTTTGCCCCGCACCAGCTTGCTGTTGAGCCCGTAGCTCACGGGCGTAGTGTCGCCTTTCACCTCCATGGCGGCATAGAAGGCCTCCACTTCCTTGGCATTGATGTCATCCCCGTAGAAGTTCACCGCCGAGGCCAGCACCACGTCCTTGTCCTTGTCCAGGCTTACTCTCTTGGCATCGATGGCCGGATCGAAGAGGATGTCGACGACTTCCTTGGGAAGGTCGGCGCCGCTGGCCGTTACCAGCGTGTCCAAATAGCTGCGCGGGAAGGCCGGGGTGAATTTCTGCTGGCCGTAGTGGTGGTGGATGCCGTTGGCGAAGAAGATCTCCTTGGCATAGACCATGAAGGCGTCCCATTCGGCGCCGGTGCGTTCGCCCTTGTATTCCTTGATGATCTTCTCCAAGGCCCGCCGCACCTTGAGGTTGTGGCGGTAGTTCTGGTCCCACATGATGTCGCGCCCGCTGAGCGAGGCCATCGTGAGGTAGTAGGCCAGTTTTTTCTGTTGGAGGGAGAGCTGTTCCCAGCCGGGCACCTGGTAGCGGATCACGCGCACGTCGGCGAACTGGTCCACCTCCCATTGGAAGGTGTCGGCGGCCACGGTATCGGCTGTGGCGTTGGCGCCGGGTGCGGGGTCCGAGCCTCCGCAAGCCATCAGCAGGGGAAACAACAACAGGGCGATCGCAGCTTTTTGCATGGCGTGGACATGGTTCAAGGCCGCGAATATACAGGCGGCCCGGGCCGATCACGGGCCGGTCAGGCGCCGGGCGTACCGTTGCGCGCCTCGCCTGCCAGCTTGCGCAGTTTGTGGTAGGCGGCGAGTTGCCGGTTGTAGCGCTTGATGTCCGCCGGGCCCAGTTCGTTCAGCAGGCGGATGTCCATCTTGTCGCTCAGGTCGTGCAGTTTCACGCGCACCGCCAAGCCGTCCAGCGCCACCCGTTCGATGTAGGCCTCATAGTCTTCCCCGGCCTTGCGTGAAATGTGTTCCAAGGCGTTGAGCACGCGCGGCGGAAAGCCTCGTTCGGCCAGTTGCGCAACGGTGAGCCCGGAGCGTTCCAGCACGTCGTGCAAGGCCCCCAGCAACTGCTCCTCCAGGTCGGTACCGCGCATCATCACGCGCATCACGTGCAGGATGTAGGGCTTCTGCGCGCGGTCCTTCTGGCCTTTGTGCACCTTGGCCGCCAAGCGTATGGCGCTCTCCAAGAGGTGCTCCTGCACCAGCTCCGTCATTGGGCCAGGGTGATCCGCAGGTCCAGCGCCTTGGGGTCTTTCATGATCACCGACCAGTCCGTGGCCAGTTCCAGCTTGTTGGTGCCCGGTGTTTCACTGGTCACTCCATCGGCCGTTTGCATGCCGGTGATGCCCTTGGCGAACTTGAAACTGTACTTGTAGTGCATGGCCTTGAGCAATTCCGCGGTGCCCGTGGTGTCGGTGCCGCCTCCCATCTCCTTGCCCAAGCCTTCCGCGTATTGGTTGTTGGTGCGCACCAAGGTGGTGCCTTCCCAGCGGAAGAAGGTTTGTTGCCCGCCGGTGGAATCCTGCATCAGCACGTTCAAGGCCCGGTTCAGGGCGTCCACGTCATGGAAGGCGAAGGAGATCCGTTGCACGAACCCGTCCTGCTCGGACTTGAGCTTCACCTTTTTTATCCCTTCCAAGTTCTTGAGCCGCGCCATTTTCGCATCCGCATCGGTGATCGGGCCGTCATTCTTTTCCATTCCGGATCGCTTGTCCCCTTTTCCGCCGAACATGCCCGCCATGTCCTTCATGTCGCTCATGTCCACCACGTATTCCATGGTACCGCTGCCGTCCTTCTTGAAGGTGTAGTTCTCTTCGATGGTAAGGCATCCGGAAACCAGCAGGAGGAGCGCCAATGCGGCCCATCGGCGCAGGGGGTCCAGGATGCGTTTCATTGTTGCCATGGTGGAGCTATTGCTTGTTCAAAGGTATTGTGCACGGGTAGTTCGATGGCGGGGAATATTTCGTGGATCGCAAGGAAGCGGATGTAATTGGCCTGGCAAGGCCGGGCGTGGGCCGCCGTTTGCTGCTGCACGCATCACCCGGGCCACGCGTTGGGACCAGTTGCGCGATCAAGGCAACTGCTCCAGCCGCCGGTCGGAGTAGACCGTTCCGATGGTATAGGGGATGATCCATTTCCGGTCGCTGTCCACCCCTTTGTAGCTGATCTTTCCGTCCAGGTTCGCATCCTCCGAACGATAGACACCTTGCAAAAGCCCTTCCGGGGTGCCACCGCCCACGGCCCTGAGGATGTGGTCGCGGTCGTTGCCGGCCCCGGTGTATTCCACAGCATGGTCGCCTGCGCGCACATTGCCCGGCCAGAGCACCATGGTGCCGTTCTCCTCCTTGCGCGCCTCACTGCCGTAGGTTGCGGTGCCCGGCAGCGTGAAGTCCACCGTTGCAGGCACGCCCGGGGCAAGGGTCACCGTTGCGGCGGTCATGCAGCCCAAGTGGTTCCGATGGCGGACGGCCACGCGGTATTGCCCCTGTGAAAGGAACTTCAGCGGGCTGCTCCCGTTGTTGGCCAACACCACCTTGCCGTCGCGCCGCACCAATCCGCAGCGCGATTCCACCACTTGGGAGGGGTCCGTGCCCGAACGCAGTTCCACCAGCACCCAATCCACAATGGCGGCGTTGCCTGAAACGGACAGCACACCGGAATGGGTGGTTTCGCCGCCACCGCCTCCCGTTGGTACCATGCCTGCACCCAGCGCGGTGTAAGGCTCGGTGAGGGGAAATGCCGATAAGCCCCGCAAGGCATCCGCCATTTGGCCGGTTCCCGCATCGTACGCTCCACCGAGCATGGTTTTCACATGCAACAGGCACCACGGATCGACCGCCACCAAGGTGGCCATGCTGCCCATGGACAAGTTCCAGTACGACCCGCTGGGCGTGGTTTCCAACTTCGCCGCCCGCACCATGAATTCCGTTCCTGCATTGTATGACCCGGCCACCGACCACGTGGTGGCGCTCACCGGGCTGCTGTTCAACAGGGTTGGCACCCCGTTGGCATCGAGTGCATAGAGGTGGTAGCCAGCGACCTGCGGGTCGGTGGATGCCGTCCAATTGAACTGCAAGGTCCCGCCGGCAGCCGTTGCAGTAAGCGCGGAAGGAGGTGCCACCATGTTCATGCGCAAGGTGGGGTCGCCCATCAGGCCCATGTGGATGTTTGCGGCATTGCCGATGCCGCCGATGCTTTGCGGAGTGTAGTGGTCGTCGGTATTGTTCATGCTCTGCACCACGCTACGGCCAATGGTTTCCCCCATGCCCATGGCGTGGAAATACCAGTGGGGTTTGCCGCTCCACACGTTGGTCAACGCATGGCCCGAGCCCAATGGCGAGCGCAACAGGTTGTTGGTGGTGTTCCACTGGCCCCAATAGCTGCCAAAGCCCATGTTGAAGACCCCTCCGTACTGGTAGCCGGGCTGGGCATAGTCCGCCGTGCTGCCGGAGAACCCGGCACTGGCCACGTTGTCGCCTCCGCCCGTGAACGTCCACAGGTAGCTGCCCTCATTGACCAGGCCGTTGCTGGCGGAAGTGACCCCACCGAGGTCCATGTAGCCCGCAAATGGGTACCAGGAAGGCCAGGCCTGGTAGAGGCCCGTGTTGGGCAAGGGCTGGTCCGGAGCTTGGTCGCTCACCGTGTTGCCCACCAATGGGGCTATGGATTTCCATCCGCCGCCGCTGTGGGCATCGCCCGTCCAGTACAGGGCATCGAAGATGATCCCGCGCTTCTTGGGCACGATCTCCCGGGTGCGGTAGGCGTGCAGCCGTTGCAGGTAGCCGTTCGTCAACTGGGCTTCAGAAGCGGTGAAGGCGGGCAGGTCCGAAAGGTCCACGCGGCCCACGGCCAGTTCGATCGCCGATGGGAAACCGGCCATGTTGAATTTGCCCGTATACGGCCCGGAGGTGTGCTTGGTCCAGGTGCCGTTCACATCGCCGAAATAGCCATCGGCAGGCCAAAGCCTGTTGGCGCTGCTGTGCCCGTCGGGCTGGAGGGAATTGTTCTGGGTGACCGGCACGGCCACATGGCCGATGAGCAGTACGGCCTTCACATGGGCGGGATCACTGTTGTACGCGTTCACGATCACCGTGTGCAAGGCAGCGGGATCGCTGGCACTGCTGAAGGTGATGTTCAGCACGGGGGCCCATCCTTCGGCCTTGAGGTCCGTGGTGAGCTGTTGCAGCGCCGGGCCGAGCGATCCCGCCAGGCCGCTCTCCACAAAGACCAGTACCTTGCCCATGTAGTGGTCGGTACTGCCGGTCCATGCCGAGGCCGGCACTTGAATGCCCGAACAGAGATAACCGTAAGCCGTGCCGGTGTTGGCCGTGCGCACCACTTTGTATTCGTACATCACCTGGGGCGAAACTCCGTTGTCCACGTAGTTCAGGGCCGTGGCGCCCGAAACGGGGATGGTGGCCAGCGGCGCAGCCGGGAAGCTGGCCGCGCTGCGCAGCTTGCGATACACCTTGTATTGGTTGGTGCCTCCGTAGGCCGGGGCCGTCAGGGTGATCGCATTCGCGCCCACTGTTGCATTCAGCAGCACGGAATTCTTCAGCGAGGCGGTATTGCCCGGCTGGGCACCGGCCGGAATGGCCGTAACCAAGCCCAAGCAAGCGCACCAGGCCGCGTACTTCAAGGGCCTTGAAGCCAGTTGATGCCCGGCACGGGACCGGGAGAAAAGTAAATGCATGGTTGTTGGTACTGATCAGCAGGAACTACCAAAAGTAATGTTCACCAGTGTACCGCGCTTATTCCCTTTTGATGCCTGCAGCAGCCAACGGGACTTATGCGCCAGGCGGGGTATGAGCACATCCAATAATGCGGAACAATGCACGCAACCATGCTCTGGCACATTTCAAAACCAGCACCCTTCCCGTTGAGCGGCGTGGCTCCGGTCCTTGCAATGATGCGCTGCAAGGCAGCTCGATCAGACCCAGGAGCTTGGCAATTCACAGGTGCTTGGGGGCACGCGGCCACCGGCGGATCACTACCTGCTGTGTCCCGGTCCTTTGCACTGCAAATTGGTCCCTGCGTACTCCCCCTCACAACGCCAGCCTCCCCTGCTTCTCCATCGCCATGCGCAGCTGGCCCACCTCCTTGCGCAGGTCCAGCACGCTGCGTGATAGCTCGTCGCGGCTCAGGTTAGGTTCGGGCAGCTCGTGGCTGATGAAGTGCACGAACTTCCAGATCTCCAGCACCTCGCTGATGGGCACCTCGTAGGGCTGGTACACGGGGTTGGTGCTGCACAGCAGCAGGTTGCCGGTGGTCTTCAACTGGTTGTACACCACCTTGAAGACGATGCCGTCCTCCTTGGTGATGATGATGTAGGGCTGGCCGTCGCGCAGGGTCTGCCAGTTCTGCACGTACTCGCCGGTGACCCACGAGCCTTCGCCCACGGGCGGCATGCTGTCGCCGCTGATCTGGAAGGTGCGGTACTTGCGGTCCCGGCTCAGGAACGGCATCTGGAAGGTGGGCAGCACGCTGATGTACTCGGGGTCGGCGTAGCCCAGGGCATAACCGGCCTTGGCCTTGTGGTTCACCAGCTCGATGTTCTCGCGGTCGCCGCGGTCCACGGTGGTGGCCAGCACGCGCAGGCGCCGCCCGCTGAGGTCCACATCACCGCCGCGCTCCAATATGCCGAGCTGGCTTTCGCTCAGCGCCGTGAGGTCGTCCTTTAGCAATTTGTCCAGGCCCACCTTGAAGTAGCCGCTGATGCGCACCAGCAGGTCCAGCGAGGGCTCGGCGCTGCCGTTCTCATAGCCGCTCCAGCTGGAGCGTTTCACCTCCAGTGCAAGGGCGGTTTCTTCCTGGGAGCGGCCGCGGCGGGTGCGCAACAGCTTGATATTGGGGCCGAAGTGGGGATTGGTTGCCATGCTTCACGGATGTTGGTGAAGCAAAGGTAATGACATTTTCCACGACTTGGTGTTGACGGATTATCCGTCTGGTTATTTTGGCCTTCCATGAAGGAGCCGGTCACATGCTCCCGGCCTTCTTGCCAACCGCTTTTCGAGGCCGCAAGAAATTGCTGCCGGACACCACCGGTTTCCCTGTCTTCTCCTCCAAGTCCAAGCGGGCCTTCTTGGCAATTCCGCCACCTTTCTTCGCAGCCGTCTTGTTCTTCGGCATGCCGACCGCTTGTTCGCTTTCAGCGATCTGCCGGGTGCTTAATTCGGCAAGCGCGGTGAAGATCAACTCGGCTTCCGTCATGTGGTCCCGAAGGTTCTGTGTTCTCAAGCCCTTGATGGCCTTGTGGTCCTTCACCGTCACACCGCTCCACTCTTGGTGGATGATGTTGGTGAGGATCGCAAACTCATCCCCTTGCTTCACACCATGCTCCTTCCAATAATCGGTGAGCTTGTTCCGGGTCTCCTGGCCCATCATCCGCTGCTGGATCCACTTCTCGCTGCGGCCGTGCTTTCGCCAGAGTTCGCGTGCACGTTCAAGGCCGAGACCGGGATCGCCCAATTCCTGCATGCGCTCATAGCCCACCTTCGCCAACCAGCGCTTGATGGGCTCCGCCTTGGGGCTGGGCACCGATTGGACCAAGCGCAACAGCGTTTCTGCCGTGGCCACATCGGTGAGATACTTCTTGCCATCCGCAGCTTCCAATTTCAGTCGGTGACAATCCGTCACCGACTGACTTCCTTCCTTTGCCAAGCGCTCCTTCAGCTTGTTCCAGTACTTTCGAGCGGTCTGGTAATCGGGCTGCTGGATCAGTGCTTGAACCACGTCGATCACGGAGAACCACCAGGTTTCGGTGGCATCGTCATAGAGCCTGCGGATCTGGTGCTGTTCAAATAAGGTGGACGAAGGAAGCAGGGCGCTCATGGGGTCAAGTAGATCGAGCCGTCCGCATCCATCCGTTCCCCTCCTCCTGCGAGCGGCCGCGGCGGGTGCGCAACAGCTTGATATTGGGGCCGAAGTGGGGATTGGTTGCCATGCTTCACGGATGTTGGTGAAGCAAAGGTAATGACATTTTCCACGACTTGGTGTTGACGGATTATCCGGCGTCCATCCACGCTACCTATCGTGGACCGCGCAGCGGCCCTTGCACCAACCCGGTCGTGTGCGCCCGGTGCTGCCGCGCACGGAAGGCCTCCGCTGTGCAGGTCTTGGCGCAGTACGGAGCAGAGATCACGGGCCAACCCAACCAATTCCTTCTTTCCAACGTGTACCTTGGTGCAGGCACCGTGCAACAAGCACGATCCCTGCCTACCATGTCATTCCCGTACCCCCTGTTCCGCAGCATCCTTGTCACCCTCATGGTCCTGTCCGCCTTCGGGTCCAAGGCCCAAGTGTTCATTCCCGACACGATCGAGCGCATGGTGCTGAATCAATTGATCCCCGGCATCGTGGATGATGACGGCATCATGGATACCCTGCATCCGGCCATTGATGAACTGCAATACGCGGTAATGTATGTGGATACCATCGAACCGCAGCTGGATACGTGTTCATTCATCAGCGTGCGCTACCTGGATTCCTTGGAAACGCTGATCTTTTCCTGCTGGTATCCGGAACACACCTATTTCAGTATTGACGGATTCCCTGAGGCGTTGCGGACACTTTTAATAAACGCAGAGAACACGGACAACGCAATCGACCTGCACGACCTGCCCAGCGGCCTTGAGAGCCTGGAGATCACCGCCGTGGAGGCCGATGTACGGATAAACGCCATGCCCGACAGCCTGTTTGAGCTTTCGGCCCATGTAAATGCCTTGCAATGGCCGGGCCAAGCGAAGGTCGGCTACTTCACGTTGGCGGCAGAAGGGGCGTCCAGCGATGATGTCACGGTTCCGGCCGTGATAACCAACAAATTGGACCTGGTCCTGGGCCACGATCATCCAACGGTGGACATGACCGGATCAACGGTCGATTCCGTGGAGATCATCACCAACCATGTGAACGGCACCGGCTTCGATGTGGCCGCATGGCCCGAAGGCCTTTCCAAGCTGCGGATCAACCTCTACGACCTCAACGGGAGCTTCTGCCTGGCCCCATTTCCGGAGAGCCTTACCAGCGCGGACCTGTCCAACTTGGCCCAGGTGGATGGTTTCTGCTTCCCCAACTGGCCCGCCTCGTTCAACTCCATTCCCTACACGACCAACCTGTTGAACGCCGGTCTTGTGAGCTATTGCTCCGTGTTGAACAGCACGTGCCCAGGCGCCTATGCCGGCATTTCGGGCCGGGTGTTCATCGACTTGGACGGGGATGGCCAGTACGGTATCGGGGAACCGCCCGCGCAACACTGGACCGTGGAGGTCCAGCCGGACAATTATTTGGCGGGTGCCACGGCCGATGGAACATGGGAGGTGGGCGTGCAGCCCGGCAGCTACACCGTTGCACTTTCATCGGGCTACCCCTACTACCAAGCCATCGCGCCTGCCGTCCACACGGCCGACCTGCCCGCTATCGGCATGGCGGATTCCCTGAACAACTTCGCCGTGACCCTGATACCGGGCATCGAGGATCTGCAGGCCCAACTCTACGCCGACCCGGCAAGGCCCGGTTTCAACAACCGCCTCTTCCTTTCATGCCACAACTACGGCACCGTGCCCATGGATGCCCAGCTAGTGCTCAACTTTGATAGTGATCAAAGCTGGGTGGAGAGCTCCATCCCGCCTGGCACCCTGGCCGGGCACACCGCCACCTGGGACTTTCCCGAGCTGGCCATGGGCGCCACCGTCAACCTCACCGTGGACCTGGCCACGGCGGAAAGTGTGCCCCTTGGCACGCCCATCAACCACTTGCTGAGCGCGCTGCCAGCCAACAGCGATGCCACGCCCTTGGATAACCTCAGCGCCGTGGCCGACAGCGTGGTGGGCAGCTACGATCCCAACGACAAGCTGCTTTCACCTGCGACGATGACCCCTGCGGAACTGCAGCTTGGCGGAACGCCCATCACCTACACCGTGCGCTTCCAGAACACCGGCACCTACCTGGCGGAGCGCGTGGTAGTGGCAGATACGTTGCCTGAAGGCCTGCAAGTGCCCAGCATCCGGCTGCTCGCCGCCAGCCATGCCTACCAGTGGTATGTGGACCACGGCGTGCTCCTGGTGATCTTTGATGGTATCAACCTGCCCGACAGCACCAGCGACGAACCCAATAGTCACGGCTTCGTGCGCTTCAGCAACCTGCCGGAGACCGACCTGCCCAATGGTACGGATGTGGTGAACATCGCCCACATCGTCTTCGACTACAATACGCCCATCATCACGCCGCCCGCCGTGTTCCTGGTGGACGACCTCTCCTCCGTGGTGGAACATCCGTTCAACGGCCTGCGTGTCTTCCCCAATCCGGCCCAAGACAAACTCTGGCTGGTTGATCCGCATCAACGGGGGCTTGTTGACCGGTTCCAATTGAAGGACCCTTCCGGAAGGATCATCCGCTCCGGTGTGCTCGGCCCTGATGGTGCCGTGAATGTGGGCGGCCTTACTGCCGGGACTTACATGATCACCACCTTCGGCCCATTGGGCAAAGCCACGGCGCGGTTCGTGAAGTGGTAATACCATCTCGCAGTAAGGGATGGTATAGCACGTTCGCGGAGTGCGGGAAGACACCCTTTACCGGCCCGTTACGCCTGTTCGGCATGGCGCGGCAGTACGCTGCTATTTCGGCTCAGCCGCATCCAGCAGCGCATACCCTTCACTCTTGGCCACGAACGTCGCTGCCGTGATGTCGCCCACCACGTTCACCGCCGTGCGGCACATGTCCAGGATGCGGTCCACGCCCAGGATGATGGCGATGAGCGCGGGATCCACGCCCAAGGAGGCGAGCACGACGATCACATAAGGGATGGAGCCACCGGGCACGCCCGCCGTGCCGATGCCGCCGAGGATGGCCAAGTAGGCCACGGTGAGCTGCGTGGCCAGCGCGAGGTCCACCCCGGCGAGCTGCGCGAGGAAGATGATGGTGACGCCCTCGTAGAGCGCGGTGCCGTTCTGGTTGGCGGTGGCACCGATGGTGAGCACGAAGGAGTTGATCTCCTTGGGCACGCCGAGCTTCTCGCGCGATTCGCGCAGCGCCGTGGGCAGCGTGGCATTGGAAGAGGAGGTGCTGAAGGCGGTGATGGCGGTGGTCTTCACGCGGCTGAAGAATTCCAGCGGCGGGATGCCGGAGAGGAACTTCACGGAGGCCCCGTACACCAGCACACCGTGGATGAGCAGGCCGCCCAGCACCACCGCGATGTACCAGAGCAGGGCGGTGAGCAGGTCCATGCCGAATGAGGCGATGCTGCTGAACACCAGCAGGGCCACGGCCACGGGGGCCAGGCGCATGATCCAGTGGATGATGCGCACGGAGATCTCGTACAGCGCGGTGAAGAAGCCCAGGAAGGGCGCGGCGGTCTCCGCGGGCACCATGGCTGCGGCGATGCCCAGCACCAGCGCGAAGAACATGATGTGCAGCAGGTTGGGCGTGCCCACCATGGCCGACACGGGATTTTCCGGCACCAACTGCGACACCACTTCGGTGATCAGCGCCACGGGCTTCTCCTTGCGTTGCTCCAATGCGGCGGTAGTGGCTCCCACGCGTTCATCGGCGCTGCGCCCGTACTCCGCTTCCAATGCCGCAGCCGTTTCCGGTGAGATACGTTCGCCTGGCTTCACCAAGTTCACCAGCGCCAGGCCGATGACCACGGAGATCGCTGAAATACACACCGTGTAGGCGAGCGTCTTCACGCCCACGCGGCCCAGTTTGCGCACGTCGCCCATGCCGGCCACGCCCGTTACGAGCGCCGAGAACACCAGGGGCATCACCACCATCAGCAGCAGGCGCAGCCAGATGTTGCCCAAGGGCGAGGTGATGTTGGCCACGGTCCATTCCAAGCGATCGTTCTCAGGGCCAAGCAGCACGTTCACCGCGATGCCGGCGAGCACACCCGCAGCCAAGCCCAGGAGGATCTTGGTGTGCAGGGGGCGTTTCTTGCGGGTCTCGGAGGCCATGTCGGTAGTAACGCGCTGCAAGAAAAGGCGAAGAGGCCGGGCGGCCAAACAGGAGTTGGGCAAAATGGTTGATCGCCCTTCGGCTCCGCTCAGGGCAGCTGTGGATTTAATGAAAGTTCAAACGATACCCTGCCCTGAGCGGAGCCGAAGGGCATTTTCAAAAAATCCAATGACGACCTTCACGGAAACACCTCCGCCGCCCTCACCACGCAGCGCTCCAATTGCCCAAGGTCCAGACCGGTGCGAATGCCTTGTGCTTCCAAGTGATGCACGAAGTGCTCCATGGCCAGGTTGCCCACAAGGTCGTCCTCGGCCATGGGGCAACCGCCGTAGCCCTTCAAAGCCCCATCAAAGCGGCGGCAGCCCGCGTTCCAAGCGGCATCCGTCTTGGGCTTCCAGTTGTCCGGTCGGGCGTGCAGGTGCGCACCGAACTCCACTTGGGGCATGGCGGGAATGAGCGCGCTGAACATGGCGCTGATGTCCTCCGGATGTGCCACGCCCACGGTATCGCTGAGGGCGATGATGCGCACGCCCAGCTCTTTCACCAGGCGGTCCGTCCAGTGCAGGGCGACCTCTTCATTCCACGGATCGCCGTAGGGATTGCCGAAGGCCATGCTGATGTACACCACCAGCTCCTTGCCCGCCTTGCGCGCGGTTTCGGCGATGTGTGCCGTGCGCGCCCAACTCCCTTCAATGCTGGTGTTGGTGTTGCGCTGCTGGAAGGTTTCGCTGATGCTGAAGGGATAACCCAAGTAAGTCACGCATTCTTGCTTCACCGCTTCCTCCGCGCCCCGTTCGTTGGCCACGATCACCAGCAGCTTGCTCTTCGTGGCCGACAGGTCGATGCGCGCGAGCACATCGGCCGTGTCCGCCAACTGCGGAATGGCCTTGGGGCTGACGAAACTGCCGATGTCGATGGTGTCGAAGCCCACGCGCAGCAGGTTGTTCAAGTAATCCACCTTCACCTCCGTGGGGATGAACGGGTGGATGCCCTGCATGGCGTCGCGCGGGCATTCTATGAGCTTTACTTGGGACATTGTGCTTCTGTTCGTACCACGGGTGAACATTTCCATTTGGCTTCGCCTACCACAAAGGACGCGAAGGACACAAAGGAATTCCCGACGCGTTCCCTTTGAGTACTTCGTGTCCTTTGCGGTATAAAGTCCAGCAGGAGATGATGCCTCGAGTTCATTTGTGGTTCCACGCTAACGTCTTCTTCCGGGGTAGGCCGCATTGATCTTCTTCAACAGCGCCGGTCCTTCATAGATCAGCCCGGTGAAGACCTGCACGAGGTCCGCGCCCGCATCCAGCTTTTCCATCGCGGCTTCAGCGCTGTCGATGCCGCCCACGCCGATGATGACCACAGGCTTGGGCAGTCGCTGCCGCAGGAATCGCACCACCTCCGTGCTGCGCTTGCGCACCTGCGGGCCGCTGAGGCCGCCTGCGCCGATGGCGTCCACTTCCGCCTTGGGCATCTTCAGCCCTTCGCGCGATAGCGTGGTGTTGGTGGCGATCACCCCGGCGATGCCGCTCTCCTTCACCACGGCAACGATGTCCTCCAACTGCTCGTCGGTCAGGTCGGGCGCGATCTTCAGCAGGATGGGGCGGTGCACGGTCTTTGCTTCATCGCGGCGCTTCAGCTCGGCGAGGATCTCCAGCAAGGGTCCCTTCTCCTGCAAGGCGCGCAGGCCGGGCGTGTTGGGGCTGCTCACGTTCACCGTGAAGTAGTCCACCACGGGATGCAGTGCCTCGAAGCACTTCACGTAGTCGTCGATTGCACGTTCGTTGGGCGTCACCTTGTTCTTGCCGATGTTGCCGCCCACCACCATGCCGGGCGCGCGCTTGCGCAAGCGTTCCACCGCAGCCTGCACCCCGCCGTTGTTGAAGCCCATGCGGTTGATCAGCGCATGATCTTCCTTGAGGCGGAAGAGCCGCGGGCGTTCGTTGCCGGGCTGTGCCACGGGCGTGAGGGTACCGACCTCCACAAAACCGAAGCCGATGCGGGCCAAGGCGTCCACGTGCTTGGCGTCCTTGTCCATGCCGGCGGCGAGGCCCACGGGGCCGGGGAAGCGCAGGCCCATCACTTCCAGCGCGGCGTTTGCCGGTGGCTTCACGCCGCCAACCAGGGCCGTTGTACCGGGGATGTGCTTGGCCAATTCCAGCATGGAAAAGGTGAGGTGATGGGCCATTTCCGGCGGGAAAAGGAAGAGCAATGGGCGTAGCAAAGGGTACATCGGCGGCAAAAGTAACCGGCCCGCATGGCGGGCATGGCGAATGGATCGGAGCGTTGGTTGCCGCCAACAGCCAACTTCCACTAGCTTCGGCTGCCGCCACCCAGTGCCATGCTGTTCAACTCAGCTGCATTCCTTGTCTTTCTGCCCGCCGTGCTGCTGTTGTACACGGCGGTTCCCAAGCGCTTGCGGCACTGGCTGCTGCTGGCCGCCAGCTACTTTTTCTACATGTGGTGGCGGCCGGAGTACATCCTGGTCATCATCGCCATGACGGTGGTGGACTTTGCCGCGGGCATCCTCATGGAGCAGGCGCGCGGCCCGCGCGAAAAGCTGGCATGGCTGGCGTTGAGCCTGACGATCGACCTGGGCATGCTCTTCTACTTCAAGTACGCCATGTTCTCGGCAGAAGTGGCCAACGACCTGCTTGCCTTGTTCGATGCTTCCTGGCGCTTCAGCCCAGGGGCCATCCTGCTGCCCATCGGCATATCGTTCCACACGTTCCAAAGCCTGAGCTACGTGTTCGACGTGTACTTCGGGCGCGTGAAGGCCGAGCGCGACCTGGGCTTCTTCGCGCTGTACATCGCGTATTTCCCGCAGTTGATGGCCGGTCCGATCGAGCGCAAATCAGACCTGTTGCCCCAGCTCCGTGAGCAGGGGACCGCGGATGCCGAGGACATCCGATACGGGATCAACAAGATCCTGCTGGGCTTTCTCAAGAAGGTCGTGGTGGCCGATTCCTTGGCCCCGTACGTGGACAAGTTCTATGAAACGCCCGGCGCCTGGGACGGCACGGCCCACCTCTTTGCCATCTTCCTTTTCGGCATGCAGATCTTCTGCGACTTCAGCGGCTACAGCGACATTGCCCTCGGCGCGGCCAGGCTCATGGGCGTGCGGCTCACGGAAAACTTCAACCGCCCGTTCCTGGCCAAGAGCATCAACGAATACTGGCAACGCTGGCACATCACCTTGGGCACCTGGGTGCGGGACTACATGTTCCTGCCCCTGATGTACGCCCATCCGGGCAGGTTCGCGATCAACGTGCTCATCGTGTTCCTGGCCATAGGCCTCTGGCATGGTGCCAGCTGGAACTTTGTGCTCTATGGCTTGGTGCATGGCGTGGCCACCCTGCTGCAGCACTGGTATGGCCGCATGGGCTGGCTGCCCCGGCTACAGAGCCTGCCGGGGCGTGCGGTGCGCTGGTGTACCACCATGGCCATCCTGCTGGCATCGGGCGTGTTCTTCCGCGCCACCTCCACGGAAGACGCCCTGACGATCTTGGGGAAAATGGCGGCGATCCGCTCCGTGGATGCGGGATCGATCTTGGCCGTGATGACCAAGCCCCAGTTGGCCGAAGTAGGCCTGGTGCTGCTGTTGTTGGCCGGCACGGCCCTGTTCCGGCCCGCCTTGCGCTTCAAGTACAACCGGCTCTATGTGGTGGGCATGCTGGTGGTGATCATGGTGCTGGGCAAGAGCAGCGCCAACCACTTCATCTATTTCCAGTTCTGAGCCGCCGATCAGCGGCGCGGGTGCGCAGCCCCGATGCGAATGGCGGAGTTGCCCGGCGGATGGAGGTTGTCCGCCATGCATTGCACCGCTAGCGGCACCTCCTCGAAGGTGTAGGTATGGCTGAGCAATGGCGACAGCGTGCCGTTGGCCACCAGTTCGGTGTATTCCCGGCAATGATCAAGCTCCGCATAGTGGGAGCCTTGAAGGCGCTTGCGGCGCAACCAGAGGTAGCGCAGGTCCAGGCTGGCGAGGTAGCCGCTGGTTCCGGCACAGGTGATCACCATGCCATCACCGGCACATACCCGGATGGATGTGGGCATGGTGTCCTGCCCGGGATGCTCCAGCACGATGGCGGGCATTTTGCCGCCGGTGAGCTCCTTCAAGGCCTTCTCGAAAGGCCGTATGGCCTTCATCCAAGCATCTTGGGTGCCGGGCAGTACGGCTTCATCCGCAATGGCCCCCCAATGGGAAAAATCGCTGCGGTTAAGGGTGAGCGCGCCCAGGCTTTGGCAATACGCCGCGCGCTCGGGGGTGCTCACCACCGCCACGGGGATGCCGCCGCCCATGCGCACCAATTGGATGGCCGCCGCACCCAATCCGCCGCTTCCGCCCCAGATCAATACCACGTCACCGGGCTTTACGGTGTTGGGCGGGTACTTGTACAGCATGCAATAGCTGGTGACCCCGCTGAGCATGAAGACCGCCGCCTCCTCCCAGGTGAGCCGGGCCGGTTTAGGCAGGCACTGGCGCCCCTTGACCTTGCAGAACTGGGCGAAGGAGCCGTGATTGGTCTCGAAACCCCAAGCCCTGCCGCTGGGCGCCAAGGCCGTATCCGGCTGCCCGCGCATCACCCAAGGGTCGTCCTCCTCCAGCCAGCCCGCCTGCACTACCACCTCATCCCCCACTTTCACGTTTCTCACGGCACTGCCTACGGCATATACGATGCCTGAGCAGTCCGATCCGATCACGTGGTAGTCCAAGGTGGACCCGTCGCGCTGCTGCATCAGGCCGATCAGGTCCACCGGATAGCCGCGTGCAGCCCACACCGCATTGTAGTTGAGGCCGGCGGCCATCACCCCAACCAGCACTTCATCCTTGGCCAGGGCGGGAACGGGCACCTGCTCCATCGCGAAGGCTTGCCGTGGATCGCCGTAACGCTCCCGCCGGATGGTCTGCGCCCACATCATTTCGGGCACCACCCCCAACGGCGGCAGGATGCAAGGGTCTTCGTTCGTGCTCATGTTCATCCGCGTACGCCTTTGGTTTCATCCTTCCAGAAGGGCGCCCGTACGGCACGCCGCAGCACTTTGCCCGTCAACGTGCGGGGCAGGGTGTCGGAGAATTCCAGGCGGGTGGGCAGCTTGCCGTCCGCCACTTTCCCTTCGCACCATTTTCGCACCGCCAGCAGATCAGGTCTTTCGCCGGTGCACACCAGTACGGCACAGACCTCCTCGCCGAAGTCCTCGTGCGGTGCGCTCACCACGGCACACTCCTTCACGCCAGGATGTTTCTCCAGCACGGCTTCGATCTCCGTGGGGAAGATGTTCACGCCCTTGGATACGATCATGTCATTGCGGCGGTCCACCAACGTAAGGAAGCCTGCCTCATCCACCACACCGATATCGCCGGTAAGGAACCAGCCGTCGTTGAGGAACCGGTCGTTGTGGGCGCCTTCGCCCCAATAGCCCAAGGCCACCACATCGCCCCGCATGCGCACCTCTCCCGGTTCGCCTGCGGGCACTTCGTTGCCTCGGTCGTCGCACACCTTCAATTCCACGCCCAGGCCGGCCTTGCCTGCCGACCCGATCGGCGGAAGTTCTTGCGTGCCGCCGCCCGCCAATATGGCGCGATGGTCGTCGTAGCGCAGGGCGCAGCCCACCCCGGTGGTTTCGGTGAGGCCATACACCTGGGTGAGATCGCAGCGGAACAAGGCCGCTACCTGGCGCAGCAACGGCTCCGGAATGGGCGACCCGCCGTATTGGATGTGCTGCAAGCTGCCCGAGTTGAAGCCTTGCGCCTCGGGCACGGCTGCCATGGCCCGCATCATGATCGGTGCAAAGAGCGCATGGGTGATCTGTTGTCGCTGGATCACGTCCAGCGCCGCGGCCGGATCGAACATGGGCATGAGCACGGCGGTGCAACCGGCATACAACGCACAGAAAAAGGCCCCGAAGCCGAAGATGGAATAGAGCGGGCCGCAGACCAAGATCCGCGAATCGGGCCCCAATCCCGGCGTTTCCATGGCTGAAAGCGATGCACAAGCATACAGGTTGGCGTGGCTGAGCATCACCCCTTTGGGCCGGCCCGTGGTGCCCGAGGTGTAGATGATCGCGGCCAGGTCCGATGGGTTGAAGGCCGCCGGGTCCATGCGGTCCGCCGGGGCCAGGGCATGCCAGCTCGCTGGATCCATCGGGTGCACCGCCACTTCCCTGGCAAGGCCGGCCAGGCCCGGGGCAAATACCGCTGAGACGAACACGTGCCGCGCACCCGCATCCGCAATGATCCCGGCCCATTCCTGCGGCGTGGCCTTCCAGGGCAGGGATACGGGCACCACACCAACGGTGATGGCGCCGAAGATGAGCTCCATGGGGTCCGTTCCGTTCAGCGCCAAGATGGCCACGCGGTCCCCTTTCTTCAACCCCAGGTTGTTCAACAGCCGCGCCGCTTGGCACACGCGGTCGCGGAAAGCGGCGTAGGTGATCACCGCATCGCCCGCGATGCAGGCCGTGCGCTGCGGATGGATGCGGGCACGCTGGTGGATCACTTCGGACAAGATCGGTTCCATGTGGTCGTTATTTGAAGTTCCAGGCCAGGGATGCGCCGCCGTCCACGGCAAGCACCTGACCGGTAATGTACGCTGATCCGGGGGATGACAGGAAGAGCACCGCGTCAGCCACCTGCGCTGCCGTGCCCCCCCGTCCCAGGGCGTTTGCTGCCGCCAATTTGGTCCGTACCGCTTCCGGCACCCGGGCCACGACCGAAGGTGTTTCCATGTACCCTAGTGCCACGCAATTGGCCGTAACGCCATGGTGGCCTTCCTCCACGGCCAAGGTGGTAAGCAAGGCCTCCATCGCCGCTTTTTGCGCGTTGTAGCGGCCCTGCCCCGGCATCCCGGCACGGGCGGCCATGGACGAAATGCCGATCCAGCGGCCGTAGCCTTGTGCGTGCTGTGCGGCCAACACGGGCTCAAGAATAAAGAACAAGTGGTCGATATTGGCAGTGAACCCGCTGCTGAACGCCTCGGCGGAAAGGTTGCGCAGCCTGGTCTTGGGCGAGGGCACGTGGAGGTTGTTCACCACGATCACCGGCACTTCGCCCTCCCTGAGCCGTTCGGCAAGCAGCGCACAACCGGCGTCTGTTTCCAGGTCGATGGACCAACAGCGGTGGGCCCCGCTGGGCATGGCGCCGGCCAGGCGCTCCAGGTTCTCCCGGTTGCGCGCGACGGCTGTAACGGTGGCACCCGCTTGTGCCAAGGCCAGGCAGATGGCATGGCCGATGCCCGGCCCCGCACCGGTGACCAGCGCACTTTTTCCCTTCAAGCGATCATCCATGCTCCGGGGGTACTTTGTACAACACGGCACCGCCGGAATAGCCCGCACCCGCAGCCACCAGCAGCACCAGTGCGCCCGGCTTGAGGCGCCCTTGCGTGAAGGCCTGTTCCAAGGCTATGGGAATGGTGCCTGCGATGCAGTTGCCCACCCGGTGGATCACGGTTTCCATGCGTTCCGCGGGAATGCCCAAGGCCTCTGCGATGCGTTTCATGATGTAATAATTGGCCTGGTGCGGGATCAACACGTCCACCTCACCGGGCTGAAGACCGTTGCGCTCCAGCAGCGTGCGCCCCAGTTCGGCCATTTTTTGCGCGGCGCCCAGCGCCAGGTCTTTGCCCGGCATGGTGGCCATGGTACCGTGCAGGTTGGCCTCCAAGGTTTGGTGCGTGGCCGGCATCATGCTGCCTCCGGCAGGCACGTACAATGTTTCAAATCCGCTGCCATCGGACCAGAGCAGCATGTCCAACACGCCGACACCCGCACGTTCGGAGGCGGAAAGCACCACGGCACCGCCACCATCGCTGAAGATGGGCCCGAATACCGGATCGTTGGCGCGGATGAAGCGCGACTTGGTATCGGCGCCGATGACCAATACATGCCGGGCACCGCACCGCACCTGGCATACGGCTTGTTCCAAGGCGTAGATGAACCCCGCACAGGCCGCAGTGATGTCCGATGCAGGGCAACTCGCGCCGATGAGCTGTTGCACCCGGCAGGCTGCGGCGAGGTTGGAATAATCCGGACTGGAAGTGCCCAGGATGATGCGGTCCAGTTGGCTTGCCGCCACCCCCGCGCGTTGCAGCGCCTGCTCGGCGGCCCCGGCTGCAATGTGGCTGGTGGCTTGGCCCGGAGCGGCCCAGTGGCGTGTGCGGATCCCCGTGGCCGCCTCGTGCTTGTCCAGGTCGAACTGCATGCCATGGCGCTCCTGCAGCTCGCGGTTGCTGATGGGTTCACCCGGCACGAAGGCCCCGAATCCCGTGATCACCGCGCTTGTGCTGTTCATGGTTCAATGTTGCAGGATGATGCCGCCCCAGGACAAACCGCCACCCGCCGCAGCCAGCATATACCGGTCGCCGGGCTTGATCCGACCTTCGGCTAAGGCCCGCTCCAATGCCAGGAACAAGGTGGCCGGGCCGCAATTGGCATACTCCGCCAGCACGTTCACCGTCCGTTCCGTGGGTATGCCGGCCACTTTTGCGGCCAGGTCCAGCTGGCGCTTGGCGGCCTGGTGGGGAACATAGCAACCAATATCCCCGGCCTGGATACCGGAACGCTGGTAAAGCGTTTCGGGCACCAGTGCCCATGCTTGGTCCAACACGGCCTCCTTGCCATCATCGCGCCACTGCATGGTGTAGCGCTGCTGCTCCACCTCCGCGCGCGTGGGGGGCAACAGGCCGGGCACACCGGTGTGGCCCGCCCAGGAACCATCGGTATCGAGGTAATGGGCCAGCATGCCGGCACCGGCTTCGGCACGCGAGAGAACGACCGCGGCACCGGCATCACCGCCGGCATACACGGTGTTGTTGCCCGGGTCGAGGATCTTGCTGTTGGTGTCGCCTGCGGCGATGAGCACGTGCCGTGCCCCGCCTTGGACCAGTTGGGCCGCCACCACCATGGCAAAGATGCCCGATGCGCAGCCCGAGCGCATGTCGAAAGCCGGTGCCTGCACCCCCAACCGGTGGGCCAAGTGCGCCGATACGGCCGTGGTGTAATAGGGCGAAGTGATGGTGACGGCGATCACGGCATCCAGTTCACCGGGGGCCACCCCGGCCCGCTCCATGGCAGGTACCGCGGCGGCCTCCATCAGGTCCAGCGCGGTGAGCGAGCCGGCCGTGTTGGGTTGTCCGGGCGTATGCGCCCAGTAGCGGCGGCGCACGCCGAGCTTGGCCTCATAGTAGGCGGGGTCTGCGCCTTGGCGGGCCATTTCCGAGGGCCAGTCCCGTCCGAAGCGCAAAGCATGCACCTCGTCATTTTCCAGCCAACGGCCTGCGGCCGGAAATCCAACGGCGCAGCCGGACACCCGCACGGGCAAGCGGTGGCAGGCGGCTCCGGGACCTGTTCGCGTGTTCCGCTCAACCATGGGGCATTTTTTCCTTCAGCGCCGCCAACAGATCGCCCACGGAGCGGATGCCTACGGCCCGTTCCACGCCGATGCGCACATTGAACCGGGTCTCCAGCTTGCGCAAGATCATCATGCTGCGCAGCGAATCCCATTTGGCAATGTCGGCCGGGGTGTGCGACGGTGATAGTACCAGCTCCGGCAGCTTCAGCTCCGCGCGGAAGACCTGCTGCACGGCTTCCAACAGTGCTTGGTCGTGTTCCTCACTTTCCATAGCACGAACATAGGCAATTCGTCGATCGCCACAAGCTGTTTATCGGGCCGTTCCATGGGTCGGCCGCTCCAGCCACACCTGCCGCCCTGAATAAATTCGCGCCGCCTTCGGGGTGCATCCGCACCGCACGCACCACCCACCACCACGCCCATGCCTGAAACCGTACCCACCGCCCCCGGAACCGGGCGGCACGGGGATGTGTTGCTGGCGGCGGGCATCCTGCTGATCGCCTTCAACCTGCGGCCGGCCATCGCCACCGTGGGGCCGTTGGGACCGGACATGCGCAGTGCCTTGGGCTTGTCCAACAGCATGCTGGGCTTGCTTACCACCCTGCCCTTGCTGGCTTTTGGCACCGTCTCGATCTTCACGCCGGTCTTTACACGGCGTTTCGGCATGGCCCGCACCATGGCCGGCGCGCTGCTGCTCCTGTCCGTGGGCACGGCCATGCGTGCGCTGCCCACGGTGGGCTCCTTGTTCACGGGCACCTTCCTGTTCGGTACGGGCATCGCTTTCGGCAATGTGCTGTTGCCTGCCGTGGTGAAACAAGGCTTCTCCCGCAAGTACGGGTTGATGACCAGCTTGTACTCCGGCATGATGGGCGTGGGAGCAGCCTTGGCCGCCGGCCTGGCGGTGCCCTTGGCCTCGGCCCTGCCCGGTGGCTGGCGCGGTGCCTTGGCGGTGTGGGCCTTGCCCGCATTGCTCGCATTGGCAACGTGGGCCCCGCAATTGCGGCATGCCCGCAAGCCTACCCCCGGAACGGTACCTGCCATTGGACTGAAAACGCTGTTCCGTTCGCGCCTGGCCTGGAACGTGGCCCTGTTCATGGGGCTGCAGTCCTTCGCGTTCTATGTGGTGCTGGCCTGGTTACCGGACATGATGCAGAGCAGGGGCATGGCCCCCATTGCGGCCGGCTGGGTGCTTTCCCTCTCGCAGGCCAGCGGAATTGCCGGCTCGCTCCTGGTGCCGCTTTGGGCAGGCAGAAAGCCGGGGCAACGACACATCCTCGGGTGGCTGATCGGGCTCGAGGCCGTGGCCTTGCTCGGGCTTGCCTTACCGCAACTGGGGCCTGCAGAGCTGTGGGCAGCGCTGCTGGGGCTGGTACTGGGCGGTTCGTTCAGCTTGGCATTGTTCCTGATCGTGGTGCGAACCTCCAGCACTACCGATGCCACCCGGCTATCGGGGATGGTACAATCCATAGGGTACCTGCTGGCAGCCACCGGCCCCTTCCTTGCTGGCGCGTTGTTCGACCTTTCAGGCAATTGGCAACACGTGCTCCTGCTGTTGTTCGCGGTGGCCGCGTTCAAGCTGTATACCGGGCTGGGGGCGGCCCGCCCGGGGGTGGTGCGCCCAGTGTGATCCAATTCAGAAGTAGCTGGCCACGCCAAAGGTGAAGGTGGCCGTGCGCGAAGGGGGATTGCCCAACAGGTCGCGCTGCCACACGTAACCGTAATTGGCACGGATCACGGTGCCTGCCACCGGACGGAAGCCCACACCGGCGGTGATGCCGTGCAGCTCGTCCGCGATGCGCCCGCCCGTTTCGCGGAAGGTGCCCGCATTGTAGTCCGCATATTCCAGCCGGGCAGCCACGTTCACCCGGGCCTTCGCCCAGCCGAAGACGGTACGTTGCCATAGGGGTTGCACCACGTCCACGAAACCACCGCGTTGCCGCGTGCCATACTGTTGGGTGTAGGTTTCCGGAACATCCACCAACGCCCACACGTGCTCGGCCGTGAGCCTAGGTCCGTGCGCACCCAGTGTGGCGTTGTAGTCCAGCGCCACCACGTCCACGCGCCGCTTCTTGTCCAAAGGCAGGCCATCCTCGCGGAACCTGTTGTACACGCCGCCCATCCAGGAGAGACCCAGTTCACCGTAGGTGTGGTGGTCCAGCGTGCCTTTCATGGTGAAGAGCGGCATCCCGTTGGCGCTTTCCTCAAAGCGCTCCGGGTTCTCCTTGGCGGCGGGCAACCAGGTGCGCCCTTGCGCATTGTCGATGATGGAGCCATCGAACCCGTTGGTGATGTAGGCTTCGTACCCCCAGGCCCAGGGCCCTTGCGCGTATTTGCCATAGAAGCCGAAGCCCACGTTGCTCCACGTGGCGGGGATGATGGTGGTGGCGACGATCGGCCTGTCGGTGAACTCCCACTTGGGCCCGTCGTGGTCCTGGTTGAAGGCCCCGATGGGATTCATCAGGATGCCGCCCCGCAAGTTCAACAAGTGATGGAGGCCGAGGTCGATGGAAGCGAATTCGATGTTGATCTCGCGCCCGCCTTCCTCGAGCTCGACCTCCGTGAGGAACTTGATCCGCGAGGCCACGGCGGCCGTTACGAAGAGGGTGAGCCGGGGCAGTTGGAAGGACAGCCCTTCCGAAATGCCGTCGGTGCCGGCATACCGGGAGTTGGCTTCCACATAGCCGCCCAAGGCCACTGGCCCTTGGCCCAGTTGCTGGAACGGCCTGCCGTACACGGCATCCATGGTGAGCATTGCGGTGCTGTCGGCCTGCGTGCCCGCACGGTCCGTTTGAGCCAGCGCCGCAGCGGACAGGCAGAGCAGGGGGAGCAGCACGCACCTCATGCGATGCGGATCACGAATCCGGTATCCGTGCGTTCCACCGGGTACCGTTGCAAGGGCCGGTCGGCGGGGCCTTCGATCACCGCCCCCTGTGCGGTGAAGGTGCTTCCGTGCGCGGGGCAGTCCAGCCGGTCGCCCGCCAGGTGCAGCTCCGCACCGCGGTGCGTGCAGCGCATGAGCAAGGCGATGGGGCCGGCATCGCCGTTGTGGAACACCACGATGGGCGCGGGCAGGCCTTCCACTTCCACCACAATGCTGCGCGCCGGTGCCTTGGGGTCCGGACCGAATGCGGACCACGGCAACTGTACCATGCCGTCCACCGCGGCAGCCTGCAGGCGGGCCGCGCCATGGCACCCGGCGGTAAACACGCCGGTAAGCGCTGCACCAGTGGCCATGCCGCACAGGCGGATAAAGTCGCATCGCTCCATGGGATCAAAGGCTTTCAAGAAAACGGAGCAGGTCTTCACGCTGCGTGGCGGGCAGTTGGTTGAAGGCATCCCGGCTGGCCTGGGCTTCGCCACCGTGCAGGTCGATCGCCTGTTCGATGCTGGTAGCCCGGCCATCGTGCAGCAGGAAACAGCCGCCCCCCTGCGAAGCGGGCGAAAGGCCCAGGCCCCACAAGGGCGGTGTACGCCACTCGTTGGTGAGGGCGCTGCCCTCGGTGTAGCCATCGTCCAGCGCGGTGCCCATGTCGTGAAGCAACAGATCGGTGAAGGGACGCACGGTGGTATTGGCCAACGGCCCGATGGGTGAAGGGCCGGTGTGCAGCTCCGGTACATGGCACTTGGCGCAGCCCACCGCGTGGAACACCTGTTCCCCGGCGATCACCGCAGGTTGGTCCCGGTCGCGCTGTACCGGAGCCTTCAACGTACGCAGGTAGAAGACCACATCACCCACGGTGCCGTCCGTCACCTCGGGATCCGTGGGCCCGCCGGTCCAGGTGTCCACCGGTTCGAAGGTGCTGGCGATGCCCATGTCCTGGTTGTAGGCCGTGGCCGTTTGCTGCAGCAGGTCATACACGGCGCCTTTGCGGCCGAAGCGGCCGATGTACCTGCCGTCCTGGGCGAGGGCACCCTGGCGGGGCTGCACGTACGCGGGCAGCGCGATCCAGTTGGGCACGCCGGAAATGCCGTCGCCGTTGGCATCGAGAGGATCGGCCAGTGCCAACAGGGCCGCATCGGGCACTGCCTCCAGGAAACCGAGGCCGGTATTGGGCGGCGGCAAGAGCCGGGCGTGGGGCGCTCCTGCCGGCAACTGCTCCGGGGCGTGGCCGGGCAAAGCGCGGTGCTGCAGCTGCGGGCCGCCCTGCGCCAGGTAGTGGTTGCCCGTGGCATCCCATTGTCCGAAGCGCGTGAGCGTGGTGAAGGGATGGCCCCGGCCATCGCCCGCGTGGCAACTGCCGCAGGAGGTGGAGACGAACAACGGGCCCAGGCCGGTGGCGGCGGTGAACACCTCGTCGTTGAAGGCCACATCACCGGCGATGAAGCGTGCGTGCTGTTCACCGGTGAGCCCCGCTACCGGTCCGTCCAGCAGTTCATCGTCCGCTGGCGCCTCCGGCATCAGCCGGGCGCAGCCTGCGGCAATCGGCACGCACAGCAGCAGGAGGGTCCTTCTTTCCATGGCCCGTTGTCCGGGACGAATGTAACCTATTTTTAGTTGCATCTAATTTAATTGTTAGTTTTGTGGCCATGCTCACCCGCAGCGAGGAGGACCACCTCAAGGCCGTGCATGCCCTGCTGGGCGATGGCGGCCGCGCCTCTACCAACAACGTGGCCGAACGCCTGGGCACCAAGGCCAGCAGCGTAACAGTGATGCTGAAGAAGCTGGCCGAGAAGGGCCTGCTGAGCCATGCGCCTTACTATGGCGTGAAGCTCACCGCCAAAGGGAAGGCCGCCGCGCTGAAACTGGTGCGCAAGCACCGCCTGTGGGAGACCTTCTTGGTGGAGCGGCTGGGCTTCGCCTGGGATGAAGTGCATGAAGTGGCCGAACAACTGGAGCACGTGCGCAGCGAAAAGCTCACCGACAGCCTGGCGGAATACCTCGGTGACCCGGCCTTCGATCCGCACGGCGACCCCATCCCCGACCGGAACGGACGGCTCGCCTTGCGCGACCTGCACCCGCTGGTGGCCGCCACCGAAGGCCAGCGCGTGCGCATCGCGGCGGTGAAGGACGGCAGCGATGCCCTGCTGCATCTGCTGGGCCGCAAGGGCATCGGCATCGGCAAGCTGCTGGTGGTGAAGGCCCACCAGGAATTTGACCGCAGCATGGAACTGGAAGACACGGCAGGCAACCGGATCTCGCTCTCGGCCCAAGTGGCCGGGCACCTGTGGGTGGAATCCGCCCCTGCGGCCAAGCAACGCAACGGATGAGGGAGGCCGGCAGATCATTGGGCGAGGTCCATTCCACCGTGGCCATACCCGCGGCCAAGGGTTGGCGCCGTGCGCTCGCCTTCCTGGGCCCGGCCTACCTGGTGAGCGTGGGCTACATGGACCCCGGCAACTGGGCCACCGACATCGCCGGCGGAAGCGCCTTCGGCTACCAACTGATCTGGGTGCTGCTGATGAGCAACCTGATGGCGCTGCTGCTGCAGAGCCTCAGCGCCCGCCTGGGCATCGTGCGCGGGCTGGACCTCGCCCAGGCCAGCCGCCACACCTATCCACCCCTGGTGAACATCCCGCTCTACATCCTGGCCGAGATCGCCATTGCCGCGTGCGACCTCGCCGAGGTGATCGGCATGGCCATCGGCCTGCACCTGCTCTTCGACCTGCCCGTGCTCTGGGGCGTGCTCATCTCCGGCCTGGACACCGTGCTGATCCTGCTGCTGCTCAACAAGGGCATGCGCATCATGGAGGTCTTCATCATCTCCCTGGTCTCCCTGATCGGCTGCTCCTTCCTGGTGGAGATGTTCATCGTGCAGCCCGTGGCCACCGACGTGCTCCGGGGCTTCATCCCCACCAAGCTCAACGGCGAAGCACTCTACATCGCCATCGGCATCATCGGCGCCACCGTGATGCCCCACAACCTCTACCTGCACAGCTCCCTGGTACAGACCCGCCGTTTCAACCGCGACCCCAAGGGCATGCACGAGGCCATCCGCTTCAACTTCTTCGATACCACCGTCGCCCTCAACATCGCCTTCCTGGTGAACGCCGCCATCCTGATCCTGGCCGCGGCAGCCTTCCACACGGCGGGCCATTACAACGTGGCCGAGATCGACCAGGCGCACCAGCTGCTGGGCGAGCTCTTCGGATCCCTCGCCCCCGCCCTCTTCGCCATCGCGCTGATCGGCGCGGGGCAGAGCAGCACCATCACCGGCACCCTCGCCGGGCAGATCGTGATGGAGGGCTACCTCAACCTGCGCATCCGCCCCTGGCTGCGCCGCCTGATCACCCGCCTGCTCGCCATCATTCCCGCCGTGGGCTGCATCCTCTGGTTCGGCGAGGATTCCCTGGGCCAGCTGCTGGTCTTCAGCCAGGTGGTGCTCAGCCTGCAACTGGGCTTCGCCGTGGTGCCGCTCATCCACTTCACCTCCGACCGCCAGCGCATGGGCGAATTCACCATCAAGCCCTGGGTGCGCGTGCTGGCCTGGGCCGGTGCGCTCATCATCATCGGCCTCAATGCGCGGCTGGTGGGGCAGGAGATCGGCGGGTGGCTGGAAGAACCCGGTGACCACTTGCCTTGGGTGAAGTACCTGGTGCTGCCCCTGGTGGCGCTCGCGGCACTGCTCCTGCTGTACATCACCGTGAAACCCTTCTTCATCCGGCTGCGGCCCGCCAAGCGCCATATCGATGCCGCCGCGCCCGAACTGCACCTGCGCGAACGGCCCGCACCGCGCCACGTGGCCGTTACCGTGGAGTTCAGCGCGCTGGACGAGCGCGTGCTCAACGCCGCACTGGCACAAGGCGGACAGCAGGCCACCTACGTGCTGATCCACGTGACCGAGAGTGCCGCCGCGCGCTACCTGGGCACGCTCACCGGCGATCGCGAGGCCATCGATGATGCCGAGAACCTGGAGCGCTATGCCCGCAAGCTCCGCCAGGCCGGCTACGCCGTGCACACCGCCATGGGCCACGGCAGCCCCGTGCAGGCCATCGCCGAACTGGTGAACCACGGCCGCGCCGACCTGCTGGTAATGGGCTCCCACGGCCACCGCGGCCTCAAGGACCTGCTCTTCGGCGCCACCGTGGATGCCGTGCGCCACCGCGTGAAGGTGCCCGTGCTGGTGGTGAAGTGAAGGCTGGGCCGCGCGCGCAACCACGCCCTTGGACCTGTATATCCACGCCCGTTCCTGACCTCGGTCAGTTCCCACCCTAACGAGAGCGGTATGTTTGGCCCGATACTTTGAATGAAGAACCATGCGAAATGAGAACAAGAGACCTTCTGAAACCCTTGCTGGTGGTGGCTTTCGCAGCCACCACCCGCTGAACCCATTGGTGGGCGCGGGTTTGCTGATGGCACAATCCGACGCGTGGGTGATCGGTGACCAATACGCGATCATGCAACCGGGTGCCTACACCGCCGTGCTGCTGAATGCCGGACGTGAACTGCGCACCGAAAAACTCATCGTACGACCATGACCACCAGGCACCTTGCCATGGCGGCCCTTGTGGCCGCCACGGCAACGGCTGCCCAGCAGCCGTTTGATCTCAATACCAGCTTCAGCACCCAGTTTCAGAAAGTAGCAATTGGTGACGTATTGGAACTGCCGGACGGAAAAATCATTGTTTCGGGAAGGTTCGTGCCTCCTGGTGGCGACCCTACATCTCCTCTTACCGGGAGCCTCATCGCACCCAATGGAACTTTGATCCCCAAACCGGACAGTCTAACATACTTGGAATGGTATAACCCGATGGGCGGCAGAATGGTACCTTGGGGCAATGACCGGTTCTATGTTAAGAATAACTTAGCACTACGTCGTTTTTGGTTGGATGGCAGGTTGGACACCGGGTTTTCCACTCTGGGCCAACCCTTGTACAGCAATCCTTCGGGTGGCGATTTCCACATCTTTCCTGACGGCCGTATTCTGTTGGCGGGCAACCTCAACCTAATGGATTCTCTCCACGGCTTCGTGGGCTGGCAGTACGGTCTGGTCTGGCTCAACAGCGACGGCAGCTTGGACACTACCCGCATCCACCGCTCCATCGGCGGGCCCAACGGGGCCTTTGAGCACATCAAGCAAATGCCGGACGGCAAGTTCCTGCTCAGCGGGGGCTCCGGTTCTTTTGAAGGGGTGCCCGTGGAGGGCATGTTCCGAGTACACAGCGATGGCTCGCTGGATACCAGTTTTCAGGTACCACCCATCGATGGGTGGACCGAGAGCGGTGGTTTTCTGTCCCAGCCTGGAGGCAAAGCCCTTGCTTATGGACGTTGGCATTTCGCCGGTTCACCGGATACCGTGGGCCTGGTGCGCTACTTGCCCAACGGTCAGTTGGACCCCACCTTCAATAACAACTTGAATTTTGGCTCTGCCCATGCCAATATGCCCTATGCACATGATCCCATGGTAACCCATGTGGAGCCCATTGGCGACAATATGCTTGCCATTACGGGGTACTTCGACCGCATCAATGGCGAGGTGCACGGCGGCATTGCCATGCTCGACACGGCGGGCAACTTGTTGCCGGGCTATTTTGAAGGAAACGGCTGCGGTGGTTTTACCGCAGACCCACTGGATACCTGGTACCAAGGCATACTGGGCATTGAACCCGCACAGGATGGCGGCTACTTCATCTACGGCGCCTACCGCGGCTACGATGATGGCACCACGAACGACCCAAGCCAGCGGCTCTTGAGCAAATTGTACG